>MDSW01210471.1_pt1 | contig 14907 bp, 8 predicted proteins | sample 811171 | NCBI WGS metagenome assembly MDSW01 (sample SAMN05326641, study PRJNA326480) | marine metagenome | isolation source: seawater | place: Atlantic Ocean: North West | collected 2012 | reverse complement strand
GGGGGCGGGGGGGGGAACGCGCGGCCGCCGGAGTCTCGCGCGCGGTGGCGAGGACGACGAGACGAAAGCGCGCCAGAAGGTGGGGCCCCGACGCGCGAAGGAGCGCCGCCGCAGTCCCACGACCGGGGCGGGGGGTGCGGCGATGAATCGAGTCTCGGATCGATCCGTCGCCGCCGACGCACTACTGCGAGTTTTATTCTCGCGACGAGCCGCCGCGAGCGGTGACGATGGTGGAGTCTCGTACGCCCGGGCCTCGCGGTGTTCGCGCGAGCGCGCGCAGACGGTCAATCGACGAGTCGTGACTCGACGACCTCGAGGGTCCTCTCCCTCCCACGGGCAAACAGTCAGAATTCTCGCCGCCGCCGGAGGCTGGAGGGGGTTTCGGGAATCGCGCCCGGGTTCGTGATTCGAGGACTCGCGACGCGCCCTCTCTCCCGCCAAAGATGCCACATCCATCTCCCTTTTCCACAGACTGTCTTCTCGTTCACTTTCACGCGCCGCTCCGCCGGGGCTCGCAGAGCCACGAATCCCCGGTCGACGGGTCGGAATCCGCGGCCCTCGAGCTTCGGAAGGGGTGCTCGGATTCCGGCGCCGCGGATCGGCGCACATACCCCGCGCGGAGCTCTCGTCTCGCGCGCGCGCGCCTCTCGAGGTCGTTCCTCCCGAGCGCCTCGCCTCGCCCCCCCCGCCTCTCCGCGGCGCCCGGCTCGCGCGCGCCTCGAGCCGTCCCTCGGGTTTCCTCGCTCGCTCGGAACGCGACCACCGAACGGAACGTACCGGACGGCGTCATGGCCGCCACCGCCGCCGCGCTCGCGCCCTCGCGCGTCGCCGTTCGCGGCGACGCCGTCGGGGCGCGCCCCGCGCCCCGCGCGCTCGCCGCGACGAAGACCCGCCGCCGCGCGAACCGCGTCGCTCGGTGCGCGATCGCGGACCCCCCCGCGGGCGTGGAGGCGTCTCCCGTCCCCGCGACCGAGGGCGTCGGGAGGAAGAAGGTGGTCGTCCTGGGGTCCGGGTGGGGCGCCATCTCCTTCGTCAAGTCCCTGAACGAGACCTCCGCGTACGACGTCGTCCTCGTCTCCCCGCGTAACTACTTCCTGTACACCCCCCTCCTCCCCGGCGCGGCCACGGGCGCGGTCGAGGAGCGCTCGATCGTGGAGCCCATCCGCCGCCCGATCGCGGAGAAGGGGTACAAGTACTACGAGGCGTCGTGCGAGGACGTGGACGCGGCGCGCAAGACCATCGTCTGCCGCGCCGCGGACCCCACGTTCGAGTGCAACGAAGACTCCGACGCCTGCCCCTGGCACACGTTCGAGGTGGAGTACGACTACCTCGTCACCGCCGTCGGCGCCGTCCCGAACACCTTCGGCGTCCCGGGCGTCGAGGAGCACGCCATGTTCTTCAAGGAGATTGTCCACGCCAACAAGTTCAGGCGCGAGGTGAACGAGCGCTTCGAGCGCGCGACGCTGCCGGACGTCCCGGAGGAGCGCCTGAAGGAGCTCCTGAGTTTCGTGATCATCGGCGCCGGGCCGACGGGCGTGGAGCTCGCGGCGGAGCTGTACGACATGGTGTTCGAGGACATCGCGCGGATGTACCCGAGCCGCCTGATGCCGCACGTGAGCATCAAAATCGTGGATCTGCAGGAGAAGATTTTATCCGCGTACGACCGGAGAATCGCGGAGTACGCCACCGAGTTTTTTCAGCGCGCGAACATCGAGTGTCTGCTGAACAAGCAGGTCGCGGAGGTGAAGGACGGCGCGGTCGTCATGAAGGATAAGTTCACGGGGGAGCTCGAGGAGGTCCCCGCGGGCCTCGCGGTGTGGTGTTCCGGGATCAAGCTCAACCCTCTGTGCGAGAAAATCATGGACTCCCTCCCCTCGGGGGCGCAGGAGAACCGCCGCTCGTTGGCCACGGACAAGAACCTCAGGGTCAAGGGCAGCAACGGCACGATCTTCGCCATCGGGGACTGCGCGACGATCGAGCGCCCGCGGTCGATGGAGAAGGCGCTCGACCTGTACCGCGGCGCGGCGAAGTGCGACGAGGACGGCGTGTGCGAGATCACGCTCGACAAGGCGACGGTCAAAGCCGCGCTCGTCGGCGGCGTCGCCGAGTTCCCCCACCTCGAGGAGGTCGTGAACAACATCGACGCGGTCTTCTCCACGCACGCCGACGCGAAGACCGGTCGGTGTTCGTTCGAGGGGTTCAAGGCGATGCTCACGGAGGTGGACAACGGCCTGCGGGCGCTTCCAGCGACGGCGCAGGTGGCGAAGCAGGAGGGGGAGTACCTCGCCGCGTTTTTCAACGCCTGCGACGGGGACGCGGAGCGCCTCGCGGGGGACGAGAGCAAGTTCGACTACGTCCACAAGGGGTCGTTGGCGTACATCGGGAAGGACGCCGCGGTCGCGGACATCCCGGGCTTCACCATCGTCAAGGGGATCGCCGCCGGGATCATCTGGAAGAGCTTCGAGACCATCTCGCAGGTGAGCACCAGGAACATCTTCCTCGTCGCCGCCGACATGGTCAGGACCAAAATCTTCGGAAGAGACATCTCGAGGATGCCGTGACGACGCGCGCGTGCGTTCGCTCCCGAGAGTGAGCGGCCCGGCGGACCTCAAAAAAGCGAGAGGGCGTTCGGGTGGATCGGCGGCGGGGGTTAAAAGATCCGTCGGTGACGAAAAAAGTGTCGACGAAAAAAAATTCCCACCGCCTCTCGGCGTCGCCCCGCTCCGAACCCCCGCCGGACTCTCGCCTCCCCAGGGCGTAGGGTTCGATCACTCGCGCGCCTCGTCGCCTCACCCCTCCTCCGCGCCTTCGAACACCCTCTCCAGCTCCTTCTCGTCGAGCCTTCGCACGTCACCCGGCTCGAGCGCGCCGAGGTCCAAGTTTCCAAATCTGGACCGCTCGAGTCGCGTGACGACGCACCCCACGCTCGCCATCATGCGCCTCACCTGGTGAAACCTCCCCTCGGTGATCTCGAGCGTCGCTCTTCGCCTTCCAGCGTCTACCGTCAGCCTCGCCGGCGCGCACGGTCTCTTCTCCCCGCGTAGCAGCAGCGCGCCCGCGGCGAAGATTTCCGCCGCGTCCTCCGGGACGTCCGCGTCGAGCGCCACCTCGTACGTCTTCCACACTTTTTTCCGCGGGCTCGTCAGGCGGTGGCTCAGGTCGCCGTCGTCGGTGAACAGGAGGAGCCCCGAGGTGTCCTTGTCGAGGCGGCCGATGGCTTCCACGCTCGGGTTGCGCCTGCGCCAGCGCTCGGGGAGGAGGTCGTACACGCTCGGGCCCTCGCGCGGGTCGTGCGAGCACACGACGTCGAGGGGCTTGCGCATGATCGCCACCAGGCGATCGGGCGCCTCGGGAACCTCGCCGTCGATGAGCACCTCCCCGGTCGTCACCGGGGCGACCTTCGCGTCGTGGCGCGAGACGCGCTCGCCGTTCGCGACGACGCGCCCGGCGGAGACCCAGCGCTTCGCCTCGGCGCGCGTGCAGTACCCCAGGCGGGAGAGGAGGCGGTCGACGCGCTCGGGCTTGGGCGGCGCGTTCGCGTTCGCCGCGCCGGCCGAGCCCTTCACCGCGCGGGTGATGCGCGCAGCGGGAGAGGGCGCGGGGACGACGCCGCCGGGGCGGGGGCGGGAGCGGCGGCGGGGAAGGGGCGCGACCCGTCCCGCGCCGAGCGCGGAGGGGAGCGCGTGCGCCCCCGCGCGCATCGCGGGGGGAGGGGCTGCTTTGGCGGGCGACACGGCGCGAACCGGCGAAAAAGCGCAGCCCCCGCCCGGCGGCGGATCAGAACGAACAACAGCTGGCAGCCGGTGACGGCAGCGTCGCGCACGTCGCGCGGCTTCGAGAACTTTGTCGCGTCATCCGATGCGAACGCACGTGTGCGTTGCGATCCGACCGCGCACGTCGCGCACCCTCCGCCCTCCCCACTTCCTCCCTCGCCGCGCGCGATGAACGCCTCTCCCCTCGCGGAGTTCGTGTCGCGCTCGCACAAGCGCGGGCAGTGCTCCTCCTCCGGCGCCGCGAGGGGCTTCCCCGTCCCCTGGGCGTTCACGCTCGCGACGTCCTCCGCGCGCCCGGACGCCCCCCCCTCGGTGCGAAACCTCGGCCTGCACGGCGTCGACGCGGACGGCTTCGTCTTCGCCTGCCGCGGCCACCCGGGCGGCGCCGCCGGCGGCGCCCCCCCCGCGCCCTCCGACCCCCCCGTCGTCGCGTCCATGTGTTTCCTCGCGGGCAACTACCCGCGCGCCGGCTTCGAGGAGCAGTGGCGCGCCGAGGGCGAGTGCGAGCCCTTGGACCCCGCGACGCTGGACGCGCTCGACGCGGACCTGCAGGTGCAGGTGTGCGCCGCCGCCGCCTTCGCGGAGGCGCGTCTGGTCGTCACCGGCGCCCCGGACCCCGCGGACGACCAGGGCCGCCTCCTGCTGACCACCGCCGAGGACGCGAAGAAGCTCGCCTCGTGCCTCGCGGCGGTCGAGGCGAAGCGAGCGAGCGACCCGAACCGCGCGGTGCCCCTCTCGGACGCGCGATGCGCGGGATTCCGGTGTTTCCGACTCAAACCCTGGCGCGTCGAGATGGTCGAGGGCGGGCCGAGCTGGCCCGAAGGACCCAGGCGCGTGGAGTGGAGGAAGATCGACGGAACCTCAGACTGGAGCGGACCGACGCGCGTGCTGCCGTACAACGTCCCTCTGACCGAGCGAACGAGGCAGCAGCCCTGGGAGGAGGAACGACTCATCGTTCGTACGCGCGACGACGAGGGAGGAACGACGACGCGCGGAGGATGCTTTCGCGGAGTCGCGACGGGGCAGACGACGACGGAAAAGGAGGACGCGACTTTGGCGCGCGCGCCCCCGCGGCGGTCCGCGCTCGAGGTGGCGCTCGCGGGGTACGCGCTCGTGGTCACCGCGCTGTGCGTCGCGCTCCTCCTCGCCTATTCTCGCGAGCGCCGGGTCTTCCGAGAGTGATGACCGAGAGACAGAACGCGCGGAACGAACGCGTGTTTCGAAAGCGAACCAGGCGAGCTCTCGCCCGTGAATGAAAAATAAACGCATCTCACGACGTATACGAATCTGGGACATATTCCGGAACGTGGACTCCCCCCGCGCGCCTTCTCCGTCTCTCGCGGTGTTCGGTCTCCATCAGTGGTGCAGCTGTCTCATGGCGAACACCTTGGCGCCCGCGAGTCCGATCTTATCGTTGAGGATGACCTTGAGCGGGAACCCCTCCCTGACGCCCGCGTACCTGCATTTTTTATGCAGGAACCCCTCGAGCAGCGGCCCGCCGTCCTCGCCGATGATCTTCATCAGCCTCGGCGGGATCCCTCCCGCGACGTACACGCCCCCGGTCGCGAGGCACTTGAGCGCCAGGTTCGCCGCCTCCGCGCCGAGGATGCGCAGGAAGATGTCCACCGCCTCCACGCAGAGGTCGCACGTCCCGTCCAGCGCCGCGTCGGTGACGCCTGCGGGATCCAGATCCGGCTTTTCCTCCCCGCCGGCGCGGTACGTCCGCAGAAAGTCGTAGACGCGAACGATGCCGCTCCCGCAGCACACCTGCTCGATCTCGCACTCGCCGCCGAGCGTCTCCTCGCAGTACGCCAGGAGCGCGCGCTGCGTCTCGCCGCGGGGCGCGAAGTCCGCGTGGCTCCCCTCGCTCGGGACGACCGCGTACTCCCGCAGGGTCTCGTCGAAGAAGAGCATCGCCTCGCCGAGGCCCGTGCCGGGACCGAGCACCGCGACGGGCCCGCGGTTCTCTTCGTCATCCTTCGTCGCGCCTTTGCCCTCGTTGAGGGTCACCACGTCCTCGGGTTTGAGGTCGAGGACGCCGTACCCGACGGCGGCGAAGTCGTTGATCACCCGGACGTTTTCGATGTCGAACATCGCCTCGAGGGCGGGGCCGTCCACGACCCACGAGAGGTTGGTCATGTCGCACCGATTCTCCGCGACGGGGCCGGCGACGGCGAAACACGCGGCGGAGACGCCGCCGAGGTCCACGCCGCTGTCCGCGAAGAGGTCCGAGACGCACGACTCGAACGTCGGGTGGTCGCTCGTGCCGTACGTCTTCTCGAACACGAGAGAGGGGCGCCCGTCGTCGGCGGAGCGCGAGCGCCACACCTGCAGGCGCGCGTTGGTCCCGCCGATGTCCCCCGCGAAGAAGAGGCGCGCCTCCTCCGAGGAGGCAGCGGCATCGGTGGCGTCGGCGGCGCTCGCGCGGGGGGGCGCCGCTCGGCGCGCGCGGCCGGCGGCGGACTTGGACGGGACGCCGCGCGCCGCGTTCACGACGAGCGCGCCGCCGAGGATCGCCATCGACGCGCGCTTGTGCGCCTTGGAGCGGAGCGCGGAGGCGGAAGCGCTGCGGGGGAGGATCGTTTGAAACGACGCGTTCAGTCGAGCGCTCGGCGCGGCGCGCGCGCGGGGGGATGGGGGGGGGGCGCGGCGTGGGTGGGGGCGACGCGGCGAGCGCGATTCCGAGGCGCGACGTACCGGGCGAGGGTGGAGACGTTGGCGCCCATCGCGATCGACATGCTCGGGGCGCGTGCGAAGCGGCCGGGTGCGCGTCGAGGTGCCGCCGCGAGCGGGCGAGCGAGCGCGAGACGGAGCGGCGGAAGCAATCTGAGCCTGACATCTGGCACTGGGACGGAGCGGACGGTCTGCGACTCACGAAACGGTCGCGACGAACCGTCGCCCGATGAACGCTCGATCGGAAGGCGCGCGGGAGGCCACGATCCGCCCGGAACTTCGCGGTCGATGGAAATCGTCCGCCGCCCGCCGCTTTTCGGGCAGCGGCTCCGTCCGGCTCTCTCGTCACTTCCACGGACGCGGACGATGCCCCCTAAGAAGAAGGACGAGCCCGCGGAGGCGGTGGGCGCGGCGCGGTTCGGGCGCGTGCGCAACAACCTGAAGATGGGCATCGTGGGCCTGCCGAACGTGGGCAAGAGCTCCCTCTTCAACCTCCTCACGAACCAGTCGATCGCGGCGGAGAACTTCCCCTTCTGCACGATCGAGCCGAACGAGGCGCGGTGCGCGGTCCCTGACGAGCGCTACGACCACCTGTGCGCGATGTGGAACCCCCCGTCGCAGTACCCCGCGTACTTGCACGTCACGGACATCGCCGGCCTCGTGCGCGGCGCCGCCGAGGGGGCGGGTCTGGGGAACGATTTCCTCAGTCACATCCAAGCCGTCGACGGCGTCTTCCACGTCGTCCGCGCGTTCGACAGCGAGGAGGTGATCCACGTGGACGACAGCGTGGACCCGGTGCGCGACCTCGAGACGATCCAGCACGAGCTCTGCGCGAAGGACCTGGCGTACCTGAAGCGCCAGGTGGAGCAGGAGAAGGCGGACGTGAAGAAGAATCCGACGATGAAGCTCTCCGCGCTCTTCGTCGCGACGATGGACAAGGTGGAGCAACTCCTGGTCGAGAACCGGCCGGCGCGCGACGCGGAGTGGAGCACGCCGGAGGTGGAAATGATCAAGCTGAAGCTCCCGCAGCTCATCACGACCAAGCCGATGGTGTACCTCGTGAACCTGACGAAGAAGGATTTCGTGCGCAAGAAGAACAAGTGGCTCGTGAAAATTCACACCTGGATCAAAGAGCACGGCGGCGGCGTGATGATCCCCTTCTCGGTGGAGTTCGAGGAGGAACTGTGGGGTCTGCGGGAAGACGAGGAGGCGCAAAAAGCGATGCTGGACGCCGCGGAGGGGGCGAAGAGCGCGATGCCGAAGATGGTCGTCCAGGTGCGCGACTCTCGAGGCCCGTCCGACGCGAAGCGAGACACGAGAAACGAAACCCCTCTCGCTTGGCGTCGACGAAAACGGAAAGCGCCCTTCGCCCGTCTCCCCGAGGCTTCTGACCCGTTCTCGACCACGCGTCTCGTCGCTCCGCGCGCAGGGATATAAGGAGCTCAACCTGATTTATTACTTCACCGCGGGGGAGAAGGAGGTTCGGTGCTGGACGGTGTACGACGGCGCGCTGGCGCCCCAGGCCGCGGGGGTGATTCACAGCGATTTCGAGCGCGGGTTCATCAAGGCGGAGGTGGTGGCGTACGACGACTTTCGCGCGCTTCAAAAGACCAAAGGGATGGCGGACGTCAAAGCCGCGGGCAAGTACCGCCAGGAGGGGAAGACGTACCAGGTCAAGGACGGCGACATCATACACTTCCAGTTCAACGTCTCGGGCGCGAAGAAGAAATAATATGATAGCACATCCTCCGACGATCGGATCGCACCGCGACGGTGTGATCCGCGGGCGGGCGCGAGCGGGGTAAACAGGTCTTCTTGTATTAAGAGTCGACGCGACATCGTTCAAACGCCGTGTACACGTGTTTTTTTCTCGTGGAACTCGCGGGCCGTCACTCGCCGTAATAAGAGTTGGCGTCGCGCGGCGGGTCTCGCCTCGCCGCGCGCGTGCGAAAGAATGGCGCCTTCGTTCCGTTCTCGGGTCTTCTGAGCGGCGACTGAGGGGTCCTCTCGAGAAGACGTCGAGCGCGGACCGAGACGGGGGAGCGGAGCCTTCTCAGGCTCGGTCAGGGTCGTCGCCCTCGCCAACGTCGACGTCGAAGAGCCTGGCGAGCATCTCCCTGGCGCTCGCTTCGTCGTACGCGTCCGGGAGCTGGCAGAGCTCGTCTTCCTCTCCCGTCGGGGTGGCGCAGTACCCGTCGATGATGGCCTTGTACTGCGCGAGCGTGTCCGGGACCTCCTCCTCCGCGACGGCGCCCGCGCTCTCCCTCCTCGCCTTCCCCTCCGCCGCCCCGGACCCGCCGCCGCCGTTCCCGCTCCCCGCCATCTGGTCCACGCTCCACTGCCCCTGCCGCAGCGCGTTCGTGCGCTCCCAGTCGGTCACCTCCACGGTCTTCTCCGGCGGCATGAGCAGGACGCCTCTCCGCGCCACCTTGCATCGGTACCCGCCCTCGCGGCAGGTGTACCGCAGATCCTCCGGCCGAGCGGATTCCACCACGGGCACCCGGCCCATCTCCGCCTCGAGCAAAGTGCCGTATCGCAGCGCGTCCTCCTCCGCGGGGAAGCCGAGGATGATGTCCACGGGAACGTCCTCCTTCGTGCGCTCCTGGAGGGAGTACAGGCCCTCGGACCCGGTCCCGGCGCCGAAGACGAGGATGTACACGGGCTCGTGGTCGGGGACGTCCTCGAGATCTTGGAGGTTGCTCCAGCACACGCCGCGCGCCATCGGGCCGACGGAGTTGTTCGTCGCCGAGTGGTCGTCGAGGGAGAACGGGTAGTCGTCCGAGCCGGCGCTGCCGTCCAGGCTCGGGGACCGCTTGCGGTCGGCGGCGGCGGCGGCGGCGCGGCGAGCCGCGCGGCTCAGATCGCCGGGGGTCAGGGGCGCGGCGTCGGACGCGTCGTGCGCATCCGCCGAGGAGGCGTCATCCTCGGACCCGCCGAAGGAGCCATCCTTGGCGGCGTCGTCGGAACCGCCGAGAGCGGCGCGGACGAATCGATGCGTCTGGGGGGGGGAGGAGGCGGGGTTTGGGGGGGGTTCGGAAGCGACGGTGAGCCGGACGTGGAGGCGCCGGACGCGAGGGATGGGCGAACCGGACCGCGGAGGGCGCGTCAACGCGCGCCGCGCGGGGAAGATTTTCATTCCCCCTTACGTGGTCCTCACGGAAGACGGGAGAGGGGGTTCCGGGCGGACGATTGGGAAAGAAGAAGATGGGGCCCCCCCCGAGGGGTCCTCTCGTCGGCTCAACGGGAGTCGCTTCGCACCGTTCGGCCGGCGACGCGTCGCGCGCGTCGCGCTCGAATCGCGCCGGGGGCGCGGACGGCCCCGGCGAGGCTCGCGGTGACGCAGGCGGCGCTCATCGCTGCTGGAGGTTGTTGGTGGAGATGCGCTCCGACACCGCGAGCGGGACGAAACGCGTGATGCGCGGCGGGCCGGCGGACGGCTCGCGCTGGGCGACGCGACGCGCGCGCGGACCGAGCGAGGCGCGGAGAAGGGCCTCGACACTCCCCGGGAGCGTCGCGGCGTGGGTGACGCTGAGTGCTCGCTCTCCGAGCGCCTCGCGTTCGCGTGGAATGCCGCGCGCGCGGGCGGAAGACGCGAAGTCCTCGACTGCGTTTTTTTTCGTGACGCCCCCTCCGTGCGCGGACGGGAGCGCGTCTGACTCGGCCGATTCGCCCAATCCAGTTTCCAGGAAGCGATCTGATTGGTCCACGCCGTTGACTCGCGCCCAGAGCCGTAGAGTCCTCGGCACAGGGAACGCGCGTCGCGTGATCGGGAAGATGCAGACCGCGCGAAACCGGCGATTGAACGGCGAAACGCGGCGACTCATCGGAGATTTCGCGTTTCGCGGTGAAAACAGACCCTGACTGATGATGTGGAACCCCGTTTTTGGCGCGATCGGTCGTTTCCCGCGTGCTGACGAGGCGCGCCAGGCGGCGTCGACGCCCGCGGCGCATCATTCGCATCCACCTAAATCCGGACGTAGATCGGTCGTCAGACGCGGTTCCCATTTTTACAAGCCGCCCCCCCGCGTGCGTCGCGTCTTCGCCTCCCCGCCTCCTCGCCTTCGTCTCCCCCTTCTCCGCGCGATCAGCGGTTGGCGCGGAGGGCGCGCCTGGACGCCCTCGCGGGGGCCTCCTCCGCGGTCGCCTCGGTCTCGACCTTCTTCTGCTTCGCCGCCTTCTCGCGCCCCCCGCGTTTCTTCGGCGCCGCCTCCGGCTCGGGCGCGTTCTCGTCATTCTCCTCCTCCTCCTCCTCCTCCTCCTCCTCCTCCACGTCCTCGTCCTCGGGTCCCTTCGCCTCCTCCCCCTCCTCCTCGTCCTCTTCGGGTCCATTTTCGGGTTCCTCGGCGGGCGGCGTTTCCTTCTTCTCGGCGTCCTCCGCGTCGTCGTCGCGCGCGGCGGCTCCGTCGAGGGCCCCCAGCGGGTGCGCGTCCTCCTCCTCCTCCTCCTCCTCCTCCGCCTCCTCGAGTTCTTTCGCGTTGGGGTCCGCCGGGGGCTCGTCGTCGTCGTCGAACACGTGTCCCTCCGCGCGCTTGGCCGAGCGGTACGACTCGTACCTCTCCAGGTGCGCGGTGCCGAGCTTGAGTTCGAACTCCTCCACGGTTTGTTTGGCGGCGTCCGGGGCGTCCCCGTCGGCGCCGGCGGCTTTCGCTTTCGACGATTTCCCGCCGTACGTCTTCTTCGCCCGCTGCACCAGGACCATGAGCGACGCGAACACTTCCTTGTCGTACAGCGCCGGCTCGTACAGTTTCCACTGGTCCATGAACTTCTTGAACGCCTTGTCGCTCAGTTGCAGCTGCGAGAGGCAGAAGGCGACGTCTCGCGCGGGTTTGGGCCCCTCCGCGAGCGCCGCCTCGGCGAACCGGTTGGCGAACTTATCCGCCAGCGCCTCCGTCTGCCGGTCCTTGTCGATGAAGCCCAGCAATCTCGTCATGATCCTCCGGAACGCCTCGGGCTCGATGCCCTCGTCCCCGGAGAGGCGCGACAGAAGATCGGGCAGGAGGTTGTAGATCGGGTTGCCGTGCTTGCGGCTGAGCTCGTGGAAGAGGAGCCTGGCGACGCTCGCGACCCTCGGGTCGGGGTCCTCGAGGCACCTCGCCATCTCCGCGATGTGGCCCTTCACCTTCATCATGTCGTTCAGGACGAGGTGCGCGAGGACTGTGATGGCGTGCTGCCGGACGCCCGCGTCGCCGTCGTGCAGCGAGTTGCCCCACCTCTTGAGGCCGTAGAGGTGCTCCGTCCACGGCTCGACGGCGTTGGGGAAGCGGAACGCGAGGTCGCCGAGCGCCACCATCAGCGCCGATCGCGCCCCCGCGTCGGGCTCGTCCCGGAGGCGCGTGAACAGAAGCGCGAGGTGCGCCTCGCAAAAGCCGGCGTCCACCGCCATGAGCCGACTCAGCGCCGCGAGCGCCGCGCCGCGAAGCAAGGCCGGACCGTTCGCGATCTCCGCGTGGCCGCACAGGGCGACGACCACCGGCGCGTACGCCGCGACGAGACCGCGCCCGGACTGCTTAAACGCCAAGAGCTCCGCCTCGCATCGCTCCCTGGCGTTGTCTAGGTGCACGTCCTCCGCGACGGCGCCCTGACCGAGCGCCGCCGCGAGCTCCGCCTCCTCGCCGTGCGTGTCGCCCTTCGCCGCCGCCGCCTCCGCGGACTCCGCGGCTTTGCGGTCGCGCGCCGCGCGCGCCCTTCGCACCGCGCGGCCCAGACTCTCCACGTGCACGAGGTGCCGGAGACCCACCTCGCCGAGGACGAACAGAAACCGAGCCAGGTGCGACGCGTCCGTCCTCGAGCGGTCCGCGGGGCGATCATCGGACGCCTCCCCGTCGGAAACCCCGGGGAACGCGGCGCCGGCGAAGGAGCGGAGGACGTCCGCGGCGGCTCCCTCCGGGTCCGGGTGCAGCGCGTACAGCGCCGCGATGCTCTGCTCGGCGGCGGGGTACCACGCGCGCCCCGGGAGCGCGGACGCGGGGGACAACACCTTGGCGAGCGCGGCGAAGGCGGGGGCGTCCGGCGCCAGCGCGGGGCTCGCGGGCGCGCCGGCGCTCGCGCTCGTGCCGGCGTTGCCGCCCGGGCGCGCGCGCGCGAGAAGAGCGGCGGCGGCGCGCGCCAACGCGCCGGAGCCGCGCTTGCACGCGTCGGCGATCGCGCTCGCGGCGTGGTCGACGTGCGGCGCGGCGACGGAGGGCTCGTCGGCGGCGGCCATGGCGAGGACGGTGAAGGCGCTCGCGCGGACGGATTCGTCGTCGCCGCGCGCCGTCGCCTGGCCCCACAACGCTCGCACGACCGCGCCGTTCGCGGGCACGCGCCCGTCCGAGACGAGGCGCTTGATCACCTCCTCCAGCGCGGCGAGCTCGCCGAGCGCCGACGCGCCCGCGACGTCCGCGAGCGCCGCCGCGGTGGCGACGGGAGACTCCGCGCCGGCGAGGAAGAGGACGTCCACCGCCTCAACCGCCGCGTCCCGAACGGCGACGTCGCGAGAAAAGACCAACGCGAGGCACTTGCGGATGCCCTCGTCCGCGCCGTCGACGCCGAACTGGCGGAGGCGGACGAGCAGACCCGTCGCCTCGATCGCGTCCGAGGGAGTGGAAGACGCGAGGAGGCGGCACAGCACGCCGACGGCGCCGCTCATCTGCACGGAAAAACCGAGCGCCGTCTTGAGCGCCGCGATCATCGTCCGCACCGCCTCCACGCCCCCGTCCAAAGTGGGGGACTCGTCCGAGGAAGCCTCGGTCTTCGAGGAAGCCTCGGTCTTCGAGGAAGCCTCGGTCTTCTCGGCCTCCGGGTCGGACGCGTCGGACGCGTCGGACGGGTTCTCGTCTCGCTCCTCCTCGATCGTCTCGGGACGCGCCTCCTCCTCCTCCTCGGCGGGCGGCGCGGGCGCCATCGCCGCGAGCTTGGCCTCGTAGTGCTTGAGGCTCTGCGCGAACGCCGCGGAGGGGAGCTGCGGGGCGAAGGGGTTGAACCCGAGCATGGTCGCGAGGAGGTTCATCGCCGCCTTGCGCACGAGGGCGGCTTTATCGTTGAGCCTTCCGATGGCGAGGTCGGCGACGACGAGCCAGTGCGACAGCGGCACGGCTTTCTTCTCCGCCATGTTCGCCCACGTCTGGAGCACCCTGGCGCGCGTGAACGCGCTCACGTCGTGCACGCGCTCGACGAGCAGGTCGAGGAAACCCTGCTTCGCGCGGAGGAGCGGCGCGGCGCCCTCCGCGGTGGTGCGGTCGCGGTCGTCGCTCAGGGCCGCGCCCTGGGACGCCTCCGAGCACACCAGGTTCCCGAGCACGGTGACCAGGGCGGACCTGAGCGCGTACGCCTCGCCGTCGAGGTGCGGGAGGAGGAGCGAGACGTTGGTCATCGTCGTCTTGGGCATGCGCTGCGACAGCTCGGCGACGAAGACCCCGACGCACGAGACGCCCTTCGCGTCGCTCAGCTGCTGCCGCTTGTACTCCGCCGGGTCCACGCTCGCGACCTCGCGGAGCAGCGACGCGGCGAGCCGCGCGTTTTCGTGCCGATCCGCCGCCACCGCCGCGAGCTCGGCGACGGGGGCGGGGAGGTGCTCGTGCTTGTTCAGCAGGTGCACGAGCGCGGTGGTGACGTTATCCAGCTGGCCCCACTTCAGAGCGCACGAACCGAGCATGTCGAACGCCGCGTTCTTCGTGATCTTGCTCCGGAGCGCGGGCTGGGACTCCATCGCCAGGCACGCGAGCTTGGAGAAGAGGCCCAGGAACTGCTCCCCGGGCTGCCTGGGGCGGAAGAGGTTCCAGAGGTCGACGTCCAAGACGCCGGCCATGACGTGCATGACGCGCTCGCGCTGCTCCTCCCACTTCCACTCCACGAGCGTCTGCGCCTTGCCCTTGCCCTTGGCGGCCTTCTTGTCCGCCTTGCCCGCGCCGGGAGCGGAGGTGGCGGCGGCGACGCCCGCGTCCGCGCGCGCCTCCGCGTCCGCCGCCTCGGAGAGGTGGTAGACGAGACACGCGTAGCACTTGAGCGCCTCGCGGTGCGCGTCCACGGCGTCCGCCTCGTCGCCCGAGCCGGAGGCGAGGAGCGAGGCGATGGACGCGGATAACACGCTGAGGTTGCTGCAGAGCGAGTCCGTGAGGCGGATGCGGCCGACGGGCTTGAGCGCGACGAAGTCGCGCGCGCACGCGTACGCGTTGTCAAAGACATCCTGCTCGAGGATGCACAGCGCGTCGTTCTCGCACAGGTCGTACGCGACGCGCTCGACGAGCTCGTGCGCCTCGGCGTCGCTCATGCCGGCGACGTCGACGGACGCCTTGGGGCCCAGCGCGCCCTCGCGCTGGGGCTGCTCGAGGTCCGCGAGGGCGAGGGGGATGTCGAACTCCATCGCGCGCGCCTGGGCGAGGGACGGGGACGGGCGGGGATTCATTCCCGGGGGGGGGGACGTTTCGTCACGTACCGCTCCGAGGGAGAGCCATCGATCGACGCGCGCGGGGGGGGGGGGGTT
>MDSW01130486.1_pt1 | contig 14907 bp, 17 predicted proteins | sample 811171 | NCBI WGS metagenome assembly MDSW01 (sample SAMN05326641, study PRJNA326480) | marine metagenome | isolation source: seawater | place: Atlantic Ocean: North West | collected 2012 | reverse complement strand
TATCAATTTTGCCTTCTACAGAAGAAACAAAAGATTTTATTGATAAAAAATTTTTAAGAAAAATGAAAAAAAACTCTTTATTGATTAATATTGGCAGAGGTGATTCTTTATGTGAAAAAGATTTATTAAGTCACTTAAAAATTAACAAAAATTGTTATGTATCTTTGGACGTTTTTAAGAAAGAACCTCTAAGTATAAAACATGATTTTTGGAAACATCCGAATATTACCATCACTCCCCATGTAGCTGCAGTAAGTGATATAGAATCTTCAATAGACTATATGCATGATCGTTTTGTTACTTTTAAAAGAAAAGGTAATATTGAAAGCGATGTAAATTTAAAAAAAGGTTATTAATTAGTAATGAAATAGTTTTCTAATATACGAAAGTATATTGTACTTAAGTCTTTAATATCTGATAAGTATACAAACTCATCTACTTTATGCAAAGTTTGATTTCTAATTCCCAATTCAGCAACCTCGCAGTAATCTTTTATAAAACGAGCATCAGAAGTGCCGCCATCAGTAGCTAATTCTGGCTTGCTGTTTTTTCCTGTTGTTTCAGTGAATGATTTAGACATTACTTTACTTAGAAGCCCTGGTTTATTGATGAATGAGGTTGCACTAAGTTCACTTGTGAAGGTGCAACTAGCATTATCAATATTATTGAATACATGATCAATATTTTTTTGAAGCCATTTTATTAAGCTATCACATGAATGTTGATCATTAAATCGAATATTTATGGTTGCTGTTGCATATTCTGGAATAACATTAAATGCTGTATTACCAACATCTATTGTAGGAATCTGTATAGATGTAGGTAAGAAATAATCATTACCTTTATCCAGAGGTTCTGAAATTAATTTTTTTAATAATTGAATTAAAAAATGAACAGGGTTTTGAGCTCGGTGACCATTAGCTGTATGACCTTGAACACCTTTCACTTTTATAAAAAAATTTATAGACCCTCTTCTTCCTATTTTTATTTTGTCACCAATGAATTTATTTGAAGTAGGTTCACCAACAATGCATTGATCAATAATAATATTATTTTTTTTAGTCCATTCCATTATTTTCTGAGTACCATTTATAGCTTCACCTTCTTCATCATTTGTAATAATATAGGATAATTTCCCCCCAAAATCTTTGCCATGCTTTGAAATAAATTCATTAGTTGCTGAAATAAAACAAGCAATATTACTTTTCATATCTTCAGATCCACGACCATAAAGTTTATCATTTTCAATTGTTGCAGAAAAAGGATGATACTTCCATGACTTTTCATTGCCAGGTGGAACAACATCAGTGTGTCCTGCAAAAGCTAAATGTTTTCCTGTTGATCCAATTGTTGCAAACAAATTATCAACTTCATAGGAATCATTTCCTGAAAACGGAAGTCTGGTACAAGTAAAACTTAAATTATTTAAATGATTTTCAATTATGTCTAGAGCGCCAGCTTCTTTAGGAGTCACACTTGGACATTTAACTAAATTTTGTGTTAAAACTATAGGATCAAAGTTTAAATTTTTCATCAATCACGCAACAAATCATTAATGGATGTTTTAGATCTTGTTTTTTCATCAACTTGTTTAATAATAACAGCACAACTTAAAGAAGGAGCGTTTGAATTATTTTTATCTGGTAATGATCCTGGAACAACAACAGAGTATGGAGGAATTTTACCATAAATAATTTTACCAGTTTTTCTATCAACAATTTTTGTAGATTGACCTATGTACATACCCATACTGATTACAGATCCCTCACCTACAATTACTCCCTCAACAACTTCTGACATTGCGCCTAAAAAAACATTATCTTCAATTATAGTAGGAAGAGCTTGAGCTGGTTCTAAAACTCCACCGACGCCACTTCCAGCAGATATATGGCAATTTTTTCCTATTTGACAGCATGAACCTGCTCTTGAAAATGTGTCCATCATAGTTCCCGAGTCAACATACGCCCCAGTATTAATAAAGCATGGCATCAAAACAACATTTTTTCCAATGTATGAACCTTTTCTAACTGGTGAATTTGGCACCATTCTAAAACCACTTTTTTCAAAATCATCTTGATTCCACCCTGCAGTCTTCCCTTTAAGTAGATGAGCTTTGTCGTACCAAGAACTATATGGTCCTGATAAAGTTTCCATTCCATGAATTCTGAAACTCAGCATAATTGCTTTTTTAATATACTGGTGAGTGATCCACTCATTATTAATTTTTTCAGCTACTCGAATTTTTCCTTTATCTAAATCCTCAATAATTTTATTTATTGAATTAATTAGTGACTCATTAGAATTTTGAGTAACATTCTCTTTATCCTCCCATGCGTCATTAATCATTTTTTCTAATTCTATCATATTGAACCTTTATTTACTTTTTCTAAAAAAATACACAAATCATTTGTTTCAAAATCTAAATATTTATTTGATGATTTTATATCATCACTGAAATTTTCATATCCTGCATCTATCCAAATTGATGTAAAACCAACTTTTTTAGCTGGTACAAGATTTTTAGCAATATCATCAAACATAGCAGAAGTTGAAGGATTTAAATCAAAATCTTTTATAATTTGTTCGTAGGGTTTGATTTCTGGTTTAGGTATATAATTAGCCATTTTAATATCAAATATTTCGTCAAAAAAATTTGATAATTTTATACGCTCTAATACATTTAAAGTGTGTGCCATATTAGCATTCGTATAAATAATTTTTTTTCCTTTTAATTTTTTAAGTTCCTCATTTAATTTATCGTTTGATGAGACTATGGAATAGTCCAATTTATGAACTTCTTCCAGAAAATGATCAGGATCTACGCCATAGTTGTCCATCATTCCTCTAAGAGTAGTTCCGTGTTCTTTGTAATATTTTTTTTGTATTTCTTTTGCTTTTTGTAAATCAATATTAAGAAATTCTTGTATAAATTTTCCCATTAGCTGATGAACTTGTTGAAAAATACCACTATCAGCAGAATAAAGAGTATTATCTAAATCAAAAATCCAAGTATCAATTTTATTAACTAGAGAAGACATTTTAACTATATATTTGAGTCCCTATACCATGTTCAGTAAATAATTCTAAAATTATTGCATGAGATATTCTCCCATCTAGAATAGTTGCCTCTTTTACACCTTGTTCCATGGCATTAATACAAGTAGAGATTTTAGGCTTCATTCCTCCTAATATGTATTTTTCTTTGATAATTTTCTTTGCATCTTTAAATTTTAAAGATGAGATTAGTTTTTTACGTTGATCAAGAATTCCATCAACATCAGTTAAAAGTAAGAGTTTACTTGCTTTAAGTGCTCCAGCAATTGCACCAGCTGCCGTATCAGCATTTATGTTATAAGTATTTCCTTTTTTATCAATTCCTAAAGGTGTTATTACTGGAATATTACCTTTTTTTATTGAATTAAGAATTTTTTTTGTATTAATTTTTTTTGGCACTCCAACAAAACCTAAATCTACAACTTTTTTGTTTTTTGAATTATTTTTTTTTTATTTCAATATTAATTTTTGTTGCTTCAATTATATTATTTTTATTTCCTAAAAAACTCTCAGCTTTACCTCCAGCTAATTTAATATCATTCACAATTTTTTTATTTATATGATTTGATAAAACTTCTTCAACAATTTTTATTGTTTTAATATTAGTAACTCTTAAACCTTCTACAAAACTACTTTTTATTTTTTTCTTTTTCAGCCTTTCTTCAATTTGTGGACCTCCTCCGTGAACTATAATAGGTTTGATTCCTACTTCTTTTAATAAGCCAATATCTTGTGAAAATTTTTTTGAAAGTTCATTATCGCCCATTGCATGACCCCCATACTTAATAACAATTTTTTTACCAGAATGTTGACGTATATATGGAAGAGCTTCCACTAAAGTTGAAGCTTTGTGAATGTAGTATGCTTTATCACTTTCAGAGAGGTAATTAAATTTCATTTTTTTTTGATAAATTAAATATTTCTTTTTGTATATTTGTAATGCCAATTTTTTTACTACTACTAGTAGCAAATATTTTATTAGAGTTTTTTTTATAATTTTGTACAAAAGATAATAAAGAATCACTTTGTTTTAGTGCAAAGTTTTTTGGACATTTGTCAATTTTTGTCAAAATTATAGAGAAATCCCTATTTGATTCATTAATTATATCGAGAAAATCAATATCAATATTTTTTATTCCGACTTTACAATCAATTAATACGAAAACTTTTTTGAGATTTGATCTTTGCATCAGATAGCTCTCGATAAGGTTTGTGAGTTGATTTCTTTTAATTTTAGATATCTTTGCATATCCATAACCAGGAAGGTCTACTATATTAATTTTTTTACTAATATTAAAAAGGTTTATATTTTGAGTTCTTCCAGGAGTTTTACTAGTTTTTGCTAGTTTTTTTGATTTTGTTATAGCATTTATAATACTAGATTTACCTACATTTGACCTGCCTACAAAACAACACTCTGGTAAGTTTTCATATAAAATTGTATTTGAAGTATCAAAAGATCCTAAAAAAAAATTATTAGAAAAAAATAAGTTTAAATTTTTATTTCCATCAGTCATTTTTAGCCAAAATTTTACGCTGAATAAACCATTGTTGAGCTATTGATAAAATATTATTAACTGACCAATATAAAACTAATCCAGCTGCAAAACCTGCAAGAATGAAAGTAAATACAAATGGTAACAATGCAAAAATTTTTGCTTGAGTTGGATCTGCAGGAGCAGGATTAAGTTTTTGCTGAAGCCACATTGTAAAACCCATAAATATTGGCAAAATACCTATATTAACTAATAATAAAAAATCTGGAATATTCCAAGGTATCAGACCAAAAATTGTTAATATTCCTAATGGGTCTGGTGCTGATAGATCATGTATCCAACCATAAAAAGGTGCATGATACATTTCAATTGTAACAAATAAAACTTTGTATAAAGAGAAGAAAATTGGAATTTGAACAACTATAGGCAAACATCCAGCAACAGGATTAGCTCCTTCTTTTTTGTATAAAGCCATTAATTCTTGTTGCATTTTTTGTCTATCATTAGGATAAGTTTCTTTAAGACGTTGCATTTCTGGCTGAAGTTTTTTCATCTTTGCCATAGATTTAAAAGAAGTTTGAGCAAGAGGGAATAAAATTAAACGCATAATAATTGTAAAAGCAATAATTGCTAAACCAAAGTTGCCTACATATTTGTAAAACCAATTAAGTGCATAGGAAATAGGTTTAGTTAAAAAACTGAACCAACCCCAATCTATTGCATCTGTAAATTTGGGTATTCCATTGTTTTTATATTCACTAAGAATACTAAGGTTTTTTGCACCTGCAAATAATTTTCCGTCGTATGAGTTTATTGATCCAACTGATATATTAAAAACTTTGCCTACATAACCAACTCTAAAGTTATCTCTTCCATTATTTCCATGTCTAAAATTTGCACTAATTGATTCAGTTTGATTAGGCACTAAAGTAGCCATCCAGTATTTATCTGTAAATCCTAACCAACCTCCTGTAGATTTTTGATCACAAAAAAGCTTTTTTTGTTTTGAAGCTGAAGAGCAATCATCTAGTAAGTCATCATAGTTTTTTTCTAAGAGCTTATCATCAACTAAACTTATTAATCCTTCATGCAAAATAAAAAAATTAATCGTATCGGGTAAATTTATTCTTTTAATTAATCTATAAGGGAACAAACCTACCGATGTATTGCCATTATTTTCAACTATTTGAGTTATATTAAAAAGATAATTTTCATCTATCTCATATATAATTTTAAAATTAATATTTTGATTATTTGTCCATGATAAAGTTATAGAACTTCCATTTCTTAGCTCTGAATCTGATGTTTTCCATTCAGTTTCTAGATTTGGTAAATCTATTTTTTTTGAATCATTCGATAATTGTTTCCAACCAAGTTCAAAATAATAAGGATTGGCCGTTCCATCAGGAGAAAAAAGTGATATTTTTTTAGAGTTATCATTAAGAATTTCATTATATTTTAAAAGAGTTAAATCATCCAATAAGGCTCCCTTCAAATTGATTGAGCCTGATAAGGATGGTGTGTTGATTATTACTCTATTTGTTCCAGATACAATTTGTTCTTTTGTTTGAATCGTAGGATTGGAAAGATTTTGATTATCATCAATAGAGGTAACCGGTTCAATTTGTTCCTCTATTTTGTTTATAGGTTTATTAGCGACTTGTGGTTGAGGAAACAAAAATTGAAAAACAACAATTATTGCAATTGATATACCAATAGCAAGAAATAGATTTTTTTGCTCATTCATTTTAAATTTCCTTTATTATATTTTTTTGGAACTGGATCAAAACCATTTCCACCATATGGATGACAATTTAAAATTCTTTTAATTGATAAATGCAAACCTTTTAATATTCCATGTTTTTTTAAAGCTTCAATTGTATATTCTGAACAAGTGGGAAGATAACGACAATTAGTTTTTAAAATAGGAGAAATAAAATATTGGTATAGTTTAATTAAAATAACAAAAAGATTAATAAAAGTTTTATTCAATATCTTAAAAGTCATATTATTTTTTTCTCTAGTTCGTTTTCTAATTGTTTAAATGGTATCTTTAATAATGAAGTTTTTGCTATTAACACATAATAAAAATTTATTTTACCATATTTTGAAATTACTTTTCTTGCTAATTCTCTCATAATTCTTTTTGCTCTGTTTCTTTTTACTGCATTTCCTAATCTTTTCGATGCTATATACCCTACTGCAATTGAGTTATTTAGAAGTTTATCTTCCAAAATTTGAATATTAAAAGAACTAGAATGAATAAATTTACTTTTTTCCTTTACATATAAGAATGTTGAATGTTTTTTTATTGATTTTATGGACTTTGCCATAATGACAACTTCTAGGTACTAAGCTGAGCTCTTCCTTTAGATCTTCGACGATTTATAATTTGCCTGCCTGCTTTTGTTGCCATACGGGCACGAAAACCATGACGTCTCTTGCGTACTAAATTGCTTGGTTGATAAGTTCTTTTCATAATATTAATAAAAAAAATCTCTAATACGAATTGATGATGTATAAGTCAAATGATTACTAGAAACTAAATGAAAATACTAGAAAATAAGAAAAAATTAGACAATTTATTAGAAAAAATTCGAGTTCAAGATCTTAAAATTGGTCTAATTCCAACTATGGGAAGCATACATGAAGGACATATATCTCTGATTGAAAAATCAAAGCAGTCAAAATGTTTTTCAATAGTAACAATATTTGTAAATCCAACTCAATTTAATAATTTAGAAGATTTCAATAATTACCCTAAAAATAAGGAAGACGATATTAATAAACTCAAACTAGTAGAATGTGATGCTTTATATTTTCCACAAACTCAAGAGTTATATCCAAATGAGGTAAAAAGTAAAAAAACTATTTTTGATTATCGTGACATTTTGTGTGATAGATTTCGACCAGGACATTTTGATGGCGTAACAACTGTTGTAAAGTCTTTATTTGATCTTGTTAAACCACATAAAGTATTTTTTGGAGAAAAAGATTTTCAACAATTAAAATTAATAAAGAAGGTAATTGAAAAAAATATTTTACCAATTGAATTAATTAGCTGTCCTTCTATTCGTTCAAATAATAGCATGAGTATATCTTCAAGATACAATAATTTTTCTTTAAAAGAAAAAAAAATTTTAGATAAGATAGCAATTAAAATAAATTTATGTGTTAAAGAATTGAGAAAAAACATTAATTTGAGTTTTTTAGAAAAATTGAATCAAGAATTACAATACTATGATGTAAATAAAATTGATTATTTGGAAATTCGTGAAGAGGAAAACCTACAACTTACCGAAAAAAAAACAAAAGCAAGATTATTCATCGCTTTTTATTTAGGTAAAATTCGTATTATTGATAATTTTATTTTATATTAGCTTTAAGGTATTAACCAATTAAATATTGGATCTTTATTTTTAAAAGTAATATTTAATCTTCTATGACCTGAAGAGGCTAGATGTAGCCAATCAATATTTAATATTTTGTTTTGTACAACAGCAAAATTTTTATAACCATTCTCACTTTCTTTAATTGAAGGATTAATTCCTGTGAGATGTTTTGGTATTCCATCTTCAGCTCTGGATGTATTTGTGCTTGGTGGTTTTTTTGTCAAATAGCACTTTCGACTTGATAATTGAGTTAACTTCCAAGCATCTTTAGTTATTTCATTATTATAATTTATTATTGATACAGTTTTAATTCTTAATTGAGTCCTAATTTTTGGATCATAAAATAAAAAAGAAGATAAATTATTATATTTTAAACATTCTATTTTTGGTGATCTTAAATCTGTATGAAAATTTAAAATTAAATTTTTTGGATCAAAACTTCTGATGACAACAACTCTTGATTCAACTGAGTTTTTTTTTGAACTGTTACTAAAAATAGGTGTATGAAAGAGATGATTTCTATCTTTTACTGCAACAGAGAGTAATTCCTTGATATCTGTAAATATAGAATCAAAATTTTCTTTAATTTTAGACATATTTTTCTTAATCATATAGTGTAAAATTTTAAAAATGAAATTAAATGAATAAATATTCTTTAGCGCAACTGTTAAATAAAGATGAAGTTAAAACTATTGTCAATATTTTTGCAGAAAAAGATATAGAAATCAGACTTGTTGGCGGATGTGTGCGCAACACAATTTTAGATATAGATAATAAGGATATTGATTGTGCAATAAATGAGAAACCAGATACAGTTGTCAAAATTTTAAAAAAAAATAATATAAAATTTAAAGATTTTGCTAAACAGTATGGATTAATAACTGCATTTATTAAAAATCAAAAATTTGAAATTACTTCATTAAGAAAAGATTTTAATCAACAAGGAAGAAAAACTGATATAGAATTTACAAAAGATTGGGAAGAAGATGCGAAACGTAGAGATTTTACTTTAAATGCTTTATATTTAGACTCTAAAGGGAGACTTATAGATTACTTTAATGGCCTAAAGGATCTTAATGATAAAAAAGTAAAGTTTATAGGAGATATAGAAAATAGTATAAATGAAGATTACTTAAGAATTTTACGATATTATCGTTTTTTAGGAATTTTTGAAAAACCAAAAGTAATAAAAAGCTATTATAAAATTTTGAACAAGCATTTTAAAAAAACTTTTCAACATTTATCAAATGATATGATTAGAATAGAAATTTTGAAAATGCTGAAAAACAAATTTCCTCTAAATTCTTTTTGTGAAATATCTAATTTAAAGCAAAAAAATTTATGGTTACAGATGACAAAAAAACATTTTTTAGAGAATGATTATAAATTAGGTCTAAATAATTGCTTAAATAAAGTTGACAAATTATTTTAAAAAAATTTCTCTTGCACCTTATTCCAAAAAATTTTTTCAAGATTAGTATCATTAAGTTTATTTATTTGTTTAAATCCTGTTGGAGAAGTAACATTAATCTCAGTTAAATAATTACCTATAATATCAATGCCAACCAAAAATAGATTTTTTGCTTTTAAATCGTTTCTTAATGCTTCACAAATTTCTTTGTCTCTATGCACCAAATCAGTTTTTTTAGGATAACCTCCTGCATGAAAATTAGCTTTAAGATTATTTTTTTTTGGAATTCGTGCAACTGATCCAACATACTCTCCATTAATTAAAATTATTCTTCGATCACCTTCCACTATTTCTGGAATATATTTTTGAGCTATAATAGGATGATTTAATGTATCTTTGCTTTCATCAATACCTTTTAAAAAAGAATCATTAGATCTTGATCTATAAATGCCTTCCCCTCCATTTCCATAAAGAGGTTTTGTAACGATATCTTTTTGCTCTAATAAAAACTTTTTTATTGATTCAATTTTTTGAGTTATGAGAGTTGGAGGCATATATTTTTTAAATTCAATAGGATAGATTTTTTCAGCAGCATTTCTAATAGATGTAGGATTATTTAATACAACAGTAGTTTTAGGTAATTGCTCAAGAAGATAAGTAGAAGTTATATAATTTATATCAAAAGGAGGGTCTTGCCTAATTAATACAACATCAAATTCGGCAAGATTTAAAAATTGCTTTTTTTTATTTAAATATTGAAAATATATATCTTTATGGTCAAAAAGATTTATAAAAAATCCTGCAGCATATATAGATTCATGATTGTACTCTAAATAATCAGGATTATAATAAAACACATCAAAGCCCCTATCTTGAGCTTCTTTGGCTAAGAGAAAAGACGTATCAAAATCTAAATCAATTTTTTCAATTGAGTCCATCTGAATTGCAACTTTTTTGATTTTCATTAAAAAATATTTTCCTCATAAATAGGAATAATTGATTTTCCCCATTTATTTTTATATTTATCAATCAATATATCTGCAGGACTAATACCTTTATCAAGGTTTTCTTGTACTGGTTCAAGATATTTTCTTTCATCATATCCAGTACTAGTTATATTATTTCTTTTTTTAAGCCCGCTTAAAGATATATTCAAAAATTGTTTTGCAATATCTAAAATAATACCTCCCTTGAATTTAGTTTTTAAGCCATATTTTGCAACATTTTTATATAAGTAAGATCTGTCACTATCGGTCCAATCACTTATAATAGAATAAGATTCTTCAAGAGAATCTTTATCATATAAAAGACCTGTCCAAAATGCTGGTTGAGCGCATATTTGATCCCATGAACATGCGTCCATTGAACGTATTTCTAAATATTTTTTAAGTCTTACTTGAGGAAACAAAGTTGTTAAATGATTAGACCAATCTTCCTCAGTAGCAATTTCACTGGGTGCTTTATTTAGACTTCCTTCAATAAAATTTTTAAAATTAGAGCCTGCGACATCAATATATTTATTATTTCTTTTTATAAAATACATAGGCACATTAAGAGCATATTCTACATATGTTTCAAAATTAAAATTTTCATTAAATACAAATGGAAGTATGCCAGTTCTATTATTATCAGTGTGCATCCAGTAAAGAGATCTTAAACTTTGATAACTACTTAATTTACCATTTGAAAAAGGAGAATTAGCGAAAATTGCCGTTCCAAGTGACTCTAGCGATAATAATATTCGAAATTTTTTAATCATATCATCTTCTGAAATAAAATCTAAGTTTATTTGAGTTGAGCAAGTTCGTTGCATCATATCCAAACCTTTTGTGCCTACCTTGTTCATATAATTTTTCATGATTTTGTATCTTTCCTTTGGCATCAAAGGAAAATCTTTTAAACCTAAATTTGGTTCAACACCCATTCCAAGTAAAATAAAATTATTACTCAAAGATAAATCTTTCATTTGGTTAAGATGATTTGTAATTTCATTACAAGTCATATGAATATTTTTTAATGGCTGACCTGAAAGTTCAAATTGACCAGATGGTTCTAAAGTTATGCTTTGTTTATTATTAGTTAAAGCTATAATTGTATTATCTTCTCCTTCATATACAGGGCGCCATCCAAGTTTTGTTAAATTAATAAAAATATCATTTATGCCATTTTCTTCATTGTACTTAAGTGGTTCTAATGAATTTTTATTTAAAATAAATTTTTCATGTTCAGTACCAATTTTTAATTGCGAACTAGATTTTATTCCTTTTTCAAAATATTCAATAAGTTTTTGTTTGTTTAGCATTTATATAAAAAAAAGATTATATAGAAAAAAAATACCATGAAAAATAAATAAGGATTATTCTATGTTTTTGATAGCTAAATTAGATGTAAAATTAAAATAATTCTAATTGTCTACATGCTTCGCCAACTATCATTGCTACTGAGCTACTAACATTAATAGATCTAACACCATTTATCATTGGTATTGTAAGTTTTTCATCAACTTTTTCGTGAACAAACTCAGGAACTCCTGCACTTTCACGTCCAAAAAGTAAAATATCGTTTTTTTTATATGAATATTCAGTATATTTTTTTGATGATTTAGTTGTTAATAATATAATTCTATAATTATTTTTTTTTGTCCATGCTAAGAAAGTATCCCAATCTAAGTGTCTTTTGTAATTTATATACTTAATATAATCCATTGAAGAACGCTTAAATCTTTTATCATCAAAAATATAACCAGTAGGTTCGATTATATCTATTTCTATGCCTAGGCATGCACCTAACCTAAAAATATTTCCAGTATTTTGAGGTATATCAGGTTGAAATAGTGCTATTCTCATAATTTTTAATATTTACTTTATTTTTTAAATATTGATTAAATCCTATAATTTTCTATAAACTACATATATTTATGCGCATTATAAAAATTTTTTTAATTTTTTTATTATGTTTTCCTGTCCTAGCAGGCGATGGTGATGATGCAAAGAAAAATATAGTTGGAAGATTTACAGATGGTATTTCAAATGCATTTGGAGGCTTAACATCCTTTGATGGAATTAAACAGGCAGACTTAGAGGTTGACTCTAAAGATAAAGATTTTGGAGGAGATATAAGAGCAACAATAATTTCATCATTGAGTGAAGATGAAACAAGTAAAACATTCTGGTTAAATCAAACAAATTTATCAACCCAAGATGGTAATGAAACCTTTAACACAGGTTTTATTTTTAGAAGACTTTCGGAAGATAATAAATGGTTAAGTGGTTTCAATTTATTTTATGATCATGAATTAAACCAAGATCATCAAAGGGCTAGTGTTGGAATAGAAATTAAATCTACACCAATTGAGTTTAATTCAAATTATTATTCCGGTTTATCAGGAGATAAAACAGTAGGTAGCTCTACAGAAAAAGTTATGGATGGTTATGATGCTGAAGTAGGATTGCAAGTGCCATATATGCCAACTTCAAAATTATTTTTTTCAGGATATGAATGGTCTGGAAGTAATTATGATATAAAATTTGGAAGTAAAATAGGATTAAGATTAAGACCAACTGATTCATTGGAAATTGAATTTGGAGCAGAAGATAATAATAGAATGAGAGATCATAAAGCTACAGGAAAAGTTACTTTCATTAAAAGAATTGGTGAAGTTAGACCACATACTGGGTTGAATTTTTCTAGCAAACCATTTGAGTTTAAGGATATGAGTGGTGAAGTATACGAAAAAGTAAGAAGACAAAATAGAATCGTAAAAACAGTTACGGGCACAGTTACAGTTGCAAGAGGAACATAATGAAAATAATTAGATTATTAATTCTTTTTTTTATTTTAAATGTACTTCCATTTAAGGCAGTTTATGCAGCTGACGATGTAGCAACTCCTGCTACGTATCAAATTACAATGAAAAAAGTTGAGTTATGTATATCTCGAGATGGTCTTACTTGTACTTTATTAGCAGAAAAAGATGGTACTTTTAATATCGCTTCTGCAACAGCTGGTAATGATGTTGGAGATTGGATTAGTTCATTTGCTTTAGATGTTGGCACTACTTATACTCATCTAAAAGCAACAATTAGTTCAACCATGCAAATGGCAGGTTACACAACTAATTCAAATATTAGTAGCGATTATTGTGTTACAGAATCATCTCCCAATACAGCTTCAACTGCTAGTCAAGGAGCTATTGTTGATGGTTCTGATGCAACAACAAACGCCAGTATGGATTATGTTGTTCCTAACAAAGAAACTGCTGATAATGGAAGCCCTTATGATACAGTTGATTATGACTCTTATGGAATAACTAGGGTTAATGACGCTGCTACTTTTACTTGGATAGGAGCCTTAACAAGTTCATATACTCCAGGACCAGATAGCTCGCCAAAAATAACGATAAAGTTTGATGTTACAAATCAATTAAAATCTGCACAACAAGCTGCAGATGCTTGCTTTATGTGGCTTGAACCTCCAAGTGTTAGTGTGACTCTATCAGACTAATATTTTAATAAATACTCAAGTATTGCGTCAAGCTGGCACATAAAAAATAGATATTTTTATAGTTATTTAAGTTATAAGAATTCATCATTTATGGAAGAAAAAATAACTAAAAAAAGGCGAAGCTTTCTCCAATTAAGCACTATTACTTTAGGAGCTATCGGCACCGCAGGCTTTATATGGCCTTTTCTTAAAAGCATGAATCCAGCTGAAGATACTCTTGCCTTAGGTTCTACAGAAGTTAATATTGCTAATATTGAAGAAGGTCAGGGTATTACAGTTAAATGGAGAGGAAAGCCTGTTTTTATTCGTAAAAGAACACAACAAGAAATTAGAGAAGCAAAATCAGTTAAACTTGAGGACTTAAAAGATCCAGTTATTGATGATGATCGTGTCAAAAAAGATGAATGGTTGGTACTTGTTGGAATTTGCACACATTTAGGTTGTGTTCCTCTAGGTCAAAAAATTACTGATATGAAAGGTGAATATAATGGATGGTATTGCCCTTGTCATGGCTCACACTACGATTCTTCAGGTCGTATTAGAAAAGGACCAGCACCAACTAATCTCGCTGTTCCTCCCTATAATTTTATAAACGATACAACAATTAAAATAGGTTAAATATGAGCAGACCTGCAGAGCCTAAAAAATATAAAAATCCTATTTTAAATTGGATTGAATTTAGATTACCAATTATTTCTTATTTTGAGCGAGAGTATGGAGATTATCCAATGCCAAAGAACTGTAATTATTTTTGGAGCTTTGGTGCTTTAGCTACTATAATTTTAGTAGTGATGATAGTAAGTGGAATATTTCTTGCTATGAATTACACGCCTCATACGGATATGGCCTTTGATAGTGTTGAGAGAATAATGCGTGATGTAAATTATGGCTGGCTTTTAAGATACATTCATTCCAACGGTGCTGCGTTCTTTTTTATAGTTATTTACATTCATATTTTACGAGGGATGTATTACGGCTCTTATAAATACCCAAGAGAACTTAATTGGATATTGGGGGTTTTCATTTATCTTCTTATGATGGCTACATCTTT
>MDSW01065077.1_pt1 | contig 14907 bp, 14 predicted proteins | sample 811171 | NCBI WGS metagenome assembly MDSW01 (sample SAMN05326641, study PRJNA326480) | marine metagenome | isolation source: seawater | place: Atlantic Ocean: North West | collected 2012 | reverse complement strand
TGGCACAGTGCCTTTGATGGAGGCTTTGACTAAAGGGGACGTTAACGTCAACTTAGAACTTTGGCTTCCAAATCAACAGGCAGCCTATGCTAAGTCAGAGGCTAAAGGTGTCACTCAAATATTGGGAGATACTATAACGACAGGTGCTTGGCAGAGTTCATTCATCATTCCTAAGTACGTTGCTGATGCGAACCCATGGTTGACATCGGTTGAGGATCTCAAGGACCCAAGAGCCACGGAGCTGTTTGCTACAAAACTGAGCAAAGGTAAAGTTGGAATAGTAACTTGTATTCCTGGTTGGGAGTGTGAACAGGTTAATGCTAAGCAGGTTGCTGGCTATGGCTTAAGTGATTACGTTGAATTGATCAACCCGGGCTCATATGCAGCTCTTAATGGTGAGATTCTAGGTGCTTACGAAAAGAAAGAGGCTATTGTTCACTACTACTGGGGACCAGAAGCGCTCCCTGGTAAGCTAGCAGCGGAATACGGCGGATATGTGTTCTTAGAAGAGCCAGAATATACTGTCGAGTGTTTTGACTACTTAGCAACTGTAGAGAAGCCAGAGGATGCAGAGAAGGCTTGTGCTTACCCATTAGCGAAGGTGCATTCTGTAGTAAATAAAGAACAAATTACTGCGGCTAACGCTCCTGAAGCAGTCGCATTCCTTAAGGCCTACAACTGGACCGGTGAGGAAATTGAAGCAATGCTTGCACATGGTGCTGCAAATGACCTAAAGGCAGATGAAATTGCTAAATGGGTTATGACAAATGACACATTTGCCAAGTGGAAGACTTGGGTAGAACCTGCAATTGCAACGAAAGTATTAGCTGCGTTAGCGGGCTAATTTCTAACAGCAATATTGCTAAAATAAGAGGGGATGTACCAAGCGTACATCCCCTCTTCGTTATGTCTATAAGCAGAAGGCTGTTACGATTAGTAAATGGAAACAAATTTTAAACCACGTATAGGGATTAGCACGTGCTTGTTAGGTGAATCTGTTCGTTACAACGGAGGGCATCTAGAAGACACTTTCCTCACAAATACGGTGAGTAAATACGTTGAATGGGTACCCGTTTGCCCAGAAGCAGAATCTGGAATGGGTATACCTCGAGAACCAGTACGTCTTGTGGAGGAAAACGGAAAAGTAAAGATGAAAGGTGTTAAGTCTAAGAATGACCATTCGGTCACCATCGAGAAATGGACCCAATCGCGTATTGACGAGCTAAAAGATAGTAATCTGCACGGGTACGTGTTTACGAAAGATTCGCCAAGTTGTGGATTGTTTCGGGTAAAAATATACGGAACTAATGATCAAGTCGTTTTGCGAAACGGGCGAGGCAAATTCGCAGATGCCCTTTCCTCAACGTTTGAGAATCTTCCAGTGGAAGAAAATGGGAGACTGAATGACCCGCGCCTTAGGGAAAATTTCATTGAACGCGTATTTGTCTATAAACGATGGACTGAGTTGATCGAAGAGGGTCGCTCACCTAGGAACTTAATTGAATTCCACAGTCAATTGAAATTGACCCTGATGGCACATTCGGTAGTCCATTACAGAGAAGCAGGGCGTATTGTTGCGCGCGCTGGAATTGACGAATGGAATTCAATAACCAATGAATATGAAAATGTACTTATGTCGGCTATGCAGCGCCTCGCGACAGCAAAGAAACACGCAAATGCATTGCAGCATGCAATGGGCTTTTTAAAACAAGACCTTTCTTCAGATGACAAAATTGAATTAATGGGAATGATTGACCAATATAGAGTTGGCCAGTTGCCAATTATTGTCCCAGTTACTTTACTTCGACATCATATTAATAAAATTGGTGGGCCAAAATGGCTGACCAATCAAACATATCTTGACCCCTACCCATCTGAAATGATGTTAAGGAACCATGTCTAATGCGTGTTCTATTAGTTGGGGGTACAGGATTTATAGGTGCAGCTTTAGCTAATTCTCTGATTGAAGATGGCGATGAAGTGGTTTGCATAACGCGCAATCCCGGTAAAGCAATTCAGAAAATTCCTCAGGTTGAAAATATTCACCACGCAGATGTTGTTTCTGACGTACTTCCGAAGTCTATTTTTTCAAATGTAGATGCAGTTGTTAATTTAGCCGGGAAAAGAATTCCAGGTATTTGGACAAAACGTACAAAAAATTTAATTCTTTCCACTAGGCAGATTGCAACGCAAAATTTAGTTGATGCAATGAGAGATTCAGGGGTTGGGGTTTTAGTTAATGGTAGTGCCCTTGGGTATTATGGTGATAGAGGAGACGAAATACTGTCCGAATCTGCAGATGCCGGATCAGGGTTTTTAGCAGATGTCTGTAAGAGCTGGGAGAACTCTGCCCATAAATTTGAAGGACGTTTAGTGCTATTACGCTCTGGGCATGTGCTTGGATTAGGAGGCTTGATGACTCCTATGAAAGTCATTGCAAACTTGGGATTATTGGGTAAATTGGGCAGTGGAGAGCAATGGTGGCCTTGGATTCACATGGACGACGAGATAGGTATTATCAAACATGCGATTAAGTCTGTGAAAATTACAGGTCCATTAAACGCGTCATCGCCAAATCCTCTTCGCCAAAAAGATTTTATTAAATCTTTGGCAAAAATTATGAAACGCCCGTGTTTTTTCCCTTCAACGTCGATGATGATACGTACTGTTTTAAGTGAATTTTCTACTGAAATACTTAGTAGTAGAAGAATGGTACCTTCTTTGGCAGTATCTTCTGGATATAAATTTTTATATCCAGAGTTTGAGGATGCTATAAGTCAAATAATCGAAATGGGGAGACGTTAGACGGCGCATGCGGATTAATGATAGGGAAATGAAGCCTTTTAAGGTAGTGGCAGATTTTGAACCCCGCGGAGACCAGCCTGCTGCAATTGAGAGACTTGCACAGGGCGCAAGCCAAGGTTTAAAGCATCAGACATTGCTTGGTGTCACAGGTTCAGGCAAAACCTACACGATGGCAAAAGTAGTCGAATCTATCCAGAAACCTACACTAGTGATTGCCCCTAACAAAACGTTGGCAGCTCAGTTGGCTCAAGAATTTCGAGATTTTTTCCCTGAGAACGCTGTTGAGTACTTTGTATCTTATTACGATTATTACCAGCCCGAAGCTTACGTTCCTTCAACTGATACATATATTGAAAAGGATTCAGATGTAAATGACGAAATAGACAAATTGAGGCATGCGGCAACAAGATCTCTAATGACAAGAAGAGATACTCTCATTGTTGCTTCGGTCTCATGTATTTACGGCTTAGGATCTCCTGACGAATATTTTGCTTTCGTTGAGCGGATTGAGAAAGGTGAAAGAAAGAATCGCCAGAAGCTCGCAAGAAGATTGATAGAGATGCAATATGAAAGGAATGATTATGACCTTGCGCGATCTCGCTTTCGCATAAAAGGTGACACATTAGAAATCATGCCTGCATACGAAGATTTGGCGATTAGGATTGAATTTTTTGGAGAAGATGTTGAAAGAATAGTAGAGATAGATCCATTAACGGGTGAGTTGTTAACGGATCGTGATCAAATAGATATATATCCAGCCAAGCATTTTGTTACTTCAAGAGATAAATTAATTGAAGCTATTGCTGAAATAGAGCAGCAGCTTGAAGCTCGGCTTGAATATTTTCGAAGCCATGGACGCGTATTAGAAGCACAACGATTAGAACAACGAACAAGGTATGACTTGGAGATGCTTCAGGAAGCGGGATATTGCTCAGGCGTTGAAAATTATGCTCAACCTCTTGGTCGTCGATTGCCTGGTAGTACTCCCTGGACATTGATGCATTATCTTCCCGATGATTTCTTACTGATTTTGGATGAATCACATATGGCAGTTCCTCAATTACGTGCAATGTTTAAAGGAGAGATGTCTCGCAAGGATTCTTTAATTGATTTTGGATTTCGTTTACCTTCTGCGAGGGATAATCGACCTCTGAATTTTGAAGAATTTGAAGAAGTGGTGAATCAGGCAATATATGTCTCGGCGACGCCCGCATCTTACGAACTGCAGCACAGTGAGCAAGTGGTAGAACAGGTCATAAGACCTACGGGGTTATTAGATCCCATTATTGAGATAAAAAAAACAGAAGGGCAAATAGATGATTTGCTTGGCCAGATTCGTTTACGGGTAGATAAAAAGGAACGATGCTTAGTGACTACGCTCACGAAACGAATGGCCGAAGAACTTACTGATTATCTGAGTGAAATGGACGTTAAGGTTCACTATTTGCATTCAGAAATTGATACTTTAAAACGCACTGAATTGCTTAGGGATTTACGGCTAGGCGTATATGACGTGTTAGTGGGCATTAATTTGCTTCGTGAGGGTCTTGATTTGCCTGAAGTTAGCCTGGTGGCGATTCTTGATGCGGATAAAGAAGGATATTTACGATCTGCACCTTCTCTTGTTCAAACAATTGGCAGGGCTGCAAGGCATATTGATGGTCGGGTGATAATGTATGCAGATAAATATACAGAATCTATGCGTGTTGCCTTAGAAGAAACTGATAGGCGGCGCAAAATACAGACGGAGTACAATCTGGTCCACGGGATCATTCCGGAAGGGATCAGTAAAGCAGTTCGGGATATTACAGATTCTTTACGCGAAGTTTTTGATAACCGTGCCACACATGAGGTGCGGAAGAATTTAGGAAAAGATGAGCTCGCAAGGGCTATAAAAGAGCTTGAAATTCAAATGAGAGAATCCGCAAGGCAATTAGAATTTGAAAAAGCGGCGCTACTCAGAGATGAGGTTGTCGATTTAAAGAAATTACTAATAACTCAAGAAATTGTTGGTAATTTTTAATAAAGCAACGATGAGGATTAGAGAGAGATATCGATTGCTATTGGTATTTATAAGCGCCTTTAGTATGAGCCTTTTAATAAGTTGTATGCCAGCCCCAGAATTAAACTCGTCGACACTTCCTGTAGGGTTTGATGACTCAAATACATTTATTCATTCAGCAAATTTAGGATTATACATTGGCAGCGACGCCCCGATTAATTCTTTTCTACAAATTGACGAAAGAATTCCTTTAGAGAGTATGGAATTAAGAGCTAAATTAATCCCTACCGATTTGGCTATACGCTTGAAGCTCCGAGAACTGAAAGAGCAAGAATTTCCAGGACGGGCAGAAGATATATTCGGCAAATTCTATGGAGACTCAATAGTGATAGATAATCAGCATAATCAAATTATGTTGATTAATAATGAATCTCAATGGAGCAGGCAGGCGAGTAAACTTTGGATGACTGAGGTTATGGGGAAAAGCGCGATGGATCCTGAGCTGCGAGAGTTGTTGTCATTCCTACCTCAAAATCCTTCTTCTGAAATTCAGGCAGTTGGCTATGTTCGTAATGTTGATACTTTATATGGTGATGTGTTTAGCCATGTAAGTAATTCTTTAATGGCAGTTGATGGATTTTTAAACTTTTTGAGATCAAATCTAGTTATTGCTGCAGGGTATGGTGAAATCAATGCAACAGACTGGCAAAAACTTAGAAACAACCAGAACTTTACCGGGATTATTGCTTTAGCTCGTAGCAGTTACCCAGGCTTCCTCTCCGAAATAATTTGCGATCAATTTTTCCAAAACTTTTCTTTTGAACACTTGAACACAAATGGACATAAATGGCATATCCTGGATATACGTGAGGATTCTCACATAATGACTAAGTGCCAAGAAGATTTAATTTACCTAGTACTGACACCTAACCTGGATAAGGCAATGACCTTGGCCAAGGTCATTGACCTCGATAGTTGATTCCCTTAATGGGCTATTTGTAACTAAAACTAACTGAAATACAAAAAATTTTGGTAAAATCGTTGAAATGGAGGTCTGCTATGAGTGCTGAAGTAACAGTTGAGGAAGTAACAGAGGCCTTGAAGGACGTATACGACCCTGAAATACCTGTGAATGTAGTAGATTTAGGGTTGATTTATGGAGTTCAAGTAGATGATGACAGTAACGTTCATGTGGATATGACGCTAACTGCCGCTGGTTGTGGCATGGGGCCATTTATTGCACAGCAGGCGGAATGGGCTATCGCAGATCTTGACGGGGTTAGAGACGTGAATGTTGAGATTTCCTTCGATCCTCCTTGGACCCCCGAACGTATAACGGAAGACGGGCGAAAAATGCTCGGGCTTGATGATTAGATTGAACTAATATTTCTATGGGAGCATTGCTCGGGAGGGCTACACGTTCGATGACAATGAGCGAGGAGCAGAGACAGGCACGTCTAGCACAGATTAAGAAACAATGGGAGCAGCGGCGAGCTATAAGCCGTTCTCTTGGCAAGATTAAGACTAAAATAGGTGTTTATAGCGCTAAAGGCGGAGTTGGGAAGACTACAGTGGCTGTTAATTTGGCAGCGTTCTTAGCAAAAAAAGGTTATTCAGTAGGCCTTCTTGATGCAGATATTGATACTCCTAACGCCCCTGAGGTTTTAGGAACGGATAGTTATCCAGAAACAGAGGATGGCCGTATTTCTCCGGCTGTTGCACACGGGGTAAAAACCGTTTCTATGTCGTACTTTCAACAAAATAGAGAAGAGGCCATTATCTGGCGTGGTCCAATGATACATAACGCAATTAATCAGTTCCTCCAAATGACAGATTGGGGTGAAGTTGATTTTTTGATTGTTGATATGCCCCCTGGCACCTCAGACGCTCCTCTAACGGTGATGCAAGTCCTGACAATGCATGGATTTGTTGTTGTGGCGACTCCACAAAATTTGGCAGCGTTAGATGCTAAGAGATCTATCAATATGATAAGGAAGCTTAATGTTGAAGTACTTGGTGTTGTTGAGAATTATACGGGCGAGATCTTTGGTTCTGGGGCAGGTAAGCAATTAGCTAAAGATTTGGAGTTGCCTTTCTTGGGTGAGATACAACTAAGAGCCGTATATAAAGACATGGATATTCCACCAGTATTAGGCGATCAAGAAATAGAGGAGGAATACAACTCAATTTGGAGATCTCTAGAAGAGCAGTTACAAAAACTTGAATTTATGCCAGATCAAATTCAAGAATGATTTATCGATAGCGATCGGGAAGGTAAATTACCTCCCGGGCTTTGCCAGGCTCGCTCGTGGAAGCTACGATGCCTTGTTGTTCTAATTGATCCATTAATCGGGCGGCACGAGGGTAGCCAACCCTAAGCTTACGTTGAATTAGAGATGTAGATAATTGCTTATCATTTGCAGCTAATTTCATTACACGATCGTATAATGAATCGTTCTCATCAAAATCTGGATCACTACTGCTTTCTGCTTGAGCGACTTCTGCTTCCCTAGCGAGTTCTTCTAATGGAATTTCAGGTAAGTTTATGTTGGTAGGTTGCTCACGCCAGTGCTCACTCAAAAGCTCAGATTCTTTTTCTGAGATAAAAACACCTTGGATCCTTCGAGCTTTAGGTGAATCAGCAGAAAGAAAAAGCATGTCCCCTCTACCTAATAGTCTTTCTGCTCCTGCTGTATCCAAAATGGTTCTAGAATCAACTTGTGATGCTACTGCGAAAGAAATCCTACTGGGGAAATTAGCCTTGATGAGTCCAGTAACTACATCAACTGAAGGTCGTTGAGTGGCGACAATTAAATGAATCCCCGTTGCTCTACCTAGCTGTGCTAGTCGGCAAATTGATTGCTCGACTTCAAACGAGGCAGTCATCATTAAATCAGCAAGTTCATCTATGCATATAACAAAATAAGGGAGATTTTCTTTCCGCTTTTCACTACTGTTATAGGATTGGATATTTCTTACGCCTGCCTGCTCAAGCAATTTATACCTGCGCAGCATCTCGTGGATTGCTCCTCTCAGGAGTCGAACAACACGATCCGCATCTACTACAACAGGCGTTACTAAGTGAGGGATCCCGTTATACGGAGTTAGTTCTACACGTTTAGGATCAACAAGCAGCATACGAACTTTTTCGGGTGATTGGTGAGTGATAAGCGAAGAGATAATAGTATTTATGCAAACGCTTTTACCGCTACCAGTTGCACCTGCAATTAATAGGTGTGGCATCTTTAGCAAATCAATCGTGATAGGCTCTCCGGCTGATGCAAGTCCAAGGGCAACTGGTAGTGAATCTGAATGGATCTTTTCTTGGTATTCCTTTGATTCCATAACTGTGCGAATTGTTACCAGCGTGGAGTCTTTGTTCGGAACTTCAACCCCTACTACCGATTCACCAGGCACTGGAGCCTCTATTCGCAAGCTAGGCGCAGCAAGAGCTAATGCTAAATCTTTTTCTCTTGCAATAATGCTATCGACTTTTACCCGATTTCGCGCCTGTGCTTTGATATCTTCTTGCAAATTTTGAGAGGGATTTTGGTCTCTGGTATTTCTTGGTTTTCTATTCCAACCTGGTACAAGCCCGAACATCGTGACACTGGGACCAGGTCGGATTTCAGCTACACTAACTTCTACACCATGCTCAGCAAGAGTTTCTTCAATTAAGGCTGCGGTGGATTGATGCGAGCCTGAAACAGATGCAGCAGAAATAGAAGGGGAAAGCAATGAAAGCGGAGGGAGCTTTGTAATAGACGGTTTATGTTTGCGTTTTGCCGTAGTAATTAGCTCTTGGTCTATTCCGAGAGCTTTAGCAGATGGAGTGGCTTCAGATGCCAATGGGCCAGAGTCCGGAACAGACGAGGCGTATAATTCGTCAATGTCTTCAATCCATTCTTCCTCTTGCTCAGTTGCTTCCAACATTAAATATTCACGCCTAGGATTGGAAGCGAAATGCTCTTGCATTTGGCGGCCTAAAGGATTACGAGCATTACTGAATTTATTTCGCCCCATTTTGAACGAATGGTTAAAAAGCCTAGATGAGCGCTTTGCAAGACTTAATAAAGTTTTTGTTGAAGTTCTTGGGAATATGAAATATATGCCAGCAATAAGAGGGAGGCTTGTACGCACAAGACCTAGGATTCCTTCGCTTCCACGGATATTAATACCTACATTTCCTCCAAGAACATGATTTCCAATAATTGGTAAATCTGCTTGAAAATAAGACATTAAAGAAAATGAGCTGGAAGTTAAAATACCGAAGCCAATGACGTAACGCCATTTTTTAAATATTCCTAGGAAACTATTTGCCAACAACCAAAGAACCCATACAAACCAGATACTTAGAGGTATGATTCCCACCCCGAGGGAAAATAATATTTCTTGTGCTCCAGACTCCAAGGGCTTAATCAGCCAGCTTGGCTGGAAAATATAGATGGACGTTAGAGCCAGCCCTGCTACAAAAGCAAAGGTAAGCCCATATCGTGTTGTCACCAGCCATTTAAATATTTTCACGTATAAACGATATCTTAAACTGAGCTGAATTTAATAGGGTTTGAACTCTTGTTTTAGAAGGCTGTTAATGCTTAATTAAGGTAGTGACTATCATCGGGCGTTTTTTTGTTTCTTTGCTAAAGAAAGGCTTGAGTACTTCAGCAAAGATACGGTTGAGGCTTGCTTCGTCATGGTCTTCCAAATTGACGGATTTTATAGATTCAATGAGAAGATCCTTCGCGGTTTCTATTACTTTATTACTACCGTCGTCTATGTCAACAAAACCTTTGGAAACTATTTCGATACCTGGGGCGAAGCTATTTTCTGCGAAGGAAGTTACTACTACTAGGACAATCCCATTTCTTCCTAAAGTGCGCCTGTTTTGAATGATATTTGCGGGCAGATCCCACATTTGAAGGCCGTCAATCACGATATCGCCAGCAGGGATTTTTTCGAGTAATTTTGCACTATTAGCATCAATCCCGAGTACATCTCCATCTTGAAGGACAAAAATATTTTGTTGAATTACGCCTACTTCTTTTGCGAGTTCACTGTGTGCTACTAGCATCCTATATTCCCCATGTATTGGGATGAAATATTTAGGAGTAAGAAGCCTTAGCATCAGTTTTAGTTCTTCTTGGCTTGCATGTCCAGGAACATGAACTCCCGGTATATTTCTGCGTGTAATGACTTTTGCGCCTTGCTTAGTAAGGCCATCAATTACTGATGCAACGGCTACTTCATTTCCAGGTATAGGTGATGCAGAAATAATAACTGTGTCTCCTTCAGAAATGGAGATCTCCCGATGGCGCCGGTTTGCGATTCTAGTCAAAACGGACATTGGCTCTCCTTGGGCACCAGTCAACACAATTAATTGAGATTCATTTTGAAGAGAATTCAGTTGTTCTAATGGAATGATGGTTTGTGAATGAGCCTTCAGGTAACCTCTTTCAAGAGACATTGTCATATTGTTAACCATTGAACGGCCTAACAAAGACACTTTGCGGTTGTGCCTTATTGCAACGTCGACGACTTGCTGAACCCGAGCTATCAATGATGCAAAAGTGGCTACCAAAACTCTTCCTGTAGCTTTTCCGATAACCCAGTCGAGCGTTTCTGTTACGGTTTTTTCTGATGGCGTGTAGCCAGGAACCTCAGCATATGTTGAATCAGAAAGTAGGAGTAATACGCCCTCTTTTCCTATTTCTCCCAATCGTTGGAGATCAGCGGCTCTGTTATCAATAGGCGTGTGATCGATTTTGAAGTCTCCAGTATGAACGATTGTTCCTAAGGGCGTTTTGATGATCACGCCACAAGCATCCGGGATGCTATGGCTCACTTGAAAGTATTCTATGGACAATTTACCTAGCTTTATACGCTCACCTGCCTTGATCTCTTTGATTACAGATTTACTGATACTAGGGTGTTCATTTAACTTCGTTTTAATGAGGTCGCATGCAAGGGGTGGGCCATACACGGGAGCATTAATTTTCCGTAATAGGTAAGGTAGTCCACCGATATGATCCTCGTGTCCATGGGTAATTAAAATACCTTTTATACGAGCTTTATTCTCCTCAAGATAATTTATATTGGGAAGAAGGAGATCTACACCAGGCATGTTGTCTTTAGGAAACATGAGGCCAGCATCCACGACTACAATATCTTTATCGTAGTCAATGCATAGCATGTTCTTTCCAATTTCTCCAAGCCCTCCTAAAGGGATGATTTTTATTTCTTTAGACATCAGAGCATTCTCATTTGACTAGGAGTTTTATCGGATGAAGGATAAGGGTCTTTAGTTACCTCGGGTGTTGATCTAGTCGTTGGACGATTATTAAAACTTAGAGTAACTAGTAGTTCTCCGAGCTTTAGGAAATCAGCTTGGATTGCTTCTCTTAATTTTCCGTTATGCAAGGCCGCTGCGGGATGATACAGAGGAAATAAAGTTAAATTTCCTATCTGCCGTGGCTGAGCACGAATTTTACTAATGGGTTCATTCGGGAACCAATGAGAAGCAGCATGGCGCCCCAACGGGACAATTACGTATGGGTTAAGCATATTTATCTGCCGGTCTAAATAGCTAGAACATGCTTCTTTCTCATCTGGAAACGGATCACGATTGTTTGGAGGTCTGCACTTGACTATGTTGGTGATAAAAACAGCACTTCGGTCAAGTTGAATTAACTTAAGCATTCTATCCAATATCTGCCCTGCAGCACCAACAAAAGGAATTCCTTGCCGATCTTCATTGGCACCTGGAGCTTCGCCTACAAATAAAATTTTTGCATCTACGGATCCATGGCCTGGGACGGCTAAAGTACGCGTTTTTGCGAGCGCACAAAGCTGGCAGGCTCGTATTTCATCTGAACATGTATTGATATCAGACATTTGTTCAGAAATTAATCAGACACCCCTTGTGCCTTTATAAAGTCCACTGCATCTTGAATAGTTCGAATTTTTTCAGCATCTTCATCCGATATTTTTACTTGCTTATCATCTGTAGAGAATTCTTCCTCGAATCCCATTATTAACTCGACTAGATCTAATGAGTCCGCATTTAGATCATCAACAAAGGATGCCTCTGGCTGCACGGTATCGCCGTCAGATCCTAACCTATCAACAACAACATCCTTTACTCGATCAAAAACTGTAGCCATATATTAATCCTCGCTTACCTTATTACGTATATTACCTAAGTTAATATCATTTCAAAACTTTATTATGCCTTAAGTTAGTAATGATTTCATTTGAGCTATCTAACAAAGAACCAAGCACTCCGTTAACAAATTTCCCTGAATTTTCACTCCCGAAATCCTTTGCAATTTCAATAGCTTCATTGATAACTACTTTGATCGGGATTGTCGAGCCCTGTTGCAGTTCAAATATGGCCATTCGTAGAACATTCCTATCAATTGCTGAGATTTGACTTATAGGCCATGTAGGAGCTAGCGACTGGATTATTTCGTCAAGGGATGTTTTTTGATTAAGTACACCTTCGATTTTTTCCCTAGCTAATGCATTAATTTTGGAAGAAGTTTTCCCTTTTGGAGAATGAGACTCCAGGGCAAAAGCCCAATCGTGCATTGTTAAATCACATTCATATAGAACTTTTAGGGCGAGTAACCGCACTTTTCGCTGTGGGGTTTTTTTAATCGGGGTTTTTGTAGGCTGAATCACAGGTCTATTCCAGTATCTAAATATTCAAGGTAGATCATCTAGCACGGCGTAACTCGCCATTGATATGGCACGAGCTTCTGGTGCAATTCTTTTCGCCAATCCACTTAATACGCCACCAGGCCCAAATTCAATGTAGGTGCTTACTTTTTCATTAATCAATGTGTGCATGGATTGGAGCCAATAGACGCATCCGCATAACTGTTGCTTTAATTCTGCGTGTATTTGTTCAGGCTCTGTAATGGGATCGCCTGTCGTATTTGCGATTATTGGAGAGATCGGGGTATTTATACGAATTCTTTCCAGTTCTATTTCCATTGGTTCTTGCGCTGGGCGCATTACTTCAGTATGGAACGCTCCTGCAACGTCTAAATTTATGGCCCGCCTTGCGCCTAAGGATTTTGCTCTTTCAATAGCTTGCTCTAATCCATCTAGTGGTCCGCCAATTACGATCTGTTGCGCAGAATTGACGTTTGCTACTTGTGCAGTTGTTCCTAGGCAAGCCTCAAGTGAACCTTCGTAATCTAAACCTATGAGGGCTGCCATAGAGCTTGGTTGAGCTTCGCAAGCTAATTGCATTAACATTCCACGTTTTCTTACCAGTTGCAAACCGTCAGCAAAGGATAGTGCATTGGATGCAACCAATGCAGTGTATTCACCAACACTATGGCCTGCATAATAATTAGCAGTGGCTAGGTCTTTAACTTCCTGAGCTGCACGCAGCATTGCAATACTTACGCAAAGTATTGCAGGTTGTGCATTTTCAGAACGTGTTAACTCGGCGGAAGGACCTTGAAAAATAAGCTTAGATAATGAGGTCTTTAATACGGAGTCTGCCTCTTCAAAGACAAGTTTTGCAGCATTAGAATTAGCAAAAAGATCACTACCCATACCTACCGCTTGAGAACCTTGTCCAGGGAAAAGGAAAGATGTTGTCATAAATGCGCTATTGAAGCTCAGCTTCTACTTTCAGGATATCCCTACCTCGGTAGTACCCGCACGACGGGCATGCATGATGCGGCTTCATAGGTTGATGACAACGCTGGCATTCGACTAAGCTTCCAAGCTTGATATTTTGATGCGCCCTATTTGTCCCTACTCTGGATTTGGATCTTTTGCGTTTAGGTAATGGTGCCATTAGTATTCAGTAACTCCCGTAGTTTTGCCCAGCGTTGGTCTTGGTATGGTTCGCAAGAACAGCTTGATACATTTAAATCTATTCCACATTCAGTACATATCCCTTTACAGTCTACTCTACATAAGGGCGCAATTGGCATTGTAGACAATCGGTATTGACGTAAGGCCTCACTCAAATCTAATACATGGTGCGCGTCGATACTGTAAGTATCCTGGTTGATTTCGGTGTCAGCATATCGCAACTTGGCGCCAGAATTTATATCGACACTTGGTAAAAACTCGTCATCGATAGCGATCTTGTTTAATGAAGAGTAATGAACTAAGCATCGACTACATTCTAGAGATATATATATTTCTACTATTCCTGATACCCAGACACCTCGGTCGGTTCGAGTCAGTAGTACTTCGCCATCGATTTTTGATGCGCTATCTTCGTCCTCAAGATCGAGGATAGCTTGATCTAATCCGAATTTTTTGACAGAGCCAACATTAGTTTTAAGCAGCTGCGAAACATTAATTTGGAAGTCTAATTCCATATTGCACCTTGAACAACCAAGGGATTATACCTCAATTTTCAGTCTATAGAAATTATGTATGATCTGGTATATGAACTTTACTTCCGGTAATTTCTGCCACTCTAGCAATTATTTCCTCCGAACGAGAACCTGGGCTAAATATAGCGGCAACTCCCATCTCAAGTAGCATAGTGCGATCGTGAGAGGGAATGATTCCTCCTGCTATTACAGGGACGTGTTCTAAGCCGAGAGATTGAAGGCAGTTGATTACCTCAGGTATCAATTCCATATGAGCGCCAGACAATATACTTATACCCACCACGTCCACTTGCTTATCCTTTGCAAGTTGAGCGATTTCAATCGGTGTTTTCCTTATGCCGGTGAAAAATACCTCAAAGCCAGCATCTTCCAGTAGTCGCACGACCATCTTTGCACCTCTGTCGTGCCCATCCAGTCCTGGCTTTCCTATTAGGATTTTGCTTGGTTCATTCATTGTGGGATTGGTTAAATGGTGTTACCAGTTCGATTAATATTCCGTGAGTATCAGTAGGATTTGTAAACGCTATTCGACCAGTGAATCCTTCTCTAGGGCCGGTGATAATTGAAATACCCAATTTTTGTAGCTCCGAAACCTTTGTGTCTACGTTGCCGACAGTAAATGCCATATGGTGGATTCCTTCTCCATGGGTTTCTAAAAATTTGGCAATTACCGATGTTGCATTAAGTGGCTCCAACAACTCTATGTGAGTTTCACCTTGTTCGATGAATGCT
>MDSW01072827.1_pt1 | contig 14910 bp, 19 predicted proteins | sample 811171 | NCBI WGS metagenome assembly MDSW01 (sample SAMN05326641, study PRJNA326480) | marine metagenome | isolation source: seawater | place: Atlantic Ocean: North West | collected 2012 | reverse complement strand
TATCCCAAGGAATTGTATTAGGAGCTGGTCTTCTCCACTTAGAAATATTTAATTTAATTCCCTCAGTTTTTAATTTTGGATCAAAATAAGAACCCCATTCCCAAGTTGCTATTGCCACATGTATTTTTGTTTGCTGTGCTGAAATTGCCATCATTTCGCTTCCCCGCCAAGCAAAAGGTCTAACATATCCATTTTGTACATTTTGAACCGAAACAATTTTTTTTGTAGCTTTATTTATTTCATCTTTTGAATAAGGAATTTTAATGCCCATTCTTTTTGCTGAATGATAAAGTCTGTCTGTATGTTCTTCTAATTTAAATATTTCTCCTTCATAAACTCTCAATCCCTCAAATACAAAACTACCATAATGCAATCCATGACTCAAAACATGAAGCTTCACGTCTTGCCAATTTACAAGATCATTGTTGTACCAAATTTTACCTTCTCTTTTATCGTAGGGTATCATTAGATTTATTTTCTTCAAAAATTATCTTTGTATATATAATATGTCAATATAACTTACCATTATGCGTGAACTTTTATATTTAAAAGATGAGCAGATAAAAGAATTTATTGAAAAAATCTTTATTCTTTACAGAGAATCTTTCGCGGATACGAAAAATGTACTAGAAAAGCACTCATTAGGATTGGCTCATCATAAAGTAATTCATCTTTTATCAATATATAATGGTATTACTATATCTGTATTGCTAAAAAAATTAAAAATTACTAAACAGAGTTTGCATAGAGTACTTAATGATTTAGTAAAAAATAAGTACATTTTTTTTGAAAAAGATAAAAAAGATACAAGATTGAAACATATTTATCTAACCGAAGAAGGAAATAAATTTTTTAATGAAATTTTTTCTATTCAAAAAAAAAGAATTTATAAAGCTTTGCTTAACTCGAGCTCAAAAGAAGTTTTATATTTTGATAATGTTATAAAAAGAATAATTAATGAAAAAATATAAAGCACATGTATTAGTAGTTGATGACGACGATAGAATTAGAGAATTAGTTAAACTTTATCTGAATGATAATAATTATCTAGTAACCACATCAAATAGCGCAGAGGATGCAAAAAAAAAGTAGAAATAATAAAATTTGATTTGATTGTACTTGATATTATGATGCCTGGACAAAGTGGATTGGAGTTTACATACGAAAATAAAAAGAAAATTCAAACACCAATTATACTATTAACAGCAAAAGGAGAACCCAGTGAAAGAATTCAAGGACTAGAAACTGGGGCTGATGATTATCTTTCAAAACCTTTTGAACCAAAAGAGTTAGTTCTGAGAATAAAAAATATTTTAGAGAAAACTAAAAATATCAGTCAAAAAAGAGTAGTTAGCTTTAGTAATATAAATATTGATCTGAATAAATTATTAATAATAAATAATAGTAAAGAATATAAAATAAATAATACCGAAAAAAAAATACTTGAAAAAATGATAAACTCACCTGGACAAACTTTTACAAGAGAAGAAATAGGAAAACTAATTAGTCTTAGCAAGGAAAGATCAATAGATGTAATAATTACAAGATTAAGAAAGAAAATAGAATTTGATCCAAAAAATCCAAAATATCTGCAAACTATAAGAGGAGAAGGATATGTCTTATGGATTGAGTAATTTTTTAAAAAAATTTTTACCAAAAAGATTATTTTATAGAGCATTGCTAATAGTAGCTGTTCCAATTATTGCATTGCAATTAACAGTCTCCGTTGTTTTTTTCGACAGCCTTTGGATTAAAACTAATAAAGGTATGACAAGAGCTTTGGTGGGTGAAATTAAAACTTTTATGAGTGCTTATGAAAATGAAGAATATGATAAAGAATTTCTAATTATACTTTTCAGAGAACATTTAGATTTTAATGTTAAGTATGAACCAACTAAAGTTTTGCCTATAGAAAATAAGGAAAGATGGTTTAGTCCAATCGACAGAACCTTGAGAAGAGAATTAAAATCTCAATTAGCTAATTATTGGTTTAACACCACCGCATATAAAAATTTAATTGATTTAAGAATAAAATATAAAGATGGCTATTTTCAATTTCTTATTCCCAAGGAAAGAGTAACAAGTAGTTCTGCAAGGATATTTGCATTATGGATAACATTGCCAGCGTTTTTATTAATTATAATTGCAATAATCTTTTTAAAAAATCAAACTCGACCAGTAATTAACTTAGCAAGAGCATCAGAAAAATTTGGAAGAGGTGAAGATGTAGAAGATTTTAGACCTTCGGGAGCTTTGGAAATAAGACAAGCAGGCTATGAATTTGATAAAATGAGAAAAAGAATTATTAAGCATTTAAATCAAAGATCAGAAATGTTGTCCGGAATAAGTCATGATTTAAGAACACCTTTAACAAGAATGAAATTACAATTAGCATTTATTAAAGACAAAGAAATTTCTCAAAAATTGTCTGATGATATTCTAGAAATGGAAAAAATGCTTAATGAATATTTGCAATTTTCCAGCCTAAGATCTAAAGAAATAACAGAAACATTCGATATTTCAGAACTTATAAAAAATACAGTAGAAAAATATGAGAAAAAAGAAATTACAATTAATCTTCAAGAAAGAATATATTTTAATGGAAGAAAAAACTTAGTACAAAGATGTTTAAACAATTTAATAGATAACTCAATTAAGTATAGTGAAAATATTTCAATTTCGCTGACAAAAAAGAGTAATAATATAACTATATTAGTAGATGATGATGGTCCTGGTATAGAAGAAAAAGAAAGAGAAAATGTTTTTAAACCATTTTATAAAACAAATAAAAGTAGAGGAGATTCTAAATCAAGCGTTGGTTTGGGATTATCAATAGCATCAGACATAATTAGATCTCATGGTGGAAATATTAAATTGGATAAATCACCAAAAAATGGTTTGAGAGTTAAGATTTTTTTACCTTTTTAATTTTTTTTTTTTCTAGATTCTCAATTTTTCTTTCTAATTTTTCCAATCGTTTATTAACTACTTCAACTTCCTCTTTACCAGCTAATTTTAACTTAAATACTATTTCGTCTCTTTTGGATCTAATAATATTCAGGATTTCTGTACTTAAATCTTTATATGATATCATCCCATGCTCAAGTAATTTTGCAAATTTATTAATTATAAACTTCGATTTTAACATATATTCAATTTTTAAATAATATACTCTATTATAATTATTTATTTAATATGTTTATTAACAATTTTGACCCAGTAGCAATTCAGATTTTTTCTCTAGAAATTAGATGGTATTCACTATCTTATATTTTTGGAATTATTCTAGGATGGATATATTGCAAAAAAATAATTAAAGATAAAAATATCTCTATTTTATTTGATGATTTAATCTCATATTTAATTCTTGGCATAATAATAGGTGGTCGTTTAGGATATATTTTATTTTATAACCCAAATTATTATCTAAATAACTTAATTGAAATACCTATGATATGGAAAGGTGGAATGTCATTTCATGGAGGTTTGATAGGAGTCATAGTTACAACTATTATTTTTTCTAAAAAAAATAATATAAATAAATATATTTTTTTAGATTTAATTTCTGCGTCAGCCCCTATTGGAATTTTTCTTGGAAGAGTTTCAAATTTTTTAAATTCTGAACTTTATGGAAGAGAAACAGATGTCCCTTGGTCTGTTATTTTTTTAAAGATTGATAATTTATCTAGACACCCATCACAGCTCTACGAAGCAATTTTAGAAGGAATATTTTTATTCATAATTTTTTTATTATTTATTAAAAAAAATTATTTATCTAGGCCTGGTTTAATATCTTCTATATTTTTAATATTGTATTCTTTATTAAGATTTTTTGTTGAATTTTATAGAGCTCCTGATGAGCAAATAGGTTTTCTTTTATTCAATATAACAATGGGACAATTTATAAGTTTAATTTTTTTCAGTTTTGGACTTTATTTATATTCAAAAAAGAAAAATGAAAAATAAAAAAGAGAAATACATCTCTCTAGATACTTTTATAAATAATGCTCTTTATGACAAAAAAAAAGGTTATTACTCTAAAAAAGATCCTTTTGGAAAAAGTGGAGATTTTATAACATCGCCAAACATTTCTATAATGTTTTCTGAAATGTTGGCAATTTGGTGCATTGCATTTTGGGAAAATTTAGGTCGTCCTAAAAAAATTAATTTAGTTGAATTAGGAGGTGGAAATGGAGAAATGATTTATAGAATGATTAAAGTTTTCAAAAAATTTAATAAATTTAATGAATCTTGTAATTTTTATATGCATGAAAAAAGTAGACTCTTAAAAAATATTCAAAAAAAAAAACTTTTCTCTTACAAAGTAAAATGGATAAATTCATTGAATGAAATAAAAAACGGACCTAACATATTTTTAGCAAATGAATTTTTTGATTCTTTGCCTATAAAACAATTTATAAAAAAAAAAAACAAATGGTTTGAAAAAAAAATAAAAAGTTCACATCCACAAAATTATGAATTTATTGATACGATAACTAATATAAAAAAATTAGAAAAAAATGTTGGAATTAATTTAAGTGCTAATCAAAAAATAATAGAGTTTTCTCCATTGTCATATAAATATTTAAATACAATTTCAAAAAAAATTAATATATTCAAAGGAGGTTTATTAATTTTAGATTATGGATATTTTGAAAAAAAAATGAAAAATACCTTACAGTCTGTATACAAACATAAGTTTAATAATATTTTTCATAATCTAGGAAATGCAGATATTACTTATAGTATTAATTTTTACCTTATAAAAAATATAGTTAATAAATTGAAATTAAAAGTTGCGGGTCTTACTACACAGGGAGAATTTTTAACAAGACTTGGAATATTACAAAGAGCTGAAATTTTGGCAAAAAATCTTGTATTTTCAAAAAAGTCAGACATTTATTATAGATTAAATCGACTAATTAATCACAGGCAGATGGGAAAAATATTCAAAGTTATGTTTATAACAACAAAAAAAAATAGATTTAAATTAGGATTTAAAAATTGATTACTTCAAAAAAACTAAAAAAATTTAAAAATATTAAACATTATTTTTTTAATAAAAATGGTGGCTACTCAACTGGTATTTATAAAAGTTTAAATTGTGGCCTAGGATCTAAAGATAAAAAAAAAAATGTAATAAAAAATATAAATGTAGTGTGTAAAAAAATTAATTCTCTAAAAAAAAATCTTTTTCTTTTAAATCAAATACACAGTAATAAGTTTATTTTTATAGATAAAAATTATAAATTTAAGAAAAAAAAAATTAAAGCTGATGCAATTATAACTAATCTAAAAAAACTTCCAATTGGAGTTTTAACTGCAGATTGTGTTCCAATATTAATTTACGAAAAGGAATTAAAAATTATAGCTGCAATACACGCGGGGTGGAAAGGAGCATATAAAGATATAATATATAAAGTTCTGAGTTTCATCAAAAGACTTGGTTCGCAAAATAAAAATATATATGTCGCAATTGGTCCGTGTATTACTGGTAAAAATTATGAAGTGCAAAAAGATTTTAAACAAAAATTTATCAAAAAAAATAAAAAAAATAGCTCATTTTTCAAAAGAAATAAAAATAAAACATATTTTTGCCTAAATAATTATATTTATAATCAGTTTAAAGAAAATGGTATAAAAAACATCGAATTAATAAAAAAAGATACATTTGATAAAAAAAATAATTTTTTTAGTGCCAGAAGATCTCATAAAAATAATGAGCACGATTATGGTAGAAATATTTCAATAATTATGATTAAATAAGGTTCTCAAAAAATGAAGCTTCTTACAGGAAACAGTAACAAAAGCCTCAGTCAAAAAATATCAAAACATCTAAAAACAAAATTAGTTCATTCAAGTATTAGAAAATTCGCTGATGGTGAAATTTACATTGAAATAAACGAAAATATAAGAGGTAATAGTATATTTTTAATTCAATCTAGCTCTGCCCCAGCTAATGATAATTTGATGGAACTTTTACTATGTATAGATGCATTAAAAAGGTCCTCGGCAAAAAATATTACTGCTGTAATACCTTACTTTGGATATGCCAGACAAGATAGAAAAGTTGCTCCTAGAACATCTATATCGGCAAAGCTAGTTTCAAATTTAATAACTAAAGCGGGAGCAGACAGGATTGTTACTGTTGATTTGCATGCGGGTCAAATACAAGGTTTTTTTGATATTCCAGTTGATAACCTTTTTGCTACTCCAATTTTTGCAAGACATGTCAAAAAAAACATTAAAAATAAAAACTTAATTTGTGTGGCTCCTGATGTCGGTGGTGTAGAAAGAACTAGAGCTTTGGCAAGAAAATTAGATATTGGTATAGCTATAATTGATAAAAGAAGACCCTCTCCAGGGAAATCTCAAGTGATGAATGTTATAGGTAATGTTAAACAAAAAACTTGTATAATTATTGATGACATAATTGACTCGGGTGGAACAATTGTAAATGCCGCACAAGCTTTAATAAATAGAGGAGCGAAAGAAGTGCACGTTTATATTACTCATGGAGTTTTAAGTGGTGAAGCGGTTAACAAAATAAAAAGTTCTAAAATAAAAAATTTAGTTATTACAGATACAATCGATAACTCTGGTAAGATAAAAAAAGCTAAGAATATAGAGGTATTAACAATATCCAATTTATTAGCAGAGGCAATTAAAAGAATTTCTAATTCAACTTCAGTTTCCGACTTATTTAAATAATTTACTTGAGTTATTAAAAACATGTGTTAAAAAGCTTTGTTTTTATGAACACAATTGATGCAACTATAAGAAATACTAAAACAAAGGGTGAAATTAATTCCTTAAGAACTAAAGGAGATATTCCCGCAATAATATATGGTGGTTTAGAAGAAAACACAAAAATTTCTTTAAATAAGAAAAATCTAAAAACCATAATTGAAAAAGAAAATTTTTTGTCAAATATTATTTCACTAAATATTGATGGAAAATCTCATAATGTTTTGCCAAAAGAAATTGTATGGGATCCTATAACTGACCAGCCAATTCATATAGATTTTTTAAGAATTGTGAAAGGAGCAAAAGTAGTTTTGGAAATTCCTGTTAAATTTATTAATAGTGATAAATGCCCAGGTTTAAAAAGAGGTGGAGTTCTAAATATAGTTAGAAGAAAAGTAGAATTGAAATGTCCATCAGAAAATATACCGAAAGAGCTTATTGTAGATTTAGAAAATTTAGATATTGGAGCTAGTATAAAGATTTCTTCTATAAAATTATCTGAAAGTGTTGTTCCTACCATCCAAGGACGAGACTTTGTAGTAGCTACCGTTGCTGCGCCTACAGTAATAAAAGAGCCTGAAAAACCTGCAGAAGAAACTGGTGAAGAAGGAGCTGAAGGAACGACTGAAGGAGCTGAAGGAGAGGCTAAAACATCTGAAGGTGAAAAAGATGGAGATAAAAAAGATGGTGAGAAAAAAGAAATCGAAAAAAAGGATGATAAAAAAGTCGCTGCAGAAAAAAAGTAATTTTAGTGCAAAAATTTCATAAATTATAAAATGATTTTATTCGTAGGTCTAGGGAATCCAACTCCTGATAGTGAAAATAATAGACATAATATTGGTTTTAAAATTATAGACGCAATCAATCAAAAATTTAGCTTGTCAAAACAAAAACCAAAGTTCAAAGGATTGCTAACTACTGGAAATATTGGTGATAAAAAAGTCTATGCAATTAAACCTTTAACTTTTATGAATAATTCAGGAGTTTGTATAAGAGAACTTATAGAGTACTTTAAAATTGATTCTGAAAATGTAATTGTATTTCACGATGACTTAGATGTAGATTTTGGAAAGATAAAAACAAAGTTTGGAGGATCTAGTGCTGGGCATAATGGAATAGAGTCTATTGATAAATTTATTGGAAAAGATTATTCAAGAGTGAGAATTGGCATTGGTAAACCAAATGGATACGTTGATGCGGCCGAACATGTACTTAAAGATTTTGATGAAGAAGAAAAATTAGAAATAGAAAATATAAAAAAAAACATAACAAGTTCTTTGGCAATTTTATTAGACAAAAAATTAGATTTATTTTCGAGCACAGTAAATAATAAATAATATGAGTTTCCGTTGCGGCATTGTAGGCCTGCCAAATGTTGGTAAATCTACTTTATTTAATGCTTTAACAAATTCAAGTAAAGCACAAGCAGAAAATTTCCCTTTTTGTACCATAGACCCAAATGAGGGCGTTGTTCCAGTACCTGATTTAAGATTAGACAAGTTAGCAGAAATATCAGCTTCAAAAAAAAAAATAAATACGACAATCTCATTTGTAGATATTGCTGGTTTAGTTAAAGGAGCATCTAAAGGCGAAGGTTTAGGAAATAAATTTTTATCTCATATAAGAGAAGTAGATGCTATTATACATATGATAAGATGTTTTGATTCAGAAACTATTCAAAATGTTAATAAAAATGTAGATCCTGTAAGAGACCTTGAGATAATTGAGACAGAAATGATGCTAGCTGACCTAGAATCAATTCAAAAGAGATTAGAAAAAAAGAAAAAAAAAACTATAGAGGATGACCAACTAGATATTCTTCAAACCGCTTTGGAATGTATTAATAGCAATAAAAGCCTTGATTTTCTTTATAGCAAATATAAAAAAAAAAACTTAAATAAAACAGGTCTTCTTTCAATAAAACCAAAAATTTTTGTTTGTAATGTTGATGAACAAAGCATTAAAAGCGGCAATGAATATACAAAAAATTTTATAAAAAAGTATGGAGAAACAAATACTATAATAATCTCTGCAGATACAGAAAACCAAATAAATCTCTTAGAAAAAGAAGAAAAAACAAACTACATGAAAATGATTGATTTAAAAGAAGCCGGATTGGACTCAATAATTAGAAAAGGCTATGAAATTTTGGAATTAGATACATTTTTTACATCTGGACCAGAAGAATCTAGGGCGTGGACAATTCCCAAAAACTGCACTGCACCTAAAGCCGCAGGAGTCATTCATTCAGATTTTGAAAAAGGATTTATTAGATCAGAAACAGTAAGTTTTAAAGATTTTATTGAAAACAATGGATGGTCTAATTCAAAAATTAATGGAAAAATGAGATTAGAAGGAAAAGAATATATTGTGAAAGATGGAGATATTTTAAACTTTAGGTTCAATACGTGACCAAAGTCTTTTCATGCTAAAATAAGCTAAAAAAGTTAAAATTATAAGGTAAATAATTACCTTAAAACCAATTTTGTGTCTTTCTTCTAAATGTGGTTCAGCTGACCAAGCCAAAAAAGTTACAACATCTTTTGCCATTTGTTCCTCTGTTGCTTCTGTTCCATCATTATATTCCACTAAACCGTCAGATAAAGGATTTGGCATTTTAATATTATTTCCATACATATATGAATTATAATACACTCCATCATCTAATTTCACGTCAGCAGGTGGGTCTTCATAACCAAGCAAAACAGAATATACATAATCAGCACCGCCGCTTCTGGCCTTAACCAAAACAGACATATCAGGAGGATAGGCGCCACCATTTGCTGCTATTGCCTCTTTATCATTAAGATATGGGTTTACAAATTTATCTGAGAGTTTTCCAGGCCTTGTAAACATCTCTCCTTCATCATTTGGTCCGTCTGTAACTTCAAAATTAGCAGCTATAGCTTTTGCTTGCTCTTCAGAAAATTCTGGACCCCCTTCTTCTGCTAAATTTCTATAACTTAAATATTTCATTGAATGGCACGAAGCACAAACTTCTGTATAGACTTGATAACCTCTTTGGAGAGAAGCCCTATCAAATTTTCCAAAATAACCCTTAAAAGACCAATCAACTTTTAATAATTTTTTAGCTTCTTCTGAATATGCTTTTTGACTAAAAAAAACTGTTACTAAAAATAAAATAAAAATATAACTAAATTTTTTTTTCATAATTAATTAAAATTTTTTTTTACCATTTCTGGTTTCGCCGAGCCCCCTAAAACTGGCTCAGTAATACTCATTGGCACTGGTAAAGTTTTTTCTTTATTTCCAAGAATAGGTAGAATGATTAAAAAATGGACAAAATAATATCCAGTAGCAACTCTTGCGATCAATAAATATATACCTTCTGCAGGCATAGCTCCCATGTAACCTAAAATAAGAACATCGATTACTAAAATCCAATAAAATTGTTTATATAGAGGTCTAAAAACTGCTGATCTAATTTTTGATGTGTCCAACCAAGGCAAAATTACTAAAATAAAAATCGATGCAAACATAGCAACAACCCCTAAAAGCTTATCTGGCACAGATCTAAGAATTGCGTAAAAAGGTAATAAATACCACTCAGGAACAATGTGTGCTGGAGTGACTAATGGATTTGCTTCAATGTAATTATCTGAGTGCCCAAGTATATTTGGAGAATAAAAAACAAAAAATGCAAATACAATTAAAAATAACAATAGTGCAAATAAATCTTTTATAACTATGTACGGATGAAATGGAACAGTATCTTTTGATGGTTTTTTTAAATCAATTCCAATAGGGTTATTATTTCCTGGAACATGCAAAGCCCAAATATGAAGAATAACCAAACCAAGTATTAAAAATGGTAACAAGTAGTGTAAACTAAAAAATCTAGTTAAAGTTGGGTTATCAACTGCATAACCTCCCCACAACCAATTTGTAATACTTTCTCCAAATAAAGGAATTGCACTAAATAAATTTGTTATAACTGTAGCTCCCCAAAAACTCATTTGACCCCAAGGTAAAACATAACCCATAAATGCTGTCATCATCATTAGTAAATATATTATCATTCCAATAATCCATATTACTTCTCTGGGAGATTTATAAGATCCATAATATAAAGATCTAAATATATGAATATAAACAGCCAAAAAAAACATCGATGCACCATTTGCATGAACATATCTTATTAGCCATCCATAATTTACATCTCTCATTATATGTTCAACACTATCGAAAGCTAAATCTGCATGAGCAACGTAGTGCATACCTAATACAATCCCGGTAATTATTTGTGTCATTAAACAGAATGTTAATATGCCTCCAAACGTCCACCAATAATTTAAATTTTTTGGCGTGGGATATTCCTTTAAGTGAGCACTTAGCGTCAATAGAGGAAGTCTATCGTTAAACCACTTGCCTAATTTTGATGATGGAACGTAATTGTGATCACTCATTAAATTTTTTAACCTATTTTAATTGTATTGCTATTTACGAATTCATACTTTGGTATTTCCATATTCGTAGGAGCCGGACCTTTTCTAATTCTTCCAGAAGTATCATAATGAGAACCATGGCATGGACAAAACCATCCATTGTACTCGCCTTTATCTCCTAAAGGCACACATCCAAGATGTGTACAGATTCCAAGCATTACTAACCATTCAGGGTTTTTTGCTCTATCTTCATCCTTTTCAGGATGTTTAAGTTCTTTTAAATCAACCGCTCTAGCCTCTGATATTTCTTCTTGAGTTCGTCTTTTTATAAAAACTGGTTTTCCTCTCCAAAGAACTGTTATTGATTTTCCAGGCTCTAATGAACTAACGTCAACTTCTGTACTTGCTAAAGCTTTTACTGACCTGTCAGGATTCATTTGATCCACTAAAGGCCAAACAGCTGCACCTACACCTACTGCCCCTAAGGCATAAGAAGCTGTAAATAAGAAATCTCTTCTTTTAGGTTTTTTTTGATCTGACATTTTATAATAATTTGTTTATTGTAATTTCTGATATAAATATATGATTTCATATAAGAAAAAAGTTTTTTATCTGCGACAACAATGACATCAAAAAGGATCATTTTAAGGCCCAAAATTGCTCTATATGAACCAGATATACCGCAAAACACAGCTGCAATTGTCCGCACTTGCTCATGTTTAGGAGCCTTTCTTGAAATAATTGAACCCTGTGGTTTTATAATAGATGATAAAAGATTCAAAAGAGTAGTTATGGATTATATGGATAAGAAAATGATAAGATTTTACAATGATTATAATCAATTCTTTAATTCAAAAAAAGAAACAAAAAATAGAGTAATACTAATGACTACAAAATCAACTAATTCTTATACCAATTTTAAGTTCAAACCTAATGATACAATTTTATTTGGTAGAGAAAGTTCTGGAGTGCCAAAAAAAATTCATGATTTAGTAGATCACCGATTAAAAATCCCTTTATTAAAAAATAAAAGATCATTGAATTTATCTTCATCTGTAGCAATAACACTTGCGGAATGTTTAAGACAAAACAAATTAATATAAATTATGAACATAAAAAATAAACAAAAGTTAGCTAAAAATTGGTTTTCAGAATTACAAAAAATTATTTGTAAAGAAATTGAAAAAATAGAAAAAGTTTATGGATCAAACAAAAAATTTAAAATTAATAAATGGAAACATGGTGAATTTAGAACTATTAAAGGTGGTGTAATTGAAAAAGGAGGTGTTGCTTTTTCAAATGTTATTGGAAAATTCCCACAAGAATTTGCAAAAAAAATTCCTGGTACAAAAAATAATAATAAATTTTGGTCCTCAGGTGTTTCAGTAGTATTACATCCTAAAAATCCAAAAGTTCCTGCTTTACATTTTAATACAAGATTTATTTGCACAAAAAAAGCTTGGTTTGGAGGAGGTATAGATGTAACTCCTTGTATGATAGATAATATTCAAAAAAAATATGTTCATAAAGAATTAAAAAAAATATGTGACTTACACAATAAAAAATACTATCCAAAATATAAAAAATGGTGTGATAAGTATTTTTATTTACCACATAGAAAAGAAACTAGAGGTATAGGTGGTATTTTTTTTGATTATAAAATGGATAATTGGGAGAAAGACTTTTTATTTGTTAAAGATGTTGGAAAAAAATTTGTTTATTTAATTAACCAAATAATAAAAAAAAAAAATGTATCTGAAATGGAAAAAAAAAGATAAAGAAATTCAATTATTAAAAAGAGGAAGGTATGTTGAATTTAACTTGCTTTATGATCGTGGAACAATATTTGGATTGAATAGTGGTGGAAATACTAAAGCAATATTAATGTCGATGCCACCAAATGCTAAATGGAAATAGTATGGATAAAGAACCAATAACTGTAAATGGACTTAATAAATTAAAAGAAGAACTAATTTTTTTAAAAGAAAAAAAAAGACCTCAAATAGTTGCTGCAATATCAGAAGCAAGATCACATGGAGATCTGAAAGAAAATGCCGAATATCATGCAGCCAAAGAACAACAATCTTATAATGAAGGAAGAATTCAAGAAATAAACGATATTATAGCTAGAGCAAATGTTATTGATATAACAAAATACTCAAATGATGGAAAAATTATCTTTGGTGCTACAGTAGATTTAGAAAATTTAGATACAGGAGAAACACTCAAATATAAAATTGTTGGAAAAGATGAGGCAGATTTAAAAAAAAATTTAATTTATTTTAAATCCCCAATAGGAAAAGGATTAATAGGAAAAAATAAGAAAGAACTCGTCGAAATTAAAACACCTGCAGGAGTTAAAAATTTTGAGATTAAAGATGTAAACTATATCTAATTACTAAATATTTTAGATATTTCTTCATTGGAAATTTTAAAGTCATTACTTATCCATTTTTGTTCTATTTCTCTTAATTTTATTCCAACTATTTCACCTTCTTTGAGATTATATTTTTTTATTATATCTTTTCCTTTTATTGGAAAGACTGGAGAATTTTTGTCTTGAAAATAATTAATTAATTTAATTATTTTTTTATTTATTTTTTTTGATTTAAAAATTTCAAAATATAACAAATCATTTATAAATTCTTTACCATTTATATAAAGAAGTTTGCGTAAATTTTTTTCAGAAAGAATATCTTTACATATATTGTTTTGATAAAAATTTTTTAATAATAATATTCTTTTTTTATTTATATTTGAAATATTATATTTATACAAAAAATATTCCGTATTATCTGTATCGTCTAATATCATTAGGCAAATCAAAAATATATAATCTACTTTGCTAATATTTTCTATTGCAAAGCTATTGAGATTGCTGAAAATATTTAAATTTTTAAATTCTGGAAAAATTAATACGATTATTTCTTTACAAAATGTATCTTTGAATAATTTTAAAAAATTTTTAGATTTGGTTATTTTAGAGAATTCATCTAATAATCTTTCTTTAGATACACTTGAAATTCCATTTATATTTTGTCTTATTGCCTTGATAACTTCTTCTGTATGTTCAAAATTACTGTAATCAATAAAAAATCTTAGATATCTAAGTATTCTTAAATAATCTTCTTTAATTCTGTTATTTGGATTCCCAATAAACTTAACCTTACCAAGTTCAAGATCTTTTTTTCCATTGAAAGGATCATACAAATTACCCTCTATGTCTGAATAAATAGAGTTTATAGTAAAGTCTCTTCTTGAGGCATCTTCATACCAATTTTTTGAGAATTCTACTTCAGCATGTCTTCCGTCTGTCTTAGTATCTTTTCTTAAAGATGTAATTTCGTACTTATTGTTTTCTATTTGGGCAGTTATAGTTCCATGATCAATTCCAGTTTCATAACTAATTATATTATTTTTTTTTAGTGCATCGATACATTGGCTTGGTTTCAAATTAACAGCAAAATCAATATCATCTACTTTTTCTTCTTTCAAAATTTTTCTTATGCAGCCACCTACATATCTTATTTCACTAGTTTCAGAATAACTTTCAATCGCATAAAAAACTAATGAAGTTTTCTTATCATTTTTTAATTTATAAAAAGAATTATTGTTATTTAAATCTTTTGAAAAAGATAATATTTTATTAATCAAATTTATCATAATTGGCTGGGGTGCTAGGATTCGAACCTAGGATGGCGGTACCAAAAACCGCTGCCTTACCGCTTGGCTACACCCCAAAATTAAATTCATATAT
>MDSW01018389.1_pt1 | contig 14910 bp, 13 predicted proteins | sample 811171 | NCBI WGS metagenome assembly MDSW01 (sample SAMN05326641, study PRJNA326480) | marine metagenome | isolation source: seawater | place: Atlantic Ocean: North West | collected 2012 | reverse complement strand
CGCGGTATCCCAAGCATACCCTGAGCGCAACGATCGCGCATTGCTGATTGCAGTTTGTCAGCAAATGTGGTATGCAACAGATGCTGAAACTTGGTTGCAATTCGCAGAGAATGGGTACGGTGACCAAATTGGTCCTTTCAGTATTCTATCGACAATATCGTTGAACGACGCACAGGTTCCAATGCTCTCTTCGGATCGCTCTGCTCGTGCAGCAGGAATACCTGTTCTCAATGGATCAATGCACATGCCATACGGGGTCGAAGTTGTCGATGGGCCCGTGAATGGCTCTGCAATCGTCTATTGGGATGGCAATTATGCAGTCATGCCAGAAACAAATGCGGCGCCACCAATTGGTGATGCAGGCAAAGCTCACAACGAGATTGCTCCGATTCTACAAGTCAATGAAATGGTCGAAGCGTTTCTTCTAACGGGTATCATCAATGACACTTGCAATGGAACTTGCACATTTGATTACGATACTGATCAGGCTGAAGACTGGGACAACTGAGATTCCAACTTGCGAATCGCCTTCGGCTTTTTCAGATCATCAAACCAAGTTTCCTGACCTTCCCAGTCAGGAATAATACCCAAGTCGCCACAGATGAGTTTGGCCGTGATTCGGCCACTTTCAATAATGGTCGGTAATCCACTTCCTGGATGGGTCCCCCCCCCAACAAGATACAATCTTTCGAGCTCCTCGAAACGATTCTGTGGACGGCGCCATAGCATCTGATCTAGACCGTGAGCGAGGTTGAATACAGCACCCTTGAAGATATCTCGAGATGCCCAATCATCAGGCGTCACAATGGTTTCCGAAACAATATGATTCTTCAAATCATCAAAACCTAGGTGCTCCATTTGCTTGAGGATGACATCGCGATATTCATGTTTGATTTCATCCCAATTAATCTCTGGACATTGGTTGCTAACCGGGACCAAGACATAGATGGTTGAGTGACCCTCGGGGGCCATGGATGGATCCGTAATACAAGCATTTTGAACATAGACTGAAGGGTCCTTCCATGACACTTCATTATTGGAAATTTCACGCAAATTTTCTTCGTAGTCTTTTGCGGCATAAATTTGATGATGTGGTAAATCATACAGTTTGTCTATACCGAGATACAGCATGTACGTCGAGCAAGAGTAGGATTTCTTGTCGAGCTTTTTATTCGACCAACGCTTACGTAATTTATCAGGTATCAAGCCCTTCATTCCAGTTGCAAAATCCACATTCATCACAAATCGATCGGCATGATATGTACCTTTACTTGTCTTAACACCGACAACAGTTTTTCCTTCAAAAAGGAATTCTTCAACCGCCTCATTCAATCGGATTTCGACACCCAATTCTTGAGCAATTTCACCCATACGTTCTGTAATCGAACCGAGACCACCCTCGGCGTGAAAGACTCCGTACTCATACTCAAGATAGGCAAGAATCGTGAACAAACTCGGTGCTTGGAATGGACTCATCCCGAGATATTTCGTCTGGAATGACATTGCGACTTGCATTCTCTTGTCGGGAAAAATTTTCGATAGGTCTGAGGAGACGCTGCGCCAAGGCCGAAGCACTCTAGATACGCGGAGAGCCCGCCGACTAATTAGATCAGTAACCCCTCCCCATGGAGCGTTTAGACAGTTCCGTGAGAAGTTGAGTTTTCTGCGATTATCATCCATGTAAGTTTGGAAACCATCAGCGTTCTTGTCACCACACAATTCTCGAATTTGCTCGGTCATACTCTCCAAATCTGAGGTGACGTTTAGGCTGCCACCCTCACCAAAGACAAGTCGATAGTTTGGATCCAGTTGAATGAGATTTAACTCATCATAGACATCCCGACCGAGTGACTTGAAAACCTCTTCAGAAATTTCAGGATAATGGAAGAATGTGGGGCCATTATCAAACTTGTATCCATCTTTTTCAAACACTCGGGTTCGTCCACCAACACCATCTGATTTTTCGATGATGGTGACACTAACTCCGGCTTTCGCCAACATCATTGCGGCAGTCAAACCACCGGGTCCGGCGCCAACAATCAAGACATCAGAGGTTTTTTGCATCATTTCCTCACCCTAAATTTCAATCAAGCTGTCTGTTCGGAACAACAAGTGGTAACGACTGTATTCGTCGCCGTCTCCATCTTCTCTACGAACGGCGACTTCTCCTTCCTCAGGATATCTTGTCGAAAGGACACCTTCAATGATTCCATCATCCAACTCAGAGAGCGGTAATGCATCTTCATTTTCAGTTTGCTGTTCTGAGAGATATACCTTCACGTGGAAGGTTGGATCTAGTTCGTAATCTATTTCACCCAATCCTGCATGTACCCACCAGTCCATCATCTCGTTCAAAAACTCAACATGGCCGTCGATTGAACGGAGGCTGAAGGCCAATTCTTGACCAATTCGATTTCCAACTTGCCTCAAGATTCCTCCAATATCAATGCCTAAGATTCGCAAACTTTCCAAACGTCCAGATTGTAATTCCATTCTAGCTTCATTCAGTTCTGAACCCGAAGCCAAGAACGACTGGGGATCGAAGGGAGTATCTTCATCGGGAAGTTGATCATCGAATCCGAGCGCACTACGGAAACTGTCTAAGAACGAACCTTCGCCAACAGTCAATCTCAAAGGATCGACGATTCTCTCTTCTGTAAATCGAACCTTAGCAATCTCAAAGTCAACAGCTTCATCCCAAATGGCCTCAACCAAATTTGATTGAGTAATAGAGAACGAACGTGACTCAATAACCAAAGCTGCATCTTCACGACCACGGCCCACGGGATTTTCTTCAACTTGCAAGAATTGTATGACTTCGTCATGGTCTTTGAGTACCCCCAATGAACTGACATCATCGGAATGGCGAATTTGAATCGATTCATCTAAATCTCCAAAGAAACGAATGGTTCGGCGATCTAGTTGTGCCAACACATTGACAACAATGCCTCTTTTTGCAGCCGCATTTACCTCAGCCAATGCTTCAGAACGACAGAGATGTAAGATACCAAATTGACCGAGTAGAAGAACCAGTTGTTCCTCTGAATTTTCAGCCATATTTTTGACGCGACTGAAAATATTGCTTCGCTCCTTTAAAACTGCAAATTTTGGCCCCGATACTTCTTCATTTTTGGAAGAAGAGCCATCCATGTTTTCTTTTTTGCCTGATTGAAGATCTGCAAGGCCACTCTCTGTTCGCTTCAGGGATTGCTTTTGCATCTCAATCAAACGCATGACAATTTTGTCAACTTTGTCACAACTGAATTTCATCGGTCGTTCTGCAGAAACAGAAACAATACCCATTTCTTGTAGCCTGGATAGTGAATTGTACGCATCCAATCTGGTGGTCCCCAACTCTTTCGCAAGTTCACTTGCTCGCATTTGATCAGTAGCTGAGAGAATCAGAACCGAATCTGCCTCTCGTTGAGATAGTCCAGCATCTTGGAGAACTTGGGTCCACGACATCTCTACACCTGCCCAGTAATTTTGCTCAATGAATTGAGAATTTTTGCGACATGCGATCGAGGTCTGAACAGCCAATCGTAGCAATGGTGAATGGTACGATCTGGCCCGATCACGAAGGATGATTTTGCAGGGAATCTACCGAGGTATAGCGGGACACCATATGCCTCAGAAACCAATCGTTCCTCGTCGGACAAAAGCGTGAAGGGTAAATCCAACTTTTTCTTAAATTCATTATGATCTTTTGCAGAGTCCTGGCTGATTCCAATAATTTCAACTGGAGGTGTAAGGGATTGAAACAAATCATGTTGCTCTTTGAAACTCAGACAGCCCCGCTTACAGGTCGGAGAACCATCTCGTGCGTAGAAGAAAATTACTTTCCATTGACCATCTAATTCTGACAAACTAAAGTTGTCTCCATCAGAAGTCGGAAGTGTAAATTCAGGAGCTTTTTGACCAATTAATGATGATGCCACAATCTCACCTACGTATATTCATGAATAAATCAGAGTATGTGACCCATTCTTTTTCCCTTGGTTTTGAGGTAGTTGATGTTATCCTTACCGATTCCAGTGATATGGGCGATGCGTTCTACAACTTCAATCCCGTTGCTCTCAAGGCCTCTTACTTTCTCGGGGTTGTTTGTCAACAGTCTAACCTGATTGATGTTCATTTCTTTGAGCATTTGTGCTGCAATTTCGTATTTTCTACCATCAGCGGGCAATCCCAACGCCAAATTGGCATCCAGGGTATCCAGACCTTGATCTTGCAAAGCATAAGCACGTATCTTGGCATGCAAACCAATTCCGCGGCCTTCCTGACGCAGGTATACAATCGCTCCAGATCCTTCATGCTGGATACAGTCCATCGCATGTCGAAGTTGAGGGCCACAATCGCATTTCAAAGAACCAAACGCATCACCGGTTAAACATTCAGAATGAATTCGAATGAGCGGAATGGAGTCAAGGTCCAGGCCCATGTACAAGAGCGAATGCTCCTTGCCGTCTTCGTCAACGGTTACTCGTACTCTAAAATTTCCAGATTCAGTAGGTAGATACGCATCTGAATCTACATCTCGGATTTCATCGGGTTTGGGTTCTTTGGTCACGACCATGTCTCCTTATCGAGCCCGTGTACTATTTAATGCCGTGTTGGAAATCATAACAGCAAAAATACAGCGTATTATAACTAGGCGTGCGAAACAGGTTTTCATGCGTCCAATACCATTAGACTTGGGCGTTGCAGCAGTTGTATTGCGAAATTCGGAAATTCTCCTGGTGCAAGAAGCCCAAGGACCGTATGAAGGTCAGTGGGGATTGCCCAAGGGTTATGTCAATCCAGGGGAATTGCCAGCGAGTGCTGTTCTGAGAGAATTGCATGAGGAATGTGGTATCGAGGGTACGGTAACTGGAATATGCGGGATTCGGGAGTGTGTTCGTAACGAATTGGCACGTGTTTTCATTGCTTACCATGTCAACACAAGCGACCAAACACTGGTCGTAAATGTTGACGAAATTTCAAATGCGAAATTCGTCGGAATCGATGAACTTGATCAATTTGATTGGATTAGTACAGCTATGCATCAATTGGCCAAGTCAGGATTACAGAATCACCTTCTTCTTTCAAAAATAGATCTTTCTTCTTCGCAGAGTTATCCATATTTGGTCCATATCGGACAACAGGCGGTGACGATATGAATTCGATTTCCTTAGATCGTATACATGTTTTGAACGATCATCCAATCGACCTCGAGGGCGATTATGTTCTGTATTGGATGATTGCATCTAGACGATTACACTTCAATCCAAGTTTGCAATATGCAGTCAATCTAGCTAACGAATTAGGCAAATCACTCCTTGTCTTTGAGGCAGTATCAACTCGTCACGAATTTGCAAGTGATCGAATCATCACTTTCATGACCCAAGGATTACTCGATAATCTTGAGCAATTTAATGCTCAAAAAATCCGGTATATCCCCTGGGTCTCAACTCCTTTACAATCCGGAGCCGGGCTCTTGGAAACTCTCGCATCGCATGCCTGTGCAGTAGTCACAGATTTATTTCCAACTTATCACCCAAAGTATGTCATTAATCAAGTCAAATCTAGACTGAACATACAATTTGTTGCCATCGATGGCAATGGTATACTACCAATGTCGATTGGGCAAAAGGCCTTCCCCACTGCCCATTCATTTCGCCGACATATGCACGACCATTTCGCCGAACATTGGGCAATGATTGCTGATGAAAACCCCATTCCTCAGAAACATGATTTGTGGATTCCTGATGAAGAATTTCAGGCCATTGTAAAAGCCAGTGGAGTAGAGCTGACACCTTACGAATGGTTGTGGCGTGTATCTCAGGGAGGTTCCATTGGTGAAAGTGCTCTGAAGGCACTCAAAATTGATCATAAAGTTCCCGCAGTGACCTCATTTAATGGTGGACACTCTAATGCACAAATTCGGTTGAATCGGTTTATTGAAGAAGGATTGGATCGATACCATACAAATCGCAACGATTTCATCAAACCCGCTGTTAGTGGATTGTCCCCTTGGTTCCATTTTGGACATATTTCTACCACGGAAGTGGTCTTTCGTATACTGCAACGAGAAAATTGGAATCCCTCATTTATCGACAACACTCGCAGAGGTTCGCGAAGCGGCTGGTGGGGGTTGCCAGAACCTGTTGAGACCTTTTTAGATCAAATCATTACTTGGCGAGAGTTGGGATTCAACTTTGCATACTACAGAGAAGATCATACATCAATCGAATCCATCCCTGATTGGGCAAAGAAATCCTTGGATTTACACCGTAAAGATCCCCGCCCTGAATACACCTTCAAACAGTTAGAAGCGGCTGAAACGAATGATGAATTGTGGAATGCAGCACAGCGACAATTGACTCGATTGGGTATCATTCACAACTATCTGCGAATGCTTTGGGGTAAACGAATCCTCGAATGGGCACCTTCTCCCGAAATCGCCGCAGAATGGATGATTCGACTTAATGACAAGTGGGCGTTAGATGGCAGAGACCCCAACTCGTACACTGGAATATTCTGGGTCCTTGGACGACACGATCGCGCCTGGGGCCCTGAGAGACCGATTTTTGGAAAGGTCAGATACATGTCATCTGCAAATACTGCTCGTAAATTGAAGGTCGAGCCTTATCTCATGCGTTGGGCCAAAGATGCTTTGCAGAGCAGTGAATTTTCCTGAGGTGATATTGTGAAATACGAATATGAAACCCATACTGAATCGGCCCGAAAAGATGTCTTTGATTGGTTTGAACGAAAAGGGTCTTTTCGAAGATTAATGCCACCTTGGGAGGTTGCTGAAGAAGTCCGTGCTGACGAAACTTTAGAGAATGGTGCACAGCGAATATTTCGTTTCCCAATGGGACCAATCAAAATGACCTGGGTCGCTGAACATTTAGGTTACCAGCCCCCTGAGAAATTCGAGGATGTCATGAAAAAAGGACCATTTCGATCTTGGCATCATGTACATCGGTTCATTGAGAAAGATGGAGGAACCGTTGTTCACGATGAAGTCGAATACAAGCTTCCTATGGGAATACTAGGGCGGATTTTTGGATCTAGAAATGTTCGAAATCGCTTGGATCGCATGTTTCGAGCAAGGGAACAACGATTGATTCGGGATCTGCAACGGCACTCAGATTTCAAACACTCACCTCGGAAACGAATTCTTTTGGCGGGAGCATCTGGATTGATTGGTCGACAATTGGCAGCCTTTCTCGATACAGGGGGACATGAGATTTGGCGTTTGGTTCGCCGAAAACCGAATGAAGGACAAAATGAGATTCAATGGAGTCCTTCCGATGGTGTCATCGACAGCTCCGCATTGGAAGGATTCGACATTGTCATCCACCTCGGTGGAGCAGGGATTGGTGATCGCCGCTGGACCAAATCAAGAATGGCCTTAATCGAAAAAAGTCGAACCGGAAGCACTGGTTTACTTGCGCGAACTCTGGCTGAATTAAGTCAGAAGCCAGAGGTCTTTCTTGTCGCCAGTGCGATTGGTTGGTATGGAGATCGGGGTGATGAAATTCTAGATGAGGAAAGCCAACCTGGCAGCGGCTTCTTACCCGACACATGCATGGCTTGGGAAGCGGCTGCTGAGCCCGCCCGACAAGCCGGAATCCGGACCATTCACGCAAGAACGGGTGTAGTACTCGATGCCAGTGGAGGAGCTCTTCAGAAAATGCTTCTTCCAGCAAAAATGGGGGCTGGTGGTCCCATTGGATTTGGGCGACAGTGGTTTTCTTGGATTTCCATGGATGATCAAATCTATGCATTGCATCACCTGGTAATGTCAGATAGCACTGAGGGGGCTTACAATATCACTTCACCCACGCCATTGCAGCAGAAACTATTCGCCAAGGCATTGGGAAGGGCTCTACGTCGACCTGCATTCATGCCTACGCCTCCACTTGCAATTTGGTTCTTGTATGGAAAAATGGGTGTAGCACTGACCACTGAAAGTCAGCGTGTCATGCCCACTAGATTAATTGAAACCGGTTATCGGTTCCAACATGAAGATGCTGAAAGTGCACTTCGTGACGCTCTCGGAAAGTGGAAAAATTAGGACAACTGATTTTCCTCGATCCCAGATGTATTTACCTTGCATGTACTGATTCCAAATGAAGAGTAAAATGGACAGTGGCCGACCACTGAGGTTGTGACGGTCCACAGACCCACAATCAAGAAAATCACTTCCCATTGCGCGCTAGAAAAATAGTCGAAAAACACGACCCCGCAGCCACCAATTAGCCGAACAATTCTGTCACCTAGGCCCAAATTCAATTTCTCACCTCAAATTTTGGCGAATACACCACTACTCATGTCAAACGGTTGGAACAGACGTTTCCAGGGAAGATGCTCAAGTTCAGAAATCTCAAACATTTGCTCGATTACTGCCAGTGGCGCCATTCGTGGGGCTGTACCTGCTAGATACCCGTCAATCCAGGAATGTACTCGTTGACGGGCCTTGCCTGAAATGGTCTTAGGGAGACGTCCGACAGCTCTTCTTAATGCACCGGCAACATGCTTTCTCTGAACGATAGTATTCATGTAAGATTGTGCCAATGTGATGTATTCGAGAGCCAACTGCTGCGGATGTTGATTGGAATGGTCACTAATTAAGCGGCCCAAGGCAGCAGGTGCATTTGGGGAGCGGCTTTGTAACAACAATTTGTGTTCCGAGTGAAATTGTTGCAGACTCGTTAGGGTCCAACCCTGATCATTTCTATCCCACCACCGATGCATCATCCCTACTCTGGCGAAGAAATTCTCCATCTGAACTGCATCGTTCAGGCGACCCTCTTCAATGGCTGGAATTTGTGGATTCATACTTGTGAAGACCATCGCAAAAAGGCCCTGCCCTTCTCGTCGAGGGTTGCCGTTGTGATACACCTTAACTCGTTCAAGTCCGCAACTAGGTGAATCTTTCTTGAGGATGATTCCAGAGATTTTCTGTTTCAATAAAAAATCAGATTGGAGTTCTGACCAGTTGATCATATCATCTGTGTAGTCTGTACCTGATTTCGGTTCAATGAGGTGAATCTTGTCTTCCTCGTGAACCAGGCGAATGGTGGGACGGGGAGTTCCCAGGCCAATTCCGACTTCAGGACAGATGGGAATGGTTTCGATATTTTTGCTTACACTCTGCAATAACCGATGATTACAGTGGCCTCCATTGTAACGTACTTGCTCTCCAAGCAAGCATGCTGATACTGCAACTTTGGGCAACTGTTTGTCTTCCATACACTGAACAACGCGGTTCAGTATATAGAGAGTGGTTTCTGAGCAGGGTCACTCATCATTGGTAACCGTAATCACAGGTCAGTAGCAACCTTGCGTGCCATGAATGCCATTAGGCCCATCTGGAACAGCAGGAGGATCGTTCCTGAAAGCAAGAGTAGCAATCCGGCCAGGCCCGTGTTGTCCTCTAGCATTCCTAGACCAATACCAAACATGATTGCAGCAGTGAGGAGCACTGGAATCGATTCGAGGATTGCAGTGAAAGCTGTCTTCCAACTACCCATGTAACCCAGTCCGGATTTACCAAGACCATCAGCAATACCCATGCCCATGACTAACGTAATCACTTGAGTGAATGCGAGAATATTGAACATCACAGCAAGTAACATACCAATGGTGAACATAGCACCTTCGCCTGACTCAAAAGCAACAACGAAAATGATTGCGTTCACGATAATAATCAGAATCACTGTTAGGATACTGCTTAGCAAGGCTGCCAGACCATACTTGAGGGTGCTAAATCCGCGAGTGAAATCCAATCCGCCACCTGAGGACGCACCTGATGTAGCGACCATGACGGTTGCAGCCGGTGCCGCTGCCATTCCCATATCGGTATGTGGCGAGACGACCATCGGTGCGGCTGCTGCCATTGGTGCTGCAGCGGCCATTGGTTCGGCTGCTGCCATGGGTGCGGCAGGTGCTGCTTGTTGTTCAACTGGAACCCATTCATTTCCGTTCCACATAAAATTTCCATCATCACTGAGTTGACCAGTCATACAACGCCCACGCGTAGGGGGCTTATAACTAGTAATCGGTCAAGAATTTACAGGGAAACTACCATGGATACTTCAAATTCCACAATATCCCATCGTTGATGATGACCTGAATCCCAAGCATCACAGCACCAATCACTGGCCAAATCGTGTCAGAAGTTACTCCTTGTTGATGGGCGCCCCATGCGAAGAGGCCGAGTAAAATATTACCCAAACAGACAACCCACAAATTTCCAATCACAAGCCACTGGGTCCAATTGCCATCCGTTCGAATATGAAGGGCTGTAAGTTCCAACCAAAACATCGAGGGGATGGTGACGAGCAAAAAGGCGATCATTAATCTAGAATGTCCACCACTATCGCCTTCACCCCATGGCCATTGCACACTTTCGACGACTGCAGCGTCCCATCGGTAAAGGAAAAACCACCACATAATGAGGAAACCCGTAGCTGAGATAAACATACACGTGACATTGAGAGAACGCCAAGATTCAGGAATGCCTCCCCACAAATCATTGGGACTCTCCATCCGAGAAATTCCGAAGACATACGAAGCGAGAACCAAAGGCCCCGTGATGTACAATGCCAGGCGAAGGGTTTCACGTGTAATTTCCATTAAATCCCTCAGGCCAACGTACCCCAATCAACTTCAGCTTCTTCGATTTCAATCTCATCGACATCCATCTGTGCCAACTGTAGTTTACCACTCAATTCATCATTGACTGCATGCCAATAAGAGTAGGCCTCAATCACCCAAATTCCAGATTCTCTGGTACCATTACCGGAACCCTTCACTCCACCGAATGGGAGGTGAGCTTCGGCACCGGTGGTCGAGTTGTTGATTCCCGTCATTCCAGCTTTGATTCCGGTCTTGAATCGGTATGCTTCGAGACGATCATTGGTGTAAATCGCACTTGACAAGCCATAAGGTGAAGCATTGGCAAGATGAAGCGCATGATCGAAATCCTTGGCTTTGGCCACGGTAATTGCAGGGCCAAAAATCTCCTCATGGAAACATTGCATGTCTTCGGTTACATCGACGAATACATGCGGCCACATGTATACGCCCTCTGCGGCATCGCCAAGGAACCCTGAAGGCTTGTTTTCATTAGTGATTCGGCCCTTTCCAAACAGTTTAGTGGCGCCACTTGACTCACACATTTCAACACCCTTGAGAAAATCTACTGCGTACTTTTCGGACAACATTGATCCATACAATACACCATCATTTCTCAAGGAGTCTCCAATTGCAGTACTCTCGACCTTGGTCATCAGTTTAGACATGAATGCATCATAGATATCTTCGTGAATAATCAGGTTACCTAGGCTGGTACAACGCTGACCTGCGGTTCCAAACCCTGCCCAATAGGCGCCCTCAACAGCATTGTCGAGATTTGCACTGGGCATGATGACCAAGGGGTTCTTGCCGCCCAACTCAAGGCTTGCAGAGACCAAGTTCCGACCGCAGACTTCTCCAATCATCTTTCCAACAGCTGTACTTCCAGTAAACGAGATTTTGTTGACCATGCCCTTGTCAACTGCATCGACCAAATGCTGTCCTGCACCACTGCCTTTGCCATGAATGAGATTGATTACACCATTGGGCAATCCAGACTCATGCATGATTCGCGCAAGAGCAAAAGAGAGTAGGGGCGAATCTTGTGGAGATTTCCACACACAGGTATTCCCACACATGATTGCTGGAATCATCTTCCAGAATGGTACTGCAGATGGAAAATTACAGGCATTGATAATCCCACAGACGCCTAAAGGCCTGCGATAGGTGAATAATTCCTTGTCCGGCAATTCTGAGTTCACGGTTTGCCCGTACAGACGACGGCCTTCTGATTGGAAGAACAAACAGGTATCAATTGCTTCTTGGATTTCACCACCGCATTCCTTCAACGTCTTACCGATCTCTCGAGCTTGTAATCGGACCAAGTCGTCTTTGTGTTGCATCAGTAGACGACCCATATTGCCTATGATTTGTCCACGTGTAGGGGCAGGAGTTGCCGCCCAATTCGTGAAGGCTTCTCTAGCGGCCTTGAGCGCGTCGTGAACATCGGATTCCGTCGATAGAGGAAATTCACCAAGACAATCATCGAGCCAAGCAGGATTCGTTGACTTGAAAGTCGAGCCGTCACTAGACGATTTCAGTTCACCATTGATGATATTGTATCCCTTCACACAGGGGTTGCCATTCGGATTGCTTTGGTCTAGAAATTCCAAACCGGTTGAGAGAACATGCGCCATAGCCCGTCGAGTGACAACCCCATCATCAATGCTCGCCTCTCGGCGGTAGAATCAAACTATCCAGACCGAGAGATTAGGAGAAACAATTTCGTCAAGGCTTTAGGAGTCGGCGTTATCTCCTCGTATTGCTGTCGAGGTGGCACTATGACTGACGATGAAGAAAAAACTCTCTCTCTGCGCGTTGCAAAGGCGATTCCAAGCGATGTAGGTCATGGCCGAGCCAGAGTACCCTTTGACAACGATTTGGGGTTGAAACCCGGAGACGTCATCGAAATCGCAGGTGAGCGCAATACCGCTGCTATTGTATGGAGATGCAGGCCCGAAGATGCCAACCTTGGTGTCATCCGTATCGATGGAATCATCCGTAAAAATGCGGGTGTAAGTCTCGGTGATCGAGTCACAATCAAGAAGGTCGAAACAAAGGAGTGTGAGCGACTCGTACTGAGTCCCGTTATGGCGAAGCAGCAGAAGGTCAAATTTGGTTCAGGGATTGAAGGGTTTGCTCGACGAGGACTAAACAAGCGTCCTGTGGTTGCAGGTGACCGTATTTTCATACCAGGGATGACTCTCTTTGCTGAAGCATTGCCATTTGCAATTGTCTCGACCAAACCCAAGGGGATTGTGCGAGTATTACCTGATACTGAGATCGTCATCAAAGAAGAAATGGTTGAGGAGGATGAACCTGGAGAAGTCTCGTCGATCATGTATGAGGACATCGGAGGACTAGGCGATCAACTACTCAAAGTTCGAGAAATGATTGAATTGCCGCTCAAGCACCCCATTCTTTTCCGACGACTCGGAATCGACCCGCCTAAGGGCGTTCTCCTACATGGCCCCCCCGGCACAGGTAAGACGATGATCGCCAAGGCCGTAGCCAATGAAACTAATGCACACTTTACCAGTATCAATGGGCCTGAAATTATTTCGAAATACTATGGGGAATCGGAAAAGCAACTGCGAGAAATATTTGATGAAGCCGCCTCAAACGCACCTGCCATCATTTTCGTCGACGAGTTAGATTCAATAGCACCCAAACGTGAAGATGTTTCTGGCGAAGTTGAGCGCCGTGTCGTAGCACAACTCCTGACGTTGATGGATGGAATGCAAGGTAGGGATAATGTCGTTGTCATTGGTGCTACAAATCGCCCTGATGCCATCGACCAGGCCTTGAGGCGACCGGGTCGTTTTGACCGTGAATTGGAAATCGGTGTACCTGATAAGAATGGTCGCCGAGAGATCGTCAACATTCACACGCGAGGGATGCCAATTTCAGATGATTTTGACATGGACTGGATTTTGGAAAACTCGTACGGATTCGTTGGTGCAGATATCATGAGCCTGACCCGTGAGGCTGCAATGAAGGCACTTCGTCGCTATCTTCCTGAGATTGATTTGGACCAAGATGAAATTCCACCCGAAGTACTCGAAAAGATGGAAGTTCAGATGAGTGACTTCAAGCTCGCAATTCGGGATATTGAACCCAGTGCACTTCGAGAAATCTACGTCGAAGTCCCTGAGGTATCATGGGAAGATGTCGGGGGTTTGGAAGAAGTCAAGGAGCGACTCAAAGAGAGTGTAGAGTGGCCATTGACAATGCCCGATAGATTCGAACACTTCGGAATTAAACCACCTCGTGGCATTGTACTATTCGGCGCCCCTGGCACAGGTAAGACTCTCATCGCAAAGGCGATTGCGAATGAAGCCAAGGCAAATTTCATCACCGTCAAAGGACCAGAATTGATTTCCAAGTGGGTAGGTGAATCTGAAAAAGCCGTCCGTGAAGTGTTCAAGAAGGCAAAACAGGCGAGTCCAAGCATTATCTTCTTGGATGAATTTGAATCGATTGCAGGTGCACGAACTGCAAACTCCGGTGAAGGAAGCGATGTCTCCAATCGAGTGGTCAACCAAATGCTTTCGAGTATGGATGGTGTTGAATCGATGGAAGGAGTGATCGTGATTGCGGCGACCAATCGGCCAGAAATGATTGATCCTGCACTCTTGCGAAGTGGACGATTTGAGCGTGTCATGCACATCCCCCCACCCGACCACTCCAGCCTTAAGAAAATCATCCAAATTCACGCCCGTAACATGCCCTTGGGCAAGTTCAATTTGGATAGTTTAGCAGATAAAATGCAGAACTTCACTGGCGCTGATGTTGAGGCAGTCTGTAGAGAAGCCGCACTCATTGCTATGCGTGCTGAGAAGAAATCTGTATCGAAAAAACACTTCGAACAAGCAATTGATCGAGTCCGCCCAACCATTACTCCAGACATGATCGAATACTATTCAAAGTTGGAAGCCAAGTTGACCAGTGGACTCGAAAGTATCCGACGGAAATCGGATACTTTGATGGGTATCGAGAGCGTGTGAGGTGATCCAATGCCCGCCGCCTTCTCCACAGAGTTATCTGGCAGGAGAGTGGTAGACAGTCGCGGGGATTTGTTGGGAACCATTGTCGATCTATTCATTGATGATATTGGTGGAGAAGTTCTCGGTTTTTTGTTGGATTTAGATCACGGACTCGATCCGAGTCTGCTACCATGGTCTACATTTGGTGACCATTTGGTCATTCCAACCGAAGATGTTGCAAGCATCGATGAAGATATACGTTTGACCCGTTAGTCGTGATTTTCGCTTGATAATG
>MDSW01005806.1_pt1 | contig 14911 bp, 16 predicted proteins | sample 811171 | NCBI WGS metagenome assembly MDSW01 (sample SAMN05326641, study PRJNA326480) | marine metagenome | isolation source: seawater | place: Atlantic Ocean: North West | collected 2012 | reverse complement strand
TAATTATTAATATTAAATAATATTTATATCAATTTTTTTTTAATTCTTTATATAAATTATATGAATAGCTTTGATTACATTATAAATCCAACAACAGGAAAAAAAGTAAAGACAGATACTACTTTAGGAAAAAAAATTATTAACAATTATGCTAAAATAACAGATATTTCTCCATCTTCAATTAATAAAGTTTCTAATAAAATTCAAAATAAAATAGAAGATAATGAAACCCTCGATGAGTTTAGAAATATTATTGATACAACTTTTAAAGTAACAGTTGATGAACTTTTAAATCATACTCAAAGAATTTTAACAGAAGAACAACATATTAATTTAGCAATAATTCATTATAACATAATGAAAATGAATAATCATAGTATATTAGAACAATTTAACGGATTAAATACAGACCAGAAAAATCCAAGTAATCATAATCTTGTATTATTAATATTAAAATGTTTGGGTATGCAGCAACAAGATATACTTAGTATAATGCCATCAGAACAAAAAGGTGGTTGGTATGGATGTGTAGAACCAGGAGTAACTCATGAGGAGATCGAACAGAAAAGTCCAATTCAAAAAAGAAGAATGTGTCAAAGAAATACTGGACATCCTGTTGGAAGATTTCCTAATAGTCAATCTTGTGTTCAAGCAGTAATGTATGACCCTACTTTATGTAATCCTCCTCCAACATTAGGAGAAAGAGTAAGACATAGTGCGGCATATGCTGCTGGAAGAGTGGGTGCTGCAGCTTCTGGTGCAAGAAGTGGATTAGAATCATCACTTGGAACATCATATGTAGCTCTAATGTCCTTTTTAACTACTATTCCTAGTATAGGAGTAACATCAGCAGCAATTCTTTCTATTGTAATAGTATTAATATGTGTACTGTCTGGATTTAGTAACCGTTTAGATACAAGTATATCAGATTTTTTAAGAGAATATCGTGCGTGTGCTGAAAGAGTCCGTCAAGCAGATGAACGTGATAGAATACGACGAGAAAGAGAAGAAAGAGAAAGAAGAGAATATCAAAGACAAATGGATAGGCTTGCCAGAGAAGCAAGAGAACGAAGAGAACGAATGGAACAAGAAAGGCATAGAATATGGATGGAAACTAATCAACAGCGTTTAGAAGCTTTAGCTAGAACAGAAAGAAGAAGAATTGCTACTCAAAGAATACGTAAAGCAATTAAGAAGGTATTATCAGCATCTAAGTTTGTAAAAGAAGCTCAAGTTAATATTTCAGATAAATTAAGATTAGGAACAGATTCTAATTATTTGAGTTTAATAGGCTATAGAGTTCATGTTATTGGAAAAGGTTTCGGAACTATAATTGATTATGATGAATCTAAGAAAAGAGATATAATTAGCTATGATATAAGACATGGAAGTGTTCTTAGTTCTCCTTTAGTTAAACCCATTGTTCTTGGAACTACAAGAAGATACAGAAAACACCTTACTAGTAGAGTAGGTAAAGCTTTTAGACTTATATCAAGTATACATAATCAACTGGTTCCATGGCCGATGCCTAGAACAGCTGTTCCTTTAGATGATCAAGATGGAGATGTTCCAATGGCAAGAGCATTAAGTGAAACAGATGCTTCTAGACAGATGGTAACTCCTTCAGGTCTGATGGTTAATACACATTCTTCGGATGAAGCTTACTTTTTACAACCTGCTATAGCTCGAGGCAGTAGACCTACACCTATGCCAAGAATATTAAGTGGTGAATAAAAAATACGCTGAAAACAATTTTATTTATATAGTTTATATGAGTAAGTTTGATTTTATTGTAAATCCAGCAACTGGAAGAAAAGTTAATGTTAATACAAGGCTTGGAAGAAATATATTACAAAACTATAAAAATATTAATCAAATGGGAGGATTAGCATTACCATTTAAAAAAAATGTATCTCAAGAAACTGTTGTAAATGAAGAACCTGTTGTAAATGAAGAAACTGTTGTAAATGAAGAACCTATTGCTTCAGAGACGGAACAAAAACCCAAGAAAAAGAGTTTAGCTAAAAAAATACGTCAAGGTGCGAGAAAAAAGATGGCTAATATTCAAAATAAGGCTGCTGAATTTGAAAGAAAAAGTCCAAAAGCTGCTATGGCTTTAAAAATGGCTACAAAGGGAGCTGCTAAAGCGGCATTAGGAATTATTCCCGGTGGTAAATTAGTTGCTTCTGGTGCTTCAGCAATTGGTAAAGTAGCATCACAACAGATTTATAAACGTTCTCCTGGAGCAAGAAATCAATGGTGGAAGAATCATTTATCATCTGGAAATTGGCAAAGAAATAGGGACAAGGCTGTTTTAGAATTCGATTTATTAGACCACGATGATAGTGGAACAATTAATAAAGAAGAATTCTTATTATCAATTCCAGGTATGTATCATCCTGATAGTGATGAGGCCCAACTATTAAGAGATAGACTTAAAGAAAAAGAAAAACGTGAAAGAGAAGGTAAAACTACTGTAAAATCAGCTGATGAAATTCATGCACAATTAAATGAAGAGAAAAAATTATTAGACGAATCTGTTCAACAAACTGAAGAACAAACTGCTGGTGGTAAAAAAAGAAGCAGTAAAAGAAAATATAAAAAGCGTTCTAAATCAAAACGTAGAGGTCTAAGAAGAAAGAGTAAAGGAAAGAGATAAATCTTACATTAAAATTCTTATTTAATGTAAAATTTGATTTTTAATATAAAGATTAATGCTTATTAAACTGTAATGATAGAACAATTTAATGAAGACATCAAAAACTTTGTAACTGATTATAATCGAGAATGTGATACATCAACTTTAGATGAAGTAACTGAATATGTAGTAAATATGTTACTTCAGTTAGGATATGATAAAAAAAAGCATGTTTTTGATCGATTTATTAGACAAACAATTGCTACACAATTTAAAGATTTGTATGGAGATGCTTATAATTTTGATATCGAACCAAAACCTGAAGTAGTTGAGTTTATAGGAACTATTCCTCAACATGAACAGAGAACTGAAGAATGGTATGCTGCTCGTAAGAACAGTATTGGAGCAAGCGAATCGTCGGCTATTTTTGGTTTGAATCCATACGAAAGTGTTAATAAGTTAATCTTAAAAAAATGCGGTGTTGTTCAAGTTGATCAAGCGAGAATGAAGGCAATTTGCGAACATGGTGTTAAATATGAGCCTATTATTCAAGATATGTATTGTAGAGATAAAAATACTGAAATTAAAGAGTTTGGTAGCTTACCGCATCAGTCAGAAGAACTTTCAATGGTTACAGCTTCACCTGATGGAATAACACCAGACGGATGTATGTTAGAAATTAAAGCTCCAGTTAAAAGAGATATCACAGGAATTCCTCCTCCTTATTATTGGGTTCAATGTCAGCAACAAATGCAAGTTTGTCAACTTGATATTGTTCACTTTTTGGAAGTAAAAATTCAAGAATATACAAATAATGATGATTACATTAATGATTGCGGAGAAGACCTAAACGCACCTTATACAAAAGAAGGTCTTGAAAAAGGCGTAATTATTGAATATCACAAACTTGATTCAGATGATGGAGATATTGGTTATTACTATGCTGATAAACTACTTAAAACATCAGAAATTCGAGAATGGTTTAAAGAAAAGAGTATAGAAATTAATTCTGATTCTAATAAGCAAGTAAGAAGATTAGGATATTGGAAATGTACAAAGTATTGTCTTACTGACATTTATAAAGACCAAGAGTGGTGGGATACAAATGTTCATAAATTTCATGAATTTTGGAAAAAGGTTGTTTATCATCGAGAAAATGGTGTAGCAGATTTACTACCAAAGAAAAGATTACCTAAAGAAAAAGTTAAAAAGGTTGTAGAATGTATTATTGAGAGTGATGATGAAGATAAAAAACCAAAAGAATGTAATGATTGTGAAAAGGTTCCTGAAGAACAGTGCGCAATAGTAAGTGATGAAGATTAAATATTATAAGTTATAGATTTTTATTTAAAAAATAGACTATATATAATTAAATCATGATAGACTTGGATGGATATGAAATTATAAAAAAGCTGGGTACAGGAGCTTTTGGAACAGTGTATAAGGCTTTACACAAGAAATCAGGTAATATTGTAGCCATTAAAATAGAAAATAAGGATAAGCATTCCAGATTAGTTCATGAAGTTAAGATTTATAAGGCTTTACAAAAGAACAACGCACTCGGATTCCCTCGATTATATAATTACATGGAAAAACCCAAAAATAATATTTGTATTATGGATTACCTAGGACCTTCTCTTGAGGATTTATTTGAATTTTCTAATAATACTTTTAGTATTAAAACTGTATTAATGATAGGAATTCAAGTTTTAAATAGAATTGAAGAACTTCATAATCTTGGTTACATACATAGAGATATTAAACCAGATAATTTTCTTATAGGAACTGGTAAAAAGAAGAGTAGAATTTTTTTAATAGATTTTGGTTTATCTAAATCTTATTTAGATACTGAACAAAATCATGTAGAATATAGAACAGACCGGAATTTTACAGGTTCATTTAGATATTCATCTATTAGAAATCATAAAGGTATTGAACAAAGTAGAAGAGACGACCTTGAATCAATTGGTTATATGCTTATATTTTTTTTAAAAGGTAAACTTCCATGGCAAGGTCTAAGAGGTTCTACGAAAAGTAAAAGGTCTGAAAATATATTTAATACCAAAAATTCAACATCATTAAGCGAGTTATGTAAGGGTATTCCTAAAGAATTCCATTTATATATGAAATATTGTAGAGTATTAAGATTTCTGCAGAAACCTGATTACAATTTACTTAGGAATTTATTTATTGTTCTTTTTAATAATAAAAAATATAATCTTGATTACGTATATGATTGGAATATAGTTGCTAAAGAAAAGAAAAAGCAACTTAATAAATCTAAATCTTCATAAATAAATATTATACTACTTATGCAGATTCCTCTTCGGTTTTATCTTTTTCCCAGGTATTTTCATTTTTAATTTCAAAAATGTATTTACTTCCATCATCATTAGGACCCCAACTTACATTATCAACATTTCCTAAATTCTTTAAAATATTATTGATTACAAAGTTGGATGCTAATAAATTATTACCAGTGTAAACTAATTTATCCCAGAAATGATTTATAACATTATTCTTACTTGATTCAGATAATTCACCTTCTAAAACTAAATCAAGAGCCGTTTTATCTTCTATTTTATAAATTAAGTAACTTGCTGATGAACCATTATATCTTTTTTTAAAAATAGTAGCTAATTTAGAGTCCGCAGTATCTTTTTTGTATACAACATTATCTCCTACATTGAACTTGAATTCCATATATTATTATAAACTATATTTTTATTGAAATAACACAATAAAAAATTTTAATCATATTAGATAACTTCTCTAAAAGTAAGACTAAATCTCTCTGAACATTTATGATCTTCTTTTGGAACTTCATGGCTAAAGTATTTTTGAGAAGCCCCCGCCATTATAAATAGTGACCCATTCTCAAGTTGAATATCAAAATTTTTGTCAGTTTTATCATTGTCATATACAAATAGATTAGGATTATTACCATCATAAATCAACTTTTTGACACATAATTTCCTTGTATCACCTATTGAAAGTCCAACAATAGTAGGATACTCTCCAAATGTTATAGGGGTATCTCTATGAGCCTTTATAGTATCATTTTCACTTCTATACCTATTAATTAAAACACTGTTAATTTCAGGTTTTCTTATATTTTCATTATAAATATCCAGTTGGTCAACACTTTTTTGTATTTCATCTTGAAGATTCTCTAATGTATTATCATACTTATCAGATTCCCATCGATGATATTTTTTAGACCATGATTTACAAAAATATTTTTCCTCTTCTTGAATCCAAAGCTGTTCCCTAATACATGAATCATTCCAGTGAGTATAAGCTTCTCTATACTCTTTTTTATTTAACCAAGAATGAATCTCATTAGCTTTTTGATTACAAAAGAACTTTGGTATATATATAAATATTGACTGTTCCCCATTAGGTTCTGTGAAAATCTTTTTGATCATTAGAAATTATTAATGATTAATTCATATATAATTTATCAAATTTATATAACTAATTATTTAACATAATATGACTTAAACTTAAAAATTAATTGTTTATATTATGTAATGGATAACAGCTCTAATGAACTGTCAATATCGATGTTAATTGATAAGGATATTAAGGATAATACGGCGGAAGCAGATATTAACGGTTATACTCCTCTTCCATTAAAATCATTTAATATTGATGAGCGTAAAATTTATCAATGGGTTCCTGATGAAAATGTAACTAAATGTAATGATTGTAGAACTGAATTCTCCATGTTAAATAGGAAACATCATTGTAGAAATTGTGGTAAAATTTTTTGTTATAAATGTTCTGATTATTTTATTGAAATACCCGATAATATACGAACAGTTCCTAAAGAAAATAATTTTATGGATTACAAAACTTATCTTGGATATTTTAATTTAAACCATACATCAGACAGGGTATGTAAAAAATGTTTTAATAAGATATTTGAATTATCAGAGCTAAATAAAACAATTAAAGTATTTGATATGCTTGAGCTGGATATACTTGATTATAAAAATATAGCATGTGTATGTAAGTCATGGAATAAAATTGCTAAATATTATTTTTCGTATTTTCGAGAGATACAATACTATTTTTCTGACCATGAATTTACTAAAAAAGAAAGGAATATTCTTTACAACAACATAGATAATATTTATGGTCACTCAAAATGGATGCTGCAACTTATATTAAGTATCGATTGGAATAATGATGATATAAGTGAACAGAGACACCATGTTTTAAATTCTTTAACCAAAAAGAGAGATACTGTTAATTGTTGGGAAATGATGTGCACCCGTTCATGTTGTAAAAAGTTACAGGCTGAAGATATAATTATAATCCTTTCTAAAAAATACACATATTCTCCATTAATTAGATTCTTAATAAAGGAATTAACTCTAATATCAGAAACAGAATTAACCTGTTATTTATCTTATATTGTTAATTTACTATCCTTTTACAAAAATTATAGTTTAATTTGCGGTGATATTGAAGAATTTTTATTTGAAAAAACAGTTCATAATGTTCCTCTTAGTAATCAGCTCTTTTGGACAATAACTCAATGTATTGCTAATCCAAGTAGTCATAATTATTATACAAAGCTTAGAAATAGTCTTGTTAAAAAATTATCGAAAAATGATTATAGACTTTTTCAAAATGGTTATGATTTTACATCTAATTTAATACAACTTGCTAATAGTTCTGGAGATAATTTGGTAAATAAACTTTCACATCATTTAAGTTCATATGATTTTAATGATAATGGCTTTTACTTACCTATAAATTTTAATAAATCTTTCAATTCAATTGATATCTCTAAGATTCGAACTATTGATTCAAAAACCAAACCTATTATACTACCTTGTAAATATGATAACGATAAGATATTTAATATTATGCTTAAAAAAGAAGACATTCGAAAAGAGGAGATTGTAATGAAAATTATTAAATTAATGGATTATTTTCTAAAGAAAGAAGAAGATCTTGATATGTTTATAACTATTTACAATATTTTACCTATATCTAATGAATATGGTTATATAGAATTTGTTCCTAATTCTACTACACTGTATCATATAAGAGAGGTATTGAAATTTTCAATACAAAACTATATATTAGAAAAGAATCCAGATATGGATATTAACAAATTAAGAGAAAGATTATCAAAATCATGTGCTGTTTATTGTGTTATAACTTATTTATTAGGTATAGGAGACAGGCATTTAGATAACATAATGATAACAAATGATGGACTTTTATTTCATATTGATTTCGGCTATATATTAGGAAAAGATCCTAAACCGATTGCTCCCGAAATAAGACTAACTCCTGAAATGATTGATGCTATGGGAGGCATGAATTCTCAACATTATAGAAAATTTAAAGAATATTGTGGAATAGCATATAATTGTTTGAGAAGACATGCACCAATTTTTTATGTATTACTTATGAGTCTAACAGAATATGTCCCTACAGTAGATGAAAATATAAATGAAAAGAGTATTAAAGAACATATTATTCAACGATTTATGCCAGGAGAAAATTATAGAGAAGCGGAACATCAATTTAATACAAAACTCGACAATAATTCCAATACTTATTCAGAAGGAGTAATTGACTATTTTCATAAACAATATAAATCTGCGTCCGATTCAGCTTCTAGTTTATCTGATACTTCAACAAACTTGATGAACAAAGCAACCGAAACAGCATTTTATATGAAAAATAACGTGACAAAAGGTATAAGTAATTTATCTAGTATTTTTTACTAATAATTAAAAACTACTTGTTTAAATTTTGTTAATTTAATCTTTTATATATTATATATGGCATTTTCTTGGGAAAATCTAAAACGTGATGTTAAGGACAATTCACCGTCCTCCGACGCAGTTACTAAAAGTTTAGGAGCTGCTTTACTTGTTTATGCTTCTGTTTTAGGATATTGGCATAGAGACACTATTTGTGAATGGACAAAAGAACAATGGTCCCGACTTACTAAAAAAGATGAAGGAGAGGCTGAAACTGGTCAAGTCAATGAATCTCTTTAATTAAATTTTTATAATTATTTTTATAAAAACATAATATCTGGGGAAAAAATTTTTAAAACTTATAGTAGTAATAGTATGAATAAGAATTTATCTAAACAATTTATATCTACATTTGACCCGCTTAAAATAAGTAAATCAAGGACACTCCTTGATAAAGAAAAAAAAGATGTAGTAAAAAAACTTACAACGGGACTTACTAATAGAAAAGTAACAGACACAATAAATTCTGCAATTGAATTACATTGTTCAGGACATATTGACTTTGTATTAAAAAAATTGTTTAATTATTATTATTCTGAAATAAATATGGCACAACCACAATGTATAGATTATATTTATCTATTTAGTAAATATTATAATGGAACATACGACTGTAAAACTAAATCAAAGCAACCGATATTACTGGTTAATGATATGCGTATAAGAAATTTTCTTTGTTTTTTTACACCCTTATTATTAATGTGTAATCAAAGAAAACTACTTAAATTACCAAAAATACCTCCAATTGATTTTGATATGGAAACTCATAAAAAGAGTTTGGTAAGTAAAGATCTTAAGGTAATAGGTTTATTTGTGGGTAAGAAAGAGCCCAAAGAAATAATCATTCCTCTTTCTGAAATATGTCATTATCTTGATGATAAAAAACTTCTGGATAGGGAACAAAAAATTATTTATTGGCTGGCATGGTTAATAGAATATGAAAAAATATACCATAATAAAAACCTACTTGTAGATGTGCGAGATATAGAAGGTGTAGATAGTAAGTATCATAGAGATTTTATTTGGATAGTATGGTCAATTATATTATATTTTTCTAATAAAAATAATAAAACCTATATAGAAAAACTATATAAATTATTTATAACAGGCTATTCAAGAGGCACAAAAAAATCAAAATCAAACCTAATTATCATGGCAGTATTATTTATTATTAATCCTTTGCCAAGAATAACATATCCAGTTCCTTGTCTTACAAACGAACAATTTAAGCAATCTAATCTACATTCATTAAAATGCAACAAGTATTATTTAACCTTGTTTCAAAATAAAACATATATGGAAGTATAATATAGATGTCTAAACCTATATTATCATTCTGCGAAAAAACTGTAACTCATTTAAAAAATGTGGTGAAACAAAATAATTGTAAAGCGTTATTAATAGGAGTTAAGGCAGGAGGATGTAATGGTCTTAAATATAATATAAAACCTGTTAATGAAGAACCGCATAAACACGATGAAACCATACAAATTGATGATCTCAATATACAAGTCTGTCACAGAAGTCTTATGTATCTTATAGGCACAGAGATTGTATGGGAAGAATCACCTATGGGTGGCGGATTAACATTTATAAATCCCAACTCAGCAGGACAGTGTGGATGTGGAGAAACATTTACTCCCGGCAACTAATAATCATGCTTACAATATCTGTATTTGAAATGGCAGGTTCTCTATTTGTCGCATGTAGGACTTTCATATCATATACTTCGTTTTCAGAAGGGTCTTCTAGATTAAGAGGTATCACGCCAGTAACATTATTTTCTTCTAGACCTGAAGTAAATAATATCTCTAAAAATTTGTTAAAGTTACTACTTATATTAGGTTTACATAATTTATACTTAACTGTATGTAGTAAAAAGTTAAAATACATAGGAGATGGTAAAGAGCCACTAACATCCGCTCTTTTTTTATCAAGCTTATTTAACCATCTATCACTAAGTTGATAAACCTGAACCATAAATAATGGTCTTAGGATTTCAATAATCTCTGTAATATCTACCATAAATGTATATTCTGCTTCTTGTTTATCGGATTCTTTATGTGTTCTTTTATATTTTTCATGGCATTTATTCCAGTATACATAACAAACCTTATATATTTCTTCGAAGCACTCAGAGGTTGTTGTATTGAAATTTGCGCACTTAATACGTAATTTATATTTATTAATAGCGCCCGCAATTTGATTTGCTACTCTTTTCATTATTATAGTATAGATTTATTATTTCCAATATAGTGATGCTTTACTTTTATAGTCTATAAGATTATTATATTCATCATCTACAAATATTGTTAGGTTTTGACTATTAATATTAGGTGATTTAGAGGTCCATTTATCATCTTTAAGAAGTAAATTCAAATATTCTATTCTACCTTTTCCTCCCTTAAATTTTCTGGATAATTTTGGTTTTCTACTTTTAAGTTTCCATTCACACTGCATAGCCTCCGACTTATTTTTGAACCCGTCTATTATACATATAGGATACCAATTACATTTCTTTTTAGTATATTTCGCTCCTCCACATATTAAACCATTATGCTGCATCCATCTATTTAGAAAATCATTAGTCATACCTACATATGATAGATTATCGCATATAATTACATAAACAAGATACATTACTTATGTAATTAAACAAATTCTTAAATTAAAAATAATTTATATTAATAATTATAATGTCAGTAATTTTTGGAGCACATATTTCTATAAGTAAAGGATTAGTTAAAGCAGTTGATAGAGCACATGAATTAGGTTGTAAAGTTATGCAGATTTTTTCCCAATCACCCCAAAGTTTCAGAGGAATTTCAAAAAAAAATTTAGAAGCAGTTGATAAAGCCCGAGATAGACTTAAACATCATGGTATTCAGGTAGTATCTCATAGTCCTTATTTAATTAATCTTGCTAAAGATCCTGTAAAGGAAAAATACGTAGCTGATGCTTTGAAGAATGATTTAGAATTTGTAAATAAATTGGAGGGAATAGGTTCTGTAGTTCATATGGGTAAAAAGATAAAACTAACAGAAGAACAAGCACTAGATAACATGGAAACAAATATTAAAAACATACTTCGTGAGTATAAAGGTGATTCTAAATTAATTCTTGAAACCTCTTGTGGTCAAGGCACTGAATTACTATATAAAATAGAAGATCTTGGCAAATTTTATGAAAGATTTACTAAAAAAGAAAAAGAAAGAATCGGATTTTGTATTGATACATGTCATGTATTTGTAGCAGGTTATGATATGAGAACTGCTCAAAAGGTAAAAGAGTTCTTTAAACTATTTGACAATTGTATTGGATTAGATAAATTAGTATTAATTCATTTTAATGATAGTGATAAACGATTAGCAAGTCATGTAGATAGACATGATGATATAGGGCAAGGATTTATAGGAAAAAAAGAGGGCGGAACTATATCTGGTTTGAAAGAAGTGTTTAAAACCGCAAAAAAACTAGGTGTTCCAATGACTTTAGAAACACATGATATTGAAGGAGATCTTAAAAATGTGCAGAGCTGGAAAGAATATAAATAAACATAGATAGGTTTATTTTACCTAAAATTTATGTAATATCATATAATGATTGATATAAAAAATATTACAATTCCACACTACACATCTATCATTATATCAATAGTTATACTTGTAATATTAGTAAAATATAAAATTAAAAATCCATTTTGGGATAAACAACCTGTTATGAGACCAAGTATGAAAGGACATACTGGTATTATTTCCAAAGCTCCTGTTTTCAGTATTAAACTTAAATCGAATCAAAAAATTATACTAAATAACTATCCTATTGAGCAAATAAAAGACTTTTTACAAGATAATTTTTCCAAATATTACAATGTAAATACCAAATATTTAGATTACTCATTAAGGAAGAAAGATGCTCATAATATTGTTCTACTTGAGAATAAACAAATTATAGGTTTTATACATTCTAATCCAATACTGGTTTATTTAAATCAAAAATTGGTTAAATTTAGGTATGTAGATTACCTGTGTATTCATGAAAAATATAGAGATAATTACATGGCAACTATTTTAATAGCTTCAATTATAAGAGTAAATCATAGAAAGCAGCCTATAATGTTTAAAAAGGATTTTAGTAGATTACCATATAATTATTTCATATCTACAAATTATCATATTAAGGATATTAGAAAACTTAATCCTAAATCTACTCATAAAATTGAAAAATTGACTCCATTTAATTTTTATAAGTATTACGATTATACTAACATGCTTCTTAGGCGTTATACGGTAAAATGTTTATATACCAAAAAAGAATTTTTTGAATTATTTTTAGGTAAATCTGTAATGGATTACTATATAATTAATAATCCTAATGGATATAAAACTATTATAATAGGAAAGAAGACGATATATAAGCTTGATGGTAACATACTTAATTGTTTTGAAATAGATTTAGTATTAGGAGAATTAAGATATGTTAAAGAAATAGATGAGCAATTGTCTAATTATCTAAAATCTAATGGGTATAATTATATATGTATATCGGCGATTGGAAGTAATATTAAATATATAAAAGATAATGAATATAAAAGGAATTCGAGAGTTTACTATTACACATACAACTATTCGATGCCTAACATTTTACCGAATGAGTGTGTGATAAATATAAACTAATAGCTTAAAGGTTCGTTATTAATTATTAATAACATGTCTTTTACGGATCAATACAGTCATTACTCGTATAATATGATCAACACAAATAATACAACTGATACAGGTAATAAATCTATGTCAGTTTTTGGTAATATAATTGTTTGGGGTTTAATATTAGGGACTCTTTTATCTTATACGCCACAATATTACAAAATATACAAGTCAAGAACTACAAAGGGTGTAAGTGAAAAATCAATTATATTTGGAGTTTATAGTTGTCTTTTTAATGTATTAGGAACAATTCAGCAAGATTATAAGAGTATTCATAATTGTAAAAAAAATAATAATTGTTATGATACCTGGATACCTATAGTTCAATTATGTGCTCCATTTTTATGTATGATAGGACTTTATTGGTTCTATTTATCTTATGTTTCAGGCGAATATAGTTTGGTAGCTTTAGCTGGAAAAGATGATTCTATTTTAGTTAGCACTTACCTGAAAAGACTAAGTATATATAGACGTGGTAGATATAATTTATTTTTTTCAATTGCAGTTACTGCTATATCATTGATTATAAATATAATTGGTGATGGCCATTCCATTACACTTTGTGGAGAAATATTTAATATAATAAGCGCAATATTAAGTGTTGTTATGTGGATACCTCAAATAGTAAAAACATATGAATTAAAATCAGCACATGCTCTTTCTTTAGCAGCATTATCTATACATTCATTTGGCTGCTTTGTTACAATATTTTACCAATCAGTTATTATGAAACAAAACTTTTTAGTAATTAGTAACTATTTTATAGGTGGTTTATGCGAAGGTTCAATTGTATTGATGGCATTATACTATAAAAGAAAAAAAAGAATATACCACGAGCAACTTAATGTATTAAGTAATGAATTTTCAGATGATAATTATTACAACACGGATGTGTATTATAGTGATAATCATTTAGTAACTTTGTAATTAAATATAAATAAATTTTATTTATAATTAATAGTCTATTTTAAAAGTATTTAATATTCTAATTAAGAAGATTTCTCAACCACGCGGCTAAGAAGACCGTTAATGTTCATGAAAGTGTAAGTTTCTTTAGCATCAAGTCCAAATAGTTTTACAAGTTCTTTGTCTGCTTTCCATGATTTACGGTTTTCAGCAATTTGAAGTTCTTTTGATTTGATGTAAGCAGATACGGCTTTCATCATCGATTGACGGGTGTAACCACCATCTTCAGAAGTAACTTCTTGTTTTTCAAGGAATTTTTTCATAGCAGCATTTACTTTTACAGGACGTTGACGGACAGTTCTGCGTGGTTTGCTACTGCGCTGAAGACGACGTTGTTCGCGGTCAACTTCAGTGCTCAATTTTTTAAGGTTACGATGCATCTCGCGTGTTTGTTGTGCCTGTTGGGCAGAAATTTCAAGAAGTGCGTCAAGCATCTGTTTTACAGTAGATTCGGTTTCAGGAGTAGTAGTAGTTTCGGGGGTTGTTGTTTGTTCGCTCATTGTTATGCTTATTAATATTGCTTTATTTTTAAGTATTTATCATCAAAGTTAATAAATATGTTAAAATATGTTATTTTTATAGTTAAAGAAGGTTAATTTTTAAAAAATTTAAAATAGTTTCTGCGTGAAATCGGTAAATTTTAAATCTTTACCTACTATTTTCAAGAAAATATGCAAGTCTTTTTAAATTAATTGTATTATCTATCGCAATTTTATGCGTATCACTTACTTTAATCATAAAATATTTATTATATTTTATTATTTCTTTAGCTGAATAGAGTTTTTTTATTATTAAGAGCCAATAAGAAT
>MDSW01083988.1_pt1 | contig 14912 bp, 14 predicted proteins | sample 811171 | NCBI WGS metagenome assembly MDSW01 (sample SAMN05326641, study PRJNA326480) | marine metagenome | isolation source: seawater | place: Atlantic Ocean: North West | collected 2012 | reverse complement strand
TGCTGGTATCTTAGGTATAGATATTACATCTGTTACAGATAAATTTATGAAAGAAAATCCAGGAATGTTAAGAACTTTCATCGAGGTAACTCATGAAGCAAATGCTAGATATGCAGCTGGTAAATCAGACTTAAACGTTATAGCAAAAGATGCTGAAATGAAATTAGCTGACATGAAAGAAACTATTGGTGGATTTAAGTTTCTAACTCCTGAAGAAACAAAACAATCTATGGAGAGTGGTAATCTTGATGGTTTCCTAAAAGGCATGGGTACACCTAAAGGAGCAGTAGATACTAGTTTCTTACCTCTATAATTCATAGAGAAAGAAAAATTTAATAGGCGCCAATTTGAAATTGGTGCCTATTTTTTTGATAAAATTCTAATAGAAAGTTTTTCTTATGAGTGATTTAGTTTCTCAAAATCTAAATATGATTTTTAAGACTCCGAAAGGAGAAACTGTTCACGCTTTAAAAGATGTAAGTTTTACTTTAAAAAAAGGTGAACTACTCACTGTCCTTGGGCCATCAGGTTGTGGTAAAACTACCTTACTTAATATAACAGCTGGATTTTTGAGACCAACTTCTGGAAAAATTACTCTTAATGATAATGAAATAGAAGGGCCTGGTGTTGAAAGAGGAATGGTCTTTCAACAAGGAGCACTGTTTGAATGGTTAACTGTTGCCGAAAATGTGAACTTTGGACTCAGAATGAAAAAAGAAAATCCTGAGGTAACAGCAAAAAAAGTTGATGAATGGTTAGAGATAGTTGGATTAAAAGGTTTTGGTAACACTCCAACTTACCAATTATCTGGGGGTATGCAACAAAGAGTGGCTCTAGCAAGATGCTTGATCAATGACCCAGATTTAATTTTAATGGATGAACCCTTAGGTGCACTTGATGCTTTAACAAGAGAAAAGATGCAATCTTTAGTTTTAAAAATTTGGAAAGAAACAGGTAAAACAATTATTTTAATTACTCACTCAGTAGAAGAAGCGTTATTACTTGGTGAAAGATTATATGTAATGGCTCCAAGACCAGGTAGGATACATAAAGAATACAATCTTCCTTTTGCTGAAATGGGATTAAAAGAAGACTTAAGAGAAATTAAAAAAAATAGAGAATTTTCATCAAAGAGAGAAGAAATATTGTCTATGATTTGGAATATGGAAGAAGAAATTATGGGGAAAGACAATTAAATGTTAACCCAGGCCATAACTATCTTAATATTTGTAGCAATTATTGGATGTATTCTTTACGGCAGACGATTAATTAGAACAGAAAAGGTTGATGCAGTTTTTGGTAATCCAGAAAGAGCAAAAGGTGGAAAACATTGGATTATAGTTGGAAGTAGTGCAATTTTATTAGTTTGGCTTTATTATTCCTGGGATATAGCTAAAGGCTTCTATCCTAAATCTGCAAATGAATTATGCCAAGTAGCTAAAGTAAACGATTCTTTATTAGGATTAAAATACCAGTTTCCTATAGAAGAAAGAGAATTTAAAAGTACATCAATTATTAAAATTGAGAATAAAAATCTTATAAAAATTACTAATGAAATACAAAATTCACCTGATTTAAATGATCAACAAAAATCTATTTTGGTAGGCTACATAGCTAAAACAAAAGAATTAATTCCATTATTAACTAATGAAGATTTAATGGAAATAGACACTAAACTTCAAATACAAGAAATAACAGATGATATAAAACTTTTAACTTCTAATTTTAAAAAAGAAGATTATCCATTTGAAACAGAAGAACAAAAAGCAGAGAGACAAAAAGCTATTACTGAACAAGGTGGTTGGGGCATTATAACTGTCAGAACAGGAACTGGATCTATAGAAAATACTTTAGAGGTTCCCTTAATACCTGAAACGGATCGAGGACTAAAATTTAATGCTGTAGCTAAAGAATTAAAAGTTATAAATGACAAATTCTTTAAATTAAGAAATCACAATACTCAATTTAAAAATTTAATAAAACAAATAAAAAATGAGATAAAATTATATAGAAAAAGTTTAAATGATGCTGATGAAGTAGCTTCAACTTATGCAAAAGATATAGTTAAAATTGCGAGAAGAATTGAATTTGCAAGCATTTATCCTCCAACATCTTTAAACAAGATGAAAAATGCAATCGTTGAATTTGATCTTGAACAAAAAGATCAACAAGGTGGTTTAAGATTGATTGATATACTTCTATTTCCCGCTGGAACAATTGTTGCAAGTGGACCAAGTTGTTCTGAACAAGGTTCTGGAAGATGGCTACCTAAGCCGTCTGATACATTAAATAAATTCATCTTGATGTCAAAACCTAGTGTTGGCTACAAAAATATCCCTCTTCTATGGATAGAAATGATAGATGTAAGTTCTATAATAGGATTTATATTACCTGATTGGATTGCTGACATTTTACCAGGTGAATATCCTGTCCACACAAAAGAAGGAATTGTTGAACAAAACTTTAAAGGGAAAGTTTTTAAAATTGTGACTGGTGATTTTAAGTTATTTAAAATACCAGTTCCCTATGGACATATCTGGGACTCATTTTTAAGAGTTTTCCTAGGATTAATTTTTGGAATTATTATTGGAGTTCCTTTAGGATTATTTATGGGGTTAAATAGATTTGCAAAAGGTTTCTTCGATCCTTTAATAGAATTGTATAGACCAGTCCCTCCTTTAGCTTGGGCACCTTTGATTATCTCAGTTCTTGGAATAGACAACACTGGTAAAGTCTTTTTATTATTTATGGTTTCTTTATCAATCATGATTATTTCTGCTAGAGCCGGTGCATCAGGAACACAGCTTTCAAAAATCCATGCAGCACATTCTTTAGGAGCTTCTAAAAAACAAATTCTAACACATGTAATATTCCCTAATTCCCTACCAGAAATTCTTACAGGTATAAGAGTGGCAGTTGGAATGTGTTGGGGAACATTGGTAGCTGCAGAGTTTTTAGCAGGTACAACTGGTATAGGTTTTGTGGAAAATGTAGCAAAAAAATACTTTCAGTATGAAGTCATTTGGATAACTATATTTATAATGGGAATGCTCGGACTTTTATTTGATATAACTTTAAGAAAAATTATAGATAAAACTATCCCTTGGCGTGGAAAAGGTTAATTAATCAAACCAATTTTTATATTTATCAAAATTCTTCTTTAAATAAATTGGCAATAATTCAAAATCTGTATGCTGGAGTTTTGTAGAACTAAATCTTTCTGAAGAATTTTTTTTTGCATTATGATTATAATCTATAGAATTGTTTTTAATATTTGTTTTGATTCTTTCTAAAGAGTGACCTTGTTCTTCATACTCTGCATGATTTTCATCGTTTAAAAACTTTCTCTCAAGTTCTTCAATATTTTTTAAATTTGAAAAATGCCATCCTCCATTACTAACTATATCAATATTTTGATGTTTAATATCCGAAAAAAAAGTATCAAATCTATAGAATGGATAATTTTTATTTTTAGTTGCCCTTAATAAATCTATACTTTTTAAACTTTTTAACTTACACGCTTTAGATCCAAACCATTCTACGTTTGGTAAAATTAAATTAAATTTATAATAAAATAATTTTTGATTGAAAATAATAATTTTTTTTTTATTTTCTTTTATATCATACATTTCTAAATTCGGTATTTCATCATTATCACTATAAATAATATAATCCTCTGAAGAATAATCCATCAAAGCTTTTCCAATATAATTTCTTTGTTCTTTAATTCTTAAAATACTATTTAATCTTAACTCTAAAGGAGTTAATTTATTTTTTTTAATTATATTAGTTGGTTCTTTATCTACTATTAAATGGATAATTTTATCCTCAAACTTAGGAAAATCTTTCTTATTAAAATTAATATCTTTATCTTTGCCACTGTGAGAAAATCTAGCCTCACAAACTATAAAATTATCAACATATGGATCTAAGATATTAAATCTTAATTCCATCATCATTCTTTCTTCAAAATAAGTTGTTGTATCAATTATTTTCATATAATTAAGGATTATTAACATATTAAAATAGATGAAACATCAGGAATTAAAAAAGATAATTATTAAAATTTTCAATCATTATGGTCTATCTAAAGAACACTCTAAAATATCGACTGATGCATTAATTAATGCAGAGTTAGTTGGGGCATATGGACATGGTTTATCTAGACTTAAAATGTATTGTGATAGAATTTCAAAAAAAGTAATTAATCCCAAACCAAAAATTAAAATTAAAAAAGTTTCGTCTTCAATTTCTCATATAGATGCAAATAATAGTATTGGATTTGTAGCAGCTGATATTGGTATTAAAAAGGCGATTGATAGTGCAAAAAAAACAGGTATGGGTTTAGTAGCAGTTAAAAATAGTGGTCATTATGGATTGTCAGGTTATTACGCGGAACAGGCTGTCAAAAATAATCTTATAACGATGATTTATACCAATGCTCCACCTGCTGTTGCACCCCACGGAGCTTTAAAAAGTTTGTTTGGAACTAACCCTATTTGTTTTGGAACACCAACTGGGTTAAAAGTTCCTTTTATTTTAGACACTTCTATATCTAAAATTAATAGGGAAAAAATAAGAGTTGCAGCAAGAAATAAAAAAAAAATTCCGGAAGGTGTTGCTTTAGATAAATTTGGCATACCTACTATAGATGCAAAAAAAGCATTGGAAGGCGTTCAACTACCCATCGCAGGATATAGAGGATCAGGACTTGCTTGGATGGTAGATATTTTAAGTGGAGTTTTTACAGGAGGCAATCATGCTGGAAGAGTAAAAGATCCATTTGATGATTTTACAGGACCTCAAAACATTGGTCATTTATTTATAGTTTTTAAAGCAAATCTATTTCAAAAAAATTATATTCGAAGGATAAGAGATAATATTAAAACAATAAAAAAATTACCTAAAATCAAAGGAATAAGTGAAATTATGTATCCAGGACAAAATAAGAATAAACGATTTAAAGAAAATTTAAAAAAAGAAATAGTGATTAGTAAAAGTATTATGGAAGATATTAAAAAATTACTCTCTTGAAATAATTATTTTTATTTTAAAACTAATAAATCCCATTTATTAATTTTTTGAGATTTATAATTTATTTTAAGATAATCATTTACTAAAAATAATCTATTTTTTAAAGGTACATCCCAATTTTCACGAGGTCCATTAGAAATCACTATATTTACATTTTTTAGCTCAGAAATAAATTCTGTTTGTTTTTTTATGGAGCTTGCGCTCCAAACAAAGTAAAATTTAGTACAACTTTTTTTTCTTAATAAATAGTTGAATGCAGCATCATTAGAAAATAATTGAATACAATTATATCTAGTTATAAATGGTTTTACTTGATCAATAAATTCTATTTCTTCGTTATTTAAGAAAAAACTATCTGGTAAATAAGTAAATTCTATAAATCTACTTTTATAGTTTAAGATATTATTTAAGTTAAAATTAATAGGACTTATAAAGAAAAGTAAGAATATTGTTATTAAAACTAAATATTCATAAATTTTCTTTAAGTGAAAATCTATTTTAGAAATTTTAAAAACAAACAAATATGAGAAATAAAGTGAAAAAAAAATTACAGAATATCCAAAAGTGTGTTTAATATGAGGACCATCAGATCTGCCTAATGCATAGATATAACTTAAAAAAGAAATTATTCCTAAAAATAAAATAATTACTTTAAATTGAGTGATAAATTTTTTTTCAGAATTATTAAAAAGATTTATAGATATTAAGAGACAAATAATTATTGAAATCAAGGATTTTGTTGCTCTTGAGGCATTATCATCAGAACTAAATGGAGTAGGATGAATTAACCCATGAATATAATTCATTTCTTTGTATATAGACAATGTATTATCTATAAAATAATTAAATTCATAATTATAAATAAAATAAAATATCGACCAAGATAAAATAAGATAAACAATTAGTGTAAAAAATTTTTTAAAATCTCCTAAATAAATAAAATAAATACTAATTAGTACTATCAACATATTACATACTAGACCTCTATCTATTCCCCAAATAAGAGATGAAACACTCAATAATGATATTAAAAAAATTATAAAATTTTGTAATTTGTTTAAAAACAAGTGTATGCTTAAAATGATTAATAATATTATTGGTATTTCTCTAAAGCTTATTAAGTCTACACTTGCAGTATTATAATCTAATAGATTTAAAAAAATTATTGAATTTATAAGAAAAAAAATATTTTTATAAAAATCATTTAATTTTAGAAATTTAGTTAGTAAAAAACTTAAATAAACTAAACAAACTTTTAAAATAAATATATAAAAAACCTCAGCAAATCTAGCTAGACCAATACTAATGTGATCAAAAAGTTGCCAAATAAATTTTGAGGATAAAATTTCATAAAAAACACCTACTGTTATGTAAGAACCTGACCATAAAGTATTATCAATGTAGCTTTTATATGCTGCACTTAATCTTTGACCGTCGTGATAGCTGTCAAGACCATGATTTGGAAAGTTTAATGATAAAAAATCTAAACATAATATTATTATGAGAATAAAAAATAATAATGAGTTCTTTGAAGATTTTAAAACCCAGCCATTATTTTTTAAATAAAATTTACTTTTTTGTATAAAATTACCTCTAAAATAAAGTTTAAAGCAAAGAAAAGTAAAAATAGGAAGTCCTATAAACAATATATATCTAAAAATATCATTTTTAGAATCATAATCGTTTTGTGAATATGTGCCTATAATACCAGGATCTTTATAATTAAAAATTATTTGTTCCCAAAAAAAAGTTACTAGTACTATAGCTAAGATTACTGTTATTAATAAAATTATTCTTTCTTTTTGTAATTTCATTAATTGTGTTTTAAACTTAAACATGAGTTTATCAATAATAATACCAGTTTATAATGAAGCTGAACAATTAAATTATACTTTAAAAAAACTATCATTCCTAAAAAAAAAAAATAAAAAATTATGAAATCATTTTTATTGATGATTTTAGTACTGATAATACCAAAAAAATTATCAAAAACTTTTCTAATAAAAACTCATTTATAAAAATATTTAAAAATAAAAAAAAAGGACTAGGTTCTGCAATTGAAGAGGGAATATTAAGATCAAGACTAGAATACGTATGCATTTATATGTGCGATTTATCCGATGATCTCAAAGATTTACTTAAATACTATAAAATTATTAATCAAAAAAAAAAAGATGCAATTTTTGGAACAAGATTTTCAAAAAATTCAAAGGTAACAAATTATCCAATTTTAAAATTGTTATTAAATAGGGTATTTAACAACTTTATTAAAATAATTTTTTTTTCAAAATATAATGATTTTACCAATGCTTTTAAAATTTATAAAAAAAAAACGCTTATGAGATTGCTTCCTATAGTTTCAGAGGGTTTTAATGTATTTTTAGAACTTCCCTTAAAAATTATTACAAGAAAATACAATTATGAAATAATATCGATTAATTGGAATGGCAGAAAACATGGTAAATCTAAATTTAGAATTAAAGAAATTAGCTCATTATATATTTTTACTCTAATCTATTGTTTGCTTGAAAAAATATTATTAAACAAACATAAGTATAAATAATGAAAATTTTAATAACAGGTGGTTGTGGATTTGTAGGTTCAAATATTGCAATTAAATTAAAAAAATCAGGCTACAAAATCTTCTCACTTGATAATCTTTCGAGGAAAGGATCATTATTTAATTTAAAACTTTTAAAAAAAAATAAAATAAAAAACTATAAATTCGATATAACAAATTATAAAAAATTACTGAAACTTCAAAAATTTAATCTTATAATTGATTGTTGTGCTGAAGCAGCAGTTGAAGTTTCAAAAAATGAGATAGATCGAGTTATTAATACCAATCTAATTGGAACTTTTAATATCTTAAAAAAATCAAAAAAAGATAATACTCAAATAATATTTATTTCATCTAGTAGAGTAAATTCAATTGAAGCAATTAATAATATAGTAAATAAAAATATTCTTAAAAAAAAAATAAATATCTCAAAAAAAATAGACGAAAATTTTGAGACTAAAAAACCTAAATCTATTTATGGTTTTACTAAATTAGCCTCAGAAATGTTAATTCAAGAATTTTCTTATGCTTTTAATATAAAATATATAATCAACCGATGTGGAGTTATTTCAGGTCCATTACAATTCGGAAAACAAGATCAAGGCTTTGTAAGTCTATGGATCTGGCATCATATAAACAAAAAAAACCTAAAATATATTGGTTATGGTGGTTTTGGAAATCAAATAAGAGATGTGCTTCATATAGAGGATTTAGTAGATCTAATTAAGTTGCAAATTAAAAAAATTAAAAAAATTAACAATAAAACTTTTACTGTTGGAGGTTCTTTAAAAAGCTATACATCACTAAAAAATTTAACTTCAATTTGTGAAAAAATAACATCAAATAAAATTAAATTTAGTAAAAAAAAAAGTACTTCAATATATGATATCCCTTATTTTATAACAAATAATACAATAGTAACAAATACGTATAAGTGGAAACCAAAAAAAAATATAGTCAATGTAGTAAGGGATACATATAAATGGCTCGTTGAGAATAAACAACAATTGAAAAAATTTTTATAAATAAATGTCCATAGTTTTAATTACAGGATCAAGTGGGTTGGTTGGTTCTGAGTCTGTTAATTTTTTTTGTAAAAAAGGTTTTAAAGTTATTGGTATTGATAACAACCTAAGAAAATTTTTTTTTGGTAATAATGGATCGACACTATGGGTTAAAAAAGAATTAATTAAAAAAAATAAAAACTTTAAAAATTATAATATTGATATTAGAAATTATATTGGATTACAAAAAATTTTTAAAAGATTTAAAAAAAATATTTCACTTATAATACATTGTGCTGCTCAACCATCCCATGATTATGGAAAAAATTTTCCTATGATAGATTTTAATGTAAATGCGACTGGAACACTTAATATGCTGGAGTTGACAAAAAAATATTGTCCAGAAGCTCCATTTATATTTATGTCTACAAATAAGGTTTATGGAGATAACCCAAACAAATTAAAGTTAATTGAAAAAAATAAGAGATGGGAATTAAATAAAAAAAATCAATATTATAATGGTATAGATGAAAATTTTTCAATTGACCATAGCACTCATAGTTTTTTTGGAGTTTCCAAAACTTATGCTGATTTAATTGTTCAAGAATACGGTATCAATGTTGGCTTGAAAACAGTATCATTTCGTGGCGGGTGTATAACTGGCCCAAACCATAGTGGAGCTAAATTGCATGGATTTTTATCTTTCCTAGTAAAAAATTCTTTAGTCAATAAAGAATATTCAATAATAGGTTATAAAGGAAAACAAGTAAGAGATAATTTACATAGTAGCGATTTAATTAATTGTTTTTGGGAATTTTACAAAAAACCCAAAAAAGGAGTGGTTTATAATATTGGTGGAAGTAGATTTTCAAATTGTTCTATTCTAGAAGCGTTAGAATTTGTTGAAAATTTTGCAAAAATTAAAATTAAGATAAATATTCTTAAAAATAATAGAGTTGGTGATCATATTTGGTATATATCTAATATAAACAAATTTAAAAAAGATTATCCGAATTGGACACAAAGATATAATTCAAAAAGGATAATAAAAGAATTGATTGAAACTCATTTATTAAAAAAATAAGAATTAATTAGATTTTCTTAAAATATAGATAAATATAAAACCGGTTATATACATTAGGAGCGCATAAGCTCCTGTGGGGATTAAATAAGCGATATCATCAAAGATTAATGTCGCAACAAATATGGCTAGAGTACCATTTTGTAAACCACACTCTAATGCAATACATTTTTGTTGAGCAACCCCAGTTACATATTTTTTAGCTATAAAGTATGCTAAAGTCATCATTACAACATTTAAAACTAAAACAGCTAAACCAGCTTGCGCTAAGTAAGAAAAAATATTATCTTTTTCTTCTATCCATATAGCAATAAATACAATTACAAATAACCACCCCGTTAACTTATTAATTATATTGATTTTAGATAAAATAAAATTTTCTGCAAATCTTCTTATAATCATACCAATTATAACTGGTACAGATACAACTAAAGCCATTTTTATTGCTATACCAGTCATTGAAATTTCTTTTGATATAGTTGAGCCTAAAATGTTAGCAGAAGCGATTATTACAAAAGGAACAGTTACAATACTTATTAAACTTGTTACAGCAGTTAAAGAAATAGATAAAGCAACGTCCCCGTTTGCAAATTTTGTTAATACGTTTGAGGTAACTCCTCCAGGAGCAGCTGCAATGATCATTAAACCTACAGCTATTGGCGTAGAGAGATTTAAGATTAACGCTACACCTAAAGCAATGATAGGTAAAATTACTAATTGTGAAAAAAATCCAATAAAAAAATCTTTAGGATTTTTTAATATTCTAGTAAAGTCTTTTATAGATAAACCAAGACCTAGGCCCAACATGATTAATGCTAATATAATTGGCGCTATCTTAGTTACAATCTCCATACTTGTTTAAAATAGAATATAACTTTTGATAAATTATTTCTATATACATATTTAATTTTTACTATAATTGTAAATAATGCTCTCAAATAAAGAAATTATATGTCCAAATAATCTATTGGATGTGGCTCATAAAAAAAAAGGAATTAAAGTTGCAGTTGTAAATGCAGGTAAACCCTTACCAATGCTATCAGTTCAAGATGCTGTTAATGAAAATTTAATAGAACCAATTTTTATTGGAGATAAGAGAGAAATCTTAGGGTGCGCTGAAGATATAAAATGGGATATTTCAAAATATGAAATAATAGATGAACCTATTGAAAACAAAACTGCAAAAATCGCAGCAAAATTAGCAAGTAAAGATAAAGTAAAAATAATTATTAAAGGTCATATACATACAGATATACTTATGAAAGAAGTTTTAAAACGTGAATATAACTTGTTAGGAAAAACTAGACTATCTCACATTTGGCATATGACTATCGGAAAAGATGATAAACCACTAATTATCACAGATGGTGCTTTAAATGTTTTGCCTAATGTAAAAACTAAAATGCATATTCTTAAAAATGTGATTAATTTTTCTACTAGAATAGGAATACAAAAACCAAAAATTGCAATATTGTCTGCAACTGAAGAAGTTTTGGAAAGTGTGCAAAGTTCTGTGGAAGCAGCTGAACTTACTAAATTGGCTGAAAAAGAAAATCTCAATGCTGATATTTTTGGACCCTTGGCATTTGATAATAGTATTTCAAAGAAATCATCTGGAATTAAGGGAATCAAAAATGCTGTAGCTGGCGAGGCAGATGTATTGCTAGTTCCAAATATTGAAACAGGAAACGCTTTGGTAAAAATGATGATTTACTTTATGGGAGCATGTGCTGCAGGTATTGTAGTGGGTGGAAAAGTGCCTGTCGTAATTACAAGCAGATCAGATGAAGCTCGAGCTAGGTTAGCTTCTATAGCTGCGGCTGTTGTAGCATTAGATTAGTTCTAAATTAATAGTTTTTTTTAATTAATTGAATAAAAAGCTTTTATACATTATTAAGGTAATCTCAAAAAAAACATAACCGATGGCAATACAATATTTAAAAAAATCACCTAAAACATCTTCGACTGATGACACTAAAACAACTGACATTGTTCAAGGTCTTTTAAAAGATTTAGAAAATACTAAAGAACAAGGTTGTATAGATTTAACAAAGAAATTTGACAAATATGATGGTGAAATAATTGTTTCTAAAGAAAGAATTGAAAAAATTAAAAAAAGTTTAGATCAAAAAACAAAAGATGATATCCAATTTTCTTTTGATAGAGTTAGAAAATTTGCTGAAGCACAATTAAAAAATTATGGTCAAGATTTTGAAGTTGAATTATCTGATGGTTTATATGCTGGTCAAAAATTAATCCCTATTAATACAGCTGGCTGTTATATACCTGGTGGAAGATATGCTCACATTGCATCTGCGGTAATGAGTGTAACGACAGCAAAAGTCGCAGGTGTAAAAAATATTATTGCTTGTAGTCCTCCAAAAGAAAATGTGGGTGCCCACCCTACAATTGTTTATACAGCTGATCTATGTGGAGCTGATATAATTTTGAATTTAGGTGGTGTTCCAGCTATTGCAGCAATGACAAATGGATTATTTAAAAATCCTCCAGCTGATATAATTGTTGGTCCCGGAAATCAGTTTGTAGCTGAGGCCAAAAGAATTTTATTTGGAAAAGTTGGTATTGATTTATTTGCAGGGCCAACAGAAATAGGAATTATTGCTGATGCAAAAGCTGACTCTGAAATAATAGCAGTTGATTTAGTTGGTCAAGCTGAGCACGGATATAATTCACCTTGTTGGTTATATACAACTTGTAAAGATCTTGCAGAGAAAGTAATGAAAAGAGTTCCAGAATTAATTGCTGAACTTCCAGAAGTACCAAGAACCAATGCTGAAGCAGCTTGGAAAGATTATGGAGAAGTAATACTTTGTGATACTGATGAAGAAATGGTTAAAATTAGTGATCAATATGCTCCCGAACATTTAGAAGTTCAAACGGAAAATTTAAAATGGTTCCATGATAGATTAACGAATTATGGATCTTTGTTTGTAGGTGAAGAAACAACAGTTGCTTACGGAGATAAGTGTTCAGGAACAAATCATATTCTACCGACGAAAGGGGCTGGAAAATATACAGGAGGTTTATTTGTAGGAAAATTTATAAAAACTTTAAGTTTTCAAAGAATGACAAAAGAATCCACTAAACTTGTTGGTGATGCTGCTGCAAGAATATCTAGGTATGAAGGTATGGAGGCTCATGCAAGAACTGGTGATGTTAGATTAAGAAAATACGGATATTCTAATTAATAATTTCCATCATTACATAAACTATAAGTAAACTCATAAAACTAATAATAAATATATTAATTATTTTCCATACTTTTATACTTTGAGCATATTGAGATAAATATTTAGATAAATATCCAATAATAAAAAAGAAAATAAAAGATGTGATTGATGCTCCCAATCCAAATAATATTTTTTGAAAAAAAATAAAATTCTTCGAAAAGTTACCTAAGAAGAAAACTGTATCAGAATAAACATGAGGATTTAAATAAGTAAAACCAAGTGTTTTCAAAAAAATTTTAAATTTTGAAATATTTTGAACTTCATTATTAAAATTAACTTTAGAATTAAAAAATTTTATTTTTAAGTAAATAAAGTGAATTAAGAAAATTACTAAAAGAATATTGAAAATTAATTCAATTTTGGGACTAAAAAATTGAATAAAATAATGGAAAAGAAATATCCCTAAAAATATTAAAATTAAATCAGATATAGAACAAACAAGACAAACTAAAAAAATGTGTTGTTTTTTTAAACCCTGCTCTATTACAAAGATGTTTTGTGCACCAATAGCTAAGATTAGACTAAGACCAGTAAAGAAACCTAGTAAAAGGTATTCCATCTAACACTTAGATTATTCTGCATTAGCCGTTAGTGTTTTAATCTCTAAAATATTTTCGTTTGGATCTTTAACAAAAAAAGTTTCTTGCTCATATTTAGTGCCTTTAAATCTTAAATAAGGTTCATCATAATATTTCGCACCTTTTTCTTTTAATCTTTTTTTTAAAGTATCAAAATCTTTTCTAGATAAATGAACTCCGAAATGGGGAACAGAAACATTTCCCATATCAACATCGTGTCTTTCATTATCAAGCTTATGTTCACTTGCATGAAGAGTTAATTCATTTCCCCAAAAATCTACATCTGCCCATTCTTGTGCGGAGTTGTCTAAACGACAGCCCAATGTTTCACTATAAAATTTTTTTGCAGTTTCCAAATCTCCACATGGGATAGCTAAATGGAAACAATTGGTATTTTTGTACATTTGAACCCTCTTTAATTTGCGTAATTTGTTACTATATAATAGATATATTTTTTTTTATCAACTACGAGAAATACGCAAAAAAATAAATAAAATGAGTGATTTTTTACAATCAATAATTGATAGAGATCCTGCTGCAAAATCTAAACTAAGTTTAATTTTAACTTACCCAGGAGTAAAGGCTGTATTTTTTCATAAATTAGCAAATTTTTTTAGTACTGCAAAATTTCATTTGATAGCAAGAATCATTTCACAATCTTCTAGATTTTTAACGGGAATTGAAATTCATCCAAAAGCCAAAATTGGAAAAAATTTATTTATTGATCATGGGATGGGAGTGGTAATTGGTGAAACTTCAGAAATTGGTGATAATGTTACTATTTACCATAATGTTACTTTAGGAGGAATTTCACCAAGTATTAATTCAAATGAACAAAGAGATGTCAAAAGACATCCAACTTTAGAGAATAATGTTGTAGTGGGTTCGGGAGCACAAATACTAGGACCAATAACTATAGGAAAGAACTCATTAATCGGTTCAAATTCAGTAGTAACTAAAAATGTTCCAGAAAAATCTGTTATGGCAGGGATTCCGGCAAGAAAAGTTGGTGACGCTACTAAAGGATTTAAACCATATGCGGTTGCAGATGAAGAAAAAGAATAATGAAAAATTTAAAAAATAATTTTATAGAGTCAATAGGAAATACACCTCTTATTAAACTGAAAGCTGCATCAGAAATAACTAATTGTAATATTTATGGTAAAGCAGAATATTTAAATCCTGGAGGATCTGTTAAAGATAGAGCAGCTCTTGCTTTAATCAAAGACGCACAAGAAAAAAAACTTATATCTGAGGGTGGGATTGTGGTTGAAGGAACTGCAGGAAATACTGGAATAGGATTATGTCTCCTTGGAAACTCTATAGGTTATAAAACAATAATTGTTATGAATGACAATCAAACACAGGAAAAGAAAGACACTTTAAGAAATGTTGGTGCAGATT
>MDSW01168692.1_pt1 | contig 14914 bp, 11 predicted proteins | sample 811171 | NCBI WGS metagenome assembly MDSW01 (sample SAMN05326641, study PRJNA326480) | marine metagenome | isolation source: seawater | place: Atlantic Ocean: North West | collected 2012 | reverse complement strand
GGGCTGGTGCTAACTTCAAACTGAAACTGAAGAAGGTTGCAGGTTACTGGAACTATGACTCTTCTGAGTTTGATCGTCCTAGTCCTCTGCTGGATGATGACGATGCACTGGAAGCACTGTGGAACAAGCAGTATTCACTGACTGCTCTGACTGCTGCTGATCAGTTCAAGTCCTATGAGCAACTGGAGACTCGTCTGAAGATGGTTCTGGGTCAGAAGTCTGCACCTCGTTACGACGAGGAGACTGCTGATGAGGACAATGATCGTGGATCTTTTGCTCCTAACTTCTCTTCCCGTGAATCTAATCCTATCCCACAGGATCTGAAGAACGAACTCAATTCTTTGAGTGAAGGACGAGACTTCAACTCACAAGACATCACTCCATCTAACTCTTCTGAAGATGAAGATGATGCACTGTCTTACTTCCAGAAACTGGCAGAGAGTTGATTAAGAGAACAGTCTAATATTATCAGCACGTTTCAGGGTTTCAGTCATATATTGACTGGAACCTTTTTTATATTTCATTGAATCTTCAAAGTCATCAATTATAACATTTAGATATCTTTGCTTAAGAAGGAATATGTTTCTTTTATCATTGTTTAATTTCTCTTCATGTTGATAGTTTGTTACAGAGACAACTGGTCTTGCAGTTGTCATACTATTAGTAACGACATCATAGAAATTGATAGAGTAATCTGACTCTACTTTTAATCCAGCAGGAACCATAACAACATCATTATTCTTAAATTCAGTTGTTTCATAATGATGAATTTCATTTAACTTCTCATAAGTTCCATACTTTTCAAGGAGATAATCATCAAATTCTATTTGGTTTAATGGCCACTCAGTTTGAATGTTTACAATATTATTACTAGTTAAAACAACCCAATCAAGATCTGCTCTACCATAGACATCAAATGCTACATTGTCTGGTCTATCATTACCTTTGATTTGATACTTGGTAAAGAATGCCAAGTCTTGATAGATGTCTTCTCTAAGTAATACTTTCTTAAAAAGATTTTTTACAGTAATATAATCTGATATATTAGCATCAGGAAGTCTGCTGACATATTCAAAGTCTGGAATTTTGTTAAAGTAATTTGACATTTTAGAAACCTATTTCGGCAGGGACTTCGTTGCTAGATGATGAACTATCAGACTCTTCATAATCATCACTGTATACTGGCTCAAGTTCTTGGAATGCAAGTGTCATAGAATAAGAACTCATTGCACCATCTTCAAAGGGAGCATATGATCCTTCTGGAGTGTACTGAACATTGCATGATGTAAGAGCACACTCTTTAAATTTATTTAAGAAAGGAGATGCAGAGTTGGATGCCAATTGTTGATACTGAATTCTAAATGTATTTGGAGTCTTGAGGAATAGTCTTGTACCTTCTCTAATAGGTGCCATTCCTTGCTTGAAGAATCTTATAATCTGAACAATCTGCTTTGCTTCATCTGCACTTCTTGGAGACATCTTGAATGTAAAAGAGAATGGTCTCAGTGAAGGTGCATTAAACAATAACTCAAGGTTGGGGTTAAGAATAACCCCTTCAGTTCTTGATAACAACTCATTTGGATTTATACCAGATGCAGATGCTGCAAATAAATCTGTAACTGCTTTTTGAACATCACCACGTCCTTTACTTATTCCACTTGAAATTCTACTAATTGATCCTTTTGCACCTTCAACACCACCACCAATGAAAGCTTTTGCAAAATCTGATGCTGCCATTTGAACAGCATCCATATTGCCTGGACCCCAACTACACGAATTCTGATCTTGAATACCTGCAGGAATTGGAAGTACAACAGTTCCTATGATATCTCTATCTGAAGATCTATCACCAAAAGCAAGACCTCCTGTGAACCTTTTAGGTTCGTACTTCATCATGTCAAACTTTATTACATCAGCAGTTTCGTCCGTAGTTAATGGGTATCTAAAGTTTCCAAATTGACTTCTATTTTTTGGTTCTTTTGGGGGGACTGAACTTGGTTGTGAAGTATCTCCAGACTCTGGTGGAGTGTCTGCAGTATTTCCAGAACCACCACCTGCTTTATCTATTGCTTTATCTCCACCAGGATCTATTGAATTTGCTTTTGCTTCTTTGCCAGCTTGCTTACTTTGCTGTTTTATTGAATTTTTTAATCTAGATTTTGGATCTTGTAATGCTTTTCTTTCTGCTGCTGTTGCTGCCGATAGTGTTTTTTCACTAACAATTTTACCATCTTTATCGGAAGTAGATTCTGAAATTTTTACAGCATTTTTTCCCTTTGCATCAACTCTATAAGTTTCTCTTTTAACACTACCGTCCGGAAGAGTAGTAACCTTCGAGTTGTAATAATTTACTTCACGCGGTCCTGTTCCTTTACGACGCTGTTGAGCGTTTCCTGTGTAAGTAGTTACCTTGCTTATATCGCTGGTTGCCGATGCCATTAGATATGGTTCTTTTTACTTATTTAGCACAAGTTTTCCATATTGTAGAGATAACAAATCATCAAGCTCATCTTTCTCAACGATATAAACTTGAGTTCCTAGTTCTTCCCAAGTATAATTTCTGTAGTCTCCATGGTGAAAGTTGATTCCACGAAATCCCCATCGAAATATTTCAGTTACTGCAACTAGTGGGTGCTGGTCATACTCAATGTTAGGTGTCTTTGCAAAGTATTTGAATGTACAGAAGTTTCCTGCTTCTGGTATTGGTGTTACCGTATCATTCAGTGCATACATTATAAGTTCCATTCTATCTTCAACATCTGTTTCCGACTGAATGTCTTGCCTTATTGGTTCGATGCGATTCATTTGATACCCAGTTCGTCTTCTGTGATTACTTTGAATTGAATTCTTCTATCTTCACAAAATTCAACTGCTGCTTTCCACTTTGCTTGATTGACTGCATAAGTCTTACACTCATACAAATATGATTTAGTAATTCTTGATTTCTTTTTTGGTGGTTGAGTCTGTCTCTTTGGTTTCACTTCAACCACATATGTCTTAGTAGAACCATTTGTTTCTCTTACCTTCATAATAAAGTCTGGGAAGTATCTATGCACTCTATTATCTACTGGTGAGACATATGGTATAAAGAATTCTTCACTACCCCACTCAAGAACATTTTCGTTCAGATCACAATATCTACAGAACTTTCTTTCCCAACTACTACGACAAATAATATTATTTGGATTACCCTTATACTTTCTGGGAAATGATGGTTTGTATTTACTTTTAATACTTTCGGCCATACATAATATATAAGGTCAAAAACTATTTATAGATGGCAACCGAAACAGGATCAGTAAAAAGAAAAAAATTTGATGATATTAAAAGCAGTATTATAAGACCATCTTTATCATCTTATTTTGCTGTAGAGATTCCATTACCAACTGGAAGTCTGCGATCCGAATTGCAACAAGTTCTTGGTGCAGATCAAGAAACTATGAATCTGATGTGCAGTGAAACCAGTCTGCCTGGATCCCAATTAGCAACTCTTGATATAACAAATGACACTACAGGTGTTACTGAGAAACATGCATATAGAAGACAGTTTGATGATAGAATAGATTTTACTTTCTATGTTGATGCGGAACAATATCTTCCCATTAGATTTTTTGAAACTTGGATGAGGTCTATTGTTAATGAAGATCCCGAGAAAGTAGCAAGTAACTCAACAGTATACAGAACGAAATATCCAAATGATTATATTGCTGATCAAGGATTAAAAATTTATAAGTTTGAAAGAGATTATACTTCTGTTCTAACTTATGAATTTTTCAGATCATTCCCATTGAGTATTTCTTCTATGCCTGTCAGTTATGATGGAAACAATCTACTGAAGTGTAGTGTCTCTATGTCATATATTAGATATGTTCAAACTGGTCCATCTTCAAGTTCAATGCCAAGAGGTATTTTTAACCTTAATCAAGCCATTAACGCAGGTATTCCAAGTTCTGATCTTGCTGAGGCAAGACGAGTCTACAATGAAACTAATGCCTCTATCAGTGCTGAAGCACGGGCAAGAGGGGTTACAGCAGCAGCTGTTTCCCTTGGTGGACAATTCGCAACGGAATCTAAGGTTTTCTGATTGACTCATAAATAACCATACTGAAACTTCTATAGGACATTATGCCTTTACCAAAGATTGCCACACCGACATATGAGTTGGAATTACCTTCTACTGAGGAGACAATCAAATTCAGACCCTTCTTAGTTAAAGAAGAAAAACTTCTTGTTCTTGCATTAGAAAGTGAAGATACTAAACAAATTACTACAGCAATCAAAAACGTAATTAAGAATTGTATTTTAACCAAAGGTGTTAAAGTAGAAACTCTTCCTACGTTTGATATTGAATATCTCTTCCTCAACATTCGTGGTAAGTCTGTTGGCGAAGTTTTGGATGTTAATATTATTTGTCCTGATGATGGAGAGACTGAAGTTGAAGTAAAGATTGACCTTGATGAAATCAAAGTCAAAAAGAATGATGAACACAAGAAACAAATCAAACTTGATAATTCTATTATGATGGAGATGAAGTATCCATCACTTGAACAGTTTGTTAAAAATAATTTTGACTTGAATGATAAGAATGCAATGGATCAATCATTTGAATTGATTGCATCTTGTGTAGATAAGATTTATTCTGAGGATGAAGTTTGGGCAGCAGCAGACTGCACCAAGAAAGAGATGACTGAGTTCTTAGAACAAATGAATTCATCTCAATTTAAAGAGATTGAATCTTTCTTTGAAACTATGCCTAAGTTGTCACATACAATTAAGGTTAAGAATCCAAAAACAAAGAAAGAAAATGAAATTGTACTTGAGGGTCTTGCAAGTTTTTTCGCATAGCTCTGGTTCACATGAACCTAGAGAGCTATTACCGACTTAACTTTGCCTTGATGCAGTACCATAAATATTCATTAACAGAGATTGAAAATATGATGCCGTGGGAGAGAGACATTTATGTTGCTCTCTTGCAACAACATCTTGAGGAAGAAAAGTTAAAACAGCAGGCAGCAAATGGACCTTGATGAGATTCTGAAATCTATAAGAGAGGAAGGAAATTCCACAGGTGGCAAAATTGTGCCTGCAAAGTTTTTGGGTGAGGATAGGTATGAAAAATACGCAGAAGAGTTGGCTCAGGATGGAACTCTTGATGGTGATAGATTAACAATAGAAGAAAGAAAAGAAGGTGTTAAAGCATATAGAAAAGGAAAGATAAACTTTAAAACATTTGTTGATAAAGTATTAGTTGCGAAGAAAGCACAAAGTGTAGGACGTTCTAGTAGACCTAAAAGTATAGGTTCCGGTGGTGGAGCACTTGTAGTAAGAAACAAAACTATTTCAGCAGATGATATGAGGTCTGGTTCGTCTGTAGAGACTGAACAAAACCTAGATGAAATCTTAAAAGGTATTGACTCCATCAGAGAGACCTTAAAGAAAGAAGAAGAATTAAAGAAGAAACAAGCATCAGATTCTAAGAAGTCAGAGGAAAGACGAAAGAGAAAAGCAAAAGAAGACAAGTTAGAAGGTTCTGTATTCAAGGGATTAGCAAAGCAAACTAAGAAAGTTTTTGCACCTGTCAAGAGTATCCTTGATAGAATGATTGATTTCTTTACTAAAATTTTGATTGGAAGATTCCTTGTCAAACTTATTGATTGGATGACTGATGAAAAGAATCAGAAAAAACTTGAAGCACTTGGATTCTTATTAGAAAAGACTTGGCCGGCACTTGTCACTGCATTTGTACTATTTGGAACATCATTTGGTAGATTAATTAGAGGTATTCTAGGTTTAGCATTAAAGTATACGGGTAAACTTATAGGTGCTGCTGCTAAATTTGCAATAAAAAATCCTCTTGCTGCAGCTGCCGTAGCAGTTGTCGGTGGTGCTGCAATTGGTGGTATCATGCAATCTCAAACACAATCAAACGATGCTGAAAGAGCAGCACAAGGTAAGACTCAGTTGGATGATACCTTAGAGTTTGGTGGTGCTACTGGTGACCCAATGGGTGCATTGATGTTCAATAGTGGTGGATTTGCACCAGCACCAAAAGGAACAGATACAGTACCTGCAATGCTAACTCCTGGTGAGTTTGTGATGAGTAAAGGTGCTGTTGATGCTTTTGGTACTGACTTTATGGAATCATTGAACTCTTTGGGTGGAGGAACTAATAAACCCAAGAGATCTAATGGAACACTCTATGCTTCCTCTGGTGGGTCTACAAAAGAAGAGCCGGGTGGTAGAAATAAAACCGAATCTAAATCGTCAGGAGGATTCTTCTCTAGTATAGCAAATTTCTTCAATCAGCAAGGTATAACTAAACCTAAAGAAAAGAAAAAAGATGATTCTAGTAAGTCTACATCTAGTGGAGGTGGATCTACCGATGATAAATTTGCAAAAGATATGATTAAGGTCCATGAAGGACTAAGACTTGACAAATATATGGATAGTCGTGGATTCCCAACGATTGGATATGGACATTTGATTGAACCAGGAGAATCCATGCCTGATCGCATTTCTAAACAGAAAGCAGATGAGTTGTTTGATGAAGATTACACTCATCATAAGGCAGCTGCTATGAAGATTCCTGGATATTCAAAAGCAAATGCAATGCAGAAAGCAGCTTTGATTGACCTTACATTTAATATGGGTCCTGCATGGGCGAATGGATTCCCAGCATTTAAGAAAGCATTTGCTGCAGGAAACTATGAGCAAGCAGGAAACGAGTTAGTTAACAGTGCATGGTATGGGCAAGTTGGTAGAAGAGCACCAACGATTGTTAATTTGATCAAAGGTAAGGGTGCTGATAATGTAGCATATCTTAAAGATGTGCCTAAACCTATGCCAGGATCTGGACAATCACAAATTGCTTCATCTTCTCCTAGTAGATTATCACCCAGTTCTACTTCTGGGGGATCATCCATCTCAGCAAGTTTAAGTACAATACGATCTTATCTCAGTTCTACATCTGGTAGTCAGACAGCACGACTTGGAAAGAATGCACCAAGTGTATCAACTCCAACACCACCAGTTAGATCTCAACCAAAGGTTCAGACTATTAATTCTGGATCGGAGTCTGGTCAAGCAGAGTCTCCACCACTACTTTCTTCTGATACTCCTTTTATTCCATCACCTCCTGCTTCTGCAGAGAAGATGCTTGTTATGGGACTTCCAGCATAAGGTATAAGATATGGCAATAACTTCTCAAAAACTTTTACCATCATCTAAATCAAATAGTTCTTCTATTGTCAAAGCAAAGACAACTAAAGTGAGTGCAAGTTCTCTCACGCCAGTTGGTAAGAAGTTTGATGTGATGAAGGATAAAATTTTTGAAGTTGATAAGATTTTAAAAGGAACTCTTGCTGCAGACAAAAAGAAAATAACTGATGATAAGAAAGAAGAAGAGAAGCAGAGAAGAAATAAACGGGAAGATAAATCTGAGGAGAAAAAGAAATCATCAGAAGAAAAGAAAGAAAAGGGTCTTAAGTTACCAAAGATAGGATTCTTAGATAGAATTAAAAACTTCTTAACTACTATTCTCTTGGGTTATGTTGTTAGGAGACTTGTTGGCAATGATAGTGTCGTTGGTGGTATTGGTAAGATTTTAGAAGGAGCTGCTGCGGCTGTTGAGTTCACTGCAGATCTTATTATTGGTGCCCTTGATGGTCTAGGATCTTTTGCATTATTTGTGCAGAATAAGCACAAACAAATAGAACAATATTCTAAGGATAAATTTGGTGAAGATGGTATAAAGAAATTTGAAAAACTTTCTGATTCACTGTTCAATCTTATAAATGCTTTCTTGATTGTTAGCATGGTAAAACCTGGGAAGGATAAACCAGGCAAACCAGGCAAACCGGGAAGTTCAATAAAACCAAATAAACCACTAGTCAATAAACCTGGGATAAAACCAACTGGAAGAACTGGTGGAGCACGTCTCATGCAGAGAAAGCATGGACATACTGCAGCAAACATCTATCAAAATGCTATTGATAATGGAAAGAGTCCTAAGGCAGCAAAAGCAGCAGTTGATAGAGCACTTAAGAAAGGTCAGATAATTTCTAAACCACAATCTGGTTTGATGGGAGGAACCCAAACCAAAGGAAAGATTTTTGGTAGAGGTGGTAATAGAGCAGCTCAAAGAATGGCAGTCAAATTCTTTGGCAAAAATGCTACTAAGGTGGTTAAAAAAACATTTGGAAAAATTCCAATCATGGGTCCTGTCATTGTGGCAGTATCAACTCTTCTTGAAGATAATGATGATGATGGAATGCCTGATTTCAATTTTAGTAAAGCATTATTTACTGGAATAGGTGCTGCTCTGGGTGGTCTTTTAGGATCATTCATACCAATCCCTATTCTTGGAACTTTGATTGGTGAGGGTGTTGGACTCTTCATTGGTGATTTGATGTATGAATTGCTTATGGGTGGTGGACCTGAAGCAGTTGGAAAGAAATTACAAGATGCTTTAAAGACTGCTATGATGGTTGGAACAGCAGTTAAAGAATTCTTTGAAAGTGGATTTAAGAATTTTACCAATCAGTTATTTGAAAAGAATCCAATTGAAATACCATCATTTCCATTGTTAGGTCTAGCTAATCCTAGATTTATTGCAACTAAATTTGCAGAACTCCTTGGTCTTAAGGAATTTATAAAGGATAGAGGGTATTTGGATAATAATGAAGTATCTAAATTCCCCAATCTTTTAAATCTTGTCAATCCTCTTGCTTTTGTTCCTATGTTAGCATCATCATTTTTACCTGATGTATTTGGACCGAAAGCAACACCACCAGCACCTACTGTTTCTACGACTGAAGGTGCAACACAAGGTTCTAAAGGTTATACAGGTTCTGGATTAGGATCTGGTGGAGCACCTGGTGGAAATATTGATGTTAAAAAGAGTAATGATATTGTCTCAATTGGAAAAGATTTAATTGGAAAAGGTTTCTCTGTTGCAGAACACCCAGACTTTACTAAAACACCAACAGCATCTGGTGGATCATATACCCCTGGAGAAGGATCGGTATCTAATGTACACAAGGGGCGTGGTCACTATGAGGGTAGAGCAATTGACGTTACTGATTGGAGAGGATCTCTTGAAGATTCTAAGGCAAGATATCGTGGTGTTTTAGATTCAATTTATAATGATGGTAATATGGGAAATAAACTTCTCATCCATGATAGTTGGGGTATTGCAGATGCCAGTGGTAAAAATGGTCCTGGATCACATGGGCATCCAGAGCATATGCATATTGAGGTAAGGGATGCTGGTGGTAAAATTGGTAAGGGACTCTTTGCAAACTTAGGTGGTCCTGAGTTTGTCATTGACTCTGACTCATACATGGCAATTGAAGGTACTTTACCAGGATTCCTTGCTGCATTAAATGCTGCAGATGGAAAGCAAGCAGTTAAAGTATTAGAAAACTATGCATCTTATGAAGGTATGGGTGGAGAAACTATCATTGTAAATAATATCCAGAAAGTATCACCGTCCAAATCCAAATCAAAGTCTGGTGGATCTAATATTATTATGGGTGGTTCTGGTGTTAGTCAGACAGATATTACCTATGCAATGGGTTAAATATAAGTAAGAGGAATCATACAATGACAAAAGAAGTAACAACAAGATCATCCGAACCATCTTTACCAAAGGAGATAAAAGTTATCTCCAATAAAGATCAATCAAAAAGCCAGAGTTTAGTTGGAGGTCTTGTATCCATTGCTTACTTTGAAAGTTTAATAAGTGATGGTGTTTCTGCAAGAGTTACTTTTAACGATACTGGAACAAGTAAGGGTGGAGATCTTAAAGAAAGTATAGTAGAAGGTCTTCCTATTGTTGGACAAGAGGAAGTCTTACTTAAGTTTGAAGATAATAATGAAGTAAAAATAGGAGATAAACCCGAATTAATATTGTACGTAAATAAGATTTCTACATTGAGTGATGATAGTAGAAAGACTCAGGTGGTTCTTGACTTAGTTTCTGAAGAGTTTATGAGAAACGAAAAGGTAAGAATTACTAAAAGATATGATGGCAAGATATCAGAATCAGTTAAAAAGATTTTGACAGATGGTAATTCTATTGGACTACAAACCAAAAAAGAAATTGATATTGAAGATACTTTGAATATGTACAACTACATTGGTAACAATAAGAAACCATTTTACATTATCAATTGGTTGGCAAGAAAATCAATCTCCGCACAAAATCAAAAGAAAGGAAAGAGTGCTGGATACTTCTTTTATGAAACCTCAAAAGGATTTTTCTTTAAGTCAATTGATAGTCTTTTCTCACAAGAGCAAAAGAAATCAATTATCTTCAACGATAGTATGGGAACTCCTGAGGGATATGATTTGAAGGCACTTGATTACTCTAAAGATAATAATGTTAATGTGAAAGAGAAGATGAAGATGGGTGCATACTCAAGTAGAACAATATTGTTTGATCCTTTTACGACATACTATGAAGTAATAACCCCCAATGCAAAGAAAGATGAGGATGAATTAAAACTTGCGGGTAAGAATCTTCCTGTTCTTAATCCAAAATTCAATCAGGAAGGTGCTAATAAAGAATTCACCAGAACTACATACTATCTTCTTGATAAAGGAACACTTCCAACAGGCAATACAAACCAGCAATTAGAAAAGTCTAAAGATGAGAACTTTGAATACAAAGAGATCTTGAATCAATCTATTATGAGATACAACCAGTTCTTTTCTTCTATGGCTTCTGTCACGATTCCAGGAGATTTCTCCCTAAATGCAGGAGATGTAGTATACTTGGATGTACCTCAACTTGAAGAAGAGAAGGGTACAAATACAAGTAAGGAGAATAGTGGTCTATATATTATAGCAGAACTGACTCATTACATTCATGTTAAAGACGGTACTTTTACCAAATTGACTTTGGCAAGAGACTCTTTCGGAAAAACTGGTAAACCAAGTAAAGAAAGCGTAGCACAATGACGGAAAAACGAAGCATTCAGCAACACATCAACGACGATAAGGATATGCTGGAGAACGGAACTCTATCTCCACAGATGCGTCGTCATGTAGCAGACGAGTTAGATCATCTTGAGAAGTATCAAGCAGCACACCCCGATGAAGATCATGACCCAACATCATTTGAGATGTACTGTGATGAGAATCCAGAAGCAGATGAATGTAGAATTTACGAAGACTGATAAGTAATGGAAGGAGGAGGACTATTTAATCCAGGTTTTCTGGGAGCAAACTTTCTTTGGTGGGTCGGTCAAGTTGTTGACGACTCTACCTGGAGAGAGAATATTCTCTCGGGAAAATATGAGGATAAGAATAGTATTCCTGGATGGGGTAGAAGATATAAAGTAAGAATTATTGGTCTTCATGATCAAGGGCAGGAGACAATCCCTGACGATCAACTGCCCTTTGCAAATGTAATGTATCCTGTCACTGCTGGTGGAGGACAAGCAGGTGCTAAACAAACACCACAAATCCGTCAGGGAAATATGGTGTTTGGTTTCTTCCTTGATGGACAGGACCAACAAGTCCCTGTTATTATGGGAATACTGGGTAACAATTCCCAGACAACACTATCACTAAAGACTGGTGACAATAAGGTAACCAATGCCAGTCCTGGAAATCTTGCAGAAAGTGGATACGCAACTGGAGCAGTTGAAAAAAATGGAACAGAGAGAGAAGTTCCACCAGATTATGATAAGGTAATCAAACAACCAGCAAGAAAACCTGGACAACCAGATGTAGAGGCTGGACCAAATGCACCACCAGCACCAGGTGCAACAAATGAAAATGAAGCAGTTCATCAGATTGATGCTTCTGATGTAAAGAGGCAAGAGAAATGTGATGAAAAAATTGTAATGATGAAACCTGATCCTGAGGAAGTAGTTCCATCTGCAATGAAGGGTATACAAACTGCAATAGAAAATCTTACAACTAAAATTGATAAAGTTCTTCAGGCATTGCAGAGTTATGTTGATGGAGTATCTTTAGCAATACAGTTTGATAATATGCAGAAACTCATTGAGGATGCATCTGCAGAAATTGCAAAGTATATGAGAATTATCTTTGATAAGATAATGCAGTATGTTCTGAAGATTTTAAATGAGGGTTTGACAAAAGTTGTAGCACTTCTACCATCTTCTATGAGATATCAGTTTGCTGATATGAAGGAGGTTTTAACTGAACTTATCTTGTGCCTCTATGGAAAACTTACCGGGAAGTTGAGTGAATTAGTTACAAATGTATTAGGTCGTGCTATTAATATTGATTCACTTGAGCAGCAGGTGAGAGAATTAATTGCTGAAGGAAGCACAGCACAAACTAATCCAAAGGTTCCAATGTGTTATGCAGAAGGAATTACCAGTACAGTATTAAAAGCTGCAAAACCAGATATTGAGGATGCAAATAATAACCTTGTAGACAACCTTGATGCATATCTTGAGGACATCAGTGGAATGTTAGCAGGTGTTAGTGGTGCATTATCAGAAGTCAATAATTTAATTCCAAGCATCACTGGCAGTATTACTTCTGCATTAGCATTTACCAACCTGAAGTTTAGTGTGTTTGGATGTGAGTTAGATCCATCAACAGCGGTATCTGATTACTATACATTCTGTAGTGGTGGAGACACGCAAGCACCTTCACAATTACCAAGTAATAAGTCTATTGACAATTCTATTGATGGTTCATTGGAACCAATTGAGTCTAAGACTACACCTTTTGTTGAACCAACAGCAGGCACTAAAGATGTTGATCTTAAATCTCCACCAACAGCACTACTTTATGATTCAAGTTCACAATCAAATGCACCCGCTGACAATCGTACACCGGCACAGAGAAGAGCAGATCGTGTTGCGAGATTAGGAGAGGAAAGAGTTGCGGAAATTGAAGCACGAGATGCAGCAGCACGTGCTGCCGGTGCAGAATAATCTCCCACTAATCTAATAAATATACAATATGAAGACAAAGTATAATCGATAATGTCGTTCAACCTTTTCGGACCAGCTACTAAATGCGATATTAGGGTTGGATATATTGACCCTGATCTTGGATACGTAAAGGAAGTTAGTATCTATGATGCGAATCGGTATGCTTTTAAGAATCCTGGAACGACTTTTATTTTTGAAACAAGAGATGGTATTAGATACCTGAATATAAATGAGGTTAATAATTTATCACCAAATGATCTTCTTCCAAAAGATAATGATGCCGAAGGAACTTGTAAGGGCATCTCTTCATTATCTCCATTAGATTCCCCTATCAGATTATCTGATGGAACCATTGTCCCTGCAGAAACCAGAGGGTCTAGAGGTAGTAAACAATGTAGAGCATATATTAAAATTAGTGGTGGAGGAGGAACAGGTGCAGTAGGAAATCCTATTTTTGGTTCTGATGGTTCACTGCTTGCAGTTGATGTTGTTAGAGGTGGATTCGGATATCAGTATCCACCAATAGTAAAATTAATTGATGAATGTAAGAGAGGATCTGGTGCTGTATTAAGATCAGTTCTTGGTGAAAGACCTCCAACTACTGAATATTTTGATCAAGAAGATGACTTTGAGTTCTATGATTTCAGTAGATGTACTGAAGAACTTGAAGGTTATGGTACAAGGTTTGGAGTAAATGGTGAAGTTATTGGTGGATGGGATCCAACTTTATATGCAACCTTAGCAAAAGATCCAATTAGAGTAGAGATAAAAGAGTATCAAGATTATTTGGCACAAGGTATTTCACCTTTCTGGTCTACAAGAAAAGAGAAACCATTGTCAGTAACTTTCAGAGATAAAGTTAATAGGATTGTTCATCCAGTCTCTGATTTAAACTATAAGGAAAAACTTAGAAAGGAAGGTAAACCAGTTCCTTCTGGTTGGGGACCATGGATGAATACCTATGCGGTATCTCCAGTACCACCTCAATGGAATAGTGATGTTCCTGGATCAGATTATGCTGGTGGAGTGGCAACCATGGTGTGGGAAGAAGAATTTCCATACTCTGGAATCTATAAGTTCAAGGCTATGGCAGATAATATTGCAACGATATATGTTGACAATACTCCAATTCTTGAAACAAGCAATTTTATAGGTGGACCTACAAAGAGAGTAAACAAACTCATGAGTGCTGGAGTTCATGAGATTAAGATTGATCTTAAAAATATACCACAATTTAGAAAGGTAAAGGTTAATAAACCAGCACCAGCACCGGTACAACAAGGACCTTCTAAAGGTAGTCTTGATATTGAATATCGTGGACTTAATAAAAAAAATAGACCATTAAAAGTCTCTAAAAATAAAAAGAGAATTGACTTGTCTGATGATGATGGAAAGTTCAATGATTCTCATCTTGAAATTAAATCTGGTGATGCAGTATTTTCTGATGACGGTAAAAAAATCATAGGAACTAAGGCTACTGTAGAGTTTGGGTATTATGAAAATCCAACAACTAATAGTGAAGCAGTTAGATCAATTATCATAGGAAGTGTTTCATTTGAGAAAAAAGAAAAACCAAAAAATAAAAAACAAAGTGGAACAGTAAGAAAGCAAGTTACTATTAGCACTCCTGCTGCTCCTGCTGCTGCTCCTACTGTACAAAATCCTCCACCTCCAGCAGGGTCTTCAATCGTCAAGCAAGGATTTTCTGGTGAAGTATTCAATACTGTTGGTGCCATGGGTGCTGCTAACAGAAGATTGTGGAGAACAAATGTTTATGGTAGAGGTGGTTTCTTAGGTGAGTATGGTGTATGTCCTTTTGATACTAAGCAGAACCTTGCAGATAATCCATATCCAGGAACTCATTTAATTACTTGGCCAAAGGTTGAGATTCCCCAAGATGGCAACTATGAAATTGAAATTGAAGTTGATGATAGTGTAAAACTTACACTTGCAAATGAAGTAATTGAAAAGAATGGATTCGTGGGTGACAG
>MDSW01152561.1_pt1 | contig 14915 bp, 12 predicted proteins | sample 811171 | NCBI WGS metagenome assembly MDSW01 (sample SAMN05326641, study PRJNA326480) | marine metagenome | isolation source: seawater | place: Atlantic Ocean: North West | collected 2012 | reverse complement strand
ATAGGTACTCCCACTGGACAAAAGAAAATATTTTTTTTTCTATATTTCTTAAAAAGACTGATTAATTGTTTTCTTTCCACAGCCTTACCGAGATTTGAATACGGGTGGGCTCGAAATATCCAAATATTATTATCATCATTATTAAACGCAAAAGACAGAGTTTTTTCAAATTGATCATAATAATCTCTAAAAGAATATGTTATCCCTAAAATATGTGCAGTATCACTTAATCTATGGGAAGCGAACAATAAAACTTTTCCTGGATAAATTTTTTTTAATTTTTTAATTTGATCTATAAATTTTGATCCATTTCCACTGTTGGCTACTCTATGAGAATCCATTGTATAAAAATTTGTTTTAACCTTATTTAACTTTCTTAAGTTATAAAATTTATTCATTTTTTTTTGGCTTATGTCGAATTTCTTAAATCTTTTAGATATAATTTTATCTTGAAGACTGTTATAACCTGTTTCTTTAGTCTTTTTATTTAATTCAACTATTTCGATATAACTTCCAATACCTGGCGATCTCCACATAAAATTACGGATTCCTTTTAGATAAGTTGAAATTCTTATAGCTAATCCACTTGAATAAGAATAATGCTCTGTTCCAGTAATAATTATTTTAACATTATATTTTAAGATATAATTTTTAATTAATATTGTCTTAAAAATTGCTGAAAATAATAATTTTATAAAAAAGAAATCAATCTTTGGATTTAAATAATTTGAATTTGAATTTATATAAGTATCATAAATCAAATCTCCAATTAAAACATTATCTATTTTAAAATGATTAATGAACCAAAAAAAGCCTCGAGTTTTCAAATTTATTAAACATATTAATAAAATAAAAAAAGATTTTATTAATATTATGTTATTGAAAAAATTTTTTTTAAAACTTACGTCAATAAAGTTTTTAAATCCCAATTTTTTGTGCACTTCAAGTAGATTTTGATTTTCAAATCTACTTAATAGATATATCTTTTTCTTATATTTACTATTTACAGCTGCAGCAACATAAGCATTTGCATAAGCAGCTTCTTCTCTACCTCTGTCAACGAATAACAAACTTTCTTTTGTATTATAATCTTTAATTAGTAATTTTTTTTTTATCATTCTTGCACTTACAATATTCTTTAAATTCCTAGAATATTATCTAAATTTTCATTAAACTAAAACCAGAAACATATTTGATAAATTTTGGATGTTCAAAGTTTTTATTTATTTTAAATTTATATTCAAAGAGTTTTTTGTTCTTTTTAATGTCAATACATACTACTGAAAATCCTTTTGATCCATAAACGCCATCTACAGTAGTAATTATCTTATTTTTATCAATTATTTCGATACCTCTACACCAGGTAGGTTTTCTTTTTAAATTTGATTTATCAATTTGAAAGTAACGAATAAAGTGTGAATTTTTAAAATTTTTAAATAAAAAATTTTTCTTTAAAATCTTTTCTTGAGCACTTTTTTTTTTATTATTATCTACAATTAAAATTTTTCCATCTACAGAAGTAAAATAAGTTAATTCTTTATGTCTAACTCCATCGTGAATTAGGTTACATTTCAAATGACCTAATGTCATTAATGATGCTTTTTTTAATTTTAAATTGACTTTTATAACACAAGATAAGTTTCTTGCAGTCAAAAATACGTTATCTCCAATAACTTTAATAAAATTGAAGTGATAATTACCAGTTGGACCTCTTCTTTGTTTAGTTACAAATCGCCAATCATTTTTTAAAATTTGTTTATCATTTTTTTTTATATTTAAATTTTCATCTATACTATAAAAAGAGTCTAATGAACCATCAAGATTTGAAATGACTAAAGTGTCTCTAAAAGATAGAGTGGTATAAATTTTATTTTTATAAACATCTATTCCATGAATATCTGAAGTTAGTTTATTTGTGATAATTTTTTCAAAACTCAAATCTTTTCTATTTATTACAGTGACTCCATTCCAGCTTCCAGCAAATATATATTTGCTATTCTTTGCAAGACCTGTAAAGCCCCACCTTGGAAGTTTTTTAAATTTTTTAAATTTGGCTTTAATAGGTAAATTACCTGTAACAAATTTTTTATTTTTTATAAAATCTGATGGAGTTCTTAAAAAAGGATATGAATATTTTTTCACTCTTTTTTTTTCAAACATTAAAATTGATGGTCTTATATTTCCTGGTAATTTTACATTTTTGAAATATCCATGGTCAAAACTACAAATTATTTTTTTATTAAGAATCATGTGAAAAAAATTTCTGATTTTATAAACTTAATTTGAAATATATCAAATTATATCTTGTAAGAAGAAGGTGTTATTGATCTTATTTTTATAATATTTTTTGTCTTGTAATAATTTTCAATAGTCTCATCCATTTCAATTTTCTTTGGATGATTATTTTTATAACCATCAAACCCAGCTAAATATATTTCTTTTACCCCAGCTGAATTTGCAATACCTAGAGCATAAGAAAATGCTAACGAATTAGGAATTACAGTGAAATTTTTATTAAATTCAAACTTATTTTTTTTTACTTGCAGTCCAAAATTTAATGTCTTGATGTGTTTTAAAGATTTTTTTACCCTCTCTGAAAACCTATTAAGTGGTAAAATTATTGGGGACTTACTTTTATAATATTCCTTAGAGTCTAATAAAATTCTCATAGTATGACATGCAATTCTATAATCTATCAGACCATCTTTTATGATATTCTTATTATTTATCTGAAAAACAATTAGCTCATCATTTTTTTTTATAAATTTTTCAACCTTGCCTTTGAATTTAAAAAGATTAGGTCCATTTGCTAAGATCAATATTTTTTTTTTAAATAAAAATTCTTTTGGTATCCAATCTCCTACCACTTTACCATGGTAAAATAGTTCATTTCTATTAATTAGATCTTTGCTAAATTTATGGCCACCAATATCTCTCAAATTTTTTAAGTTTTTAAAAACTTTTTCCTCAGGAAAATCTGCTGAAATCATTTCTTGAACAAATGAAGGGTGAATACCCCACTTCCCTGCCATGTAATAATAAGGATTTGTCCCCCAATTAAACTTGCTCTTTAAAATTTTAAACTCATTATTCACTAATTTAGTTAAGGGAATAATGTCCATTTTCTTATTTTTGCTTTTTTCAAATTCTATTATTGCTAATTCTGTTTTCGTATTTCCTGGACCTCTGCCCATACCACTAATAGTAGTATCTATCCATTTAACTCCATTTTTTAAAGCAATCATGGAATTTCTAAGCGCATTACCCAAGTTGTCATGCGTATGTATGCCAATATCTTTTTTCCAGTGTTTCTTGATCACTTTTATTATTTTTATTGTATGATCTAAAGTTAAGCTACCAAGACTATCAGCGAAATATAAAACTTTAGGATTCATTTTTCTAACAATTTTTATTGCCTTAGAAATCTCAGAATTTTTTTTGTTAGAAATTTGCATGATGTTTATACCAATTTCGTATCCTAAATTTTTAAGATCTTTTATCATTGGCAATATAAGTTTTAATTCATGAAAATGAGCGGCCACTCTTACTAGTTTAATTTTTGAACTAGATTTTTTAATAAATTTTTTTCTGATAAGATCTTTATTGTAAAAATCATTTTCTAAAACATCACCAGCATTTATCATTACAGCTAAATTGATATTTTTTGGGATTTTTAATTTATTTAAAAATTTTTCATCGCAATAAGCAAATTTTCCTTTAACTCTTTTTATATCAAAGAATCTAAAACCAATTTCTACGTAATCAACATTGATTTTGCTTAGCGCGTAAAGGTATTTGTTAGCTAAATTGATTTTAAAATCCCAGTTATTATAATAACCACCATCTCTAAGAGTACAATCTAAATGAGTCACTTTATGCATAAAAACTTTTAAAAAATAATTTAACTTTTTTATGTAATCTATAAAATTTAAACATAATTAAAACAAAAATTATTTATTTTTGAAAAATCCGTAGATTGTATATTTTCCAGATGGCTCTTTAATTTGCCTTATTTTGATTGGTTCAAAATTTTTTCTAATCATTAAATTTTGCAATGATTTTTTTGAAAAGACATGTAAATGTTCAATCATTAGCTCCTCCCTATTCTTTCCAAATTTTACTGCTCTTTGGTCAGGTACTTCTATGTAAAAAATTCCATTAGATTTCAAAATATTTTTAATTCTTTTAATGGTATTTTCTGGATAGGGAATATGCTCTAAAACTTTATTTAATGATATAAAATCAAATTTTTTAGTCTTTTTTAATTTGAATTTTTCAATTGATTTGTTGAAAATATTTTTTTTAATCATATTTTTTGAATGCAAAAACAAATTTTTGTCTGGCTCTAATCCACTAACCTTAAAACCTTTTTTTTTAAGTTCAAACAAAAATACAGATAATCCGCATCCTACATCAAAAATGAGATTATTTTTGTTAAGATATTTCAGACACCTTTTAACTCTATTTTTGTTATCTGATCTAGTTAGAGGTAAACTTATTATTTTGTTAAAAGTATTTAAAATTTTTTCTTTATTACCATATGCATTTTCTGAATATTTCTTATTATATAAATTTTTTAAATTGAAATTAAAATAAGAAAACATATGGTTACAGTTTTTACAAATCTTATATTTTCGTTTATATCTTTTAATGCCAAAGTCAGTTTCACCTTTTGGTTTTTTGTTATAATAAAATAAATCTTTTAAATTTTTTTCATTACAACAGTTTAAGAAAGATTGATTTTTCATAAAATGCTTACCAAGAATATTGGTTTGATATAAAGTTCTTAATAAACCATTTGCCTTTTTTATTTTTTTTCCAGATTGATCTGTTTCTAAATTTTTCAAGAATTTTATTAAATTCTTTTATTGAAATATTGGTAAATTTACAAAATTTTTTGATATCTTTTTCTGGCCTCTTCGCTTTATTTCTAAAAATAATTTTTAATGCTTTTTCCCTGCTTATTCTTTTGTTTCTAATTTCAATTGATAAATTGTCAAATAATCTTGTAAAACCAAACTTATACCATTTTAAATAATGATGTATCGATATAAAGTCATCATCTAAATCAGCGAAATTGTAATAACCAGTTTTGGCTGAGTTGCTCTCTTTAAAACCAGCTTTCTTTACTTCTTTATAAATTTTTTTTGGATCCCATTGGATATAGTCACCTAAAAATATAGATTGTATTTTTTTTTTTTGTTTAGAGAAAAAATAGTATCCATTTAAATCTTTGCTTGTTAAAAATTTATCTTTCCAAATATTAGGCTTTGTATCCTTGATTATATTATGTTGCATAAAATAATCGTAATTTGGATTTTTTTTTACCTCTGATATATTTTTATAACCATATTCAGCAGAAGGGTTTTCACCCCATATTATTAATGGAATGTTAAACGAATGCGCGATTTTGTAAGTAATATTAAAAATTGAGAGATGCATGGGTATGCCAATCGAACCAAATTTCTTGAGCGCTTTTAACATCATAGATGCCTCAATTTTAGGACTTATTACATAATCAATATGGTCAATGCCCAGATTAATTAAATTATTTAAATTTTCTGTTCCAAGAGTATTTCTTCCTGACGGTTTCCAAGTAACAGCCAAAGGTTTTAAACCAAGTTTTAGTGCCGTTAAAACTTGCCAATAGCTATCTTTTCCTCCTGAGACAGGCACAATACAATCATAATTTGTTTTTGAAAATTTTTTTATCTTTTTTGTAAAATTTTTAAGTAATTTATATCTTTTATCCCAATCAATCTTGTATTCTTTTTTTAATGAACAAATACTACACAGCCCATTATCTTGTATAAATAAATTAGGTCTTGTATTTGGTAAAATACATCTTTTACACCATTTAATACTAAAATTTTTTTTCATAAAACTTTTCGATAAATATCATTGTCGATACGACTGAAAATATAAATTTACTCTCAGAATTTAAATATTTTTTTTGACTAAGTAAATTCTTAAATTTATCAAAATTTACATATTCATATATTTCAGAATTCTTGTTCAAGACATAATTAGTCAATTTTTGATCATTAAAATTAAATATTGATTGAATTGTTGCATTAAATCCTCTTTTTTTTGTGTCAAACATCACTTTTGGTTCAACATATTCTGAACATGAATCTCTTAATAAATTTTTTGAAAAACCATTTTTCATCAAATATTTTGTTGGGACTTTATAAAGAAACTCAACTAAATCTTTATCTAAAAAAGGACATCTATTTTCTATAGAATAAATCATATGATTTAAATCATCTTGGTCAGTCAAAATTGGAACAGTTTCGAAAAAGCTTTCATTAAGCATTCTGTTTCTTAAAACATCTTTTGTAAAATTTTTTTCTTTAAAGTTTGAAATTATTTTTTTTGTAGAAAAACTATATAAATCAGAATTTGTTTCAAAAATGTGTTTTCTAAAATTTTTATTTCTTAAAATATATTTCTCATTTTTTAAAAATGGATTTCTTATATTTCTTTTGTAATTTTTCTTCCAAAATGAAAAATTTTTATGAAAAAATTTTTCATTTTTAATTACACTTAAATAAAATAACGTATGATCATAATATCCTGAAAAAACTTCATCCGCCCCAACACCAGATAAATTAACTTTTACATTATGATCTTTTATTTTTTTTGTAAGTAAAGAAGATAAAAATGAGGAGATAGTTAAAACAGGTTTGAAGTGATAGTCTATTAAATTGTGGAGTTTAATGAAGTTATTGTTGAAATTCTTTGATAATCTTAATTTTATATTTCTACTTTTTAAATATTTCGTTGAAAAATTTAAATTTTTTGTTTCGTTATATCTATCGTCATTATCTATTATAGAAAAAGATTTAAAATTTTTGTTAAATTTTTTTTTTGCAATACCAAGAATTGTTGCTGAGTCAACGCCTCCACTCAACATAATAGATAATGGAACATCAGAAATAAGTGTTCTTTTTACACTTTTTTCAACTAAATATTTTATTTCATGTAAGGCATCATTATATTTCATTTTGTAATCAGGATTATATGTAAGTTTCCAATATTTATCTTTTGATAGTTTGCCTTTAAACAATGTTAGTGTTTCTGACGGTTTTAATTGCATGACGTCTTTTATGAATGTCGCTTCATCTTTTTTAATAGATTTATAACCTTTAAAAAGAAAATCCGTTATTTTTCTTGAATTCAATTCCATTTTTTTATTAAAGATAATTTTTAATGTTTTTAATTCTGAAGCAAAATAAAACTCATCTCTATACGTAATATAATAAAATGGTTTTTCTCCAAATCTATCTCTCGACAAATAAAGTTTTTTAATTTTGTCATCCCAGATAGCGATTGACCACATACCAATAAATTTTTTAAAACAATCGGTTTTCCATTCTGAGAAAGCTTTAATGATGACTTCTGTGTCAGACTTTGTTTTAAATTTATATCCTAATGAAATTAAATGATCTCTGATATCTTTGAAGTTATAAATTTCACCGTTAAAAACCAATGTATAATTTTTAAATTTGAATGGTTGGTGAGATCTTGGTTCTAAATCTATGATACTTAATCTGCTATGAAATAAATATAAGTTTTTTTTCCCAACCTCAAATCTTACCTTGTCTTGATTATCAGGTCCTCGATTGTACATACTATTCAAAATTTTATTAATTAAATTATTATTAATTAAATCTTTTGTTAAACAGCCTGCAATTCCACACATTAATAATCTATTATTTGATTAATTCTAAAAATTTTTTTTGATTTTTTGTTTATAAGTTTATTTATATCAGTTTTTTTAAAAGAAATAGAGCTTCTTAAAAAATTCAGGTTTTTTTCTGTAAATTTGTCATTCTTTTTAATTATTTTTGATGCGTAGGGTTTTCTTCGGACTGCTTTCAAGATTTTATTCTCACCCTTTTGAATTTTTTTAAATTTATTTCCTAGAATTAATTCAATTTTTCTTATTTGTTTTACTAATTCTTTTAACTCTTTATAGTCAGATGAGAGTTTGTGGTCTCTAAAATTTGAAAAATTTTTATCTAAAGTTATATGCTTTTCGATAATTCTAGCACCTAAACTTGCTGCACATAAACACGCCTCAACACCAATTGTATGATCAGAATATCCATATTCTACGCCGAAATTATTTTTTATATTTCTGATAGATAATAAATTTACCTCTTTTTTTTCCGTTGGGTAGCACGAAACACAGTGTAAGACTGTTATATTGGACCTTCTAATTTTAACCAATCTTCTTATCAAATTATTAATATCATTTGAATTTAGAAAACCAGTTGAAATAATTAATGGTTTTTTGGACTTTAATATCTTCTTATAAAGTAAAGAAAAATCGTTGTCAGATGAAGCCACTTTAATTGCATCAGAATTTTTAATCAAAAAACTAGCACTTTCTAAATCGAGAGCTGAAGAAATAAATAAAAGTTTTTTTTGATTTGCATAGGATTTTAATTTTCTAAATTGACTGAAGCTAAATTCAAATTTCTTAAATTTTTTAAAATTTTTTTTATCATTAATTAAAATAAATTTTTCAGTTTTATATGTTTGAAATTTAACGGCATCAACTCCAGCTTTTGCTGCCATATTGATTAATTTTTTTGCTGTCTCAAAACATCCTTCATGATTATTTCCTATTTCACCAACGATCAATATTTTTTTTTTCGTGTCAAAGTTTTTAATTTTCATAAAAATTTTGTTGCTTCCAAAAATTTTTGTACCATTCTATATATTTAGTATAACCTTGTTCAATTTGAAATGAGGGCTTAAATTTAAGAAGATCTTTTGATTTTTCATTAAGTAATGTGCCTCTTTTGGGCATTAGTTTATCACGGTCGGTATATATAATTTTAGTTGAAGGAAAATTTTTTATTAAAATATCAGCTAATTCGTTTATTTTTCTTCCTCTACCATATGTGATGTTAAATATTTGGTTTATAGAATTTTTATTTGTACAACATAGGCTTATACCTTGAACAAGATCCTCTATATAAGTAAAGTCTAGTTTCTCCTCACCATCTCCGCTTATATTGATATCAAAATTTTGAATTGCATTTTCAATAAATATTTGACCAACTCTCCTGCTAACACATCGTTCACCATATAACGCAGATGGTCTTATTATAGTATATGGCATTCCAAAAACCTGATTAAAGGATTTAATCATAAGTTCTCCAGCAAGTTTTAGATTTCCATAAATACCTATTGGTTCACAAATTGAATCTTCATCTACTTGGTCTTCTTTAAAATTTCCATAAACCATACTAGATGATAAATAAATTACATGTATATTTCCATTTTTCACGTTATCTAAAGTTGATTCCAACGTTCTTAAACTATTTTCAAATGTATGATGTGGGTCCTTATTTGACTTTGCTGCATGTGAAACAGCAGCTAAATGAATTACAATATTAGGTTTAATTTTTTCAAAAATTTTTTTCATTTGACTATTTTCTTTTGAGTCAAATACTAGTAATTCAATGCCATTTTCTTTCAAAAGTTCAATTCTATTTTTTAAAATAGATACATAAAGTTTTTTGTTTTTTATATCTTTATCAGTAAAAGCTAAAAGATTATTTACGCTTAAGCTATCTATAATTGTTACTTTATGACCATCTTTCTTTAATTTGATAGCTAAATTGTGGCCTATAAAACCACAACCTCCAACAAGCAGAATGTTTTTAAGTTTCATTTGTTGTTTGTCTAATTGAATTACAAATAAAATCAATTTCTTTATTTTTTAATTTTGGATAAACTGGAAGTGAAATTACTTGTTTAGAAAATAGATTTGCTGATTTAAAATTTTTATCTGATAATTTATATTTTTTTTTATAATAGGACATTTTATTTATTGGTTTAAGATATTGAATACTGAAACCAATACCTAGTTCTTTAAATTTTTTAATTAATTTATTTCTGCCTTTAAGTAGAATTTGAAACACATAAAATGAATTAGATTTGTCGAATTTAATAAAGCTTACTTTTTTATTTCCTTCAAGATTTTTGGAGTATCTTTTTGCTATTTCCTTTCTTCTTATAAGATTTTTATTATAATTTTTAATTTGATTTATTCCTAGGGCAGCCTGAAAATCTGTTAATCTATAATTTAAGCCTAAATTTTTAACATCATAATCACCTGGTATTTTTCTATTCTTAATATCTTTATCAATACCAAAAGCTTTTAATTGTTTGAGTTTTTTATAAATATTTTTATTATTAGTTGTGACTGCTCCTCCTTCACCTGTTGTAATTTGCTTTGTCGGATAAAAGGAAAAATTTCCAGTAATTCCAAAATTGCCAACATGATTATTTTTGAAAGTTGAACCCAACCCATGTGCACAATCCTCTATAAGTATGATTTTTTTTTGTTTACAAAATTTAATTATTCTTTTTAGGTCACATGGTAATCCAGCCATATGTACTAAAATTATTCCTTTAGTTTTTGAAGTAATATTCTTTTTTATATTTTCTAAATCTAAATTTCCAGTTTTAAGATCTATATCGGCGATAACAGCTTTTGCACCAGTGTGCTCTACAGCGTGGGCTGTAGCAACATGTGTCATTGCAGGCACTATAACTTCATCTCCCTTTTTGAAACCAGCAACAATACATGATAAATGAAGGCCCGCAGTACAACTAGACACTGTAACACAATATTTTGAACCAGTATATTTACAAAATTCTTTTTCAAATTGATCTGTAAAAATTCCATGAGTTAACCATCCACTTTTTAATACTTGATTTACCTTTTTTAAATCTTTGCTGTAAATTTCTTTTTTAGAATATTCTACTTTCATAAATATTTAATTTTAATCTCTTTATTAGATCTCAAAGATTTATCTGCATAAAAACAAATAGACATTAGATCAAATTGCTCTTTTAAAGTTAAAATAGGATTTATACTTGTATCTTTAATTTGATCAATGAAATTTTGTATCAGTTTTTTTCTATTTGATTTATCTGGATAACTTCCTTTTAGTTTAATTTTATTTTTTTTCTTATTTAGAATGAAACTGTTGTTTAAGTTATGAATAATTGTCTGGTCTTTTTCAAAAATCTTTAATTCGTGGAAATGATTATAATTTCCTGCTAAATTTGAGGTAATCTTTACTAGTACATTTCCGGGAAATTTAAAAATATTAATCACAAAACTTTTTTTTTTAAATCTAGTTTTTTTGGTTACAATATTATTGCCGTATGAAATTACAGAAACAGGTTTCCTTTCTAAAATCCATATTACTAGGTCTATCAAATGAATTCCAGCACCTAGAGTAGCAGAATAATTTTTGACAGTTGATCTCCAACCAAAAAGTTTTTCTCTTCTTCCCCAAATATAATCAGCTTCTAAATAAAAAATTTTTTTTTTATTTACAATTTTTTTTATATTGTTGAATAGATCATTTACCCTTAAAACTAAATTAGAAAGAAATTTGATATTTCTTTTTCTCTTTAACAATTCATAAATTTTTTTTAGTTCTTTGTGATTTAAACAAAATGGTTTTTCAACTATTATATGTTTATTATTTTTTATACATTTCAAAATTTGTTCATAATGATAATTATCATAACTTGCTATCGAAACTAATTTTATACTTTTATCTGTAAAAATTTTATTTTCATTTTTTACTATCTCTATTTTGGGAAACTTTTTTTTTAAATGTTGAGCCCTTTTGTTATCTTTCTCGCAAATTATTTTAACTTTTACTGATTTATAGCCACTAATTGCCTCTAAGTGCTTTAAGCCAATTCCAGAACCTATTATTGCAGCATTAAACATTATTATTCAAATATATCATTATTCTTTTTAAATCAATTTTCTTATCCAGTGTAAGATCCAAATTGTATTTTTTTTTATCAAAATTTTTTAAATTTTTTATCTTAAATTTTGCTGAATTTTTATAAAAATATTTAGTCACGTGTTCTTTTTCATTATTAGTCATGAATTTCATGTTTTTTGATATAATCTCTCTTTTAATAATTTCAAATGACATGCCTTTTGGAAATGTTTTTGGGAAAACATTAGTGATAATGTCATAATTACTGTATTTTTTTTTTTTAAAAATTTCTATTAATCTATCAAGAATTTTTACATCAATAACAGGACTGTCTCCGGACACTCTAACAAAATATTTTTCTTTAAGTTTCAGGGCTGTCTCATAAAGTCTTTTAGATACATTTTTAAGATTACCTCTATAAATTTTGATTTTTTTTCTTTTTAAAAGCCGCACTAGCTCATCATCACTACTTTTATCTGATGTTGCTACAACTAAATTATTCTTAAATTTTGACTTTTTTAATCTGTCTAAAACATGGATAATTATAGGTTTATTCTCTAACTTATATAAAACTTTTTTTGGAAATCTATGAGAGTTTGTTCTTGCTTGGACTATGATTAACACTAGCCTCTCACAATTTTTTTATCTAAGTTATATTTACCTCTACAATCAATAATAAATCTAGAATACTTTTTTATAAAATTGTAATTAAATTTATCATGATCAGTAGCCAAAATTACAATATCAGTTTTTTTTAAAACTTGTGAACTTAATTTTACCGAAGTTTTATTCTTAATTTGTTTAAATTCACATGATGATATAAATGGATCAGAATAATTAACAAAATTAAATTTTTTGTGCATCAAATAATCAATTAATCTTACTGGAGCTGACGCCCTAACATCATCTAAATTTTTTTTATACGCGATGCCTAAAATAAGAATTTTGATATTTGATTTATTTTTTTTAATTTTTTTTGTGTGTGATAAAATTTTATTGTAAATAAATTTTGTAACATCTAAATTTATTTTTGCTGATAATTTGATAAACTCTGGGTTGAAACCTTTTTCAACAGATTTCCAGTACAAATATTGAGGATCGATTGGAATACAATGGCCACCAACACCTGGTCCAGGATCGAATCTTGAAAATCCATAAGGTTTTGTATTTGAAATTGACAAGATTTCAAAAATATCTAATTTAAATTTATCTGCTATAAATTTCATTTCATTTATGAAGCCAATATTTACTGATCTATAAATATTTTCTAAAAGTTTAGAAAATTCTGCATGCTCAAGGGACTTTGCTTTAACTATGTGTTTAAATAAATTACTATAAAATTTTACACATAGACTTAAACATTTGCGACTGTAGCCACTAACTACTTTAGGTATTACATCAATTTTTTTATCATTAATACCTGGATTAATTCTTTCTGAAGAAAAACCCACAAAAAACTCTTTTCCAAGACGAAATTTAGAATACAACTTTTCACAAAGTTCTTCTCTCGTAGTTCCAGGATAAGAAGTTGACTCCAAAATCAATAATTGACCCTTTTTTAATTGAGGGTATATAGATTTCATTGAAGTTATAATGTGTGATAAATCTGGACGATTTTTTTTTAAAGGGGTTGGTAAACAAATTATTAAAATATCACATTCTGATATATTTGAAAATTTTTTAAAAAATTTTGTTTTTTTCGAAAAAACTCTCAAAGAACTTGATGGGATATTAGTAAAATACGATTTTTTTTTTTTCAACATGCTAAGTCTATAAGGATCTCTCTCATACCCAAAGACTCTAAAATTTTTTTTAGCTGCAAGTATTGCTAAAGGCAATCCTACGTATCCCATCCCTATAACTCCAACTGTAACTTTTTTTGATCTTAAATTTGATATAAAATTATCGTAGAAATTCATAAAATTTGGCTATTTTTATATGAAATGAATATTTTTGATAGTATAATTTAAATATTATTTCAACAATAATAAAAATTTCTAATATTATGATTTTAAAAATTTATCATGAAAATAATAGTTGTTATACCTGCTCGATTTAGTTCCAAAAGATTACCTGGTAAACCACTTAAAAAAATCAAGGGTATTCCTATGATTTTAAGAACTTATTTTCAATGTAATAAAGTCTTTAAAAAAAATCAAATTATTGTAGCCACCGATGATTTAAAAGTAAAAAAATTATGTTTAAAAAATGATATCAATGTCTTAATGACATCAAAAAAATGTCTGACTGGAACAGATAGAGTAGCAGAGGTAGCAAAAAAAAAAATTGCAGATGTATATATAAATGTTCAAGGAGATGAACCTTTTTTCAATCCAGTGGATTTAAAAAAGTTACTAAAAAATGTTTTAAATAATCCATCAAAAATTTATAACGGATACACAAAAATAGATAGAATTGATTTATTTGAAAGTTGTTCTATTCCAAAAGTCGTATTCGATTGTAATGAAAATTTACTTTATATGAGTAGAGGAAAAATACCTTCCAATAAAAGACATAAATTTGTATCAGGGTGGAGACAAGTTTGTGCTTATGCATTTCCAAGAAAAGAATTACTTAAATTTAAAAAGTTAGCAAAAAAAACTCAATTAGAAAAAATTGAGGACATAGAAATTCTGAGATTTCTCGAGATGGGAAAAAAAATAAAAATGATTAAAATGTCAAATAAATCAATATCAATAGATACAAAAAAAGATCTTAAGAAAGCAAATTCAAATTCAATTATCTCGAAGTAATTCAAAAATTTTTAAAAAACGTTAAGGAATAATTTATTAATAAGAAAATTTCATCTTTCGAGATCAGTGATTTAAATCTAGTAAAAAAATTATGTTCAAAAATAATATTAATCTTAAATAATTTTTCTTATTTCCTTTAATGATAAAAATAAATATTTTAAATTTCTCAAATTTGCTCTGTTATTAATCGAGTTAGAAAAATTTGAACTTAAAAAATTAAAGAGTTGATACTTAAGTGTTTTTTGACTTATGTCTTTGGGCAAATCAATCTTTTTCTCACTAATGATTAATACTTTTTTGTCGTTAGAAAAATTGACAGTTATATCTTTCTTATTTGAAAATCCAATTTTAAGTATTCTTTTTCTAATTTTAGATTGTTTCGAGAATT
>MDSW01034078.1_pt1 | contig 14916 bp, 5 predicted proteins | sample 811171 | NCBI WGS metagenome assembly MDSW01 (sample SAMN05326641, study PRJNA326480) | marine metagenome | isolation source: seawater | place: Atlantic Ocean: North West | collected 2012 | reverse complement strand
CGCCGCCCGCGTGGTCTGCGGTCGGCGCGCGGGATCCCGGGCGCGATGCCTCGTTTCAAGGGCAAAGCGAGCCGCGGGCGGAGCCCCGGGGGTCCGCGCGGGGGCGGATCCTCCGCGGGGGGGTACGTCGGGTGCGACGCCCAGCTCGTGCCTCGCATCCAGGAGTACGCGCGCGGCAACGACGTCTCGGACGTGGACGACGTCGTCGAGCACCTCCGCGGGTGCTACCGCGAGTACCTGCGGAAGCCGATGCTCGTCTTCCGCAAGGGCGTGGAGCGCGCGATCGAGGAGATGCGCAAGCGCGCCCCCCCGGGGAGGCCCTCGCGCACGATCGAGTCCCTGGAGGCGGCGCACCTCGAGCGTCGCGGCCTGCGCATGGCGGACGAGCGCGAGGAGGAGGAGGACGACGCCTCCGGCGAGGGCGGCGGCGCGGACGACGGAGACTCGAGCGAAGGGAGCGACGAAGACTCGAGCGAGGACGACTCCGAGGAGGGCGAAGAGGAGGACGCGCTCGTCGCGATGGAGGAGGACGACCCGGACGCGCGGGTGATGAACGCCCACCTCGAGGGCCTCTACGCCGGCGCCGCCGAGCGCGCGCCGAGCGCGCCGCGAGACGTCGCCGCCGCCGCGGAGGCCGCCGCGGAGGCCGCCGAGGTGGCCGCCGGAAGCTCCGCACCGCTCGTACGAGGAGGTGGAGATCCTGCCGCTCCCTCCTCGTCCTCTCCCGCGGGCGCGTTCGCGGCGCCGCACGTCGTCAAGGCGGCGGCGAAGCGCGCGCTCGACGCGGAGAAGCCGAAGACGGAGAAAAACGTCCCGAAACGTCCGTCGGCGCCCCCCCCGGCCGCCGCGCCCGCTCCGCCGCCCCCGATGTCCGCGGCGGAGGCGGGCCACCTCGCCGCGATGGCGACCGCGCGGTACTCGCGCCTGAGGGAGATCGAGCGCGAGAAGAGCGGCGGGAAGAGGAAGGGCGGTCGGCGCGAGAAGAAGCGCCGCCGAAGAGACGGCGCGGACGGCGGCGCCGAGTTCGGCGAGGACGATTTCGTCGCGGCGTACCTCCCCGGCGGGCCCAAGTACCGCCGCGGCGGCTCCGGGAACGGACCCGGGGACCCGTTCGGTCTTCAGAACGGCGATCCCGGGGAGGACGGCTTTCGGGACGGCGGCGCGGGGTCCTCGGCGTTCGCGCCGAGCGCGCCGCGGGAGGTTTCCCTCTCGGATCTGGGGGGCATCGAGGGGGCCCTGGGCGCGATTCGCGAGCTGATCCTGTGCCCGCTGACGCACCCCGAGCTGTACGGTTGGCTCGGCGTGGACCCCCCGCGCGGGGTCCTGCTGCACGGCCCCCCCGGGTGCGGGAAGACAACGCTCGCGCACGCCATCGCGCGCGAGGCCCGGGTGCCCTTCTTCGCCATCGCCGCGCCGGAGATTGTCGCCGGGGTGAGCGGCGAGTCCGAGGCGAAGATTCGCCAGCTCTTCCGCGCCGCCGCCGCCGCCGCGCCGAGCATCATCTTCATCGACGAGGTGGACGCCATCGTGCCCAAACGCGACGGCGCGCAGAGGCAGATGGAGTCCAGGATCGTCGCGCAGCTGCTGGCGTCCATGGACACCCTCGCGGAAGCCGTCGTCGTCCCGGGGGGGGAGGGGCTCTCGAGCGGAGAGGCGGAGGAGGGCGCCAACGCGCCGAGCGGAGACGGAGAGGAGGAGGAGGCCGCGGCGGTCACCGCTCGGCGCAAGGCGCACGTCACGGTCATCGGCGCGACGAACCGCCCCGACGGCATGGACGCGGCGCTTCGGCGCGCCGGGCGTTTCGACCGCGAGATCGCGCTCGGCATCCCCGACGAGGCGGCGCGGGGGCGCATCTTGGCCGTGCAGGCGCGGCGGCTGCGCCTCGCCGGCGGCCTCGACCTCGCCGAGATCGCCAAGAAAACCCCGGGGTACGTCGGCGCGGACCTCTCCGCGCTCGCGAAGGAGGCCGCGGCCGCGGCGGTGGCCAGAATCTTCCAGACGTTCACGAGGGAGGGAGGCGGCGGCGACGGGACCCTCGCGAAAGGGGACGAAGGCGGCGCCGCCGCCGACGACGCGAACGCCGGCGCGCGAAAAGAAAAAGCCGGCGCCGGTTCTTCGAAAATTTCGAAGAACCCCGGTTTCGGGTCGCTCGTCGGTCGCCTCGCGGACCGCCGTCCTCTGGACGCGTCCGAGCTCGAGCCTCTCGCGATCACGACGGGCGATTTCGCGGCGGCGATCGCGAAGGTCCAGCCGAGCGCTCGCCGCGAGGGGTTCACGACGACTCCCGCGGTGACTTGGGAGGACGTCGGGTCCCTGGCGGAGGTTCGCGAGGAGCTCGCGTTTTCCGTCGTCGAGCCCATCGCGCACCCGAGCCGGTTCCGCGCGATGGGCCTCGCGACGTCCACGGGCGTCCTGCTCTACGGCCCGCCGGGCTGCGGCAAGACGCTCGTCGCGAAGGCCACCGCGAACGAGGCGAAGGCGAACTTCATCAGCATCAAGGGCCCCGAGCTTTTGAACAAGTACGTCGGCGAGAGCGAGCGCGCCGTGCGCACGCTCTTCGCGCGCGCGAGGGCGGCGTCGCCGTGCGTCCTCTTCTTCGACGAGCTCGACTCGCTCGCGCCGAGGCGCGGGCACTCGGACGGCGGCAACCAGGCCTCCGAGCGCGTGGTGAACCAGCTTCTGACGGAGATGGACGGGTTGGAGGCGAGGTCGGCGACGTTCGTCGTCGCGGCGACGAACCGCCCGGACGCCATCGACCCGGCGATGCTGAGGCCGGGGAGGCTCGACAAGCTCCTCTACGTCCCCTTACCCCCGCCGGACGGACGCGCGGCGATCCTCAAGACGCTCACGCGCCGAACGCCCCTCACCCCGGGCCTAGACGTCGCGGCGATCGCGGCGAGCTCGCGGTGCGAGGGGTTCAGCGGCGCGGACCTCGCGTCGCTCGTCCGCGAGGCGTGCGTCGCCGCGCTCAAGGGGAACCTCGACGTCGCCAGAGCGCACGACGACGCGAGAGAACGCGCGAGGGCGATGAGGGTCGCCGAGGGGGGGGTCGTGGGCGGCTTAAGCGGGGAGGCGCCGCCGCTCCTCGGCGACGAGGAACCGAACGCGCCGCCGTCGGACTCGGACTCGGCGGCGCCTCATCCGCCGCCGCCGCTGGTCACGGCGGCGCACTTTGACGCGGCGTTTGAGCGCGTGCAGCCGTCGGTGAGCGCCGCGGACCAGCGGAGGTACGACGAGCTCAGGAGGAAGCTTCGGCGCGAGCGCGGGAGCCTCGCGCCGCGCGCGAGCGAGGAAGGGGACGACGACGCGCGCGAGGGAGCCGCGGGCGCGGCGGAGGCGCCGAGCCGCGCGCCGCTCGGGGGCGCCGCCAAGAAGCGCAAGGCGTGACGCGTCGCGGGCGCGAGACGCCGCGCGCGAGGTTTGAAGGGGGCGACGACGACGCGCGGTTTGGTTTTTTTTTTGTTCGCGCGACGTCGGCGAGGCGCGTCAGATATCGTGTGGTGTGTCGTGTAAAAAAGTACCTCCCTCCCGCTCGGAGGGTGTGTTTCGTCCGCGCGAAACGCGCGCTCGCGAGAGGCGAGACGCGCGTCGTCGCGAGAAGAGAGACGCCTCTCCGCGTTTCTTCTTCTTCTCAGCGCCTCCTCCTCTGCCTCTGCACCTGCTCCATCATCTCCTCCTCCGTCTCCGGGCACGGGTGCGGCCCCACGCCCGACCAGCACTTGCCGTCCTGCCACATGCAGTAGAACATGGAGGTGCAGTGCTCCTCTCCGAAATCCTCGGACTCGCACGCGTTTTCGCACCCGTCCGTCCCCGGGTACCCCACCCACGCGCCGTCCCCGTCGAGGCCGATGAGCGAGGGGTGCTTGTACAGCGGCATGTGCTGCGTCACGAGGGGATCGTCCGGATCCTTGTGGAAATCCCCCGAGCTCGTCGCCGGGTCGTCGTCGTAGTCCCTCCAGTGCGCCTCCATCTCCTTCACGCTGTTCGGGCACTCGTGCGGCCCGACGGCGGACCAGCACTTGCCCTCGTCGAACTCGCAGAAGAACAGAGCCGTGCACGCCGTCTCGTCGAACCCGTGGCCCTCGCACGTGAGCTCGCATCCCTTCGTGCCCGGGTACCCGGCCTCGTGGTCGAAGTGGTCGTGCCTGTACGGGCTCGTGTTCGCCTCGAGAACAACCTTCTCGATGCCGTCGTTCCAGCTCGCCGTCGGCTCGGGGTGGTGCACGTCGATGGGCGCGTGCGGCTCCTCGGGGTCCGCGCCGTCGCTCCACTCGCGAGGCGTCGGCACCGGCGTCGGCACGCCGCCGGCGTACGTCTGCTCCGCCGTCGGCGTCGCCATCGGGTTGTGGAGGAGCTCCACGGGGTCCACGTCGCTCGCGTGCTCGGCGACGTCGGCGACGTGCTGCACGAGGGGGAGCGGCGTGGACGCCGCCGAGTGGTCCGTGGGGCCCATCGGGTGGGGGTGCGCGGGATCGAACCCGGGCGTCGCCGTCGGCGTCGCGCCGTGCTCCGTCGGGTCGGGGTGCTCCGCCCCCGGGTTGAAGACGCCCGAGTGCCGCGCGTCGACAACGACGTGCCCCTGCGCGTCCACGGGGTGGCCCTGCGCGTCCACGTGGTCGACGCCCGGGATGACGTGGCCCGCGGCGTCCACGGCGACGTGGCCCTCGGCGTCCACGGCGTGGCCCTGCTCGTCCACGTGGTCGAACGCGCCGCCGCCGCCGTGCTCCTCCGGGTCGGGATGTTCGTCGCCCGGGTGCCCGTTCGGGTTGGCGGGGGAGATTTGTCCCGCGAAGTTCTTACGCGCCTCCGGGGTGAGCTGCTGCTCCGGCACCGGGGTGGGGATGGGGGTGACGTAGATGGGCGTGGGCTGGGGCTCCTCCACGACGGCGGGGGGCGGGTAGATGTACATGGCCGCGGGCGAGGGCGTGGGCGTGGGCGGGATGCCGTCCGGGCGCACGTGCTTGTACTCGTACTCGTACCAGAGCTCGTGCATGGCGTGCTCGGTGGCGGGGCACTCGTTCGGGCCGACGGCGGACCAGCACCGGCCATCCTCCCACTCGCAGAAGAACATCGTCGCGCACAGGCGCTCGTCGATGTTCACGCCCTCGCACGTCGTCTCGCACCCGATCGTTCCCGGGTACTCGTAGTTCTCGAACGACGCGGGGAAGCCCTCGAGGTCGTGGTGCAGCCCGGTTTCGTAATCGGCGTAGTGCTCGTCCCAGATGAGGTAGAGCTCCTCGAGATTCGCGGGGCACGCCTGGGGGCCGACCGCGGACCAGCACCGACCCACGTCCCACTCGCAGTAGAACATGGAGTCGCACATGTCGTGCGTGACGTGATCGCCCTCGCACGTCGCCTCGCACCCCTCGAACCCGGGGTAGCCGTGGAAGATGTTCTGGTGGTGGAAATCGGACCCGTCCACGCCGCCGTCGCCAACCTCCTTGAACTGCTCCGCGGGCTTCAGGTACTCGAACTCGGGCGCCTCGCGCTTCTCGACGACGCCCGTCGTCTGCCCGACCCTCGCGCGCGCGTAGGAACGCGTCTTGGCCAGGATGCGGGCGCGAGCGCGGGGGCCGGGGGGGGTCTTGGCGGGCGTCCTCGCGCTCGAGCCGAGGCTCGCGCGAGCATCCGCGAGGGTGTTGACCCCGAGGGGGGCGAAGCCCGTGTACGCGAGCGCGGCCACCGCGCAACCGGCGACCACGCACGTGCCGCCGACCGCCTTCCGCACCCAAGAGGACGCGGGGGTGGTGGCCCCCTTAGGGAGGAGGGCCTGAGACTCTTCCTGGACGGGGTTCATCGTCGTCTGAAGATCGCGCGAGGGAGGGGGGGCGGAGAATCGGGCGGGGACGTGGGTGCATGTGGGGAGGGGGTGAGTGTTTTCTTTTCCCTCGCGCAAACCCGCGGGGCACGCGCGCGCGTCGAGCGCGACGCGCGAGCGAAAAACCCGCGCGCGATCGGACGGCGCGAACGTCGCGGCGAGGGGGATACGCACGATGACGATGCACTCCTCGCGAAAGAAGGCGCGACGCGGCGTTCGGACGCTGCGTGCGCTCGGAGATGATCGCGAGCGGCGAGCGCCCCGGGAGGACGAGGCGCGTCGTTGTACGCTGTAGTAACCGATTTTTGGAAAGCACCTTTTACAGACTGAAAAGACACAGACAGAAAGTAGTCTCCATGATGTAACCACCACTTTTTTTGGACTGGGACTCGGACGATCCCGGCGGGGGCGGAAGAAAAGCCTGGTTTTTTCGGTTCGCGGGTGTTGCGCACTCGCCTCCGCGCGCGACGTGCTCACGCGCCACGCCGGCCCGAGCGCGCGCACACGACCCGAGCGAACGCCGCCGCCCGCGTCGTCTCGCGACGAAACCCGCGTCCTTCGACGCTCGATCGTTTCGCGTCGCGTCGTCCGAGCGCGTCATAATCCTCCCACGCGCGTGACCCGATGGCGACGCACGAGCGATCGCCGCTCCTCTTCGGCGCCGGCGACGACGCCGCTCCGCGAACGCGTTTCTTCCGCGTCATCCTCGGCGGCGCGGCGTGCGCTGGCCTCGCCGTCGTCGCCGTCGCGGGCCTTCGCGGCGTCGACGGCGCGAGTTTCCTCCCCTCCCGGCTCGGCGCCGGCCTCCTCGGCGATGACGACGCCCTCGGGGACGCCTCAGGGGAGCTCCTCTCCGGCGGCGACGGCACCATCACGCGCATCCTGGACTCCACCACCGCCGAGCTCCAGGACGGCGCGATGATGATGGACCCGGACGGATCCGGCAACGAGGGCGTCGGCAAGGTCCCGACGAACATCCCGTTCGACGCGGACCCGCTCACGGCGGAGGAGAACGAACTCATGGGCGAGGTGGAGGCGAAGGAGAACGGCGACGCGGACGCCCTCTCCTTCTCGGGCAGCGACGGCCTGGAGTGGCCCGGAAGCGACATCGATTCCGACGTCGATATCGGAACCGGAGGGTCCGATTCCGCGCCCGCCGCGTACGTCCAGCCCGCGCCGAAGGCGGCCGTCGCCGTGGAGACGCCGACGCCCACAGAGAAGGCGATGAACGACTTCCACGCCGCCGCTGAGCCCGCGGTTTCGGCGGCGCCCGCGACGGCGTCCTCCGACATCTCCTCGTCCACCTCGGGGTCGTCGGGTTCGGGCGATTTCTGGATCATGCCCCAGGAGACGATGGACGAGCTCGTCGCGGAGATCAAGCCCGCGGTGGCGTTCGAGTCCCCCCCCGCGCCGGAGGCGCCGCCTTTCCCCGAGAAGCTCACCCCCGAGTCCATCATCGTCTCGAAGGAGGACTCCACGATCAAGGCTGAGTTCAAGCCCAAGAACCCGTTTGAACTCCCCGAGCCCCTCAAGGAGGGTAACGACGTCGTCGCCGTGCCGGTGACAAACGTGCCCCCGCGCGGGTTCCTGGAGGAGGAGATGGATCTCTTGCTTCAGAACAAGGGGCGCAACGCCGGCTTGAAGCCCAAGAATCTCAAGGCGCGCGCGTTCTATTATGCCGCGGTGGACTCCTTCAACCTCACCAACGCGCACTGCGGCCCGCACGACTCGCTCATGCGCGCGCTGACGCCCATGCTCAAGCAATCGTTCAACGCGAGCCACGAGGAGGGGCGCATGAACGTCACCGTGGACGCTGTCGCGTTCGGGAGCTGCATCGAGAGCCCGCGGCCGCACAAGTCGTCCTACCCGGAATGGTATGTGCCCGCGTCGTCGGTGAACCTCATGTTCATGTCCGCCGTGAACCGCGAGAAGATCGCCGGGAAGGAGCAGCTCCAGAAGTTCATGGTGGATTCGAGCAGGGTGATCCGCGCGGGGGGGTTCCACGCCATGATGCAGAAGACGCTGTACGAGCGCGTCGACGCGTACGACGGGCAGTTCGACGCCGTCAAGATCCTCACCACGTGGCTCCCCAGGCTCATCGGGTTCGTGATCATCGAGGGGCCGCCCGGCTCGGGGGAGGCGCTCCTGAAAACCAACGGGCCGATCATGGCCAGCTAGGGGGAGCGAAGTATACATCATCGATAGGGGGGGGGGAACCGATCTTTGAAGAAGAGGGAGTCCTGTTGATTGAAAGGCGACCGATTTCGACACCAAATTCTTGACGAAGCGCGGCGATCTCTCGGACTGCTGGACCAATTGTAGCCGTTTTTTCCTCCATCAGAACTCGTTCCCCTCTTTTCCCCCAAATCTCGGCGCGTCTTCGCTCGCCACTCACCCGAGCGCGCCGACGCCTCCTTCGCCGCGCGCGCAGAGAAGACCGCGACCGCGCCGCCATGGCGTCCGCAACGAGCGACGCCGGGCCGAAGAAGCGCCTGGTCATCAAGAAGATGGTCCTGGAGAACTTCAAGTCGTACGCCGGGGCGCAGCACGTCGGCCCCTTCCACAAGGTGCGCCGAGATGCGTCGAGCGTGGGGACCTGCGAGATGTGTCTCGCTCGCGGGGTGAAGGCCGTCGCCGCGGCCGAGGATCGAGCGCGGCGACGCCGCCCCCACGCTCGAGACGCGCGCGCGGGACCGGCGATACGCGCGATGCGCGCGCGGGAACCCCCTCGCGCGCGAATCCGGGCGGGCCCGGCGGGTCGCCCCCGTCGGTTTCTCGTTCCCCCGTGTGCCTTTTTTTTTCTCGGCGCGGACGAGACCCGCGGGACGAGACCCGTCCCCGCGGTTGGCGCGAGAACGCCTCCGGTCGCCTTCTCCGCGCTGGAGTCCTCTCCTCACCCCTTCCCTTTCCGACACCCCGCTCCACCCTCGCCTCTCTCATCGCAGTCTTTCTCCTCCGTCGTGGGCCCTAACGGCAGCGGTAAGTCGAACGTCATCGACGCCATGCTCTTCGTGTTCGGCAAGCGCGCCAAGCAGCTCCGCCTGAACAAGGTGTCCGAGCTCATTCACAACTCGACGGATTTCCGCTCGTTGGAGTACGCGCGCGTGGAGGTGCACTTCCACGAGATTGTGGACAAGCAAGGCGAGGACTTCGAGGCGGTCCCCGGTTCGGATTTCGTCATCTCGCGCGAGGCGTACCGCAACAACACGAGCAAGTACTTCATCGACCAGAAGACGTCCAACTTCACGGAGGTGACGACGCTGCTCAAGGCGCACGGCGTGGATCTGAACAACAACCGGTTCCTGATCCTCCAGGGCGAGGTGGAGCAGATCTCGATGATGAAGCCCAAGGGGGAGAAGCCCGGGGACGAGGGCCTGCTGGAGTACCTCGAGGACATCATCGGCACGAACCAGTACGTGGAGCCGATCGAGGAGAAGGCGAAGGCGCTGGAGGAGCTCAACGACAAGCGTGGGTCGCAGGTGAACCGCCTCAAGATCGTCGAGAAGGAGCGCGACGCGCTCGGCGGGGCGAAGGCGGAGGCGGAGCTCTTCATGGCGAAGGAGCGCGAGCTCCTGAGGACGCGCTCGGTGCTGTACCAGCTCTTCTCGCGCGAGGCGCTCGACGCGACGGCGGCGATCGAATCGAGCGTCGCCGAGCTCGAGGAGACGCTCGCGGCGGAGCGCGCCAAGTCGGCGGCGAGCTCGGAGGCCGCCGACGCGCTCGACGCGGTCGTCAAGACGCACACCGCGGCGCTCGCGGAGCTGAAGAAGGAGCTCGACGAGGCGACGAAGGCGTTCGCGGAGTTCGAGCGGAAGGACATCCAGCACCGCGAGGACCTGAAGAGCGCGAAGGCGCGCTCGAAGAAGCTCGACGACAAGCTCGCCAAGGACGCGAAGAAGCAGAAGGACATGGCGGAGGAGACGGCGGCGATCGAGCGCGACGCGCCGATGCTCGAGGCGAAGAAGGCCGAGCTCGAGGAGAAGGTGCAGGCGGAGGAGAAGGCGCTCGAGGAGATGCTCGCCTCGCTCAAGGGCGAGATGGCACGCGTCGGCGAGCGGCTCGACGCCGCGCAGCGAGCGCTGCAGCCTTGGGAGGGGAAACTCGCCGACGCCAAAGCCGCCGTCGACGTCGCCGCCGCCGAGCGCGACCTGCTCGCGAACCAGTGGCGAGAGGCGCGGGAGAAGCTGGAGAAGGCCAAATCCGGCGCCCAGGAGGCCACCGCGCTCGCGAAGAGCAAGAGGGAGGAGATCGCGGACGCGGAGGCGACGCTCGAGAGCGAAAAGGCGCGCGCCGCGGAGCGCCGCGAGGCGGAGGCGGCGAACCGCGCGGCGGAGGCCAAGGCGAACGAGACGCAGCGCGAGATCCGCGGCAAGCTCGAACAGCGCAAGACCGCGGCGGAGACCGAGCGGTCGAAGGGCGCCATCGTCCGGGCGCTGATGGCGGCCAAGGCCAGGGGCAAGATCAAGGGCGTCCTGGGCCGGCTGGGCGACCTCGGCGCCGTCGAGAAGAAGTACGACGTCGCCGTGAGCACCGCGTGCGGCGCGCTCGACTACGTCGTCGTCGAGACCACCGCGGACGCGCAGGCGTGCGTCGCGTACCTCCGCGCGAACAACCTGGGCGTGGCGACGTTCCTGATCCTCGAGAAGCAGAAGGGCCTGGAGGGGAGGATGCGGGAGAGCCAGGCTGCGCCGAAGAACCCGAAGGCGCCGCGGCTGATGGACCTCATCAAACCCGCCGAGCCGCGGTTGGCGGTGGCGTTTTATTACGGCGTCAGGGACACGGCGGTGGCGGACGACCTCGACGCCGCGAGCAAGATCGCGTACGAGGGCAAGACGCGCGTGAGGGTCGTGACGCTCGCGGGGCAACTCATCGAGACGAGCGGGACGATGTCCGGCGGAGGGAGTAAGCCCAAGGGTGGGCGCATGCGCGTCGGCGACGCGGCGCCGGCGGCGGAGGAGGAGTGCGGCGACGAGCGCGCCGCCGCCGAGCGCATCGCCGACGCCGAGAAGGAACTCGCCGCCGCGAGCTTGACGTTCGAGGAGGCGCGCTCGGCCGCCGTCGCCGCGGGTAAGGAGGCGAAGGAGGCCGAGGCGGCGGTCGCGAAGATGGAGCGCGCGCTGCCGAAGCTCCGCGCGGAGGTGAAGGCGGCGGAGGAGCGGGCTGCGGATCTCGAGTCGCGCCTCGCGGACCTCGCGGACGCGGCGCGGGAGACGAAGGAGGACAAGGCTGAGCTCGCCAGGTTGGAGAAGGCGGTCGAGGAGGCGACCGCGACGCACGAGCGCGTCGTCTCCGATGCCGCGGGCATCCGCGCCGAGTGCGAGACGCTTCAGAAGGAGATGGACGACGTCGGCGGCGAACCGCTGAAGGCGCTGCGGGCGCTCGTGAAGTCGCTCAACGCGGAGATTGTCGAGACGGGCGACGCGGCGACGGCGAAGCGCGCGACCGCCGCGTCGCACGCCAAGGCGACCGCGCGGCTCGCAAAGGCGATCGAGGAGGCCACGGCCGAGCGAGAGAAGCTGACCGAGGACATCAAGGCGACGAAGGAGGCGTTCAAGGCGCTCGAGGACGGCGCCATGGAGGTGCTCGAGTCGCAGAAGGCGCTCCAGGCGCGGTGCGACGAGAAGGGGAGCGAGCTTGCCGCCGCCGCGGCGGAGCGCGACGACGCCCTCAAGGTCGTCGGCGCGGTCAAGCACGCGGAGGTGGACATCGTCGCCAAGCTCGACGATCTCCGGGCCACCGCGAAGGAGAACGAGGACAAGGCGGCGCACTGGGGGAAGGAGCTCGAGAAGCTGCGCGAGGAGCAGGCAGCGCTCCTGCGCGAGTCGGGCGCGGCGGCGGAGGAGGGCGGGTCGCCGCCGTCGCCTCCGCCTTTGCTCACGCCCGAAGAGCTCGAGGCGCACACCCAGGAGGCGACGCAGAGCGCGGCGGAGGCGCTGGAGGCGGAGCTTGCGGCGATGAAGCCGGACATGTCCTCCATCGAGGCGTTCCGCGAGAAGGAGGGGGAGTACGACGTTCGCGCCGGGGAGCTGCGCGGCGTGACGGAGGAACGCGACGCGACGCGCGCTTCGTACGACGAGCTCCGCAAGAAGCGCCTGGACGAGTTCATGGCCGGGTTCGACGTCATCTCGCTGAAGCTCAAGGAGATGTACCAGATGATCACCCTCGGCGGCGACGCCGAGCTCGAGCTCGTGGACTCGCTCGATCCCTTCAGCGAGGGCATCGTCTTCTCCGTGCGCCCTCCGAAGAAGTCGTGGAAGAACATCGCCAACCTCTCCGGCGGCGAGAAGACGCTCTCCTCCCTCGCCCTCGTGTTCGCCCTGCACCACTACAAGCCCACGCCGCTGTACGTCATGGACGAGATCGACGCCGCGCTGGACTTCAAGAACGTCTCCATCGTCGGGCACTACATCAAGGAGCGCACGAAGGACGCCCAGTTCGTCATCATCTCCCTCCGCAACAACATGTTCGAGCTCGCCGACAGGCTCGTCGGCATCTACAAGACCAACAACACCACCAAGACGGTCGCCATCAACCCGGGCGCGTTCGAAGTCGGCGCGGCGAACAAGAAGGAGAAAGCCGCCGCCGCGCCGCGGGCGGACGGGGAAGAAAACGCCGACCCGACCATCGCCGCGTGAGTCGTCAAACGAAAAGCGAGGAGGCGAAGGGCGGGGTTGTTTTCCGGATGGGGGGGGGAAAGGGGGGCGCGCGCGCGAAGCCGCCGAACGTGTACATGTGACAAATCAGATACCCACGAGAACGTACCGTCGCGACGAGATCCATCTCAGATCGGGTATCCCGACGAGAGACCCTGCGCCGGGGCCCCCCGGTTTCTTGTGAATGTGACCTGACGAGTCTCCAGGTTTCATGTGACAGTGATTCTCTGACTGCTCAATCACAGGTGACGGAGTCATAACAACAACGACACCTCCTCTCGGGGGGCGTCCGGGCCTCGGCGCGCGAGTCGTCGCGTCTCGCATCCTCGCGCGGCGACGGTCACACGCCCGCCGCGCCGCGGGATCGCGTCGCGCGGTTCGCGGCGTGCCTTCGGCGGCGATCATGGAGGGCGCGCTCGGGGCGCCGGGCGCTCCCGCGGGCGGGCGCGGGTCGCGACCCGCGGGAGCGGTGGCGCTCGCCGCGCTCTCGAGCCTCGCGCTGTTCGTCGCGGCGACGTTCCAGGCGGCGTCGCAGCGGCCGTCGGTTCTGGTGCGCGCGCGCGCGCCGCGCCCCGCGCGCGCCTCCCGCCCCCCCCGCGTCCCCCCTCGCTCGGCGCGCGGCTCGTCGTCGCCCGCGGGCGCGCGTCCCGTCCCGTCGGACCCTCGCGTCGGGAATCGCATCGACGCGACGACGCGCAATTCCCCGGCGCGCGGCGGGGTGCTCACTCGCGGGCGCTCTCGTTCGCGTCGCGCCGAACCGCCTCGCGCGCGAGCCTCCATCTCACCCCTCCCCTCTCCCGACCCCCGCCCCATGTTTCCCGCAGTCCTTCGCGTTCCTCCTTCTCTTCGGCGCCGAGCGCGTGGCGAGCGCGGCGCGGCACCCCGACGCCGCCCGGTTCGGATTCTTGTTGACCCCGACGCATCTCGCTGTGTGGCGCCGCGCGTTCACCCTCACCATCGTCGCCTTGCTCGGGCAGGCCATCGTCCAGGCGTGCTCCGCGAGCTACGGTCCGACCTGGCTCTCTCGGCGCCCCGACGCGCGCCGCGCGCTGCGATGGTCGGGCTTCGCGCCCTCCTCGGGCGGCGCCGGCGACGCGTTTGCCGAGTGCATGCCGTTTCTCGTCCTCCTCTTCGCCGCCGCCGCCCGCCTGTTCGCGCACAGGAGAACCGCCGCGAAGCTCGCGGAGGCCTACGAGGGCCTCCCCGAGGGCGCGGCGGACGCGGACGAGGCGGAGGCGCACGCGCGCATATTTTTCGAGACGCGAGAGGGAGGACGCGAGAGGGGGGACCGATCGGGAGAGCGCTTCGACGATTCGCGCCGGACGTCGCTGGCGACGCTCGCGTGCGCGCTCGTCGCCGGCGCCTCCGCGCCGTCCCTCCTCGCGCTTCCGTACGTCGTCTTCTGCGCGTTCTGCGCGCTCGCTCACGGCCTGGAGACGCACGGCGCGCTTACGCCCCTGCAGACGCGCCGGAGGCGCAACGAAGCGGCCCGAAGGCGCGCCGGAGGAGGAGGAGGAGGGTCGGGCGCCTCGGGTTCGCTCGGCGAACACAGTCGCCCGCTCGCCGGCTTTTCGTTTCTCCGCCGCGGGGGGAACGCGCTGGCGTGCGCGGCGTACGCCGCGTCGCACTTCGCCCTCGTGTACGCGTACCAGCTCCCGGAACTCGCGGCGAGCGCGGACGGGGCCAAGGCGGAGTGGCTCGGACTCTACGTGTACGCGAGCGACGCCCCGGGGGGGGGGCCCGGGGGCGACGCGTCGCGCGCGAAAATGAAAATCGCCGCCGCGCTCGAGTCGGCGCAGCTCGCCGCGCTCGCCGGTCTGTTCTGTTGCCTGTGCGCGACCGAGGCGGAGAAAGAGGCCGGGGGGGAAAGCGCCCGAGCGGGAGGAGGAGGAGCGAGAAGAGGAGGAGTGGACGGCTTAGCGCGCGACGATGCGTCCGTCGATGCATCCGACGGAGCGACTCGCCTGTCCGCGCCGCTCCTGGACGGGTACGCGTCGTCGGATGACGACGTGGACGGCGCCCGGCTCGAGGCGCGTTCGGGCGCGAATTCGGCGTGCGACGACCCGGTGACTGGCGCTCACGGTTCCGACCGGTCCGGCGCGTCCACGCCGCGAGGCCCGACGACGTTCGAGGCGCCTCCCCTCGCGACGCGGCTCCTCGCGCGCTTCGCGGGCGCCCTCGCCGCCGTCGTCGTCGTCTTCGCGTCGCTCGCGTTTCCGAGCGTCGCGGCGGCGCCCGCGCTCGCGTTCGCGCTCCGCGCGATCACGTCGAGGCCGGACCACGGCGGGTTCGCGCGGCGGCGAGGGCCGCCGCTCCTCGCGTACGTCGCGGCGTGGGCCCTGGCGGAGTACGCGGCGGCGTCCCTGCCCGAGGCGGTGCGGAGGAAGGTCGTCGGCGGCGGCGGCGGGGGGGGGGGGGGGGGGGGGGGGGGGTTTTTTTTTTTTT
>MDSW01143282.1_pt1 | contig 14918 bp, 25 predicted proteins | sample 811171 | NCBI WGS metagenome assembly MDSW01 (sample SAMN05326641, study PRJNA326480) | marine metagenome | isolation source: seawater | place: Atlantic Ocean: North West | collected 2012 | reverse complement strand
TAATTCCGCCATATTAAGTAAATAACGCCCGTCACCATCTGCCATCATCCGAAGGGTAATACGTGCATCAGCCTTTAGCGGCAGCTCTTTACCGGTTACTGCTTCAGTGCGTAACAACAAGCTTTCTAGGGCATTATCATCAAGCCGATTAACAACCAAAACCTGACAACGTGAGAGGAGTGGTGCGTTCAACTCAAAAGACGGATTTTCAGTTGTCGCACCAATGAGAACAATCGTACCGTCTTCGACAAACGGTAAAAACCCATCCTGCTGAGCACGATTAAACCGATGTATCTCATCAACGAAGAGAAGCGTGCGCCGTCCTGCTTCGCGCTCACGCTTTGCCTCTTCAAAGACCTTTCGAAGATCCGCCACACCGGAAAATACAGCGGACAACAAAACAAATTTAACACCCGTATTTTTTGCTAATAAACGCGCAATGGTTGTTTTTCCACTTCCTGGTGGACCCCACAGAATTATTGAAACGAGGTTTTGGTCCGCTAACATTTGTCCAATTGGGCCTTGGGCACTCAAAAGATGATCCTGACCAACCACGTCCTCTATCTCATTTGGCCGTAGCCGATCGGCCAACGGACGTTGCGTTTTGTTTTCGAAAAGGGTGTCGGTGGGAGTCACATTAACCCTCAATTACAGCAGTAAAGATCCGATTTTTACGCTGGACCGTTATTCGCCATTTCCATATTGACCTACGCTCCATCATCTCAAGGGCCTGTTTTAGATTTTTGACCAGTTTAACTTGGATGTTATTAACTTCTAAAATAAAATCGCCTGGCTCAAGGCCAAGTCTACGAGCCGGGCTGCGATTTTCGGTGCCCAAAACGACAATTCCACGCCGCATAGGGTCGAGAGATAATTCTTCTCCTAATGCCGGCGACATGTTTGCTACCGTAGCGCCTGACAAAGGTTGCGCCCCTTTCAAAATAGTCACATTTCGGAGTGGGAGTTCAGGAGCCGCCTCCAAAACCATAGTCAAGTATTTAGTCTTACCCTGCCGAACTAATTTTAATTCCACCTTTCGACCTACTTTAAGGGTAGCAATTTTAAACCTAAGCTCACCAGGGCTAGACACCTCGCGATTATTTATTTTAGTGACAACATCCCCAGATTTTAGCCCGGCACGGGCAGCAGGCCCTCCCTCATAAATTTCATTAATCAAAACCCCCGTTGGCCTTTTCAAACCTAAGGATGACATCAAGTCAATATTTAAAGCTTGGCCGGCGGCTCCAAACCATGGTCGATAAATTTTTGCTCCATGTACCGCATTATCAATTATTCGGGCAACCATATTCGCTGGAATGGCAAAACCTATACCCTGGGAGCCCCCGCTTTTACTATAAATTGCGGTATTTATACCTACAAGTTGCCCGTCCATAGTAATCAATGCACCACCGGAATTTCCTGGGTTAATTGCAGCGTCTGTTTGAATGAAGAAACTAAAGTCTGACACCCCATTGGCAGCTCTTCCTAAAGCGGAAACAATCCCTCCGGTCACTGTTTGCCCAACCCCAAAAGGATTGCCAATTGCTAAGACTAGATCCCCTACTTCCAATTCATCAGAATCCTTTAACCCAAGAAACGGTAGTGGTTCACTAACATTCTGCAATTTCAAAACAGCGAGATCCGTTTTTTCATCGGAGAGAATTACATTCGCAGCAAGTTCACGCCGATCAGATAAAACCACCCTAATCTGATCGGCATTTTTTATAACGTGGTTATTTGTAACCACGATTCCTGCAGAACGAACTATAACGCCAGACCCGAGGGAGTTTTCAACGCGTTTCCGATCGCCCCGGAAATTATAGCCGTTTCCACCGAAAAATTGTCGAAAAAAGGGATCGTTAAAGAATGGTGAGCGGACGTTTTTTACAACGCGCCTAGTGTAAATATTGACCACCGCCGGTGCTGCACGTTTCACTAGAGCAGCGTAAGACATATTTATTTCTGATTGAGACCTAGGTAAACGCTTTTCGGCGACAGCAGGTTGTAAATTTGCAACCAACAAAATTACCATAACGGTCCAGGTCTTAATAATTTGATTCAAGGCATCCGGCATCTATGTTTCCTCTAAAAACACCTTAAACAAAAGGGCTGGTGCAAAAAACAAAAGAGGCAGCCATAGGCCACCTCTTTTTATTAGGACAACTCTGATAATTTTGGTTAAGCCGCTTCCGGCTCCACCTCTTCAGGAGTATTTTGCGGAGGCCCTGAATCTTGACCCTTAGCTTCTTCATCACGACCTACTAATTCAATGATGGCCATTGGCGCGTTATCACCATATCGATAACCGGCCTTCAAAACCCTCGTATAGCCTCCATTTCGTTCAAGATAACGTTTTGCAAGGACAGAAAACAATTTTTCCGCAATTGCCCTATCGTTATTTAATCGACTCAAAGCCTGGCGACGAGCGTGTAAAGTATCGCGTTTACCCAAAGTGATCAAACGATCTACGATACTTCGTAGCTCTTTAGCCTTTGGTAAAGTTGTCTTGATTTGCTCGTGCTTAAGCAATGCAACTGACATATTGCGAAATAAGGCTTTACGGTGCGAACTCGTTCGGTTCAGTTTCCGGCCGCTTATTTTATGGCGCATTTTCTAGCTCCAGATCAATAGGGTTCTTCGAGCCGCTTTGCAAGCTCTTCAATATTCTCAGGTGGCCATTCCAGGATGTCCATACCGAGATGGAGGCCCATCTGAGACAAAACTTCCTTGATTTCATTTAGAGACTTTCGGCCAAAATTTGGAGTGCGGAGCATTTCTTGCTCAGACTTTTGAACAAGATCACCGATATAAATAATATTATCATTCTTCAAACAATTTGCTGAACGAACAGATAACTCAAGCTCATCGACCTTGCGCAATAAGTTTCTGTTGAACGCTGGTTCCACCGGCACCTCTGTGTCCTCTGGGACGGTCGGCTCTTCAAAATTAACGAAGGGCCTCAATTGTTCCTGTAAAATACGGGCAGCAAGGGCAATAGCATCATCTGGTGTTACCGTCCCATCCGTTTCAACGTCAATAGTCAATTTGTCATAATCAGTAACCTGACCCACCCGAGTATTATCGACGCGAAAGGATACCCTACGAACCGGGCTATAGATTGCATCGATAGGTACGAGACCAATGGGCTGATCTTCGCTACGTATCTGCGCTGCCGGAACATAGCCCATACCCGTAGTTACGGTCATCTCCATATTCACCTTCGCACCATCATCAAGGGTGCATATCACTAAATCTGGATTGACGATTTCAACGTCATGCGCCCCGTCAATCATTCCTGCAGTCACCTCTGTAGGGCCCTCTGCCGATAAAGAAATCCGGCGCGCCTCATCACCATGATAGCGCAGCGAGAGCGATTTAAGGTTAAGAACGATATCGGTAACATCTTCTAAGACGCCAGGAACCGAAGAGAATTCGTGCAGAACACCATCAATTTGGACAGCGGTAACAGAAGCACCTTGTAGCGACGATAATAAAACACGCCTCAGCGCATTACCCAGCGTCAAACCAAAACCACGCTCTAGGGGTTCGACCACTATAGTACCGACACGGGCTTCATCATATCCCGGTGTAACTTCTAATTTATTTGGTTTTATAAGTTCTTGCCAATTTTTCTGAATCACGAGTGCAACCTCATTTTTACTTGGGGGATAAACCCTTCAAGAATTTAATTCGTTAAGGCGGGCCTTACCGCCGCTTATTCCATAATAATGGCGTTATACACGCCGACGTTTACGCGGTCGACATCCGTTATGGGGAATTGGTGTAACGTCCTTGATAGCAGTAATATCAAAACCAACCGTTTGCAAAGCGCGTAGGGCTGATTCACGTCCTGACCCCGGACCCTTAACTTCGACTTCTAGAGTTTTCATCCCATGCTCCATTGCCTTGCGGCCGGCGTCCTCAGCTGCCATTTGTGCGGCGTAGGGAGTGGACTTCCGAGACCCCTTAAAGCCAGATTGCCCAGCGGATGACCAAGCGATCGTATTACCCTGCGCGTCAGCAATTGTGATCATTGTATTATTAAATGTAGCATTTACATGGGCAATTCCCGATGTAATATTTTTACGTTCGCGTTTCCTAACGCGAGTAGTTGCAGCCTTAGCCATTATTTATTCCTACCGTGCATCAGTTTTTGCCTGTAATCGGACGGGCACGGCCTTTACGGGTACGTGCATTCGTGTGTGTACGCTGCCCGCGCACTGGCATGCCACGGCGGTGACGCAGCCCGCGGTAACAGCCTAGATCCATCAAACGTTTAATGTTCGTAGAGATATCTCGGCGCAATTCGCCTTCAACCCGATGATCGCGATCTATTACCTCTCGGATACGACCGACTTCATCGTCGCTTAATTCATTCATGCGGATCTTTGAATCGACCCCAACAGATTCACAGATCTTCGACGCTGTTGTCCGGCCTATCCCATGAATGTAGGTCAAGGCTATGCCCGTTGGCCTATTGGGAAGGTTTACACCCGATATCCGTGCCATCCAAGTCCTCCTATTTAAGGCAACAATTGCCTTGATTTTCAGTTACTTTTGCCCGTGCCCGAAGGTGCCGGATTATAGGAACTCTCGTTTGCAAGTCAACAATCATACACCTCCTAAAACAGCCTCAATTTCGGCCGTCACATGAGCAATTTCTGCCATGGCATCGACAGCGGTCAAACTGTTTGTTTTTTGGTAATAGGGGAGTAGCGGGGCGGTCTGTGATTCATAAGCATCGAATCTAGCCCGAACTGTCTCAGGATTATCATCTGACCGGCGCGAAAATTCCGTTTTACCGCAATAATCACAAATCCCTGCCTGTGCAGGCTTCTGAAACTCATCATGATAACCAGCACCACACCCGACACAGCTATAGCGTCCTACTATTCGCTTCGTAAGTATTTCTTTATCGACAGACATCTCAATAACATGATCTATTTTCATGTTCTTTTTATTGAGCATTACGTCTAAAGCCTCCGCTTGAGCTGGGGTCCGCGGAAATCCATCTAAAATAAAACCATTGCCACAATCGGGATGTTCAATCCGCTCAGAAATCATCCCTATCATTGTGTCATCGGGCACAAGCGCACCTGATTCCATGATAGTTTTAACCTTTTGTCCAAGATCACTGTCCGAGGCTATCGCCGTACGCAACATATCCCCAGTAGAAAGTTGAATTAGGCCATGGCGACGATTGAGTTCTTGTGCTTGGGTGCCCTTTCCGGAGCCAGGTGGCCCTAAAAGAATGATATTCATCCGCGACGCCCCCTCAAACGAGACTTTTTTATCAACCCCTCATACTGATGAGCTAATAGATGAGACTGAACTTGCGCCACTGTATCCATTGTTACTGTCACAACGATTAACAAGCTAGTTCCACCAAAATAAAAAGGGACAGAATATTTAGAAATTAGCAGTTCGGGCAAAATACTGATCGCAATAAGATAAAGCGCGCCGAATACGGTCAAGCGAGTTAAAATAAAGTCAAGGTATTCAGCTGTATTTTTCCCAGGCCTTATACCAGGTAAAAAACCCCCATTATTCTTCAGATTATCAGCAGTCTCTGAAGGATTAAATACTACAGAAGTATAAAAAAATGCAAAGAAGCCAATCAGAAAAGAATATAAGACTAAATAGGCTAATTGGCCGCGTCCAAGATAGGCAACCATAGAGTTAAGCCATTCGGGTCCAGCATTAGCAGTGAATCCAGCCAAAGTAATCGGCAAGAGTAATAAAGAACTTGCAAAAATTGGCGGGATGACCCCAGCCGTATTGAGTTTTAGCGGCAAATGCGAGCTATCACCACCAAACATTTTGTTTCCCACTTGGCGTTTAGGGTATTGAACGACAACACGGCGCTGGGCTCGTTCGACATAGACGATTACCGCAATCACTACCATTGCCATCAACAGAAAGAAAACGATTAAACCAGAAGGTAATGCCCCAGTACGGCCAAGCTCTAGGGTACCAGCTAACGCGGAGGGCAGCTCAGCTACAATACCAGCAAATATAATCAATGAAATACCGTTTCCAACACCGCGGGCCGTGATCTGTTCACCCAGCCACATTAGGAACATTGTTCCCCCGACTAGTGTGATCACTGTTGTCGCCCTAAAAAACAGCCCTGGGTCAATAACCGCTGACCCTTGAGACCCCATCATACCTTCAAGGCCAACCCCAATTCCATAACCTTGAAGCATCGCTAAAAAAGCCGTGCCATAACGGGTATATTGATTAATTTTTTTACGCCCTGGCTCTCCTTCTTTTTTTAAAGCTACAAAATAAGGTGACACTGCGGTAAGGAGCTGCATAATAATTGCGGCCGAAATATACGGCATAATCCCAAGTGCAAAAATCGTCATACGACCAAATGCGCCACCGGCAAACATATTAAACATTCCGAGTATTCCACTCGCCTGCTGCTGGAAAATTTCTTTCAGGATTGTTGGATCAATACCTGGCAACGGAATATATGTCCCAAGACGATAAACGATCAGCGCTCCAAGGGTGAACCATAGCCTTTTTTTCAACTCGGTAGCCTTTGAAAGCTGACCAAAATTGATATGCGCGGCTAATTGTTCAGCAGCAGATGCCATTTCGTTCTCCGGCGGGTAAAATTAAAGCCATTAAAATCAGTCGACAGTGCTTTTCGTCTCTACCGGCTCTGGGTTTTTCGTCATAGGTTTGCTTGGCTCTTTAGCCGTTTTTATTGAAGCAAGAAGTTTGATCGAACCACCGGCTTTTTCAACAGCTTTGATAGCGGCTTTTGATGCACCAATAACTTCGATATTAACCTTAGAAGTAAGATCGCCCTTTGCCAGGAGACGGACGCCATCTTTCGCTGTTTTGATCAGACCTGCTTTTCGAAGGGCTTCAGTATTAATGAGCTTGGTGGCATCAAGCTTATCAGATTCAATTGCAGCCTGAAGCCTTCCCAGATTAACCTCTCGGAATTTCTTACGAAAAATATTATTGAAGCCGCGTTTGGGTAAACGCCGGAAAAGTGGCATTTGACCACCTTCAAAGCCTGCCAACGCAACACCGCTGCGAGACTTCTGGCCCTTCTGCCCCTTACCGGAGGTTTTTCCTAATCCGGAAGATGCACCGCGACCAACACGTTTACGTAGTTTTTTCGCTCCGGGATTGTCAGAAATTTGGTTTAATTGCATGTTTTACCTCAAAGCGCAAAAGCGCAGTTATTTCAGCCTTCTTCGACACGGACAAGATGTCTTACTTTGTTAATCATACCCCGAATTTCTGGTGTGTCCTTGAGCTCACTAGTACGATGCATTTTATTTAGGCCAAGGCCAATTAAAGTTTGACGTTGATCTGCCGGCCGTCCAATTGGACTGCCCGTTTGAATTATTTTTACCTTGCTATTAGACATTTGGCGCCTCCGCAGCATTGGACGGCGTCACGCTTTCAGAACCGATACGTGAACCAAGTATATCAGACACCTTGCGACCGCGGCGCGCGGCTACCGAACGCGGAGATTGCAGCCGTCCAAGGGCTTTGAACGTAGCCTTAACCATATTATATGGATTTTGGGAACCTGTCGATTTAGCAACAACGTCCTGAACACCTAATGTTTCAAAAACGGCGCGCATAGGTCCTCCCGCAATGATGCCTGTTCCCGCTGGAGCAGATCTGCAAACGACGTGCCCGGCACCAAAGTCGCCACGCACGTCATGATGTAAGGTACGGCCTTCACGCAACGGCACTCGGATCATCTGGGATTTAGCTTTTTCAGTTGCCTTACGTATAGCCTCCGGCACTTCCCGCGCTTTACCCGAACCAAATCCAACACGTCCCTTTTCGTCACCGACTACAACCAATGCAGCAAAACCAAAACGACGGCCGCCCTTAACTACCTTTGCAACTCGATTTATTCCAACGAGTTTATCAACTAAGTCATTTTGCTCAGCATTACTATCTCGGCCTCGGCCTCTACGTTGGTTATTACGTGCCATAATCGTTACTCCGTCAGAATTTCAAACCCGCTTCACGCGCGGCATCAGCCAGCGCTTTCACGCGACCATGAAACAAATAAGACCCTCGGTCGAAGACAACCTCGTCTAGACCCTTCGCTGTAGCGCGTTCTGCAACCAATTTGCCAACAGCAGCAGCCGAAACCGTTGTGGAACCGGACTTAATTTCTTCCCTAACTTCTTTATCTAAAGTGGAAGCGGAAACGACCGTATTACCTTGTTGGTCGTCAATAATTTGAGCATAGATATTTTTATTAGAACGAAAAACAGTAAGACGTGGACGTATACCAACAACCTTTCGAAGGCGTAATCGTACCCGCTTCTTCCGTCTTTCTTTTAATATATTTACTTTTAGCATTCCGGGTCCTACTTCTTCTTACCTTCCTTACGGAGGATAAATTCATTTTCATACCTTACTCCCTTACCTTTATAAGGTTCAGGTTTCCGATATTCGCGAATATTTGCAGCAACCTGCCCAACTAACTGCCGATCAGAGCCACTAACCGCAATGGCCGTTGGACGTTCACATTTTATTGTAATCCCTTCAGGAATCGGGTAACGAACCTCATGGCTAAATCCAAGCTGAAGTACCAACTCCTTGCCCTCTACGGCAGCCCTATAACCAACGCCAACAATTTCGAGGTTTATGGTAAAGCCCTGATCTACTCCTGTAACAATATTCTGGACTAGACTACGAGTTGTGCCCCACATTGCACGTGCCTGAGTACTTTCGTTACGAGGTTTTACACGTACCAAACCTGCTTCATGAGTGATTTCAATGTCGTCAACTACATCAACACTCAACTCTCCAAGCTTTCCTTTAGCTGTAACGACCTGACCGACGACACTAAGTGTAACAGTATCAGGAATAGCCACTGGATTTAAACCAACGCGAGACATGCCCTTCTCCTAAAAAACTGTACAGATAACTTCGCCGCCAACATTCTGTGCGCGCGCCTCTCCATCGGAAAGAACGCCGCGTGGCGTTGACAGAATTGAAATTCCGAGCCCGTTATATACACGCTGCAAATCCTTTATTTTGGAATAAACGCGGCGGCCCGGCCGCGATATACGATGCAATTCTTTTATTACCGGTTCACCTTCATAATATTTAAGTTCTATTCGAACTTCTGGCAAAGAACGTTCGTCCTCTTGGAGTTCATACCCACGTATATAGCCTTCACGTTGCAAAACATCGAGAACACTCACGCGCAGTTTCGACGCGGGGCTACTGACCGCCCCCTTATTTGCACCTTGGCCGTTGCGGATTCTTGTCAGCAAGTCACTGATAGGATCACTCATTGTCATTTTTATTTCTCTCTCACCAGCTCGATTTAACCATGCCAGGAATATGCCCTCTGGATGCGAGATCCCGAAGGGCAATACGCGAAATTTTGAACTTTCGGTAATAACCTCTTGGGCGGCCTGAAAGTTCACAGCGGTTCCGAATTCTCGTAGGAGCCGAATTTCGTGGAAGTTTCGCTAGCTTCAACCGCGCTAAAAATCGTTCTTCAGCGGGGACAGACTGGTCAGACGCAATTGCCTTCAGCTGCGCTCGCTTTGAAGAAAATTTCTCCACCATGCGAATACGTTTTCGATTTTTTTCAACAGCGCTGGTCTTTGCCATGCAAACTCTCCCGCAGTTCTTCGTTTAATTAATTGGCAAGTTTAAGCCCTTGAGTAGAGCTTTTGCCTCGTCATTTGTTTTTGCAGACGTGACGATAACAATATCCATTCCCCGCATCTCATCGACTGTGTCGTAATCAATTTCTGGAAATACAATTTGTTCTTTCAGGCCCAATGCATAGTTACCCCGTCCATCAAAACTCTTAGGAGAAAGACCACGAAAGTCGCGAACCTGCGGTAGCGCTATATTGATTAACCGATCCATAAATTCATACATGCGATCACGACGTAAAGTAACCTTACATCCAACAGACATCCCTTCACGTAGCTTGAAAGTCGCAACTGATTTGCGCGATTTAATAACTACTGATTTCTGCCCGGAAATTAGAGAAATTTCGTTCGCCGCAGCATCAATTTTTTTTGAGTCTGAAGCGGCCTCACCAACCCCCATATTGATGACAATCTTTTCAATTTTTGGCACTTCCATTTGGTTGCCATAGCTGAAAGCCGACATCAATTCGGGTCTAACGACTTCTTTATAATGTTCCTGTAAACGTGTCATCCAATTGCCTTCAATCTATCATTTCACCGGAACGAAGCGCCACGCGGACCTTCCGGCCATCTTCTAAGACTTTAAAGCCGACTTTAGTCGGCTTACCGCTATCGGGATCAATCAATGATATATTAGAAATATGTACAGATGTTTCCTTTTCATCGATGCCGCCGGGGTTATTTTGAGAAGGTGCCGTATGACGTTTAACCATATTAACACCTTGAACAATTACCCGCTGATCTTGCCGCATAACACGCAGGACATCTCCAGTTTTGCCCTTATCTCGTCCGGTCAGAATGACGACGTTGTCACCCTTCCGAATCTTTTTAGTCATCTTATTATTTCCAGCCATAATCTTTCTCTACAAAACTTCCGGCGCAAGGGAAACAATCCGCATAAAACTACGCCCCCGCAGTTCACGGGTTACAGGTCCAAAAATTCTTGTTCCAATCGGTTCACCCTGTGGGTTAATCAGAACTGCGGCATTTCGATCAAAACGGATTGATGTACCATCAGAGCGATGTATCTCTTTTGCAGTCCGTACAATTACCGCTTTATGAATATCACCCTTTTTCACTCTACCACGCGGAATCGCTTCCTTTACGGTTACCACGATAATGTCGCCAATACTGGCACTCCGGCGACGGCTTCCACCAAGAATACGAATACATTGCACCCTACGTGCACCAGAATTGTCTGCGACTTCTAAGTTGGTTTCGACGTGAATCATTATTTTATTTTCCAGCAGTTACGACGTTATTCGCCGTCAGCCAGGACCTCCCAACGCTTTGATTTGGAAATTGGACGACATTCACGGATCTGCACATTGTCACCCATCTTAAAAGAATTTTCAGGGTCGTGTGCCGCATATTTTTTTGATTGACGGATATATTTTCCGTATAGCGGATGGCGTATTCTGCGTTCGACCCGAACGGTCACTGTTTTATCTGTCTTATCCGACACGACAACACCCTGCAACATTCTCTTCGGCATAATCTACCCCTGCACTGCGGCTTTATGACGTTCGCCCATTACGGTACGAACTCGCGCAATATCGCGCCGAACTTGGCGAATACGCGCTGTTGCTTCTAACTGTCCACTAGCCCGTTGAAAACGCAAATTAAGCGCTTCCTTCTTAAGTTCCTGAAGTTGATCCTTAAGTTCATCTTCGGTCTTCGTTCTAATATCTGCCGCATTCATTACACTATCCTTAATCAGCGAGTCGTTTTACAACGCGTGTTTGCAATGGCAACTTTGCTGCAGCCAGCGCTAACGCAACTCGAGCTATCGGCTCAGGCACTCCGTCAACCTCAAACATAATTCTCCCTGGCTTCACCCGGCATGCCCAATATTCTGGGGCTCCCTTACCTTTACCCTGCCGAACTTCTGCTGGCTTTTGTGATACTGGAACATCGGGAAAAACCCTTATCCAAACGCGCCCGGCACGCTTCATATGCCGCGTAATAGCTCTCCTCGAGGCCTCGATTTGGCGCGCGGTTATCCTTCCTGGCGTTGTTGCTTTTAACCCGAAGGACCCAAAATTCAATAGGGTACCCCCTTTAGCATTTCCGTGAATGCGGCCCTTATGAGCTTTACGAAACTTGGTTCGCTTAGGAGATAACATCTTTCTTATCCTTCCTGCTAAATCCCGTCAGCGCGCAGGTTGTTGTTCTTGAGCACGTTTGTCTTGTGCCATCGGGTCATGGGCAAGAACTTCGCCCTTAAACACCCAAACTTTCACACCACACGCACCATATGTTGTTTGTCCGGTTGCTGTTCCATAATCAACGTCAGCACGCAGTGTATGAAGAGGCACCCTGCCTTCCCGATACCACTCGGTACGCGCAATTTCGGCACCGCCTAAACGCCCGCCGCAGTTAATACGGATTCCCTGAGCACCAAGGCGGATCGCCGATTGAACAGCTCTCTTCATGGCACGACGAAAAGCCACCCGCCGTTCCAGCTGTTGAGCGATATTTTCAGCAACAAGCTTTGCATCAATCTCTGGTTTTCTAATTTCAACGATGTTCAAGCTCACATCGCTTCCTGTCATACGAGATAACTCAAGACGCAATTTTTCAATATCAGCCCCTTTCTTGCCAATCACGACACCGGGACGAGCTGAATGAATTGTAACGCGTGCCTTCTTAGCAGGGCGTTCAATAACCACTTTAGAAACACCTGCCTGGCTCAACTTATCAAAAAGATATTCACGGAGCTTTATATCTTCGTGAAGCATACTTCCGTATTGCTCATCAGCGTACCAACGAGAGTCCCATGTTCGGTTAATACCGAGCCGAAGCCCGATTGGATTGACCTTCTGTCCCATTAATTGGCCTCCTCGCGCTCGCGCACGACCACAGTCAAATTGCTAAAAGGTTTTGTAATACTTCCAGTGCGTCCCCGGGCGCGCGGACGAAATCGTTTCAAGGCAAATGCGCGCCCCACCGTCGCTTCAGACACAAACAAACGATCAACATCAAGTTGGTGGTTATTCTCAGCATTAGCGATCGCAGACTCAAGAACCCTTTTGACGTCACCAGCCACTCGTTTTGGCGAAAATCCAAGATCAGCTAGCGCTTTCGATGCATCTTTTCCACGAATTAATCCGGCAACAAGGTTCAACTTTTGAGGGCTAATCCGAATAGATTTAGAAAAGGCCATTGCTTCATTATCGCTAAAACGCCGCGGGGCAGACTTTTTACCCATCAAGCCCTCCGCACTTTCTTATCGGCACCATGTCCACGGTAGGTACGGGTCGGTGAAAATTCGCCAAACTTGTGTCCGACCATGTTCTCAGTAACTAAAACCGGAACAAATTTTTGACCGTTATAAACGCCGAAAGTTAGGCCAACGAACTGCGGCAAAATAGTAGATCGACGCGACCAAATACGTATAATTTCCTTACGTGCCGAGCTGCGGGCAGACTCTGCCTTTTTAAGCAAATAGCCATCAACAAACGGTCCTTTCCAAACTGAACGAGCCACGATCCGTCTCCTTTAACGCTTATACCGGCGGCGCATAATATACTTATCGCTGGGTTTTTTACCCCGCGTGCGCTTACCTTTTGTTGGAACTCCCCATGGTGTTACTGGATGCCTGCCACCGGAACTACGACCTTCGCCACCGCCGTGAGGATGATCAACCGGATTCATAGCAACCCCACGAACCGACGGTCTCTTTCCTAGCCAACGATTACGACCCGCCTTACCCATATTTGTATTTTTATTATCGGCATTAGACACTGATCCCACGGTAGCTGTACACCGCGCCGGTACCATCCGTAGCTCACCAGAACCAAGACGGAGTTGGGCGAACCCTCCATCTTTACCGACCAACTGGACATAAGCGCCAGCTGCGCGGGCGATTTGGCCACCCCCGCCAGGTTTCATCTCAACATTATGAATAATTGTCCCAACCGGTATGTTTTCGAGGGGCATAGCGTTACCAGGCTTAATATCAACTCTTTCGCCCGATATAATCTTATCACCCACATCAACCCGCTGTGGGGCTAAAATATAAGAATTCTCTCCATCGCTATATTTTATTAGTGCGATAAAAGCAGAACGATTTGGATCATACTCAAGACGCTCTACCGTTGCCGTTAAATCATTCTTCCGTCTTTTAAAATCAACTTTCCGATAACGCCGTTTATGGCCACCACCGCGCCGTCTAACCGTAATCCGACCTAGGTTATTTCGACCACCTTTGCTATTCAAACCTTCTGTCAGGGGTTTGACAGGTTTTCCCTTCCACAGTTCTGATTTGTCGACCAGAATCAAAGCACGTTGGGACGGGGTTGTTGGTTTAAAGTTTTTCAAAGCCATAATTTAAATTCCCGTCGTCACGTCGATCATTTCGCCATCGGCAAGCGATACGACAGCTTTTTTGTAATCAGGGCGTTTACCCAACTTCCCGCGAAAGCGTTTTACCTTTCCCTTTTGCCGAAGTGTATTTACAGCGTTAACTTTTACCTTGAACAAATGTTCGATCGCCGCCTTAATTTGAGGTTTAGTCGCCGACAAAGGGACCCTAAAGGTAATTTGGTTATTCTCAGAACCCATAGTTGACTTCTCAGTAACCAATGGTGCCAAAATTATATCATAAGCCTCGATGGATGAGACGGAGACAGGCTTTTCACGACGCGCACTCATTTTAAACGCTCCACCAAATGAATAACTGCATCCTTGGTTAACACCAACGTATCACGCCTCAATATGTCGTAAACATTCGCACCCTGCTGCGGTAACACGTCAATTAATGGTATGTTAGCCGCAGCCTTAGCAAAATTTTGATCGACCGAAGGACCAGAGACAATCAAGGCCGATTTAAGTCCAATTGCCGATAGCTGCTCGGACAACCCTGAAGTTTTTATTTCTTTGCATTTTGCATCATCCAGAATAACCAGCTTGCCTTCGGCTTGTTTACTTGAAAGAGCCGTTTTTAGAGCGAGCTTTCGTACTTTTTTATTCAACCTAAACGAGTGAGACCTCACGACGGGACCGAATACGGTTTGCCCTCCGCGAAACTGAGTTGCCCGCAGGCTACCCGCACGCGCGCGACCTGTACCCTTTTGGTTCCAGGGCTTCGCTGTCGTGCCACGAATCTCGCTAATAGTTTTTGTCTTGTGGTTACCGCTGCGTCGTTTCGCCAATTGATAATTAACCATGCGGGAGAGAATATCGCGCCGGATGGCCACACCAAAAACCGATTCATCGAGATCCACGGAGCCCGTTTTTTTATTT
>MDSW01054316.1_pt1 | contig 14918 bp, 11 predicted proteins | sample 811171 | NCBI WGS metagenome assembly MDSW01 (sample SAMN05326641, study PRJNA326480) | marine metagenome | isolation source: seawater | place: Atlantic Ocean: North West | collected 2012 | reverse complement strand
GCTCGCCGTTCTTCTCGCACCACGCGAGGAAGTTGTTCGTCTTGCTCGCCGGCAGTCGATTCGCGCACTTCGGACACCCGTTGGGTTTGTCGCTCCTCGTGCGGTCCTTCATCTTCGCCCGCCACACGTGCTTGCACTTCAAACACTTCCACTTCGCCTTGTATTTCGACGCTTTCGTCAGCTCCGTCGGCAGCTCCTCGCGGAACTCGTTGGCGAGCCTCTCGCCGCGCTCCCCGTTCTCCGCGCACCACTCGAGGAACGGTTTGCCCGGACGTCCGGGTGGCATGATCGTCGTGCGAGGCGCGGCGTGGCGGCGCGCGAGAGGAAGTGAGAGGCCACGAAAAGCCACGACAACTCCACAAAACTTCACGTCGTCGAGTCGGTGTTCTCAACAGACCTCGGGTGCGTTCAATAGTCTATGTTCATCGGTCAGTTGAAAGGTAAAGCGATCAAATATTGAAACCGAGGTGTGGGTGAAAAACGTTCGTATAGACCTCACCCCGCCCCGTCGGAATTTTGCTGGCAGAAGAGCGCATCTGAAAAGCTGCAGAAAAGGCCGCCCTCTCTGCATTCCTTCCGGAGCGCGCGCTCGGCGTGCGGCGGCGGACGCGATGGGGTGCTGCGCCTCCAAGCCAGACCCGGAGAAGGCGGCGAAGGCGCCTAAGGACGAGGTCGTCGAGAGCGGGAAGAGCGACGACGCCCCGAGCACGAGCGGCGCGTCGCCCGACGCGCCCTCCGACGGATCTCGTCGCGAGAATGTTTTCGCGGCGTCGGCACCGCTCTCGTCGGAACGATTCGCGAGCCCGAGCGACGTCGCCGTCGACTCCGCGCGAACGAGCGGGGACGGCGACGACGACGCGGAGTCCGCGTACGCGCAGAAGGTGGCGACCGACGTCGAAGCCGCCGCGGACGCGGCGATACGCGAGTCCGTCGTCAAGGTCGAGGCCGCCGCGGAGGCGAGGATGGAAGCGCGCGCGATCGCGAACGATTCCACCGCGTCCGCCGAGGCGCGCGCGCGCGCCGCCTCCGCGGCCGCGGACGCGGAGAAGATGGAAGCGCGAGCGCACGCGGAGATGGCCGCCGCGAGGAAGATGAAAGCCGCGCTCGCGCTCGCGTTCGCCAAGGCGAACAAGAACACCGCGCGGTGGGTGAGCGCGTCCCGGAACGTCGCGGCGAGGAGAAGCGAGGACGGAGAGGCGACCGCGCGTCTCGAGGCTGCGCGCAGTGCGAAAGAGGAGGAGGAAGCGCATTCGCGCGCGGAGGCGCTGGAGGTGGAGCACATCGCCGCGGACCACGTCAAAAACGCGACGCAGTGGCTCAGCGCGACGAAGAGGGTCGTCGAGGACGCCGCCGCGCGACGATCGAACCGCGCGAGACAATTCGAAGAAATCGTCGCCGCGGAGAGAGAAGCCGCGTCGGTCGCGGAAGCGCTCGCGCACGAGGAAGCCGTCGCGGCCGCGCGAGCGGAGGTCGAGGCGCACCTCGACGCGGTCGCGAAAGCGGAGGCCGCCGCGAGGGCGAAGCACGACGCGGAGGCGTTCGAGACCGCGTTGGAGGAGGCGACGCGCGAGGCGGCCGCCGCGGAGCGCGACGCGTCCGCGGAAGAGGCGCTCAGGGACGAGGCCCGCCGCGTCGCCGCGGAGGCCGCCGCGGCCGCGGAGGCCGCCGCGGCCGCGGAAGCCGCCGCGCACGCGGCGTCGATGGAGAAAGCCGCCGCGGAGGCGGCGGCGCGCGCGGACGCGGAGAGGAAAGCGGTGGCGGAAATGCGCGCGCACGAGGAGGCGGTCGCGCGCGCGAAAGCGGAGGAGAAAGCGCGGCGAGACGCCGCGGAGGAGGAGCTCAGGCGAATCGAAGCGCGCCGCGTCGCCGCGGAGGCTGCCGCGCTCGCCGCTGAGGCGAAAGCCGCGGACGACGTCGCGCGTTTGGAGCGCGAAGCCGCGGCGCGCGCGGAGGAGAAAGCGCGCCAACGCGCGGAGGAGAAGCGTCGCCTCGCGGAGACCGCCGAGGCGAGAATCGTCGCGATGGCGCGCGAGGTGGAGCGCGCGAACGCCGCCGCGGCCGCCGCGGAGGCCGCGGTCGTCGCGGCGTCCGAGGCGGAGGACGCCGCGGCCGCGGACGTCGACGCGCGCGCGGCGGCGGCGGAGGCTGAGCGCGCGGCGGAGGCGGCGGAGGACGCGTTGACGCTCGCGAGGGACGTGGAGACGCGCGCGCGCGAGGAGCGCGTCCGCGCGGCGGAGGAGGACGCGCGCGCGCGCGAATTCGCGGAGGTGGCGGCGACGGCGGAGTCGCACGCGCGCGCGGCGGCGGAGCGACGGGCGCGGGACGCGGAGAGCGCCGCCGCCGCCGCCGCCGCCTCCGCCGCCGCGGAGGAGGACGAGAGAGAAAAGGAGGCGGCGGCGAAGCGCGCGATCGAGGCGAAGCTCGCCGCGGACGCCGCCGCCGCCGCGGAGACGGCGGCGCGCGAGGCCGCGGAGGCCGCGGCGAGGGCGGAGCGGGTCGCGCGCGCGGAAGCGGCGGAGAAGGCGGAGAGAGAACGCCGCGCGCACGAAGACGCGATGGAGAAAGAGCGCGCGAGGGACGCCGCGGCGGCGGCGGAGAGGCGGTCGGAAGACGAGGCGAGGGCGCGGGACGCGGCGCTGAGAGCCGCGAACGAGGTCCGCGCGATGGCGGAGGCGGCGTTCGACCTTGACGCGAGCGGAGAGATCCCGTGCCGCCCGATAGACGACGACTCGGACTCGGACTCGGACTCGGACTCAGTCGACAGCGTCAGCAGCAGCAGCGACGACGACGACGACGACGCCTCCCTCGGGTCCGTCGCGAGCGACGTCGACGAGATCGACATCGACGAGTTCGGTCTGCCGCACTCCGACGTCACGCATCACAGGCTCGACATGCACGCGCTGAGCATCACGCTGACCGGGACGATCGAGGCGATCCGACGCCGGCGGCGGATATTCGACGAGCACGCGCGCGCGCCGACGGACTTTTTCGCGCGCGCGCTCGAGAGGGAAGGGAAGTGGACGCCGCCGTCGAAGACGCGGTCGCCGACGCGGTCGCGGACGATGTCTCCGGAGGTGGAGCAAAGGCTTCTGACGCTCCTCGATAAAGAACAGCGGCGCGGCGGCGCCAGCGCCAGCGTCAGCGCGTGGTCGACGCCGACGTCGACGCCGCGGAGTTTCGTCTCCGCGAGCGACGCCGCGCGGATTCGACGCGCCGCGGAGACGGTCGGGGCGTTCGAGGACGCGCGTCGATCGTCGCCGTCGCCGTCGCCGCCGCCGTCGATGAGCGCCGAGGTTGGCGAGCGGCTCGTCGACCTCCTCGAGCTCGAGGTCGCGGCGAGGGAGGGCGCAGCGACGCCGACGAGCCCGGCGCGGAGGGAACGACCCGCGCTCCGCGCGCGCGTCCCCGCGACGGAGGAGCGATCGGCGGCCGGGAGCCCGAGGAGCCCGGCGTCCGCGGCGGCGGCGGCGCGGCGCGCGGAAATTCTCGCCTCGACGCGCGCGGCGGCTCGCGCGGCGGAGGCGGTCGAGCGCGCGCGCGCGTGGGTCGAGCGCCCGCAGAGCGTCTCCGCCGCGTCGACGCCGCGTCGCGCGCGCGCGTCGGCGTCGGCGGCGGCGGCGAAGCCGTCGCCGAGGTCGTCGCCGCGGCCGACCGCGTCTCCGGTCGCGCGGAGGTCCCCGGGCGGGGACGGGGGTCGGTTCGCGGATCGCGACGCGCGGCGCGAGCGCGAGGACAGGGCGAACGCGCGACGCGGCGGAGGGCGGGTCGAGTACGAGTACGAGCGCGAGTACGAGCGCGAGTACGGCGACGCCGCGTCCGCGACGCCGTCGCGGCGGTCGTCGAGCGCGCGCGATCGGCGGCGACGCCGCGAGGAGAGAGATCGAGAGAAGGGCGTCGAGGGATTCAGAGCCGTGGGGAACGCGTGGAGGGGCGTCGGGCGGTTTCTCGCGGGAAGGCGGTGACTGACGCGCGCGCCGTGGGCGTATCGGTGGCGCTCGCGCGTCGACGTCGAGAGTCTCATCAATCGACATCGACGACGGTGTACGTTTACGTTCGCGGGCGTGTTAGAACGACGCCGGCCGCGTCGACGTTGAGAGTCTCAACATCGGCGACGGTTCATGTCATCAAAACGAAACGACACGACACCACACCACACGACGCGATCACATGACGACGCAGCCGTCGAACTTGCCCTTGTCCGCGTTGCGCGCCTTCGCCGCCGCCTTCTTCTCGTTGAGCTCCTTCTGGAACTTTTGGTAATCGGCGCTCGAGACCTCCTCCTGGCCGTCCTTCAGGAACACCTTCTTCCAGAACGAGGACTCCTCCTCCTCCGCCGCGGCTTTCTTCGAGTCGCGCGTCGCGTTCGGGACGACGGAGGTGGAGCGCGCGGACTTCGGGCGCGTCGGCGCCTGCGAACGGAGACGCGGGGAGGAGACGAGAGCGATCTGTCGTCGGCGGAGGCGGGAGGGAACGGTTTTCGGGAGACGACCGCGTCGCGCGACGCGGGCGACGCGAGACGCGCGCGGATCGAGACGCGCCTGGACGCGCGCGGAGAGCGTGGTCGTGGACGTGATGGACTGCATGATGACGTTAACGCGGACGCGTGACTCGTGCGAGCGACTGTGCGCGCGTCCGCGACGGAACGATCGCGATCAGATGATATCGCGAGATAACGCGAGATCCGCGCCGACTGAGCTGGCAGGCGCGGTGTCGGGCGCGTCGAGCGCGCGATCGGTGGTCGTCGGTGCCGTCGCCGCGGCGTCTATTACACCCGGGGTCTATACCCCGATGCGAACTCTAGGCCTACGCGCGCTACGAACGCGCTTTCCCTCCTCCACCCGCGGTCCCTTCCTCGGTCTCTTCATCGCGCGCCCACGACGTTCGGGTCGCGCAGCATCGCGAGCTTCTTGTTACCCGCGCGGATGAGGTGCTCCACGAGCAGAACATCCTTCATCGGGTCCAGACGCGCGTGACGCTCGAAGTCGTCCCTAATCTGCCGCGAGATGGCCGCTCGCGCGGTCGCGTCCTTCGATCGCGCGGCGCGGAGAAGCGAGCGGTGCAGCGACAGGACCTGCTTCGCCAGCCCGCTCAGGCGCGCGGGCGCCATCGCGAGTGACGCCCCTTCCGCGCGATGACGTCGCGTCGTCCAGTCTACCAGTCTACCAGTCTACCAGTCCAGTACTGATCCTGTCAGCTGGAAGTTGACTTCTCCTCCGCGGGTCACAGCGGAGCGGCGCGGACGCGGTCGGGGTACCGCGATGTCCGCCGCCGGCGGCATGCACGGCAGAGTCGAGCGCGAGGCTCCCGAGCCGCACGACCACGTCATCAAGCTCCTCCTCGTCGGCGACAGCGGCGTCGGAAAGAGCAGCCTCCTCGTTCGATTCACCGACGACGTCTTCGAGGACCAGTCGCCTACGATCGGCGTGGACTTCAAGCTGAAGTACCTGAACGCGCGAGGGAAGCGACTGAAACTCACGGTGTGGGACACCGCGGGTCAGGAGCGGTTCAGGACGCTGACGAGCTCGTACTACCGCGGCGCGCAAGGGATCGTGTTCGTGTACGACATCACGAAGCGAGAGAGCTTCGAGAACGTCAGCGAGATCTGGGCGAAGGAGGTGGATCTGTACGCCACCGTGGAGGACTGCGTGAAGATCGTCATCGGGAACAAGATCGACAAGGAGAAGGCGAGGGAGGTGAGCAGGAAGGAGGGCGAGGCGTTCGCGGAGGACAACGGGTGCTTATTCCTCGAGACGAGCGCGAAGAGCCGACGCAACGTCAAGGAGGCGTTCGACGAGCTCGTGAGTCGAGTGCTGGACACGCCGTCGCTGCTGACGGAGCACGACCCGGGCGGCGGCGGGAGGGTGCGGCTGAATCGGTTGGTCGACAGCGCGCGGAGCGGGTGCGCGTGTCTGTGAGTTGGGAGGTGGGGAGGGCTCGGAGGCAGAGGCGGGCCGGCGCGCGACCCGCGTAGATACAGTAGTCTATCATGTGCGACGACATCGCGCCGTCGTCGTTCGTAAACGTAAACGTAAACGCGAGAGAAGCGTCGATCGTTTACCCGCGGCCGCCCGCCGCGCTCGTTTCCCATCGAAATGCCTCCTACTGTGGGCACTATCTTTACGTTATACAGCACGCGAGACCCCGCTCGCTCGCTCGCTCGTCGCCTCGCGGGTTCTCTTCTCTCCCTCCCGTCTCGTCCGACTGTCGCCCCGCGGGCTCTCGCGTCGTCCGAAACTATACATCGACCTCCATCAGACCGCGTCTGTCCGTCGCGCGCGCGCGCCGGTCGAATCAATCAGAATCAGCGAAGCGGCTTCGCGAGCTCGTTCTCCATGTGCCGCAGCCGCGTCATGAGCGAGAGATCGTAGAAATCCTCCCCCATCGCCACCGTGAACCCGCCGACGAGCTTCGAATCCACCTTGGTCTCCACCGTCAGCTCGTCCTCCGGGTCGTCCAGTTTCTTCTTGATCAACCCCGTCAGCCTGGTCAACTGATCTTCGTTCAGCGGAAACGCCGACGTGACCGTCGCCTTCACCTGCCCCGCGGCTTTCAGAGAGTACTCTTCCAGGCACCCGAGGATCTTCGATGTCTCTTTCAGGCGCCCGTTCTCCGCGGTGACGCACAGGAACGACTTGGTGATCTTGTCGAACCCGGCGCCGTCGCAAAACTCGGTGATGCCGGCGATCTTCTTCGCCTTGGGCATCGTCGGGTCGTAGAGGAAGTTTCTAAACTTCTCGTCCATGTTCGCCGCGTCGACGAGCTGCGCGTGGACGGAGAGAGGGGGGGGGCAAGAAGAGAGGGTCAGAGACGCGCGGAGGGAGGCGGGCGGGGAGAAGGAGACAGACCAGACGACGAAATCGAGACGGACGAGGTTTTGCTTGCTTCTCTCGCGTCGAGGTCGATCGCTCGCTCCGGAGTTGGCGCCGCGACGCGGCGTCGGAGGAGTTCCGAGGGCGCGCACCGTCTTGATCTCGGACTGGACTCTCTCCAAGACGCCTTCCTTGCTCGCGGCGGTGTACACCGCGGAGGCGTACCGCGCGGGGAGGCCGAACAGGTTGAGCGGGGGCTGCGGGGAAAAAGAGACGAACAGCGCGTGAGCGACGACGACGACGACGGGTGGAGGGGCGACGGAGGCGCGCGCGATGACGGTGACGCGGCGTTCGACGTACCGCGTGCTCGTCGTATTCCCATTCCTCTTCATCGTCTTCGTACTCCTCGACGTCCTCGCCGCCGTCCTCGCCGCCGTCCTCGGTGGTCGCGGAGAACCAGCGGGGCTGCGGATGGATGGTTGGAGAGCCGGGAAAGGGTCAGCGACGCGATGAGAAAAAAAAACCGGAGACGCATCGCGCGCGCGGAAACGCGCGCAATCGCGCGCGAGCGATGACGCACCCTTTTCATGGAGGACGCCGCGGCCGGGTAGGCCTGCCTGGCCGCCGGCACGAACCGGGTCCAGAGCGTGGAGGCGGTCTTGCGAAGCATGGTCGTCCGCGACGGTGATTGTGAAGTTGTCGTTGGCGCCTGGTCTATTTTATTCGAGCACCCGCCCGCGTCGCGTCGCTTGGGAAGTTGAGGGATCGATCGAAGAGGACCGCGACGATCGATGGCGAGGCGAGGGCGCGCTCGACGGACGCGCGAGTCTCCAGAAAACCTTCACGACGTGTTCATCACAAAGGCGCTACGTGCTAAGGCGGCGCTTCACGCCGCCGATGTTTCTTTAGAGTACACGTCGCGCGCCCGCGGCCGCGACGATCGCTGCCTCCTCCGTTCGTCCCCGTCGCCCGTCCGTCCAGAGAGCCCGTCCGTGTCCAACCCTAAAATCGCTCTGGGATGGATCCGCGCGCGCGTCCTCGCCCGCGAGCCCTCGCCCCACCCTCCGCGCTCGCCTCCGCCGCGCGCGGTCCGTCCCAGAGCCGACCCCGCCGCTCGATCGCGCGCCGCGCGCGACGCCATCGGACGCTCAGTGGTGCTGCCCGCCCGGGTTCGCGAACGAGGACTTCTTGATGTCCTCCTTCGTCACCCCTAACGTCGCGTAGGTGACCGCGGCGCCGACGACGCCGAAGCCGGCGATGAACGGCCACATGAGCTTCGCCTGGGTCACGGCGTGCGAGGCCATGCTGACGTTACGGTACGGCATGTTGCGTGAGTGGGCGGCGTGCGTCGCGCGGTCGCGATCTGAGCGCGCCCTCTCGGCGGCACCGCGATGGCTGCAAGCGCTCAACTGAGTTTCATGCCCGACGCGTTGACGCGACGACCAGACGCGACGCACGCGACCGGCAGTGGCGTTGTTGTTTTCATCACTCCCCTCCGCGCCCGCCTCGGCGCCGCGCGGCGGGATGGAGTACGACGCGTACGACCCGACGCTCCCTTCGCGCCGCGAAGACGCCCCCGAAGACCACAAGAACGTCGCGTACTGGTCCTGCGTCGCCCTCGGCGCGGGCATCCTCTTCCCGTGGAACGCGTGGATCACCGCGGTAGATTACTTCGAGATGACGTACCCCGGACGGCACGTCGACCGCGTCTTCCCGGTGCTGTACTTCTTCCCGAACGTCTGCGCGCTCCTCGTCGTGCTGAAGCACGGGCACCGCCTGTCGCAGCGCGCGAGAGTTCGAGGCGGGTTCGTCGTCTTCCTCCTCTGCCTCCTCGCGCCCGCGTTCGCGTCGTTCGCGGTCGTGTGCGTCGCCGTCGCGCTCACCGGCGCCGCGGACGCGTTCGCGCAGGGCTCCCTGTTCGGCGTCGTCGCGCCGATGCCGCCGTCGCACACGCAGGCACTCATGGCGGGGACCTCCGTCAGCGGCCTCGTCATCGCGACGCTGCGGTTGACGACGCGGGCCGCGTTCGGGGAAGCGAACGTGCGCACTGCGGCGGGGGCGTATTTCGGCGTCGCCGCCGCGTGGGTGCTGGCGTGCGTCGCTCTGCACGGCGTCCTCGAGCGGACGGAGATGTACGCGTACTACACACGCGAAAAGGACGGCGGCGGGGACTACGTCACCGTGGAGGAGGCGGACGAGGAGGCGGACGAGACGCGGCGAGCTCTCGCGCCGGGAGGTCCGTCGTCGTCGTCCGGCGTCGGCGGCGGCGGATCAGGCGGGAAACGCTCCTCGCGCGGCGTCGGCGTCCGGGAAGCGCGCGACGTGCTTCGACGCGCGTGGCCGCAGGCTGTCTCCGTGTACGCCGTCTACGCGGTCACCCTGAGCATCTTCCCCGGCGTGCTCGCCGAGGACGTCAGCAGCGCGAAACTCGGGTCGTGGTACCCACTCGTCCTCATCGCGTGTTTCAACCTCTTCGACGTCGTCGGCAAAGCCGCGCCGGCGCTGGCGCCGGCTCTCGCCGCGCGCGCGGGCGGGGACGCGCGCGCGCTCCTGACGCTCGCGCTGACGCGCGTTCTCTTCGTGCCCGCGTTCGTATGCGTCAGCGCGCGGCGCGGGTTCGAAGCGCTCAGCGCGAACGAACTCCCGTGCGTTTTGCTCGTGATGGCGTTGGGGTGGACGAACGGCTGGGTCGGCGCCGTCGCGATGATGGCCGCGCCCGAGGCGGCGGAGGCGTCGCGGCGGGAGGCGTGCGGGACGGTGATGGTGCTGTTCTTGTTGTCCGGGCTCACGACCGGCGCGTTCTGCGGGTGGCTGTGGCTGCTGTGACGAGCGGCGCGCGATGCGATGGATGGTCGAGAGTGGGAACGGAGGCGAGGGCGGCGCGCGGTTCGGGCGAGCGGCGCGACGCTCGTCGTCTTCTCGTCGTGGTGACGTTGATTACAACGACGGTAGTCGTAGTAGTAGTAGGATAGGGCTATTGTCGTATGGGTTGGTTAGGCTGATTAGCTATCGTCTTCGCGTCGTCCGTCCGTCGTGAAGCGACGCGACGCGCGGCGCGTCGTCCGTCGCGTCGCGTCACTTCGACTTCCCGAGCGACTTCATGAGCGCCTCGCGTTGCGCGTGCAGCTCCTCTTTGCCCTCCGCCTGCGCGAGGAAAAAGATTATCCGCTCCATGCAATTCTCCGGGAGCTGATGCAACCCCGGCCTCTGGATCAGCGACATCTCCTTCGGATCCCTCACGAGCGTCACCTTCGCGCCCTCGATCAACGGCGCGTCCGGTTTGAGCGTGCTCATCGCCGCGACGGAGCCGGTCATCCCGCCGATCAGACTCTTCCTCCCGCGGCCCTTCTTCGCGCTCTTCTCCGCGCGCTCCTCCTTCGTCCCCATGTACAGATGCCTCCCGCTGCTCAGGTGCTTGTACGACTGCATCTGCCCCCCGCGGTTGACTTTCGCGATGATCCGCTTCGACTTCCTCGATCGCTGCTGCCCGCCGCCCGGCGGCGGCGGCGACTCCGGCGGCGACTCCGTCGGGTCCGGCTTGGCGCGTTTCCCCCGCCCGAGCGCGTCCGCGACTCTCTCGTTCTCCTCCTTCTGCGCGGTCGCGTCTTCCCAGCACTGGTCGTCCGTCATCGGCTCGATCTTCAGCGTCATCTTTTCGAACTCTCCCAGCACTCTCTCCGTGACTTGGTCCCATATCGGCGGCATCTTGTCCTCGTCCACCGTCCCCGGTTCCTTCTCCTTCTTCACCATGTTGCCGTTTTCATCCTCGTACTCGCTCTCGCTCTCCGAGGACGAGTACTCGCTGCTGCTGCCGTCGTCGCTGTCGCCAAGGCATCGCACCTTCCGTCGCGTCAAGTCCGGCGGCTGCGACCGGCTGCGCTTCTCGCACAGGAGTAACATCCGCACGGCGACGCGGAACGACACGCGGCCGTACCTCGCGTGCGCCCCCGGCGTCCACTCGAACCATACGGACGGTTTGGGGGGGGCGCAATTCTTGGGGACGAAGAACTCGAGGCCGTCCGTCCCGTGCAGGAGCTCGGGCTGGTCGTAGAACAGCGTCGAGACGTTCTTGATCACCTGCGTCGCGGGGCGGGGAGGGCGGGGGAGGCGTTAGGGGGCGGGTCAGTCGCCGGCGTCGGAGTCTGGATGGATATTTTTTTCGCGCCGCGCTCGATCGATCGACGAGAAAAAAGCGCGAAACCGAATCCCGCGTGTAAAAATCTCGTTTTTTTGACCCGAGATTTCTGGGTTCAAACGCGTCGATCGCGGGCTGCGACACGAGGGCGCGATCGATCGCGAGACGATCTCGATCGACGTAAGACAACTGTGCCCTAACGCTTTCGAGTTCGTTCGGGGAACGAGGGGACGGACGCGATGCCGCGCGCTCGCGCGCGGCGCGGGGCGCGCCCCTCGCCGCGCGCGCGCGCGCGATCGATCGCGGAACCCCGCGCGAGACGAAGGTTTTTTTTTCGCGGCGGGAAAAGACGCGCCTGCTCGGTCGTGAACTCCGTGTTCCTGAAGCGGATGAGGATAGCCAGGAAGGCGTGGTAGGGTCGCTCGTCGTGGCTGTACACCTTGCGGATCCGCTTCAGGAGGTTGTACCCGCCGCCTATGGTCGGTTGCGTCCCCTGCGATCGCGACGAGGGAGGGAATGGACGTCAGGCGTGGCGCGGGGACGGCGGCGCGATCGCGCGGGGGGCGCGCGCGCGCGGAATCGCGCGCGGAATCGCGCGCGCGAACCCGCCGCGAGAAAGAAGGGTTCGTCCCGGCGGACGAGCGGACGCGTGACAGGTGAGAGAGGAACGGCCGTCGCGAAATGGTCTCGCGTCGCTCGGCGTGTTCGACGCGCTCGCCGCGCGCGATGACGCGCGGAAAAGACGCGCGAAAACGCACGATCGACGCGAAAACACCCCGAGGAAACAACGCGCGCGATCGCGCGATGAGCGAGCGCGGGGCGGGACGCACGTCGCCCTGTTCCTCCGCGGCTGCGTCCTTGGAGGCACTGAATTTGTACGGCTGCGCGAGGAAAAGGCCGAGGAATGGTGGAAACGTGGCACGGGGTCGTCAGTGGATGCGCGTCGGCGCGAGCGCGAATCCTCGCGGGTTTACCCGCGCGCCGCAGCGTTCGCACGATGGACGTCTCGGGGAGAGATTCGCGGGATGGGATCTCGAAATTCGCGCGCGATGGCGACGACGCGAACGAGGAAAGACAGCTGTCATCGTCCGCGTGGGATCGCGCGCGAGCCGTGCGGGGTCTTCATTCGAGAGCGACGAGCGCGAGAGAAGAGCGAGCGCGCACCTCGGGCAAGAAGCAGTTGAAGCCGTCGAGCAGGTCAGGGTGTCCGCCTAGGAGCACTTTCACCCGTTTCACGACCTCGGGGGTGTCGGATCTGCGTGATGACGCGCGCGGGGGTCAGCGGAGGTTGGGGGTGGGGGGTAAAATCACGCGCGAGCGTGCGAAACGCCAGTGTAGAGTCCGTCGGATGCGCGCGGACGCACCGCGCGTTCTTGAAGTCCCTCATCACCTCGAGGAACGCCTCGTACACCTGAGGGTTGCTCGCGGCGAACCTCGCCTTCACGGCTCGAACGTACGTGAGCGCATCCTGGGGCGGCTCCGGCGCGCCGACCGCGGGCGGCGCCATTCCGGCCGGCCGCGCGGCAGTCGCTTTTCTTTCTCCTCCTAACGGGAGCTGCGACCGCGATGGATGAGGAGAAAGTCGCAGGAGAAAAACTCCCCGGCGTTCGCGTCTCGCGCCGCTGACGCGGTCGGAAACGTCTCGCGCGCGAGCGTTCGGAATCGAACGCGGATCGAACGCGTCAACTCGTGCGCGCGCGTGCGGAGCGCGTCGTCGAGTGCTTCCGAGCGCGCGCGGATTGCGGCAAACAGATTCCCGAACACGGTTAAAAATACTAACGAGCCGTCTCTCGCTGGGAGATCGGACCGCTGACCCACTCGGCGGGGTCGCCATCTCGGCCAATCAAATCACGGGATTTCGTAACGTCTTTTTTTCACCGCGGCCGTTTTTCACCGCCGCGCGCCCACCGCGGACGCGCCGTCTCGCTCGACTCGACGCCGCGTCCCCCCCGCGCGCGCGCGCCCCCCTCCCCCCCGCGCGCGCGCGTCCACGCTGCTCACCGCGCCGCGTCCTCGTCGTCCCTAAACAGAAGCGCCAGCCGCGCGGGGACCCACCCGTCGCGCGCGTCGCCCTCGTCGTCGCCCTCGCCGCCGCGACGCGTCGCCGCCGCGAGGAGCCGCGTCGCCCATTCGCCCGGCGCCGCCGCGACGCGCGCGCGTCCGGGGGACACTACCGAACCAGAGTCCTCCGCGTCCACCTCTTCCACCTCTCCCGCGTCCTCTTCCGCGTCCTCGTCCTCGTCCGCGAACCCGTCCACGGCGTGGAACACCGCGTGCCCCCTGAACAGCGCCGCGTCGCCGCCGCGTAAGACGACGTCGATCCCCGGCGCGGCTTGCCCCGGCGTCGCCGCGCCGGGCGCGTACGCGGCGTACTGACCGTCCTCGGCGGGCGGTCTGCCGAAGTTGAAGCGGACCGGTCGACCGACGCTGATCGAGAGCGTCCACCCGACCGGTCGATCGAGGTGGCTCTGCATCTTTCCGCAGTTCGCGTCGCGACGGTCGCTGCGGTCGCCGTAGACGAGCGCCCAGAAGTGCGACGCGTCGAACGTCCGATTCGACGACGACGACGACGACGACGACGACGACGACGCGGGAGACGCCGCGGCGATTCGCGACGCGAGCGCGTTGGCGAGCGCGAAGATGTCGTCCGGGCGCGTGCGCAGCGCGCCCACGTCCCGCCCGCAGTGGCCGTGGCACCTCTCGATCCCGCACGCGCGCCGGCACTCGCGCGGGCGCTCCCCGCGGCCGCCCGACGCGTGCGACGCGACGATGAACGGGTGGTCCTGCGCGCGCGCGCGCGCGGGCCACGACTCGTGCGCGTCCCCGGCGAGGGCGCCGACGCGGTCGACGAGCGCGCCCTGGGCGTCCGTCTCGAGCGCGCCGCGGAGGACGTAGCACTCCCACGGCAGCCGCTCGACGACCGCGCGAGGGGACACCTCCATCCGCGCGAGCGAATCTGACCTGCCTAGGGTTGAGGCGCGGACTGGTAAACTGGAGAGAGAAGTAGCCCTAGAAGTCATCAGGTAGAAGTTTGGAACGCCCCGAGATCTCGTCCCCGTCTGTCACTCGCCGCGCGCGCGACGACGGCGCGTCCTCTTCCTCCTCCTCCTCCTCCGCGGCCTCGATGCGGAGTGTTCCCGAACCCCGCGATCGACGCGACGCGACGTCGCCTCAACCGCGGATGAACATCGGGGACGTCGACGATAACGCGGGGGACGGATCGTATTCCGACGATCTGAGTCTCTTAGAACGATTCGACGCGAAAGCGCGCGATGTCTTCCACGCGCACGTACTCTCGCGGCTCGACGGCGGCGACCTCGCGATGCTCGCGCTGGTGAGCCGGAGTATGCGCGCCGTCGTGTTCGATCGGTTCGTGTTCAATACGCCCCTCGGCGACCTGAAGGGCGTCGCGGCGGTGAGGAGGGAGCTCGGGAGGATGTCGAACTTCGTCGGGTCGGTCAGCAGGTTGGCGTGGGCAAAGGAGCGAGGGTGTCCGTGGGACGCGAGGACTTGCGCACATGCCGCGTGGAAGGGCCACCTGGAGGTGTTGCATTGGGCGCGCGCGAACGGCGCTCCGTGGGACGCGATGACTTGCCGCTATGCCGCGCTTTGCGGCCACCTGGAGGTGCTGCAGTGGGCGCGCGCGAACGGCTGCCCGTGGGACGAGAATACTTGCACCTATGCCGCGAAACACGGTCACCTCGAGGTGCTGCAGTGGGCGCGAGCGAACGGCGCTCCGTGGGACGAGAATACTTGCCGCAAAGCCGCGAAACACGGTCACCTGGAGGTGCTGCAGTGGGCGCGCACGAACGGATGTCCGTGGGACTGGGAAACTTGCGCCGATGCCGCGGGTGAAGGCCACCTTGAGGTGCTCCAGTGGGCGCGCGCGAACGGCGCTCCGTGGGACGAGGACACTTGCGTCTATGCCGCGGGTGAAGGCCACCTTGAGGTGCTGCAGTGGGCGCGAGCGAACG
>MDSW01216817.1_pt1 | contig 14919 bp, 12 predicted proteins | sample 811171 | NCBI WGS metagenome assembly MDSW01 (sample SAMN05326641, study PRJNA326480) | marine metagenome | isolation source: seawater | place: Atlantic Ocean: North West | collected 2012 | reverse complement strand
GCGGCGAGCGAGGGCGAGGAGGCGCGGGACGAGCCGGCGGAGTGATGGAACGAAGAACTCTTACGTAACGCGGCGGAACGGCGCTACACTGACCGCGGTGCTACTTATTTTTTTTATATTATTTCCCATCCGCCTCCATGAGCTCCGTCAGCGTGCGCAGCGGGTCGTACGTCTTGACGGGTCCGCGCGCCGCGCCGCCCGCCGTCTCGCACAGCTCCACGAACACGGGCATCGCGCCGATGCACCGCACCTCATCGCGCCACGTGTAGCTGTGCCACTGCCACGCCTGCCAGTTGGAGAAGGCGTCGCGCACGTCGAAGATGTAGTCGTGCGTCGGCGCGACGGTGAAGTACGCCGTCGCGCCCTCCTTCCGCAGCTCGACCTCCACCGTGAACGAGACGTGCGCCGGGTCGTGCGGCGTGGTCATCCACACCTCGTCCTCGGGAAAGGCGCGGCGGAAGACGCGCATCAGCCGCAGCGCCTGCGCGTGCGCGTGCGCGTTGCAGGGCTTCTCCTCCTCGTTGAGGCGGAAGCGCAGCTCACCCTCGTGCGCGTCGAAGTCGCCGAGGGGCGGGCACGCCCAGCCCATCGCGTCGCCGCGCTGCAGGCTGAGGTCGACGTGCGCGCGTAGCTCGGCGAAGCGTTCGGGCAGGGCGCCCTTGCTCTCCGGCCTCGCCGCGCGGACGGCGCGCACGGCGGCGACGGTGACGGCGGTCTCGCTGGCCATCGGAGGGGATCGGCGGCGGCGCTCTCGATGCGCCGTTGCCTGCGTGTGTTCCGTATACCCTCCACGCTCACTTTTGTCTCGCGTTCCCCAACGCGGCGCGGGCGATCGCGGCGACGGCGCCGCCGAGCACGAGCGCGCCGACGAGCAGGCAGGCGTACCGCGGCACCATCGAGCGGTTCGGCGCGCGCCCCTCCGCCTCGCACGCGCGCACCGCCTCGAGCAGCGCCGCCCCGCCGTCGGGCACCGGCGCGACGTCCCACGCGTCGGCGTCGCGCGCGCGGTCGAGGAAGGCGAGCAGGCGGGGCGCGAAGTCGGGGCACGCCTTGGTCTTCGAGCTCGTCTCGCGCAGGCAGGTCTCGCCGGCGCCCGCGCGCTGCACCGCCTCCGACACGGCGCCCTGCGCGTGGTGGTTCTGCGTCGGCAGCGTGTAGTTGTAGACCTGCAGGTGGATCGCCTCCGCCGCCGTCTGCAGGCCGCTGTTGGTGATGCAGGCGTAGGCGTGCCGCAGCGCGTCGACGAAGGCCTCGCGCGAGGTGCGGCGGATCTGCACGTTGCCGCCGTCGCCGACCGCCGCGCATACGGTGCTGTCGGGGTCGAAGACGACGAAGCGGTGCTGCGTCATCGTGGCGAGCACGCTGTACAGCCACGCGCACTTCTCCGTCGCGCCCGACACGTACACGCAGACGTGGCGGCGCGCGGCGCGCGGCAGCGGCGAGAGCGCGCGTACGTCGTCGGCGAGCAGCGGCCCGACGACGCGGCAGTGCGGCGGCACGCGGATGCGGCAGTCGCGGATCTCGTCGGGGTACAGCGTGATCGCCAGCCCGCGTGTGTAGGGGGCCATCGCGATGTTGAGGCCCGTCAGGTAGTTGGAGGCGTGGTCGGTCTGGGTGTCCGAGCACTCGTGGAGGAGGAGCTTGAAGAAGAGCATGTCGGAGTATTCCACCACAGGAATGCCGCGGTAGTAGCAGCTGTACGCGGCGAAGCCCTCGTAGATCGAGACGCACACCGCCGGATTCTCCTTCTCCAGCATCTCGTCGATGCGGAAGCGGTCGTCGAGCGCGTAGCGCACGTTCTTCGCCACCCAATCCAGCACGCACGCCGCCTCGTCGACCTTGGCCCGGTCGTAGGTCTCGTGGTACCCCACGATCTCGTACGGTTCGCGCCCCATGCCGCGCAGCAGCGCGAGCGAGCCGCCGCTCGAGGCGTGCACGACGCGGTAGCCGGCGCGGCGCAGCAGCTGCTCCACCGAGACGGCGATGCTGCCGCAGCCGCGGTTGACGCCGTTGGAGCAGACCAGGACCGTCTTCGCCGCCATCTCGCGCGCGGCGCTGCTGTCGTTTCCTGACAGGCAAGAAAAAAGTGGAGACGTGAACCGGAGCACTACCAACAACATCCGGACACGTGAACGTCAGCATCTCCGTTCTTATCGGAGAACACGAAGGGTTTGTCTTCTAAGCACAACGCGACAGGAAGCCAATTTTCCATGTCGGGGATGCGTGTCTCACTGTATACACGCACAGTATCACGCGATCGTAGCCTGTTCAGCTTGGGATCAGTACACGTGTGCTGTCGGATGCGGTTAAGATCGGAAAGCAGCGACGGCGTACCGACATCGAGCTCGTACAGTTTGTTCAGCTTCTCCTTGGATTGGAGAGTGCCAATGACATCATCTTCAAACACTGCCGTATCTCCGCTGTGAACGATCATCCGTGCTGCGTTCATGCCGCTCCGTCGATAAAGATGCAGCCCATTGCCCTCGTAGAGAGGTATCGCACCATACTGTGCCGGCAAGTATGGCTTTTCCGACAGATATTCTCCTCCGTTCGCGTAGTTTTCGAACGCCACAATCATTTTGGCATCTTCGCACTCAGGACATTCGCCCCAGTTCGTCGTCGCGCTTTGCGCAACGGACGACTCATCCCTCGTTGCTCCCGCTCTGCACTTTCCAGTCGACACGAATTTGAAGCCGTTGGCTTCAACCTTTTTGCGAAGCGATGCAGCCAGTTCCTCACGGCGACCTGTGCAATTCGAAGACCGGTACAGCACGTCGATGGACCGTTGGTCCATGGGCTTTCCCTTGCTTTCAAATGTCCACTGCTTCTCGAGGGCAAGGAGCGGGAGGTGGTGCGATCGGGCATGCAAATTCGAACCGCCCGCAAGTATATTTAGGTCAAATCGAGACGGATCATTACGTGCGACGGGTTCGCCATCAACTTGAACGGTGAACGTCTCCCGTTCCTCAATTTTGGACTCCGCACGCGATCGCCAGTAGACTTCGCAAACGACGAGAAGCAGCCCGAGGGCGGCGGCAAGGTAGATCGACGTGCGGCGGCACATGTGGCGCGTTTCTTCACGCGCAAGAAAAAAGTGTTGTCGCCCGTTTTTCCTGTTTTTCTACGCATGTGTAAAGGGACGATATCCCCATGACGACATCCGTCGATATCGTTGTTCCGTGCGTGCCCAAACACATTCGGCACCTCCGCGCGCTGATTACCTCCATTCGCGCAAACACGTGGCAGCCGGACCACATTATCATCGCGCTCTCACAGACGAACGCCGCCGAGTGTGACCGCGTCGGCGTTGCTCTGCGGCGGCTCGCCTGCCCCACGCCAGTCGTCATGACCTGTGTGACGACCACGGCGTACGCGGCGGAGAACCGCAACCGCGGAGCCGCCGTAAGCGACGCGGACGTCCTCATGTTCATCGACGCGGACGATGCCATGTTTCCGAATGCCATCGCGACGACGATGGAGGTCATGCGCGCGCATCGCGCAGACGCGGTGTACCACGGATTCTCTCGCGATCCGGCGTATTCGGAATCTCCAATGGAGGCGCGTGCGCCGACCGTCGACCCTGCGTCCTTCGCGAAGCTCGAGAAGGCGGATCGCAGCGACATCGGCCTCAGACGCATCCCTATACACCACGGGCACGTCACGGTTCGACGAACAGTGTACCTCAACGTGGGCGGGCAGAGCGAGGCGAAGCGATGGCGGCGGGCCGAGGACTCCAAGTTCATGCGCGATCTCTGCCGCAGCGGCTACCGCGTGGCGTTTACGCCCAGGAAGCTCACCCTTTACAACGAGCACCTGTCGGCGGAGGGTCCGAACATCATCGTCCGTCGCGCCGTTCTCACGTCGCTGCTCGTTCTGATCGTCGTCGGACTCGCATGGCGAAGACAATGCCGCCGACCAACACCGCCACACCGATGAGGCCGTACGTTCCCAGGTTGCGCACGTCAAACGCGTGGCGACACTCGGGAACGGCGTCGTAGTTGCCATTAGTGCTCTTCGCGGCGTCGCCGGGCTCGAAGAGGCGAGGGTGCACCTCGTAGGCGTCCGTCAGATGCGGGATGTGCATGTCCAGTGGGGTGGATATCGGAAGCATGCGCCGCAAAAACTGCTTTGCGCCTTCGCGTCGAACGAGGTAGGCTGGCGTCCCGACGCCGCTCGCGCGGTTGACTCGGTACGGTCCGACGCGGGCCAGGGTGCTGCGCCACATCGAACAGTTTGCGTCGCAGGACACGAGGTTGAGGAACTGCCACTCGCGTAGCGCGAGGAGCTTGCCGATCGTCGTGCGCGCCTCGGCGGCGGCCGCTGGGCTGGGTATCTGGTTATCGTCCTCGAACACCAGGGCCACCTCGGCGTCCGATTCGAGGAAGTGGCGGAGGGTCTGTGCGTGGCTCAAGCTGCACGCGATCTTGCCCATAAAGTCGCGCGACGAGGGAAACGTGGGGTCCACGATGTTCCGCTGCACGAGGTCCGCGTGCGAGAGCGTGTCGCGCAGTACGGGCGGGAGGATGGTCGCACCCTCCATGCCCATCGCGGCGAGGAAGCGGCGAGCGTGGGGGAGCCGCGGGGGGATCGCGACGCAGTAGACCGAGAGCCGCATCGTCGTCACCCTCCGTGCTTGCTGCTTTTCATACTGATTACATTTTTGTCCCCAGCGAGACCCCACGAAAAAGGATGGAAGAAAAAATGAGCTCTAACAGGAAACAGAGGATAGGACGAGTCATGATCGCGAAACGGGTGTGGACCTACTGGAACTCCCGACCGCTTCCGGCCGAGGTGGAGGAGTCAATCGCGTCCTGGCGCAAGACCCTTCCCGAGTACGACATCACCGTGCTCGACGACCGCAGCGTCGAGGGCGTCGCTCCCTCGACGTACGCGCAGCTCGTGCCCGCCGTGAAGTCCGACGTCGTGCGGTGCCACGCGCTCGCGACGCACGGCGGCGTCTGGCTCGACGCGACGCTCACCCTTCGGGATAACCTTGAGTGGGTCTTCTCAGCCGGGCAGTCGCCCGCCATCCACGCCTTCAAGTTCGCGCGCGAACCCTACATCGAGAACTGGTTCCTCGCGGTGCGTGGCAACGAGGGCCGACGCTTCATGGAGACGTGGAAACGAGCATTCTACCGCGTGCTGGAGAGTTGGCCGCACGTCCGTGGCTTCTACGGCGCGCCATGCACCACGAAGCCGACGTACTACATCATGTACGAAGCGTACTGCTTCCTGATGCGAACCGACGCCGACTTCGCGCGCACCCGCGTCCACACGATGGACGCTCGCTGGTACATGCATCCACCCAAGGGGTGGGCGATGCCTGTATTGGGGTCTCGTCTGATTAAATACTGTACAGCGGGGCGTACGTTTCGGAGACGAAGCCATGCTGTGGTCCCGATCGTCGTTGTCGCCTTCATCGCATTGCTCATAAGCAGAATGGCAAAAGAATATTGTGCAAGATAAAAAAGGATGGATACGGACAAGGTAATCTTCTACAGTTGGCTGCGGCCCCTCGCCCGAAAATTATGCGGCACTTTGAGTCCAAACGCGGTGACGACGATCGGGATTATTCCTGCGCTACTAACTGTTTTCGCTGCCATGCATCGACGGTTCGATCTTGCCACCGTTGCGTTCTTCATCCGGTATGCATTCGATTGCCTCGATGGAGCAGTTGCGCGCGAATGCAATCAATGCTCGAAGTTCGGAAACGACTATGACGGCGCAGTCGATGTCATTTTCATGCTTCTTCTTGGTCTTGCATGGGCACGAACGTACGCACCAGGACATCGATCTGCATACATACTCGCCCCAGCGATGTTATACGGCATATGTTACCTCATTGGAAAGTATGCGTACGATGATCAGTTTCTGCTTCAGGTCACGCTGCTGGCGTTCGCCTTCAGCATGGGCGAGAGGTCTCGCGCCGGATCGTGCAGTACATGAGCAGGATCAGACCGATCGCGAGGATGATGATCGCGCATATTACCCAATCACCGTTGAGCGAGTTTCCACAGTGTGGCCGATGTACCCATTCGAAGAGCTCCACGCTCTCTGCATCGGAGACGTGGGGCTCCTGCATGGGCTGCTGTGCGATGACGGCGCGCGCAGCCGCCGCAGGCGAGACGAGGTCTCGTCGACGACGAAGCACGCGCTTCAGGAGTGCTAGAGGACCGCTTGCACGCTCGACGGGACGCATGATTTCGGTATCGACATCCCCGGGATCGACGCACACGTACGTGCGTTTCTCTCCTTTTTCGCTCCAAACGCGCAGAAAACCGTGCATGGCCGCCTTCGACGCGGCGTACGACAACAGACGCGAGTGGCACGCGAAGCGGCTCGTAAGGTCGCGCGCACGCACCCCATGCGCCGCGGCGGAGCTCACGTACACGACGTGCTTGACCCAGGGCATGCGGAGCAACAGGCGCGCTTGCGAAAGGAAGTTGATCTGCCAACATCGGTCGAAGCCGTCCTCGGTCTTCTGATCTTCCAAGAAGTGTGTGATGCCCATCACGCCCGCGCAGAGCACGAGCGTTTGCACGTTGCGCGGCGGTACGTACGCGTCAATGTCCCGAAGCGATGCGAGGTCGCACTCGGCACTCCCGATGCCTCGAGCATTCGGAAGAATGCGGCAGATTTCACGACCAATGCCCCGCGTCCCACCGGTCACGAGAATCGACATCGAGGCCTTTGTATGTAAGGGTGATAATGTTCGTGTTACGCGTGCACCACCGGCCAGCCGCACAACGGCTCCCCTCGATAGCGCACCACGCCGACGGCGTAGGAGTGGGAGTCGCGGAGCACGCGTCGGCCCAGCCGCACGGCGTCGAGCGCGGTGCGGGCGCCGGCGAGCCCCTGTTCGGCGGTGCGCGACCCGTCCTCGCTCCGCATGAGCACGGTGTAGTCGGAGGCGGGTGGGGCGGCGGGTGGCGACGGGGCGTCGTGGTGCGGCGGCGGTGGGTGCAGAGAGGCGTAGTACTCGTGCCAGAAGTGCGGCTCCATCGTGAGCGCCGATCGTTGTTGGCTTGGCGACAGAAAAAAAGTCGCCAACGGCGCGTTCGAACATTGCGCGCGGCTTTTCATTCTTGCTCCAGCCCGACCTTCGCGGAGACATCATAGGGCGAGCCAAGTCAAAACTCTATTGTCCCAGCAACTCTTCTCTCGGGTCGAACCTGACCTTCCACTTTTCACTGCCGGACGGCCTGACCCCCTGGGTATCATCGGCGACATCAAGAACAAAAGAACAAAATACGTAGGACGAGCCAAGTCAAACTCTAGTTTCCCGACAAGTCTTCTCTCGGGTCGAATCTGACCTTCCACTTTTCACTGCCTGACCCACCGATTTTGATTGGAGGCTGTGTCGACTTTTTCGGTCGGACCCCATGTCTGTCCGAGGTACGATTTTTTCCTTTTTTCCTTTTTTTCTTGTCCCCCTCCCCAGTCCCGCAAGCGTGCGCTTAAACACACGCAGACGCACACCCACACGCACGCCCGCAGCACCCGCCTACGCACTCACCGCAGCACCCGCAGCGCCGACGATGCCCAGCACGCAGGCGCTCGTCGAGACCGCGTCGCTCCTCGGCCTCGCAGACGGCCCCCTGCGCACCGACCTGCACGGCGTCGCTGCAGCGCACAGAGGCGTCGTGGACGTGGAAGGGTGCCCTCCTACCCCCCTTCCGACGCTTCCTGTGCCGGAGGTTGCCGCCGGCCCCGCGCGGCAACCCGCGAAGCCGAGGCCGAGGAAGATGACGGCGCGCAAGAATGGGAAGCGGAAGGGGAAGCGGAGGGAGAAGGTGCACCCCGGCGACCGCATGTCGGCGCTTGTGCCGGCCACCGCCCGCGCGTGTGGCTGCGCCCGCGCCTTCAACCTATGCCAAAGAGACGTGAAGTGCTACTCCGAGAAGGAGAAGAAGCGCATGTTCACGAGCCTCGTTCGCGAGGGGCGCCTCCCCGGCGGGGTGTGCCTCTGTCGTCCGGGCGAGGCGTGCAATACCCGCGACCGCCCCCACCCCCTCCCTAACCGGCAGATCGCGCGCGCGATCGCCGAAGGGGCCTTTCCCGACCCAGACACGCAGCTGCAGAACCTCTTCGACGGGCTGCTGCAGGTCGTGGGGGCTGAGGGCGGCGGTGGGTCGCAAGCCCCTGCCAATCCGGACGTCGCGCAGTGGGCGCGGCCTTTCGCGAACCCCGCGTTGCCCCCGAACGGTCGATTCCGTCGCGTGTCGTGCGCGGTGCTCAACGCCTTGCACGAGGTGTACCGAAAACAGATCGGCAACAACGTTTTCCGGGACCTCCCGGAGAAGATCGAGCTCGAGATCGAGCTCGACGGCACGCAATGGGTGTGGCCCAAGAACGGCGTCCTCTACCTACAGGGCGGCAAGGGCGAGTGGGGTCCGCGCATGCTCATCTTCAATGGGCACCTCTACTTTCCGAGGGCGATGCCCGCCTTCGCGTTCACGGGCAAGAAGGGCGATACGTTGAGCGACGCGATGCAGGTGCTCAAAGACCTGCTCTGGTCGCCCAAAAAGGAGTTTCGCGAGCGCGCCAAGGCGTGGGTCGTCGACCTCACCGACCTGCTCGGCCCCAGCGACCAACGCGCCACAGCCGTCTCGGCGCTGGTGGAGCGAGTTGCGCGCGGCTGGAGCTGCGCGGCGGTGCGTCGCGCCATGACCCGCGAGGACGAGCGCGCCTCGCGCGGGGCGATCCGCGCGTTCCTGCTGGACCACCCGGAATGGTCGCAAGGCGCGGCCGTCTACGACTGGGCGACCACCGACGCTGACGGCAACCTGTGCGCCTGCGCGTCGGGCATCCGCGTCGAGCGCGCGTCGAAATCGCCGCCGAGCTTCGGCCCCGACCTGCGCCAGCGCTTCGCGTACTGCCCCGTCACGCGCGCGCTGTTCCTGGTGCGCCGCGACAAGCCGGCGCTCCTCCTCGCGATCGACCGCCTCAGCCGCCTGCACGTCGAGCACGCGGAGGCGCCCTTCACGATCGAGATCGAGCTCGACGGCGCGCCCACGACGTTCGAGCTCTTCCACCAGATTCGCAACAAGAAGACCCTGCAGAAGCCCGAGAGTCACCTCTCCCCCGGCATGGTCGTGGACGGCGAGTCGTGGTACGTCGTGTTCGCGCACGACAGTGGGGTGTACCGGTTCGACTTCCCCAACTGGCGCGCGACGTGCACGTCGCCGCAGCTGCGCGCGGGTATGACGCTCACGGCGACGACCATCCCCGTCAAGGCCGGCGAACCGGAGACGCGCACGCTCACGCTGCGCTCCGTGACGTTCGTAAGACGGAGCGGGCTGTGGAGCGCGATCGTCGCCTTCGACGGCGCGGCGGGCGAGCCTGCGGCTCTCCCGGCGTGGCTCGCGGGCGGCAAGGATTTTCTCCTCGGCACGCCGGCGAGCCCCGTTCCCGACTCGCTCTCCATCGTGTTCCGGGAGACCGTGATGCTGTTCGAGGGCATGGCGCTGGCGCAGGGCCAGGCACCCGCCGACTCCGACGCGGCTGACGACCCGCATTGGCCCCAGAGCAACCCAATCGATGCGGATTTGGCAAAGGAGATTCAGGAGTTGCAGACCGTCGAGGCCGTCGACGAGCTCGCGAACGTCGCCGAGGATCTTTCCCTTGACGGCAGCCCCGCCCTTCCTCCTCCCGCCGTCCAAGAGCTCCTGGCGCTAATGCCCAACACCGCGAATCATCATGTCATGGATCGTCGGTCGATCGAGGGCTGCGCCGAGCGCCTGCGCGAGGGCGGCGTGCTCGACGGCCCCCTCCCCATCGGCCCCGGCTGGCCCTCGACGCAGTCGCTGCCCCGCCCGCCGTCGTACACGGTTGGCAACGTCGTGCACCTCCTCGGTCGCGTGTACCGCGTCGACGGGATCCGGACGTGCCCGAACCGCTATAAGGACAGCTGCGCGCTGCTGACGAACACGGCGGAGCCGCGCGATCGCATGCGCGTTCCGCCGATCCTGCTCAGCATCTTCGACAATGCCGATGTTGCTGGTGGGACGGAGACGGGTGCGGCGGAGGCGGGTGCGGTGATGGTTGCGGAGACGGAGGACGATGGTGAGGACGATGTGGAAGACGAACTTGTCGAAACCCTCTCCAACGTCGACTCCGATAAGTGGACCGACGCCGACGATGACGACGACGACGACACTGACGACGACGCCGAGGTGTCGAAGGCGCCGCGAACCGATCGTCGCTCGAGTCCACGAGCCTCGTCGAGAGCCTCATCGCGGGCCTCATCGCGGGCCCCCGCTGGCGGATTCACACCCGACATTTTTGAGCGGGACCACTTTTCGTCCCCAGTGCCTCCCCCCCTGTTGACCGGAAATCTGATCGACGCGAACACCACCTTCCAGGATATGATCAGCAGCGAGTGTACGGCGTCCGGCGACTCTGCGAGACTTGCGGACGTCGCCGAATTGGCGCATTTTCCCCAGAGCAACCCAATCGATGAGGATGTGGCAAAGGGGATTCAGGAGATGCAGACCGCCGAGTCCGGAGACGAGTCCGGAGACGAGTCCGAGTCCGTTCACGGGTCGTTTTCGGAGATGTCCGACACCGATACGGGGGCGCGCATCCGAGACGACGACGATAGTTACATCGAGAGCGGACTGCTGCACGCTGTCAACGCAGAGGACTACTTCGCCGGCGACGACCTTTTTACCTCGACTGACACTACCTCGACTGTCCTCGATGGCGCGGACCAGGGCCTCTATACGTTGTAGAGCGTCTCGCCGTAGCTATGCTAAGATATGAATGCGTGCATGACCCATTCCTCTACTAACAGCTCTACGACGATCGGCTCGCGCGGCGCGCGGTCGCCGGCGACCCAAAAAAATGGGGCGCGGGGAGTAGACGACGATACCCCCCCCACTCCCATCATGGCGACGCCCGCCTTCCTGCGCCGCCTCGACGCCGAGTCGCGCGTCCGCCTTGCGCCCTCGCCGATCGCCGGCGTCGGCGTCTTCGCCCTCCAGCCGTTGGAGCCCGGCACCGACCCCTTCCCGGGCGCGGTCGCCGACGTCGCGACGCGCTTCGTCCCCGACGTCGAGCTGACGCGGCTCAGCGACGCGACGCGCACGATGGTGGAGGATTTTTGCCTGCCCCGCGTCGAGGACGGCGTGCCCGGTCGATGGGTCTACACGCGCGGATTCAACCGCATGGATCCCTCCTACTACCTCAACCACGCCGACGCGCCGCGCGCCAACGTCGCGATGTGCGACGACCCCGCCTCCACGCTCTGCGTGTTTCGCACGCTGCGTCGAGTCGCCGCCGGCGAAGAGCTGCTGTTCAACTACAACGCGCCGCCTGGGCGCGTCACATCGTAGCGCCGCGATTACAGAAGAATAGTATATCAGTATAACATTATTGAAGGGCGGATCCCTCCCTTCTACTCCGGCGCGTTGGCGCGCCCGCGCGCGCGCTTCGCCGGCGGCGGCGCGACCGCGTCGTCTCCCTCGCCGCGCCCCTTGACGCGTTCGTGGATCCACGCGATCTCCGGCCGCACGCGCCGCTTCTCGTCGGGCAGCCGCCACAGCGGCGCCTCGTTCAGCGCGAGCAGCCGCCCGCCCAGAATCTGCGCGCCCTCCTTCAGCATGCGGCGGTACGTCTTGTCGATGAAGTACTGCTTCGCCCTCGCCGCGCTCTTGATCTCCTGCAGCCGGTGCGGCGCCATCGTCGGCTGCGGCTGGTGCGAGGCGCCGGAGCCGCGATCGCTCGTCCAGCCCTCGCTCCCCCCGACGTCCGGCGCGTCGCCCGCCGCCGCCTCGCTCGGGCCGCGGTACGACGCGAAGAGCGTCGCGGCGAGCGCGAAGGGCAGCGGCACGCGCACGCCCTTCGTGCCGCTCCGGTTCCACTCCTTGCACCGCACGCCGTCCACCGCGTGCGGCGAGAAGCAGCGCTGGAAGAGGTACGCCTTGTCCTTCCGCGCCGTCATCGTGATCTGGAAGAAGACGTGCGACGAGGTGTGGTCGGCCTTCTTGTGGTGGCAGAAGGTGGCGCCCTCGCCGCCCACGTTCACGATCACCACGCCGCCGTCCTCCTTCGTCTTCGCGCAGCGCACGACCGTCACGCGCGCGTAGCGCGTCCACCCCTCGCGGATCAGCGTCTGGATCGCCTCGCGCGTGCGCTCGTCGACCGGAAACATCTGCTTGCCGCGCATCCGCTTCGCCTCCGCCTTGCGCCGCGCCTCGCTCGGCAGCGGCGGCAGCTCCTCGCCCGGGCGGCAGCCGCGGCTTCGCGGCTGCCGCAGCACGCCCTCGACGCGCGCGTACCCCGGCGTCGGCGCCATGCCCACCGGCGCGCGCACCGACGTCGCGTGCAGCACCGCCAGCGGGTCGCTCGCGTCGAAGGGCAGCTCGTCGAGCCCGACGCGCGCGCCGTCCGCCATGCGCAGCGCGCCCACCACCGCGTAGCGCCGCTTGTCGACGACCTTGCCGTCGCCGTCGCAGCTCCAGCACGTCTTCCGCTCGGCGCCCGGCACGCCGCGGCACGTGTCGCAGCGCACCGTCTTCGTGCACCCCGGCATGCGCAGCGAGGAGCGCTCGCCGTAGATCGAGGGGTCGAAGACGTCGTCCCACGGAAAGTCGGCGCCCAGCCGCGACGCCATCACGCGCTGCGCCGTCGCGATCACCAGATCGTTCACCTCGCTCGCCTGGGCGAGCGTGAGGAAGGGGCCGGCGGTCGGGTCCGCCGCCACGCGCGCCGCGTCGCGCGCGCCCTCCCACTCCACGTTGCGCGCCACCACGTGCACGCCGATCTTGTGCGTGCGCTCGACGCGCGCGGGCGGCGGCGCGCCGCCCTCGGCCGCCGCCTCCTCCTCCTCGTCCACGCAGATCCACTCGACCGCCGCGCCGTGCGCGGTCTTGCGGTGCGTCAGCACCATCGGCTCCTCGGGCGCGTAGCCCAGCCCGCACGCGCCGCACTCGTAGCGCACGTCGGCCTGGTTGAGCGCGAGCGAGCCCGCGCAGCGCCCGCACAGCACGCGCTCGACGGGCTTCGTCTCCAGCCGCCGCTGCCCGTCGGCGCAGTACGCCACCGGCGTGAGCACCAGCAGGTGCTTGTCCTCCAGCGGCGACGGGGAGGCGGTGGCGCCCGACGCCGGGAACGAGCGCTGCAGCGCCGCCAGGCACGTGTCGTGCACCAGCTCCATCACGTCGTCGAGCGTCCACCGCTCGCGCACCTTGAGGTCGATGTCGAAGTGCACCGCGCCCACCTCGGAGTTCGTCTCGCACACGCCGCAGTGCACCCCCGCGCGGATGTCCTCGGCCAGCAGCTCCAGCGTCCGCCTCCTCCCCAGCACCCTGTAGTCGATCTTCCCCCCCGACAGGTCGACCAGATCGGGGCGCAGGTCGTCCAGACAGCGCCGATCGCGCTCCCTGGCGTATTGGACCTTCAACCGACCGATCCCCTGCCGCCCGAAGCGCGACGCCATCGCCCCACGCTCGCTCGAGTGACGCGGCCCGAGCAAGGACCTCTCTTGCTATGGCGGAGCAAAAAAATGGGAGGCGGGTGGGCGCACGAAAAAGGAAAAATTCAAAACGCGAGGCACCGTACGTAGTTTGAATTTGAAATGTGGGGTTACTACGCAGTTCCGAAGTCGAATTCAAAATCAAATTCTCTATTGCATGCGACTACGGCGCCGCGCGCGCTCCGTGCGCGGCCCGCCGGCGCTTGCGCGAGGAGGGCGCGCCGGCGCGGACGGCCTCGGCGACCTGGACCACGACGTCGACGCGCGCGCGCACGTGCCCGACGTGGGTGGCGAGGCCGATATCCAGCGCCGTCGCCGCGTCCACGTACTTCTCGCCGCTCTCGCACAGCAGCCGCGTCGCATTCTCGCCGATGGAGGCGGCGAGCTGCGCGTCGCAAAGGGCGTTGACGCGCTCCGCCTCCTGCAGCTGCTGCGCCATGCGATTCACCTCGCCCTCGAGGCCGCCGCTGCACGCGTGGTTCATGAAGGTGCTGAGCGGCGAGGCGACGCGCGTCGTGCCGACGCCGAAGAGCACGCACGCCGCGCTGAAGGCGTGCGTCGCGAACGTCACCAGCTCGCGCGAAGCGTCCTCGTCGAGCCACTCGCGCAGGACGTCGATGATGCCCAGGCAGGCGTACACCGAGCCGCCGTCGGAGGCGATCTCGAGCACGAGGCGCGTCTGCTTCGCGTCGCGCGCCTGCTGGAGCCCGTCGCGCACATCGCGCAGCGTCGCGTCGCAGATCTCGCCCTCGATGGCGAGCGTCACGGGCGTCTCCAGCGCGCGCGCCGTCGCCGCGCCCTTGACGTCGTCGTCGAGGTCCATCGAAAACACGCAACGGAACGTGCGGAGTACGATACAAGAACTGATGCAAGAAAGTACAAGAACGCTATCTATTTTGCTCCTCCCTCCCCTCTACAACAAGCAAACAAAAAAATGGGGACGCCGGTGCCGCCGTGAACGAGCAGCACACGGAGGTTTAGACAGAGCTCACCCTCCGCCGGGTGGCGGTGGGCGACGTGCCGTCCACCTCCTCCGAGGCCGCGCGCCGCTTGGGCGTGGAGGGGGCGCCGCGCTCCTCGGCGCGCAGGCGCCGCTGCGCCGGCGTCGCGTGCGTGAGCTGGTTGTAGAAGCGCCGCGCCGCGGCGCCGCGCTGGCCCCGTTCGACGATGTACTGCCGCCGCAGGCGAATCGCCCACGCGTCGACGCCCTCCGACGCGCGGAAGGCGGGACGGTCGGGCGGGCAGAGGACGCCGTTCAGGCGCCGCCCGAGCCGCGCCTTCCACCGCCGCGCCTCCTCCAGCGGCGCCTCGCGCGGAAGCCGGTCCTCTAGCACGCCGCTGCATCGCAACCGCGAGATGAGCTCGGCGCGCACCCCGACCATCGCGTCGCGGCTCGTCCGGTCGGCCTCGCGCACCGCCTCGACGCGCTTCGCGACGACGCG
>MDSW01183090.1_pt1 | contig 14921 bp, 13 predicted proteins | sample 811171 | NCBI WGS metagenome assembly MDSW01 (sample SAMN05326641, study PRJNA326480) | marine metagenome | isolation source: seawater | place: Atlantic Ocean: North West | collected 2012 | reverse complement strand
ATAATACGTTTCAACCTAAACGACGAAGGTAGTTAAAATGCGCCCCTTTCTGATCGTGATGTTGACTGCATGCAATTTTTTCACAAACGTTGACTTATGTCGTGCTGAGGTGAGACTGTTAGTCGAAGATGCGATATCTAGGGGCGTACCTCTGTATAACAGTGGCCAGTATATTGCGTGTGCGGAAATATACCGGCTGTGTCTAAGGTCCCTACAACTCTTGTCTACCGAAGACCTTCCCCGAACAACGATTGAGAGAGCACTTACAGTGGCCGCCGAAGAACCTCCGGAAAAAGCGGCCTGGACGTTGCGATATGCATTGGATGAAGTTTACCAAATTTCGATCGGAGGCTCTTCTATGAGGCAGTCGATGTTACGATTAGATATGAGTGAAGGCACGCGCTGGTATTCCCTAAACGACAATGTTATGGGTGGCATATCCGAGGGGTATATGGAGCTTACGCCGGATGGAATCGGGGTTTTTTCTGGCCGATTGTCGTTAGCAAATAACGGCGGTTTCAGTTCTGTGAGGACAGGAGTGTCGAAGGGTGGTCTAAGAGAAGCAGATGGCTTAGAAATCAAAGTTCGTGGTGATGGTAGGAAATACTCGGTTATGCTTGGAACCGACGAAATGCGGGGATCCTGGCAGGCATCGTTTATTGCGCAAAAAGAGTGGGCCCTTATTAGGCTGCCATTTGAAAAATTTCGACTTTCCGTTCGCGGGTGGAATCCACCCATGGCGCCCAATGTTCCACGGTCGATCGTAACTTCGGTCGGGATAATCATTGGGGATAAGGATGAGACCCCATTTACGCTACAGATCGATTCGATAAGTGGTTACACGAGTGAAACAAGCCTATAATTATTTTTACTAGTAAGACTACGACGAATATGGTGCAATAGAGTTAAAAGATCAGAGTCGCAAGGCAGATTTTAAATGATCATTCCAGCAGCGACTGTTTCGTTGGTTTGTTCGTCTACGAGGATGAAACTTCCAGTAGTTCGATTTTTTTTGTAACTATCTGCTATGATTGGGGCTGACGTTCTTAGAGTGATCCTGCCTATGTCGTTACAATCAAGAACGGGATTATCTTCGATTTTATGCAGCGTGTTGATATCCACCTTATATCGTATTTTCGATACGATCGCTTTTGCTTCATTAGTCGTATGTCTGATAACAAATTTACTTTTGGTCGTTAGAGACTGTACGGATGAAAACCAGCAAATCATAGCGTCTATATTTTGAGTTGGAACAGGCGCACTATTTGGTTTGACGATCATGTCTCCCCGCGAGATATCAATCTCATCAGAGAGAGTTATAGTGACTGACATTGGCGCGAAAGCCTCATCTGTTTCAGTCTCTGCTATCTGAACTGTCTTAATCTGGGATTCAAATCCTGAGGGTAGTATCTGGACTCGATCCCCTGATTTAAAGACTCCACCAGCAATTCGGCCGGCAAAACCACGGAAGTCATGCCACTTATCGGAATGTGGGCGTATCACCCACTGAATAGGAAGCCGAGCTTCTACATGATTTTCATCGGATCCGATGTAAACGGTCTCTAAATGGTATAACAGAGACGGTCCGGCATACCAAGGCATATTAATCGACGTTTCAACAATGTTGTCGCCAATCAGAGCACTGGCCGGTATAAAGGTTACATCTATTATGTTATCTAATCTAGAAGCAAAAGTTTTGAAATCTTTTGAGATCTCATTGAAGCGGTCTTCACTCCAATTGACCAAGTCCATTTTATTTACACAGACAACTACGTGTTGTATTCTGAGCAAATTTGCAATAAAGGAATGTCGGCGAGTTTGTTCAACCACACCACGGCGTGCATCAATTAAGATTATAGCAAGGTTGGCAGTTGATGCACCGGTTACCATGTTACGTGTATACTGAATGTGTCCCGGAGTGTCGGCTATGATGAATTTACGTTTTGGGGTGGCAAAGTATCTATAAGCCACGTCGATCGTAATACCTTGTTCACGCTCTGAACGCAAGCCATCTGTAAGAAGAGCAAGGTTGATATTTTCGTCCCCACGTGACTTTGAACTCTGCTCTATTGCTTCTAATTGATCCTCAAAAATAGATTTACTGTCGTAAAGAAGTCTACCAATAAGAGTACTTTTTCCATCGTCTACCGAACCGGCAGTAGTAAATCGTAATAAATCCATATCGGCGTAATCAGCTGTTTTTATTTTATATCCAGGGGTATTATTGGACGCCATTAAAAATAGCCTTCACGTTTTCGATCTTCCATAGAAGTTTCCGATCGTTTATCATCTGCTCGTGTCCCGCGTTCAGTTTGTCGAGCGCTTGCTACCTCGGATATTATATGATCTAATGTAGTTGCTTTAGATAACGTTGCTCCTGTACAAGTAGCATCTCCAATGGTTCGAAAACGAACGACCATAGTCTCAATTTTTTCTTCAGGCCTTAGTTGCAGAAATTCTGATACGGCCATGATGACTCCATCTCTTTTGATACATTCGCGCGAATGTGAGAAATACAAGCTAGGCAGATTTATTTTTTCTTGTTTTACGTATTGCCAAACATCCATTTCGGTCCAATTACTGAGTGGAAAAACGCGAAAATGTTCATCATGTTGTTTCCGTCCGTTAAAGATGTTCCAAAGCTCAGGTCGTTGATTTTTAGGGTCCCATTGTCCGAAAGCATCCCGATGAGAAAAGAATCTTTCTTTCGCACGGGCTTTTTCTTCGTCTCGTCTCCCCCCACCCAGCGCGGCATCGAAATCATTCTTTTCAATAGCATCTAAAAGAACGGCGGTTTGAAGGCCATTTCGGCTGGCGTTATAACCGGATTCTTCCGTTAGGCTACCTTCATCAATACTTTCTTGAACAGAAGCAATGATTAGATCTGCATTGAGGCTTTCGACAAAGGCATCACGATAGGCAATTGTTTCTACAAAATTATGGCCGGTGTCGACATGCATGAGTGGGAAGGGAAGCTTGGCAGGCCAGAAAGCTTTCCGAGCTAAATGCGCCATAACTATGGAATCTTTGCCCCCGGAAAAAAGGAGCACAGGATTCCGGAATTGTGCTGCTGTCTCTCGGAGTATATAAACTGCCTCAGACTCGAGTTGACGTAGATGTGTTACAGTATAATTTTGGGGCATCTCTTAACATTACTTAATCTGCACTTCCCTTATTTGTATAAAAAATATAGTTGTGTTTATTCGTATTTATTTAAGGAAATGCTTTTCAACTAAACTAATAGCTAATTATGCGGATCGTCAACGGGTTATCGAAACTTAATGGGACGATGATTTACAGATAGATTTGTATATTTGTTCTTGGTTTTTTGCGATTCCTTCCCATGTGAATTGTTTAGCCCAACGATATCCTTTTTGTCCCATTTCCCTACGTTTGGAGGGGTTTTCGAGGAGTAGTTTCATGGCGGCTGCTAAATCATCAGGGTTTTCAGGTTTTACAAGTAATCCAGTTTCGTTATGCCGAATGGCGTCGCGAAGGCCGGAGATATTTGTACCTATTACGGCAGTTTTAGCAGCTCCTGCTTCAATAGCGACGATACCCCATCCTTCGTAACGCGACGGCATGCAGACAAAAAGAGCTTCACTCATCAACAGGCTTCTTTCCTCTTCACTGACTTGTCCGAAAAATTCAATATGTTGAGAAATTCCTAATGTGTTTGCCATTTCCCTGAGTGTATGCTCTCGGTCAGGCGTACTTTTACCAGCTAATACAAGTCTTATGTTTTTCGCTGTAAGTTTTTTCATAGCTTTGAAGAGAATGTCTAAACCTTTGGTGTGTATATCTAACCGCCCAAAGTAGAGTATGTAGTCTTTTTCCTGTGCTTTTGATTGAAAACAGGCGTCGTTTACTCCGGTATAAACAAGATGTATATTCGCGTTGGCCACCATATTTTGTAGACTAGTTTTTAGTGTAGGTGAAATAGTAAGGATTTCAGGATGTAGTTGAAGCACCTTATTCTCAGCACGTTGAGCAAATCGTCCAAAGACAGGAAATTTTTTAGAGGCGTTTTGTCCCATTAGGTGAAAGAACTCCAGTAAGCTTCTCTTGCGTATGGTTTGTGAAACCTTTAAGGGTGCGTAGGCAGAGAAACTGTATACCCACAGGTCGAAATCATTGCGTGCAACTTCTATAGATGCGAGGGCGGCAAAACTTAATCTGCTGAGAGAGTAGGAAAGATCGGTTCCGACCCGAACGATTTTGACACCGTCAATTTCTTTTGTTCTCTCAGCTCCGGGGAATGTTCCCACTAATAGCGTGATCTCATGACGTTGACTTAGTTGCCTTGCTATTTGGAGAGTGCGCAATGCTCCACCTCCACCACACCAAGGATTGTCCACATCGTCGTATATTGTATGCAGGATTTTCATGTTTGTGAAGGTCGAACTTGATTCATATCATACACCTCATCCTACCATAGTTGGCATGTCTGCGTTGTCATAAGCTGCAACAATATAAGGATGGTCTTTACTGTAACAAGTAAGTGGTTTCGGATTGTCCACTCGGCCAATCTGACGTTGACCAAGACCAATTGTGTTTGTCAGTTTGTCTCCTAAGTCATTACGTATACCGTCAGCTTTTTCTTCGATAATTTGTACGATATCCGGATGCTCTTTATACAAGTTTTCTGATTCACTTGGGTCGGTTTCTAGGTTATACAGTGCGTTTAGAGGATTAGATGTGCGACCGATTGTTTCTTGTTTAGCAAAATGGAGTTTCCAGTTTTTCCAACGAACGGCCTCTAGATTTTCTCGCCAATAAAATGCGAAACAATCATACGATGAGGTTGCACCAGGGCTTCCGAGAATTATTGGACTTATATCGTGTCCATCTATCTTTTTATTGTGGGTGATGTTGCATTTAGTCAGTTTAGTTATTGTTGGATATAGGTCCATCATTGTTGTGAGTTCGCTGGAAACTTGGTTTGCAGGTATTTTAGTAGGCCATCGCATGATGCATGGTACTCTTTGGCCTCCTTCCCATGTGGTTGCTTTTGTACTCCGTAGCGGACTATTGCTGCCGCCCTCATTGCGAGCTCTTGAGCCATTGTCACTCGTGAAGATTACCAGTGTGTTATCAAATAAACCGGCTTGTTTTAATTCTGAATCGATGACGCCTAGTACCCAGTCTATACATTCAACCGCTCCGCCATAACCTCCGTTATCAGATTGTTTCATAAAGCGACTTGGAACAAAAAGAGGTACGTGAACGTACATATGAGCCAGGTATAAAAAGAAGGGTTGGTATATGTTTTTTCGAATAAATCTTACGGCTTGTTCCGTATATCGTTCTGTCAAACCACGTTGGTCGGGTTGTTGTTGAAGGACCTCGTTGTTAAGCATTAAAGGTAGGGGAATTTTTTCCTCTGGGTTTTGCCCCTGCATGCCCATATCGTTGCTGTAGGGTAATCCATAATATTCTTCAAACCCGTGTTGCATTGGCAGAAATGGAAGCTGGTCTCCGCAGTGCCATTTTCCAATTATTTTCGTTCTGAAGTCATTTTCACGTAGTATTCGTGGAAACGTAATTTCATCGGGATGAAGCCCTATAGGGTCGCCGGGAAAGAGTACTGGATTTGGTCCAAAACCTAAACGGTTGGGGTAGCATCCTGTCATTAAAGCCGCACGTGAAGCGGAGCATACTGGTGAAGCCGAATAATAATCAGTAAGCCGAATTCCGTCCTGTGCCATTCGGTCTATATTTGGAGTTTTATTCCGTGTGGATCCATAACAACCTAAGTCTCCATATCCTAGGTCATCACAGTTTATAAGAATAATGTTAGGTTTTGTCATAGTTTTTGCCAATCGTAACCTGAGTTATTGTAGGTATGCTTAAACTAACAAAATTTTTACTTAACGTTACTGAACGCTTAGATTCAGCTAAGATCAGAAGATTTAGAGATAGAAATCATATACAATTTTTTTTAAAAAATTAAGACCGGTTAAACAGGGATTATAGTACCGATAAGTCTGCGTTGACCACCATTATTTCGGAACTCACAAAGATATATACCTTGCCAAGTTCCGAGATTTAATTTTCTATCCGTAATTGGTATACTAACAGAGTTTCCCACCAATGTAGTCTTTATATGTGCCGGCATATCATCGGCACCCTCATCTGTGTGTTCGTAGTGTGAAATGTCCTCCCTTATTAGTTCGTCTAAGGAACGTTTCATGTCACTTCTTACAGTGGGATCTACATTCTCATTTAGAGTTAACCCGGCGGAAGTGTGTTGTAAAAATAAATGAAAAATTCCTTCGGTCGGTAGAGTTGGCAGATGTGTATTAATATGTGGGGTAATTAAGTGTATTCCTCGGGGAAATTGAGGAATTGAGAAAAGAATTTGATTCATTTTTAGTTAAACCTTTTATGATAGAGGTTGAAAACTATTTTATTGTTGATATTTGCTCCAATTTCTTTCGAATATCGTTAGGCGTTGCTGCGCCGGTTGTCCCCAACTGATGTATTGCGTAATTGGCTGCGGCCATCGCAATTAAACTTGCTTCATAAACGGTGGCACCCGCAGCAAGAGAAGCTGCAAGGTTTGCTGTAACACTATCTCCTGCACCGACAATATCAATCGATTTACTTGCTTGTAAGGCTGGTATGTGATTTGTTTTGCCATATCCGTCTGATGATACAATACCACGTTTTCCTAAGGTCACAAATATGGGTTTTCCATGTTGAACGGCTAATTCAGATGTCGCAAGTTGAATGGTTTTAATATCCATGTCCTTATCTTTATTCAAGAAGGATTTTAATTCTGCTTCATTCATCTTGTAGCTAAGTTGTGGGTATTTTCGTAAGCTGTCCCTTGAGTCGACTATAATTGGAATTTCCTCTCTTTCCATACTCAATGCTTCTAGTTGATCGCGAACCGCTTCTGTAACAACACCCGTTTCTGCTTTATCCGACTGCTCTAAAACAATGATTGCATCTATATTTCTGTGTAATGATTTAACCGCCTGCGCTAATCTATGACTCAAATTACCGGGTGTTGGGGTCCAGTTCTTTGTGTCTAACCGTGATAGTTCCCGGTATCTGTTACGCGTGATTACAAGAGGTTTACAATACGTAAAAGTTTTCCGGCGTTTGGAAGAAAAAAAATTAGATAGGTTAATGCCTGAGATGTTGTTTAAGGCTCGTTTTAGTTCAAACCCTTCACCATCGTCACCGCAAAACCCTATGGCTTCTATATTTCCTACGCCCAGTTTTCCTAAGTTTGCCGCTACGGTTCCTGCACCACCTGGTTGTGCGCGTATATTAGTTACGTTGTTGACTGGGAGGCCAGTTTCGATCGATCGTTCTTTTAAGGTGGGATTGATCTCAAGGTAGCGATCCAAGCAAAAATCTCCTACTACGGCTAAATTCAGCTGGGGATATTTTTCCTTTATTTCGTCGTATCGTTCCGGTTTCATTTTTTTATTAAGTGGTGATGCAGCCTTTGGATAAAGGCAGCGTTGTCGCACTGTATATAGTTCATTGTTCCTCCCATTCGAGAATAACTTTTACAGAAACGAAGGTAGTATGCAGGGTTGTTGGTTGGAGGCTCTCCATGTTGCCAATCCCATTGGCCGCCATCTTGTATGTCTACGACATAGATAGAATGATCTGTTATGGCTGTGCCCCCTAGTTTTATTCTTCGATTGTTTACGCAACTCATGGCTTTTTCAAAAACCTGAGGACCCATTATAGCTGAACCAACGGAAATTGTTATACCGCCATTAAGGTTTTCCAAACTACCACCGAACAGCTTAAAATCCCACTCTCCTGCTCTGCCAATGGCGGATCCAGAAAATATTGGGTGGTTAGCTATTATATCATAGCCAATACTGGGATGTACTGAGAAGGGTACTTTATGACGCCATGCAGAGGCAATAATCGATGTTTCCCGATAGGGATGGGAAACATCATACTTCCCAGCTTTTAATGAGAATTGGTTCATTGCAAACAAAAGGTCTGCACGTGCAGACGTTAAATGGCTGGTAGGGTCGTTTTTTATTGCTTCTACTAATTCGGATTCCTGCGGTAGAGTACAGCCGTTTTCGTTTATAAATCGTCCTAAAGATTGGCCATAACCCAATGAATCTATAGCACCGGATAATATGGCTATATGAATGTTTTTAGCTGTCTCATCCCACGCTCCAAACGAACCATTTTTGACCCCTTTCTCTACACTTTCTGTGCTTGCTCCAATATGTGCAAACTCCCAGTCGTGTATTGAACCGGCACCATTTGTTGCAATATGCGTTATCCAGCCAGATTCAATAAGCTGGTTAACTAAGACTGCTGTACCATTTTTGATTAGATGTGCTCCATAGATTAGAACTGCCGAGGCACCTCTATCGCGGGCTCTTCGAAGTTTTTTCTCCAATCGCCGTATCTGTTTGAGTTGACTATTAGAAATTGGTAATAGCGCATCATCAGGATCGATAATTATGTCATTAATATGTGAAAGATGTTGGCGGTTTTCTAAAGGATAAACGGTTAGTCTTGATAGGTCTAATTTTTTTGGGTCAATCATAAGGTCTCGTCCAAACAATCTAAAAAATTTATTACATCAGTAAAATTTGGTATCGCGGTATCTGCACCGGCGGCGAGTAATTGAGTCTGTTTTATAGGGTCGCATGTTTTCGAGTGTATTTGTTCTTCGTCGCTACATATAGCTACGGCATATCCACCCAAGCGCTTACACTCTTTAATTTCTACCGGACCATCCCCCAAAGCAATTACGTTTTTTCCGGAAACACCTGTGTCTTTCATTAGCTGGGAAAAGATTGACGCCTTTTTATACATGAGAGGATCACCGGTGCAACCGTAAATTCGTTCTCCAAAAAAACGAGATATTCCAAGCAATTGTGCTTCTTCTCGTACAAGATCTTGTTCAGTACCACTGACAATGGCGCACACGCTCTCTTTGTTTTCCAGCCAAGTCAGAAATTCAATTGAACCCTGAATAAGAAAGTCCAAGGGGCTTTTATCATGATTTCTTATCATCTTTTTTCGGTTGTCGACAATTGCATTGAGACGGAATAAATAATCTTGATATAATATTGACGCAGAAGGTACAATTTGTTTTCGAAGATTGGCCAATCTTACGAAGTGTTGCATTTGAATCATTGTTGCCTGTCCACTAAGTCCAAATGTGATATCTTCGATTAGTCTGTTTCTATATTCCTCGGTCTCATTTTGTAATATGGGGAGATACTCGCTCAGTAACTGAGTCATTATCTTTGGCCATCCCGCACGTAACCAAGAAAGTGTACCGTCAAAATCAAAAATGAATAACTTATTCATCTACTATAAACGTTTCCGACTGCTGTCTTTAGAGGTGTCTATAAAATAACACGAAGAATTTAATTCTCTTTCTATTGTTCTCGACTGAGATTCTGACGAAATCTGATTCAGAATGGGCATATACGTTTCCAATATTAAAATACATCTTGCTTGTTTACCATAGTAGAAGCTTTTGCATACTAATTGACGAATGTAATATTGAATTCTACATTGCCTCCGATCTCTTGAATCTTTTAATAGTAAACGCAAAGACAGGTGTTGAACACATGGATTATCCGATTGATAAGATTATTCCTGGTATAAAAGTCACGGCCCAGATGTCTCCGGAGCCGTCTGATGAAGACTTGGAATTTGTCCGCGCATTGGGAGTCACGCATGCCGTTCTGTGGACCGATGCAAAAAAGTCTAGTTACGAATATTATGCATCTCGACGTGAATTGTTTGAGAAGTCAGATATTTCTATTTATGGATTTGGGAATTTAGATGTTCATAATGTAGATTCGATAACTTTGAATTTACCAGAAAGAGATGCAAAGATTGAGGAGTATAAGCAACACATACGTAATCTTGGTCGTGCGGGTATTCCCTACACAACGTATGCTCATATGGGTAACGGTATTTGGAGTACGGAGCCAGAAAGAACCCCTAGAGGAGCTCTTGGTAGAGCATTCGACTTAAACAAAGCTGAAGTCGGCCACTGGCATGGTCGTGAATTTCGAATGCCGTTATCGCACGGTCGCGAGTATTCAGAAGCAGAAATTTGGGAGAACTTTAGTTATTTTATTGATCAAGTTGCCCCTGTGGCTGAAGAAGCGAATGTAATGATTGGCATCCATCCTGATGACCCTCCAGTCCCGGAGTTGGCTGGAGTGCCTCGTTGTATTTTTAGTAGTTTCGAAGGATATAAAAAAGCTTTAGAAATCGCGGATAGCCCGAATATTGGTATGTGTCTTTGCGTTGGCTGTTGGTTGGAAGGGGGAGAGTTAATGGGTAAAGACATACTTGAAACGATCCGCTATTTTGGAGAGCGAAAGAAAATTTTTAAAGTACACTTTCGTAACGTAGATAAACCTTTACCTCATTTTGTGGAAACTTTTCTGGAAGATGGTTACATGGATATGTATAAGGTAATGCGTGAATTGCAGAAAGTAGGCTTTCGAGGTGTAGCTATTCCCGATCATATTCCTCACTTAACGCAAGATGGCCGTGCGGGTATGGCATATATTATCGGACAGATGCAGATGTTGCAAAAACGTGCAGAAGAAGAACTAACGTTTTCTTGAGTAGAATATATCTAACAGGGTCTTTATCATCAGATAATTTTGATTGAATGATTGGAGTACAAAATGAAGAAAATAACGGCTAATATTCCTTTTGTGGAACCACCGGAATGGGCGGTTCTCGAACGCAGTTTGATTGACCTGATGAATGAAGCGGTATTGCCTGTAATGAAAAAGTATGTTCGTGAAGATGGATCTGTTTTATGGCCTACAAGCGAGCCTTTTTCTAGTATTGATGGTTTGGACGACGCCTATGAAAGTTTTTTTAATTGGCCTGTTTTTTATTTACTTGGTGGCGGTGATCACATTTTGGAATTGTCGCATAAAACATTTGATGGCATAACGGCTCAGTTCTCAAAGTATGATAGTGGTCATGGCCATCCAATGGTTGTAAAAGAATATGAACAAGGATATGATTGGATGCATCAGGGCGAAGGCTATGTCTTCTTTTATAATCTTTGCATGGCTGATCCTGGAGACCAGAAAAATGGCGAAAGAGCTCGTCGATTTGCAGGTTTTTACCTTAATGAAGATCCGGAAATAACTAATTATGACTATGAAAAGAAAATTCTCTTAAGTCCTCATTTAGGTTCGATGGGGCCTGCCTACCGCAATTGGGAAGAGGGTAAGCGCGGTTATCCCTATTCATTTTGGAAAGTATACCCATTGCCGTTTCTCGATATAGATGGCATTGATACCGTAGAAGATTTGCAGAAGCCTGGGATGGAAGAAAAAATGGCTCAAGCGATGGCTGACCGCATGGCTAGGGGAGATGTAGCGGTAAATTTAGCTTCCACATCCTTGGTGATGAATGCTTATATGTTTGGCGGTGACGCAAAGCAAAAATACAAAAGTTGGATTCTTGAGTACGTAGATGCCTGGATTCAACGTACTCATAATAACGACGGTATTTTACCTGACAATGTAGGACATTCGGGTAAAGTTGGTGAATTGATGGGTGGCCGATGGTATGGGGGAAATTATGGGTGGACATGGCCTCATGGTTGGGGGACGTTGGGCGATGCGGTTACATGTGCTGCTGAAAACGCCTTAGCCCTTACCGGAGATCGTGCTTACCTGGACCTTCCTCGTTCGCAGATAGATCTTTTGATGTCTCAGGGAGAGTTAAAGGGTGAGACGTGGCACATTCCAGAATGTTACAATGACCACGGCTGGTTCCAGTTTGGTCCTATGCGTGTTGATTGGATGGCCCATATTTGGTTGGCCAGCATGTCTGAGGCAGACAGAGATAGAATAAAGAAATTACGCAATAATGAAACGGAAAATTATAAATCAGTTCAGTCCTACTATACGAAGCACAACGCTGGAAATGATGCGGCGTGGATTCATTATCTTGAGGGGAATTATAAGGAATATCCAGTCGAGATTTTGAGACATAATCATGCACAGGTGTATCAGTGTATCGACTTTATGAGACAAGACCAACAGGACCCATCAACATATGGTGATTGGTACTTGCAGGTAAGAAACCCGATTAGTGTTGAAGGACTGTTGCAACTCACGATGGGGGCTCCACTGTTTCTTTATAACGGTGGTCTATTGCAGGCAAGACTGCGCTATTTTGATGTTGATCGTCAAAGACCGGGATTACCAAAAGACGTAGGTGCTCTTGTTGAAAGTATGAGCGACGATACGATTGTTGTGCAATTAGCCAACCTAAGCACTATTGAGAAACGAGAAGTTATTGTTCAGGCAGGTGCATTTGGGGAGCATATTTTTAAAACAGCGAAAGGGCAGCGGCGGCGTAAATTGAGTGAGGAGGAAGTTGGCATTACTGGGTCTGATCCGCGCCGGTATTTAGATGGAGTGAGTGAGCAGACAGAAGACTTTGTTGTAGATATTGATGACAAAGTTTTTTCTGTAGATATAGAGCCGGGTTGTTTTATCCGGTTGGAGTTGGGGATGGATCGATTTAGTGGGGACCCATCCTACAATTTTCCTTGGAATTGAGGTTGGTTTCATTTTTCAGAAGTCCGTTATTGCCTGCTCTGTCAAACCCAATTCCATAATGAATTTGCAGTGCCACCCAGTATCCAGTCACGCTCTTCATGTGAAAGATTAATTACCTCAGAAAAAAGGGCGACAGTTTCTTGATAGCTTGTTTTTGGACTATATTGGTCCGTCGGGAAATTACTACCAAACAGACAGCGATCAGGTCCGAAGGCGTCCACGAGTTCACGAACCATCCAATGCACATCTTTGAAGGGATAGGGTTGTTGGCTTGCTAAAGGAAGGAACGTCAGTTTGATATACACATTATTATATCGTGCTAATCTTCGGACCGGTTCGGTTGTGTTTTTCTTGGGCGCTAAATTTCCAGATACATATCCACAATGATCCAACACAAAACGTGTATTGGGGAATTCACGAATTCGTTTTTCGACGGCAGAATATTCTTCATGTGTTGCATTTACGTCAACAGTGAGGTCCAATGCCGCAGCCTTCTCCCAGAGTGGTGTACTAATAGGATCGTCTAAACTCTGATGGTAAAAAAGGTGGCGTTGAATTCGAATGCCATTTGCTCCTTTCTTCACTAATATTTCCAAATTTTGAGGTCCATCCTTGGCGATAGGATCGACCAAAACTCCTATGGCCAACCATGAATTATTACCCCCAAGCTCGTCCATAACATAAGAGTTATCCCAACCATAAAACCCTGTACTAATTGCTAATGCTCGCTCAACACCTGCGGCTTTCATTTGGGCTTTTAAGTGTTTAGCAGACCCCTCTATGCTAGGTTTATAGCCGGATGTTGGATCGGCCAGTGGATAGAGTTGTGTATTGAGTGTCATGAGGTGGGTATGGCTGTCGATGATCGGCATGTAGTTTCCTCTGTCGATTTGTTTTTATGCAGTAAATGGACCTTTGGGGATTAGTCTTGAAAAATACAGCAATGTTTTTTCGAGCTAACTACGAATGATCAATTTAGGGTTTCCAACAATCATCGGTATATGGAAGGCGTGAAAAGAGCTGCATTCTGTAGGGCGTTGCGTTTTCGAGCCAAGCGCTCGGAATCTTCTGAGTATATCTATGCGGTGGACCAGCCTCTTTGAATATATCGATATTGAATATCCGGTGAGCTTGGGGTGATTCAAATGGTTTGGATTCTATGGCATGGAACATGCGTGCATTTAGATAGACCATACTACCCGGTGGTGCAATTAGTCGGACTTCTTTGAGTGTGCGTCCAACGATTTTATCGTAGGTACCTGCTAACATCTTTTCAACGATTTCTTCGTCTGTTGGCTTAACATGATGGCTGCCGGGAATTACTTTTAGGTTTCGATCCCCTTTTTTGAACCCATTCGGATAATACAGTATCTGGATGTAATATTTCTCTCTCTCGTGGTGATTTATCGGGTATTCATGGTTCCAATGGTGATTATCTTGATGATATTTTCCTGGTCCAACACCTCGAGGCGCGATATTTAGAGCGGAATGACAGAAATGATAGTGATCACCGATAGTTTTTTGAAGTAATCTGGTTATAAAGGGATCGTCAATTAATGCGTGTCCGACAATTCCACGTTCATTCCACGGGCGAACAAAATAGGGTTGTGGTTCAGTTGTGTCTGCATAGTTTGCGCTGTTTAGGTATGCTTGAACCTCTTTGCTATTTTCAATTTCATTAATTAGTGCTTTCCTCGAGCCATCTTTTAGAATGTCTGGGAAAAAGATATAGCCATCTTCGTGAAATGATTTCACATTTGCTTCTGTTGGTTCATCAATTCTGAACAGCGAATTCAAAGATGCCTCCTAGCGATAATGGGGTTTATCGATAAGGTGGTATTCTAAAAGGTGTCCTCGAGCTCCTATATAGAAAATTCCCGGTTTACCTTCTACGATCTGATATAAGTCCGAAATGGGTGGAGTATCTAGGTAGTTTATTTGGTGAGTGCTTACATCTAACTGAAAAACATCAGTTCTTGTGCAACCGTAAATATTTCCATCCACACCGCAGGTCAGGTGGATGATACCGTAGGTTTCGGGGACTCCCATAAGTGGCGTGCCCATTGATCGCATCGTCCAGCGATGAATCACTTGCCGTTCTTTTATAGAAAATGCAAATAATTGCCCATTGCTTGCTGAACCATATAGCAATTTAGATTTTGTACTGACAGCCAGAGAAGTAACGGCTACTGCGTTGGGTACGGGTATACATTCGAATATTCGTTTTTCGCGGCTTACATCAAAGAGATAAAGTAAACCTTCGGTTGTTGTTTCTATACAGCCTCGGCCACCTGAGATACTTGTTCCACCGTATACATAATGTTTGTCTGAAGTTATACTTTGAACCGATTGATT
>MDSW01104300.1_pt1 | contig 14924 bp, 16 predicted proteins | sample 811171 | NCBI WGS metagenome assembly MDSW01 (sample SAMN05326641, study PRJNA326480) | marine metagenome | isolation source: seawater | place: Atlantic Ocean: North West | collected 2012 | reverse complement strand
TCTAACAAAAAAGTATATTTGTTGATAAAATATGTCAACATATCTGACCAAAATATGAAAGATTTACTTTATTTAAAGGATGAGCAGATTAAAGACTGCATACAATTGCTTCTATACGCATACAGAGAAACATTTTCTGATCCGGTACAGATTTTAAAGAAAAACTCTTTGGGGCCAGCGCACCACAGGGCTATGCATTTAGTCGAGAGAAATGAAGGTATAAATATAAATGAACTATTGTTAAAATTGAAAATTACAAAGCAAAGCTTAAACAGAGTTCTGAAAGATCTAAAACGTTTAAAGATTGTAAAACAAATTAAAGATGAAAATGACACCAGAAGAAAACTTTTATATTTAGACCAAAATGGAAAAAAATTTTATAAAGAAGTTTTCGAAAGTCAAAAAAAACGTATTTTTAATGCGTTAAAAGACTCAGATTCGGAGTCGGTAATTAGATTTAAAGAAGTGTTAAAAAAAATAATTAATGGAAAAAAATAGATTTCATATTTTAGTTGTAGATGATGATGATAGGATAAGATCATTAATAAAAGAGTTCTTGTCTGAAAAGGGGTTCCTGGTATCTTCTGCAGAGAATGCTGAAAAAGCGAAGGCAAAAATAGAAATCTTTAATTTTAACGTAATTATACTAGATGTGATGATGCCAGGGCAAAGTGGTTACGAACTTACGAAAGAGTTAAAAGAAACAAAAAATATACCAATCATATTGTTGACAGCAAAAGGTGAAGTAGAAAATCGAATACACGGGTTAGAACTTGGTGCAGATGATTATCTTGGAAAACCGTTCGAACCAAAAGAGCTTTTGCTCAGAGTAAAAAATGTAATAAAAATGAATATTAATCCTAATAAGCTTTTGACAAGTAAAATAGGTGAAGCAGATCTAAACTTAAATAAAATGGTAATAACATTAAGGGAGAAACCTCAAAAAATTAATTTATCAGAAAAAAAGGTTTTAATAAAAATGCTATCATCTCCCGGAAGAATATTTTCTCGTTCTGAGATTGGAAAAATTGCTAATATTACTAAAGAAAGATCCATTGACGTAATGATTACAAGGTTGAGAAAAAAGATAGAAATAAATCCTAAAAATCCAAAATTTTTACAAACAATAAGAGGTTCGGGCTATGTTTTATGGGTTAAATAATTTTATAAAAAAAGTATTACCAAAAAGACTTTTTTATCGAGCTTTAATTATAGTTGCAGCACCAGTAATTATTCTTCAACTAACTATCAGTATTGTATTCTTCGACAGTATATGGATTAAAGCTAATAAAGGTATGACTAGATCTTTAGTAAGTGAAATACAAACTCTTGTTGATGTGTATAGCTCTAACCAAAGCAAAGACGATATTAAAAAATTAACAGATCTTTATAAGAAGAATTTTGATTTTGTTATCAATATTAAAACTGGTGAAATATTACCTGAAACAAGATCAGATAGAAGATTTAGTCCAATGGACAGATCTTTAAGGAGAGAAATGAAAAGTGGTTTCAGTAATAACTATTGGTTTGATACCGTTACATATATCGATTTAGTTGATTTAAGAATTCAAACACAGAATGAAGTTATTCAAATTTTTTTTCCTAAAGAAAAAATAGCTCCGTCATCTGTCAGGGTTTTCGTTTTATGGTTAACTGTTCCATCATTGGTTTTGATCTTAATAGCAATAGTTTTTTTAAAAAACCAAACAAGACCACTTGTAAAACTATCAAAAGCTGCTGAAAGATTTGGAAAAGGTGAGGTTGTCGATGATTTAAGACCATCTGGAGCATTAGAAATTAGAAAAGCAACTTATGAGTTTGACAGAATGATGAAAAGAATAAATCGACATCTTTCTCAAAGATCTGAGATGCTGTCAGGTATAAGTCATGATTTGAGAACTCCACTTACAAGATTAAAACTACAATTAGCTATGATGGAAAAAAAAGAACTTGCCGAAAAAATGACAAATGATATCGACGAAATGGAAAAAATGCTAAATGATTATTTGCAATATTCAAAATCACAAGTAGAAGAAAATTCATCAAAAATTGATATTAATTTTATGCTTGAAGAAATTCTAAGAAATTACGACAAGAATAGATATGAACTTACTTCTAAGGATACAATTATAATTGAGGGAAGAAAAAACTTAATAAAGAGATGTATTCTCAACCTAATAAGTAATGGGCTTTCCTATGGAGATCAAATTACAATAGAAATAAAAAAATCAATGAATTGGGCTATAATTATTATTGAGGATAATGGGCCAGGTATTCCAAAAAATGAATACTCAAATGTTTTTAAACCTTTTTATAGAATAGATAAAAGTAGAGGACTAAATAAATCTGGGGTTGGTTTGGGTCTATCTATTGCTCGAGATATAATTAAATCTCATGGGGGAAATATATCATTATCTGAAAGTAGATTTAAAGGATTACAAGTAAAAGTTTCATTGCCTCTTTAACTTCTTTTTTTTTAAATTATTTATTTCTTTTTGCTGTTTCTCAATAATTTTCTTCAACACTACAAATTCTTCTCTAGTAACAAGTTCTAATTTACTTGCAATTTTATCTTTATTGAATTTCATTGAGGTAAAAAGTCCTTTCGCTAAATCTTGAGATGATAGTACCCCTGTTTCAATTAACCTTGATATCATTTTTAAAAATTTTTCAGAATTATTCATATTTTTACTTTAAATTATAAGTAATTTAATTTCAATTGTGATAAATTAAATCAATAATGATAGTTCATAACCTCGATCCTGTTTTAATTGATTTTGGAATTATTCAAATACGATGGTACTCACTTGCTTATATTTTTGGAATTTTAATCGGATGGTGGTACGGAAAAATAATCCTTGAAAAAAAAATTAATCAAAATAATGAAATAATTTACTTATCAAAATTTGATGATCTCATAGGTTATATAATTATCGGTACAATAGTTGGTGGTCGTCTTGGTTATGTATTTTTTTATGATCCCTTTTTTTATTTTGATAATTTTTTAGAAATTATAAAAATATGGAATGGTGGCATGTCTTTTCATGGAGGTTTGGCGGGGGTAGCTATAAGTGCTTATATTTTTTCAAAAAAAAACAACCTAAATTATAAAGTTTATTTTGATACTATTTCTGCTGTAGCACCTATAGGAATTTTTCTAGGAAGAATTTCTAATTTTATTAATGGAGAACTTTATGGAGTCCCCACTCAGAAGCCATGGGGTATTATTTTTCCAAATGTCGATAATGTCCCAAGACATCCTTCGCAAATTTATGAGGCTCTTTTGGAGGGAATTTTACTTTTTATAGTTTTAAATATTCTTATTTTTTTTAATAGGAGTAAAATTGGTTTTGTATCTGCAATATTTTTAATTTTATATGGTTTTTTTAGAATAGTTTGTGAGCAGTTTAGAGAACCTGATATCCACCTTGGTTATATTTTTAATTATTTTTCTGTTGGAACAATTCTCAGTATTTTAATGACAATATTTGGTTTCATTTTTTTATTTAAAGTCGTTTATGCCAAAAAAGCTTGATAAAATTTTTAATAATTCAAAAATAATATCCATAGATTTATATCTTAAAAAAGTTCTTTACGATAAAAATTATGGTTACTATCAAAGTAAAAATCCTTTTGGAGCCAAAGGTGATTTTGTAACAGCTCCAAATATATCAAATCTTTTTGGTGAGATGATTGCAATATGGTTTGTTAGCTTTTGGGAAAGCTTAAATAAACCAAAAACTATTAACTTTGTTGAGCTTGGACCCGGAAATGGAGATTTATGTTTAATTTTACTTAAGACTTTAAAAAGTTTTCCAAGTGTATTTGATGCTGTTAATATTTTCCTTTATGAAAAAAGTAAAAAACTTGAAAAAATTCAGAAAAAAAGAATTGTTTCTGATAAAGTTAATTGGGTAAAAAATTTAAATAAGATTCAAAAAGGCCCAATTGTTTTTTTTGGAAATGAATTTTTAGATGCACTTCCAATTAAACAATTTAAAAAGATTAATAATGATATTTGCGAAAGATATGTAAGTTTAAAAAAAAATAAAGTTGAATTTATTTATAAAAAAGCATTAAAAAAAAATATTAATAAACTTAAAAAATATAATCTTTTAAAAACCCTTGGTATCATTGAATATCCAGAAAATGGTTTTAAAGAGCTTAAAATTGTTTGTAATAAAATAAAAAAAATGAATGGTGGGGCTCTATTTATAGATTATGGATACGAAAAAGAAAAAAAAGTAAGTACCCTACAATCTGTAAAGAAACATAAATTTTATGATATAAGAAAAAATACAGGTAATGCTGATATAACGTCGTTGATCAATTTTAATTTATATAAAAAGTATTTTTATTCCGAAGGTCTGGAAGTAGAAAATGTTATAAATCAAAGTGAATTTCTTCAAAAAATGGGTATTTTAGAAAGAGTAAAGCTAATTAGTGATAAAATGGAGAGAAAGAGAAAAATAGATTTATATTCAAGAGTCCAAAGATTAATTAATCCTAAAATGATGGGAAAAAATTTCAAAGTCATTTTTGCAAAAAATAAAAAATCTAAATTCTCTTTACCATTTAAATAATGTTTTATTCAGAAAATTTAAAAAAAAGTAAAAAAGTTCAACATTGTTTTTTTTCAAGAAAAAATGGGAAGTCAGAAGGTATTTATGAAAGTCTTAATTGTGGTCTTGGCAGTAATGATAAAATCGAAAATGTAGAAAGTAATTTAGAAATAGTTGCGAAAAATTTTAATATCAACAAAAAGCAGTTGGTACTCATGAATCAGAGTCATAGCAATATAGTTCAAATTGTAGAAAAAAAAAATATTTTAGAAAAAGTTAATGCTGACGCTATATTAACTGAAAGTAAAAACTTAGCTTTAGGTGTATTAACAGCGGATTGTGCTCCAATATTAATTTATGAGAGCAATAAAAATATAATAGGCTGCATTCATGCTGGGTGGAAAGGTGCGCTTGGAGGGATTATTGAAAACACGTTTAAAAAACTTAATGAGATGGGCGGTGATACCAGAAAAGTAATTGCATGTATTGGCCCTTGTATAGCCCAAAAAAATTATGAGGTAAAAGAAGATTTTTATGAAATATTTATTAAAAACTCTTTAAGTAATGAGCTATTTTTCATAAAAAATAAAAGTGGAACATATAATTTTAATTTAAGAGCATTTATTATTAAGAAATTAAATAATTGCGGAGTTTTATCAATAGAAAATATAGATATTGACAGTTTTGAAAAAAAGAATCAGTACTTTAGCCATAGAAGGGCCAAAAAGTTAGGGGAAAATGACTACGGAAGATGCATATCGGTTATAAAAAAAACTAGTTTACAAAATTAATTGAAACAACCTGGTAATAGATGTATAAATAAATTTCCTAATGAAAATTTTATCAGGAACAAGCAATCCCTCATTAAGTAAAAGTATCTCTAAATATCTCAAAACAAAACTTGTAAACACAAATATTAAAAAATTTGCTGATGGTGAGATATATGTTGAAATAAATGAAAATATAAGAGGTAATAGTGTTTTCGTAATACAATCTAGCGCAACACCTGCAAATGACAACCTCATGGAACTGCTATTGTGCATAGATGCTTTGAGAAGATCCTCAGCGAAAAATATAACTGCAGTAATTCCTTATTTTGGTTATGCAAGACAAGATAGAAAAGTTGTACCAAGAACATCTATCTCAGCAAAACTTGTTTCTAATTTGATAACTAATGCTGGAGCTCATAGAGTGGTAACCGTTGACTTGCATGCGGGACAAATTCAGGGTTTTTTTGATATGCCAGTTGACAATTTATTTACTACTCCATTATTTGCAAGGTACATTAAAAAAAATATAAGAAGTAAAAATCTTATATGCGTATCACCAGATGCAGGTGCGATTGAAAGAACTAGAGGTTTAGCGACAAAAATAAATGCAGACTTAGCTATAATTGATAAAAGAAGGCCAGAGCCCGGAAAGTCAAAAGTTATGAATATTATTGGTGATGTAAAAGATAAAGACTGTATGATTATAGATGATATAATTGACAGCGGAGGAACAATTATAAATGCAGCGGATGCTTTAATAAAAAAAGGTGCAAGAAATGTACATGTTTTTATAACACATGCGGTTTTAAGTGGTGATGCAATAAATAAAATTCAAAGATCTAAAATTAAAAAATTAATAATTACAGATACAATCGATAATTCCAAAAAAATAAAGAAAGCAAGCAAAATAGAAGTTTTATCTATTGCTCAGCTTATGGCAGAAGCAATAAAAAGGATTTCAAATTCAACTTCAGTATCTAGTCTATTCAATTAGCTCTTGTTTTATTTCAAAGTTGAGTTATAAATTGCACTCTTAAATGATAAATAATTTAAAAGCTACTAAGAGAGAAACAAAGACAGCTGGGGAGCTGAGTGCATTAAGAACTAGAGGGCTTATACCTGCAATTTTATATGGGGGTAGCAATCCAAGCTTAAAATTAAGTATCGAAGAAAAACTTCTCAATAAAGTATTTAATTCAGAGTCTTTTCTTTCAACGATAATTGAATTAAACATTGATGGAAAAACTGAAAAAGTTATTCCAAGAGATATTTCCTACCATGTGCTGTCTGATAAGCTAATCCATATTGATTTTATGAGAGTCGCTAAGGGTTCAAAAATTATTTTACAGATTCCAGTAACTTTTAAAAATAACAAAGATTGTCCGGGTTTAAAAAGTGGAGGAGTTTTGAATATAGTTCGAAGAAAAGTTGAACTAAGTTGTCCAGCAGAGAATATTCCTGAAAATATAGAGGTTGACTTAGCAAACCTTGAGATTGGAGCAAGTATAAAAATTTCATCTGTTAAACTTCCAGAAAATGCAAATCCAACTATAACTGATAGAGATTTTGTTGTTGCAACTATTGCTGCTCCCACAATTGTTAAGGAACCTGAAAAACCTGCTGAAGAAACTCCTGCAGAAGGTGTTGAGGGAGAGGCTGCTCCAGCCACCGAAGGTGGTGATACGGCTGCTCAAGCTAAAGAAGGTGATGCCGCTAAAAAGGATGAAAAAGTTAAAGATGCAGCTACAGATAAAAAACCTGCTGGAAAACCTGCCGGGGAAAAAAAACAAGAAAAAAAATAAATTTTTATGCTTTTATTAGTAGGTTTAGGAAACCCTGGTCCAAATTATGACAACAACAGACATAATATTGGTTTTAAAGTTATTGATGCAATAAACCAACAATTCAGCCTTTCAAAACAAAAACCAAAGTTTAAAGGTCTTTTAACTACTGGAAATATTGATAATAAAAAAGTTTATGCAATAAAACCTTTAACATTTATGAATAATTCAGGGACCTGTATCAAAGAACTTATAGAGTATTTTAAAATAGATGCAAAAGATGTTTTCGTTTTCCACGATGATCTGGATATTGATCTAGGAAAAATTAAAGCTAAATTTGGAGGAAGTAGTGCAGGTCATCACGGAATAGACTCTATAGATAAATCAATTGGAAAAGATTACTCAAGAGTTAGAATAGGTATTGGGCACCCAAAAAACGGAAAAAAAGTTGATGATCATGTCTTAGAAGACTTTAGTGAGAATGAAGAAGAAAAAATTAAAGATATAACTGAAAATATAGTTAAACAAATTCCAACTCTTATTGAAAAAAAAATTGATACTTTCTCAAGCAAGGTTAATGAAAATTTGAATGGGATTTAAGTGTGGAATAGTTGGCTTACCTAACGTGGGTAAATCGACTTTATTTAATGCTTTAACATCATCTAAAAACGCTCAAGCAGCAAATTTTCCTTTTTGTACTATTGATCCAAACATTGGAATTGTTGATGTTCCAGATATTAGACTTGATACTTTACACAAATTATCAAAATCAGAAAAAAAAATAAATACCAATATTACATTTGTTGATATAGCTGGATTAGTTAAAGGCGCTTCCAAAGGCGAAGGTTTGGGTAATAAATTCCTGGCGCACATAAGAGAGGTTGATGCAATAGTTCATCTCGTAAGATGTTTTGACTCTGCAAATATACAACACGTGAATAAAAAAATTGATCCTATAAATGATTTGGAAACTATTAAAACTGAGATTTTATTATCAGATATAAGTATTTTGCAAAAAAAACTTGAAAAAAGCGCTAGAAAAAAATTATTAGAAAAAGAGGTTTTTTTGTTAGAAGAGGTACTAAAAAAATTGAATGATGGGATTAACATTAAAGATTATAATCAACCAGAAAATTATAAGATTTTGAAAGAGGCTGGTTTAATATCTATAAAACCATACATCATTGTTTGTAATGTTGATGAATCACATGTCAAAATGGGTAATAATTACACAAAAATATTGAGAGATAAATATCCTGAGGAAAAATTCGTAGTAATTTGCGCTGATATTGAGGATCAAATTACAGAACTAAAACTAGAAGAAAAAGAAATATACATGAAAAATATTGGTTTAGAAAAAACTGGATTAAATAAACTAATAAATACTGGATATGATTTATTGAATTTAAGTACTTTTTTTACATCTGGACCCAAGGAAACAAGGGCATGGACAGTCAAAAAAGATACTCTGGCGCCTAGGGCTGCATCAGTAATACACACTGATTTTGAAAAAAAATTTATTAGGGTCGAAGCGGTTTCTTTTAATGATTTTGAAAAATATGGAAGTTTTGAAAAAGCAAAAGAAAATGGAAAACTTAGATTAGAAGGTAAGGATTATCCAGTAAAAGATGGAGATGTATTATTTTTCAGAGTCAATCCTTGACCAAATTCTTCTCATACTCAGATACACGAGCAGAGTAAATATAGTTAAGAAAATTATTACTTTCACTCCCATTTTATGTCTAGTTTCTAAATGTGGTTCGGCAGTCCAAGTTAGAAATGTTGTAACATCTTTTGCCATTTGCGCTTCTGTTGCTTTTGTGCCATCGGCATAAGTAACAATTCCATCAGACAAAGGATTTGACATTTTAATTTTTTTTCCATCCATATATTTGTTGTAGTAAACACCATCTTCTAACTCAAAACCTGCTGGCGGATCTTCATATCCCATTAACACTGAATAAATATAGTCAGAACCACCTTTTCGAGCTTTAACTAAGACTGACATATCAGGCGGATAAGCACCTCCATTTGCAGCTGTTGCAGCTTGAACGTTGGGATAGGGAGATACAAATTTATCCGATGGTCTTCCTGGTCTTGTAAACATATCACCATCAGAATTTGGCCCATCCTCTACTTCAAAGTTTGCCGCAATTGCTTTGACTTGCTCTACGGAAAATTCTGGCCCTCCAGGTTCGCCCAAATTTCTATAACTTAAAAGATTCATTGAGTGACAAGATGCGCAAACCTCTGTGTAAACTTGATACCCTCTTTGCAAAGAAGATCTGTCAAATTTGCCTGTGATACCTTTGAATGACCAATCAACTTCAAGAAGTTTTGTTTTTTCCTCAGAGTTAGCGTGATTAAATGTAATTGTAAAAAAAATAATTGATATGATTAGTAATCTTGCTTTTAAATTACACATCTTTTCTATCACTTTTTGCCATCTCAAATTTAGGCATACCACCTAAGACAGGTTCAGAAATACTCAGTGGCACTGGTTCTGTTTTCTCGATTCTGCTCAGAACTGGTAGAACAACTAGAAAATGAGCAAAGTAGTAAATGGTTCCTACCCTTGCAATTAATAGGTATAAACCTTCGGCTGGCATCGCGCCAACATATCCTAAAGCTAATACATCAATAACGAGTAACCAAAAAAACTTTTTGTAAAGCGGTCTGAATACTGTTGATCTTACCTTGCTACTATCTAACCAAGGAAGAGCCATCAAAATAAAAATAGAACCTAGCATTAAGACTACTCCACCAAGTTTATCTGGAACAGCTCTTAAAATGGCATAAAAAGGTAGTAAGTACCACTCCGGGACAATATGTTTGGGCGTCACCAAGGGATTTGCCTCTATATAATTATCACTATGGCCTAGAATATTTGGTGCAAAAAATATAAAGCCAGAAAAGACAATCATAAAAATAAGAAGTGCAAATAGATCTTTAATAGTAATGTATGGGTGAAATGGAACGGTATCCTTTGATGGCTTTTTAATATCTATGCCAATTGGATTATTATTCCCCGGTACGTGTAAAGCCCAGATATGTAATACTACTAATCCTAATATTAAAAATGGAAAAAGATAATGGAGGCTAAAAAATCTTGTTAATGTAGGATTGTCCACTGAGTAACCACCCCATAACCATGTTACAATACTTTCGCCTACTAATGGAATTGCACTGAATAAATTTGTAATTACTGTTGCGCCCCAAAAACTCATTTGACCCCAAGGTAAAACATATCCCATAAATGCAGTTGCCATCATCAATAGATAAATTAACATTCCAAGTATCCAAATTATTTCCCTTGGCGATCTGTAGGATCCATAAAAAAGAGATCTAAATATATGTATGTACACTGCTAAAAAAAACATAGAAGCACCATTGCTGTGAATATAACGAATTAACCACCCGTAATTTACATCTCTCATAATATGTTCAATACTACTAAATGCCATATCTGCATGAGCAACATAGTGCATGCCTAGAACAATCCCTGTAATGATTTGAGAGATTAAACAAAAAGTTAAAATCCCACCAAAAGTCCACCAGTAATTTAAATTTTTTGGTGTTAGATAATCGGTTAAATGTTTACTCAAAGTTAACAACGGAAGTCTGTCATTAAACCATTTGCCGAATTTTGAATTTGGTACGTAATTTTCACTCATGTATTTATCCAATCTTAATTGTGTTATCGTCTACAAAACTATACTTGGGAATCTCCATATTGGTAGGAGCAGGTCCTTTTCTAATTCTTCCAGATGTATCATAGTGCGATCCGTGGCACGGACAAAACCAACCGTTATATTCACCTTTGTCAGATAAAGGTACACATCCAAGGTGTGTGCAAATTCCAAGCATAACTAGCCATTCGGGGTTTTTTGCTCTATCCTGATCTTTTTCAGGATGAGGAAGTACATCCAAACTTACTGCTTGTGCTTCGTCTATTTCATTTTGAGTTCTCCTTTTAATAAAAACTGGTTTACCTCTCCATAAAACTGTAACAGATTTTCCTGGCTGAATTTGACTTATATCAACCTCAGTTGATGCCAAAGCTTTAACAGAACTGTCGGGGTTCATTTGGTCTATTAGAGGCCAAATAGTTGCACCTACACCAATTGCACCCACTGTATAACTAGCTGTAAAAATAAAATCTCTTCTATTGCTTTTTTTTTCTGGTTTATCCATAAAATTATAATATCATTTAATACTATTAAATATGACTTATTTAAAGATCTTGCCAGGGTCATAATGACACAAAAAAATACGTTAAAATGTAAGTTTTTGTGATTATAAACAAGAAAATTATTATTTATGGAACTAAGTTTAGAAATTCGAAAAAACCTATCATCTGAGTGGTTTTTAAATCTTCAGTCAGCAATATGCAAAGAATTTGAGGGTTATGAGATAGAATTCTCAAAAAGAAAAAAAACTCTACCCAAGAGATTTAAAAAAAAAATATGGAGTAAAAAAAATTCTGATGAGGGTGGTGGCCAATATTTTATTTTAAAAAATGGATATGTATTTGACCAGGTAGGTGTAAATTTTTCAAAGGTACAAGGTGAATTTCCGAAAAATTTTATATCTAAAATTCCAGGTGCAATGAATGATCCATATTACTGGGCATCTGGAATATCAGTGGTGGCACATATGAGGAACCCTAAAATACCTGCTATTCATTTTAATACTAGATTTATAATTACCTCTAAAAGTTGGTTTGGAGGCGGAATGGATGTAACGCCTAGTTACAAAGATAATAAAGAGAAATTTTTAGTTCATAAAAATTTAAAAGAAATTTGTAAAAAAAATAACGAAAGTTACAGGAATTATAAAAAATGGTGTGATAAATATTTTTACATAAAACATAGAAATGAACCTCGTGGTATTGGTGGAATTTTCTTCGATTATTTAAATAGCAATTGGGGCAAAAATTTTAAATTTGTAAGAGAACTTGGTATATGTTTTCTTTCAACTTCAAGAGAAATTATTTATAATAAAATATCTACTAACTGGAATAAAAATCAAAAAAATAGACAATATGAAAAAAGAAAAAGATATGTGGAATTTAATTTGTTATATGATAGAGGTACAAAATTCGGATTAAATACTGGAGGAAATGCTGATGCAATTTTTATGTCTCTTCCTCCATTAAAGTAAAAATGGAAAAAGAACCAATAACAGTCCAAGGTTTAAAAAAACTTAAAGACGAACTAGAAGATTTAAAAAAAAATAAAAGACCAAAAGTAGTTGCTGCTATTGCTGAAGCGAGAGCGCATGGTGATCTGAAAGAAAATGCGGAATATCATGCAGCAAAAGATCAACAGGGTCATATCGAAGGAAGAGTATTACAAATTAATAATTTAATTGCATCAGCGAATGTGATTGATGTAACGAAAATAGAAAATAAGGGTAAGATAATTTTTGGATCGACAGTGACTGTTAAAGATTTAGAAAAGGGTGATAGAAAATCATTTAAAATTGTGGGTAAAGATGAGGCTGATATAAACAAAAATTTAATTTATTTTAGGTCACCAATTGGAAAATCGCTAATAGGAAAAACTGCGAAAGATCTTGTGGTTGTTAATACGCCTTCGGGGGAAAAAAATTTTGAGATTTTAGATATAAAATATATTTAGATTATTTAAATTTTTTAATTATTTTAGTTAGATCATAATCGTTTAGATTAAAATCATTTTCAGCCCATTTTTTTTGAATTTCCTTAATAGCCTGCCCTATTCTTTTTCCATTTTTTATACCATTATCTATCAAATAATTTCCAGTAATGGGAAATTTAGGAATAGATATTTTATCAATTTCAGAAAGTGTTGAGATTAACTCATTTATCTTAAAATTTTTTTTTGACATATTATAAATAAAAAATAAAGACTTAATTTTGTTTTTAGAATGATAAAAAACATTTTTCTTAAGATTTTTTTTAAAATAATTATTATCTTTTTGTACTTCTTTAAAATTACTTCCGCAAAAATTAAGGTGATCTTTAATTTCATTAGAAATATTATATTTGTGTGAAAAATAATCATGATTATTTGAACCATCTACTAAAAGTAAGGCTAAAATATTTTCTATTTTTAAGATTTGCACCTTAAAATTTCTAATGATAGAAAAATTTTTTGTTCTATCTAAGTATTTTAATTCTGGAAAAACTAATTTAAAAATATGAAGAAAATCTTTGTTTTTATGAATTTCTTCAAAGTTTTTTAATATTAATATTTTATTTAATTCGTTATAAATTCTTTCTTTTGAAAGTTTTGTTATACCATTTAAGTTTACTTTAATGGCTCTTAAAGTATCTTTGTCAAAATCAAAATTTGAATACTCTATGGAGAATCTTATAAATCTTAAAATTCTTAAGTAATCTTCTTTTATCCTTTTGTCAGGATCTCCAATAAATCTTATTTTTTTTTCTTTAAGATCAGAAACTCCAGACTGGGGGTCAAATAATTTACCGCTATGACTAAGATATATGGCATTGATTGAAAAATCCCGTCTACTTGAATCTTCATCCCAATTATCGGTAAAAGAAACTTTTGCATGTCTTCCGTCAGTAGAAATATCTTTTCTTAATGTGGTAATTTCAAAATTTTGATTTTCTAAAATAAGTGTTAATGTTCCATGTTCAATTCCAGTTTTTTTGACAATTACATTTGAATTTTTAAATTTTTTTATAACCTCTTCTGGGGTTAGTGTTGTGGCTATATCAATGTCGCCAATTTTCTCATTAAGTAAGAATTTTCTAACACATCCACCTACAAACATTGCGGTTGGTTTATCCTCTTCTGAATTTAACATTGTAAAAATTTGTTTTATGTTTTTAGACCTATAAAATGGGAAAAATAATTTTTTAACAGCTAAAAAAATGTTCATAATTTTGGCTGGGGCGCTAGGATTCGAACCTAGGATGGTGGTACCAAAAACCACTGCCTTACCGCTTGGCTACGCCCCAATTTAATTTTTGATATATCATAAAAAAACAAATTTAAATAGTTTTACCAACAACACACCAAAATTTAGGAAATTTTTTTTTAATTTTTTTTAATCCTAAAACAGCACTCTTTTTTGTTAAAAATACACCAAAACATGCTGAACCCGAACCAGTTAATCTAGAAAATTCACAGTTTTTAGTAATCATCAGTTCAAATAAAATCTTTTGTATTATAGGAAATCTTGAGATTACTATTTTTTCTAAAGAATTTTCTTGGTGTTTCAAATATTCTATAATTCTAAAATTTGAACTTTTATCATAAAAATTATAATTATCTAATTTTTTGTATTCAGTGACTTTTGAATATACTTCTTTAGTAGATGATTTAAGAAATGGATAAACAAGAATAAAATAAAATTTAATTTTCTTTTTTAAATTAAAAATCTGGCTCAGGTTTTTTTGAAATACCTGTTTAGAGTCAAAAAATAATCTCAGATCTGATCCTATTTTTTGAGAAAAAAAAATCTTTTCTTTCTTAGTTAGTTTCCTTTTAACAAAATATTTTACTATAGTCGCTGCATTACTTGAGCCGCCACCTAACCCTGAAAAGACAGGAATATTCTTCTTTATAGAAATATTATAATTATAATTTTTTTTTATTACTTTTTTTTTTCTCAATAATGAAAGGCATGAACTTACTGTGTTATAATTTCTATCGATGTACGAACAAAATTTACCTTTAAATTTTACCTTGTCTTTCCTCGCATTAATTCTTTTTATTGCTATTTCATCAAATAAATTAATTAAACAAACTAATGACTGTACATTGTGAAGCTGGTTTTTTTTATTTTTTTTTTCCGAT
>MDSW01036876.1_pt1 | contig 14924 bp, 20 predicted proteins | sample 811171 | NCBI WGS metagenome assembly MDSW01 (sample SAMN05326641, study PRJNA326480) | marine metagenome | isolation source: seawater | place: Atlantic Ocean: North West | collected 2012 | reverse complement strand
ACTTATACCCTGGTATTACAGCTGTTAAAACTATAAGTGGTAAAAGTGTTTTAATTCAATTATCAAAAAACAAATCATTAATTTTTACCACTGAAGATGAAACTCTGACCGTAGAAAAAAGTATATTTTTAGGAGGAAATAAAATATTAGATAACACATGTATAACTATTTCTGGTAATTTAGTTAATAAAAATAAGACTATTCGATGGGAAATTAAACGAAATATTTAAAATGAAGAAAAAAATTAAAAATGCTCTCATATCTGTTTCTGACAAATCAGAACTTTTAAAGATTTTAAAGATTTTAAAAAAATTTAAAATAAATGTTATTAGTTCTGGTGGGACCTTTAATTTTATGAAAAAATCAGGATTTAAATGTAAAGAAGTTTCTCATTATACAAAATTTAATGAAATGTTAGATGGTAGAGTCAAAACGCTACACCCAAAAATACATTCTGGTATACTTTTTGATAGATCAAAAAGTAGTCATTTATCTCAAATGAAATTGAATAATTTTGAAGCTATAGATTTGGTAATTGTAAACTTTTATCCATTTCAGGAAACACTTAAAACCGTTAAAAACTCAAAAAAAATTATTGAAAATATAGATGTAGGTGGACCCACTTTAGTTCGAGCCGCTGCAAAAAACTATAATGATGTTACTGTGATCACTGATAGTAGAGATTACATTGAGCTAATAGAAGAATTAAAAAAAAACAACGGAAAAACAACCAGAATTTTTCGTGAAAGAATGGCTAGTAAAGCTTTTGGCCTTACAAGTTATTATGACTCGATTGTATCAGATTGGTTTAATGAAAGACTTGGAGTTAGGTTTCCTGAAAGAAAAACATTTTCTGGAAGAAAATTAGAAAATTTAAGATATGGAGAAAATCCTCATCAAAAAAGTGCAATTTATGTTAGTGATATTAAAAATGATAATTTAAATTTAAATAAAATTAGTGGAAAAGAGCTAAGCTATAATAATTATAATGACATTTTTGCTGCTCTTGACATTTTGCTATCTGAAAAAAATACACCAACGACAGTAATTATAAAACATGCGAACCCATGTGGTGTTTCGACGAATAAATCAGCTTTATTATCATTTAAAAATTCAAAAGCAAGTGATCCGATCAGTGCATTTGGTGGAGTAGTAGCATGCAATTTTAAAATAAACCTCAAAATAGCCTCTGAGATTAATAAAACTTTTTTTGAAGTTATTATGGCAAAAGGATTCGAAAAAAAAGCTTTAAAATTAATGAAGAAAAAAAAGAATATGCGAATTATCGATATTTCAAAAATTAAATACAATAATAAATTAAAAATAAAAACTTTTGATAATTCATTCTTATTACAAGATAAAAACTCTATTATTTTTGATAGAAAAAAATTGAAATTTGTTACAAAAAGTAAGCCTAAAAAAAATGAAATGAAAGAAATAGAGTTTGCTTTTAAAGTTTGTAAGTTTGTTAAATCTAATGCAATAGTAATAGTCAAAAATCAATCTACAATTGGTATTGGAGCTGGACAACAAAACAGACTTGATAGTAGTAAAATAGCAACTCAAAAAGCAAAACAATTTCAGCCCTCTAAACTCACAAATTCTGTAGCTGCTTCTGATGCTTTTTTTCCTTTTGCTGACGGTCTTAGAACTTTAATAGATGCCGGTGTGAAAACTATTATCCAACCAGGTGGATCAATTAGGGATAAAGAGGTAATTGATGCTGCAAATAGAGCAAAAATTAAAATGATTTTTACTGGCGTAAGACATTTTAATCACTAATTAAATTTTGTCGATTTTTGCCGCTAAAATAAAATCACTCTCGGCTAAACCTTTAATTGCATGTGTCGAAATCTTAATTTTTGCATATCCCCATCCAAAAGAAATGTCTGGATGATGTCCTTCTAATTCAGCAATTTTTCCAACTTCTAGAATAAATTTTTCACTTAAAACATAATTTTTGAATTTAAATTCTTTTTCAATATAATAGCTTTTATCTTTGCCTTGAATTACATCCCAACCATCTATCTTTTTCAGATATTTGTGAATTTCATTTAAATCAAAGGCAGGTATTCCGCCTTCACAAGGTATACATTTTTTGTTTGCAAGATCAGTCATTTTAAACCTTCTGGAGCGGGCAAAGGGACTTGAACCCTCGACCTTCTCGTTGGCAACGAGACGCTCTACCACTGAGCTATGCCCGCAAAATTAGTTCAGTATAATATAATATTTTGAATGAGGTCAACCTTTAATAAAATTGTTACTTTCGATAATGAGAAATTTCTATTATAACTATATATTATGAAACAATTTCCAAGACAAATACCTATTTTTCCTTTAAGCGGAGTAATATATTTTCCAAAAACAAACTTACCATTAAATATTTTTGAACAAAGATATTTAGATCTTGTCAACGATACAATAAACAAAGATAAACTAATGGGAATGATACAAGGAAAAAAAGATAGCAATGATTTATATAAAATTGGTTGCTTAGGAAAAATTAGTGAATTTAAGAAAAGTGATGATGGTAGAATATTAATCAATTTAACTGGCATAACAAGGTTTGAAATTCTAGAAGAGAGAAAGAGTTCAAAATTATATCGTGAATTTATAGTGGATTATGACAAATTTAGTTTAGACTTAGAACAGCCAAAAGAACAAATAAACATAGACCCATTAATAAAAAGAGCTGAAATTTTCTTTAAAAAAAATGGCCTTTTACTTAATTGGAATGAATTTGAAAAATTAGATTTAGCTCAAAAAATCAATACACTTTCAATGATAGCCCCGATTACTAATGAGGAAAAACAAAAATTATTGGAGTCGATATCTTTAAAGGAGAAAGCTAAATCATTAGAAGATATAATGAATTTCTACCTGCACGAAGTAAAATTTGACAGTCAAACTATTCAATAAATTTTTAAACTAATTTGCAGATTTATTCATCGACTCAAAAAAATCAGCATTATTTTTAGTATTTTTTAATTTAGAAATTAAAAACTCTATACCATCCATTGTTCCCATTGGACTTATTATTCTTCTTAAAACATTCATCTTAGTTAAGTCATCTTTTTCAAAAAGTAATTCTTCTCTTCTAGTACCAGACCTAGTAATATCTAAAGCTGGGTAAATTCTTTTATCTGCAACTTTTCTATCTAAAATTAATTCAGAATTACCTGTGCCTTTAAATTCCTCAAATATTACCTCATCCATTCGGCTTCCAGTGTCTATTAAGGCAGTAGATATTATTGTTAACGAACCTCCCTCTTCGACATTTCTCGCAGCACCGAAAAATCTTTTTGGCCGTTGCAATGCGTTAGCATCTACACCTCCAGTTAGTACCTTCCCTGAACTCGGAATAACAGCGTTATAAGCTCTGCCTAGCCTTGTGATTGAGTCTAAAAGTATAACAACATCTTTTTTGTGTTCTACAAGTCTTTTAGCTTTTTCTATTACCATTTCAGCCACAGCGACATGTCTTGAGGCAGGTTCATCGAATGTTGATGCCACCACTTCACCTTTCACTGATCGCTGCATATCTGTAACCTCTTCTGGTCTTTCATCAATTAGTAGTACCATTAGATAACACTCAGGATGATTAGCTGTGATTGATTGAGCAATGTTTTGAAGAATAATTGTTTTTCCCGCTCGTGGAGGTGATACAATTAATGATCTTTGTCCTTTACCGATTGGGCTGACTAAATCTATGAGCCTTGCGGTATTGTCTGGTTTTTTCTCAACTTTATTTGCTTCGACCTCGAGCTTAATTCTTTCATTTGGATAAAGTGGTGTTAAATTATCAAATGCAATTTTATTTTTACCCTTTTCTGGATCATCAAAATTAATTTTATTTACTTTCAATAATGCGAAGTATCTCTCTGCATCTTTAGGTCCTCTGATCTCACCTTCAACGGAGTCTCCTGTTCTTAAGCCGAATCTTCTTATCTGACTAGGACTAACATAGATATCGTCAGGCCCAGGTAAATAATTTGACTCTATTGCTCTCAAAAAGCCAAAGCCATCCTGTAATACTTCTAGCACACCTGTTGCAGTAATTTGTTCATTTTTTTCTGCAAGTTTTTTTAATATTGCAAATAATATCTCTTGTTTTCTAAGAGTGCTTGGATTCTCAATGCCAAGCTTCTCAGCTTCACTTATGAGCTCTGCAGGATTTTTTTGCTTTAGTTCTTGTAAATTCATGAAGTTATTGTTGATTGAGGAAAGTTCTTAAAATATAAAGTTTTTTTTAAAAAATTCAACCCCTAATTATAATGGTTTAAATATAACGACAAATATTACCACAATAAGTATAATTGTAGGTATTTCGTTATATAATCTAAAGAATCTAGACTTTTTTTGATTATTGTCTAATGCAAAATCATTAATATATTTGCCTAGAGTGAAGTGATAATAAGTTAAGATTATAACGGCTAAAGTTTTTATTTGCATCCATAATTCAGAAAAAACTGAAAAACCTAAATTATGAATCAGTAAAACACCAAATAACCACGACAGCAGCATAGCAGGCATCATGATATAATTATAAAGCTTTTTTTCCATTATTTTAAAAATTTTTTTTTGTGACTCATGGTCTGCCTCTGAATGATATACAAATATTCTTGGTAAATATAAAAGACCTGCCATCCATGAAATAACAGAAATTAGATGCAATGACTTAAATAATAAATATAGATTCATTTTATAAATATTTTTTTATTAGTTTTTCAAATAATTCTATATGATCGTAACTATCGTTTAAGCAAGGGATTAAGTCAAAATTTTCACCACCTTTTTCTAAAAAACTTTCTCTCCCTTGAATATTAATTTCTTCTAAAGTTTCAACACAATCAGAGGCAAACCCAGGGCAAATTACTAATAAATTTTTAATTCCTTTAATTGGAAGCTCTTCTAAAGTTTTATCAGTATATGGGGTTAGCCACTCTTGAGGTCCAAACCTTGATTGAAACGTAGTCTTAATCTCTATTTCTTTAAACTTTTCCTTCATTAATCTTGTCGTCTTTTGACAATAGCAGTGATAAGGGTCCCCTTTATCAAAATAAGATTTTGGAATTCCATGGTATGAAGAAATTATAAGATCTGGTTTCCAATTTATATTTTCAATCTTTCTTTTAATGCTTTTTACAAGAGCATTTATATACATTGGCTCACTCTCGTAATGAGGAATAATTTGAAGACTTGGTTGCCATCTCATCCTCATAAGACATCTATAAACTTCATCACATACAGTAGCGGTTGTTGCAGCAGCGTATTGAGGATAAAGTGGTAGAATAATTATATTTTCGCATCCATTCTTTTTTAATAAATTTAATTTGGATTTAATACTTGGGTTTCCATATCTCATTGCAAAATCTACAACTATTTTTTCACCACCTATTTTTTTATTAAGTTTTGCAGCCTGACTTCGAGTTAAAAATAACAGTGGAGACTCATCAGTATCTTTAAGCCATATTTTTTTGTAAGCATGAGCTGTTTTCGACGGTCTAAAAGTTAAAATAAATAAGTTTAAAATTAATTGCCATAAAATTGGATTTAACTCTATAACTCTTCTATCCGATAAAAATTCTTTAAGATATTTTCTTATATCCCACCAACTTGTAGAATCTGGTGTTCCTAAATTAATTAAGAGAATTCCAGTTTTTCCAAACTTTATTTTCGGGTGATTTTCATCCATTAGTAATTCCTATAAAATTCAATTAATCTATCTACTTTATCAGGATCTGTTTCTGGAAGTAAACCATGACCCAAATTAAAAATATAAGGCATATCCTGAAATGTCTTAATATATTTAGCCGCTGCGTTTAACATTTCTGTCTCCGACTTTAATAAAATTTTAGGATCTAATCCACCTTGTATGACAACATTTTTTAACTTTTCTTTTGCCCACGTAGGGCTTATTTCATAATCAATATTTATTCCGTTAGATTTAACCAAGTTATTAAACTGTTCGTATTTTTCTTTAATACCTTTTGGAAAACAAATACTTGGAATTTTTTCATTTTTACAAAACTCAACTATTTTTGCGTTAGGCACAAAACAGTATTCTTTAATTTTTTTTTCTGGTAAAAGCCCTGCCCAAGAATCAAATATTTGAACAACATCTGCGCCGGCATCGACTTGGTTTTTAATGTGAATACATGAGAAATCAATTAGTTTATATAGAACATTTCTTATTACTTTTTCCTCTGTTTTAAATTTTGATAAATTTAATTCTTTTTGATCTTTTTTAATCTTCAACATATAGACTAGTAATGTCCAAGGTGCACCAATAAAAGCTATTAAAGATTTATCTTTTTTCAATTTTTTTCTAGTTATTTTTATCGCTTCATAAATTGGGTTGAGTTTTTTTTTAAATTCTTTTTCACTTGTGTTTAAAAAAGTATTTAGATTAAATTCACTAAGTTCCGGTCCCTGATTTTTAATAAATTTGACTTTTTGACCCAAAGCATATGGTATTATTAAAATATCAGAAAAAATTATTGCCGAGTCTAAATTAAACCTATCTAGAGGTTGTAAAGTTATTTTAGAACTTAGTTCACTATTTAAACAAAGTTTAATGAAATCTTTATTTTTAGATCTTATTTCTCTAAATTCAGGTAAGTATCTTCCCGCTTGTCTCATAAACCACACGGATTTACAAGTTTTATCTTTTTCGATCAGTATTTTTTTTAGATTACTCATAATATATTAAATTAAGATTTATAAATATAGATTGTGTAGTAGGTCTTGTTAATTATCAATATAACTATTTGTACATATATTATACAATGTGTTTTTAGTAAAAACTGGTATTTATGCTAAAAAAATAGCTGTTTTAGAGAATATATAAACAACTTAACAATTATAGTATCCACATATAATAAAATGTTAAATAGATGTTAATTATTGTTTATTTTTTTTTAAATTTGAAAATAAAAATGAGAAACTTTGTTTTATTAAATATTTATTAACAGACATATGAACGAAAAATACAATGTATATCTTGTGTCTGATTCTACGGGTGAAACCCTAGATAGAATTTTTTTATCGCTTAAATCTCAGTTTGCAAATTTCGATTATAACAAAAAAGAATTTGCTTTTGTAAGAACTGAACAACAAATTGATAAAATTATCAAGGAAACATCTGAGTTACAGAACTCAATAATTTTATATACTATAGTAGAAACTAAATTAGCTAAATATATAGCGAATATGAGTGAAAAGAATAGTGTGCCTTGTTTTGGTATCTTAGGAAATTTAATCCTAAATTTTTCAAAGCTATTAAATCAAAAGGCAATTCATAAACCAAGTGCTCAACACGTTTTAGATGATGAGTATTATAGACGTATCGAAGCAATCCAATATACTATGTCTCATGACGATGGAAAGAAATTAGACGACATAGAAAAGGCTGACATAGTTTTATTAGGTGTTAGCAGAACTAGTAAAACACCAACTTCTATTTATTTAGCTAACAGAGGATATAAAACTATAAATATTCCACTAGTATTAGATCAAAAAATTCCTGATAAACTAAAATCTGAAAATAATAGAATTTGCGTGATTGGCTTAGTGGCTGATGCTGAACGATTAGCTGATATTAGAAGAAATAGAGTTGCGATAATGAAGGAAAGTAATATTAAAGAATATACAGACTTAGTTTCAATTAAAGATGAATTAAATAAATCAAAAAAACTTTTTAACAAATATAAATGGCCAATTATCGACGTCACAAGAAAATCAGTTGAGGAAACAGCTGCTTCAATATTAAAAATTTTTGAAATTAATAAAAATAAATGAAAATAATTTTAGCGTCTAAAAGTGGTGTAAGAAAAAAAATATTGGATAAATATAAAATAAAGTCTGAAGTTGTGGTTTCAAATGTTGACGAAGATGAGGTTAAAAAAGCTTTGATACAAGAGAAAGCAAGCCCATTATTGATATCAAAAAATTTAGCTGAAATTAAGTCAATAAAAGTAAGTAATAAATTCCCTAATCAATTAGTTTTAGGAGCTGATAGTGTAATTTCGCTTAATGATAAACTTATCAATAAACCAAAATCTCGAGAAGAAGCTTTAGAAATTTTAAAAATGTTAAATAACTCAATACATTTCTTGATAAGCTCTGTTTGTATTTCAAAAAATGGAGCAATGATTTGGAACTATAGTGACAAATCCGAACTTAAAATGAAGAACCTAAGCGATGAAGAGCTAACTAACTATTTAAACAAGATCCAAACTGAAACTTTATTAAAGTATGGTGTATACCAAATAGAGGCAGATGGTTTAAGTTTGTTTGAGCAAATTAAAGGTGATCGAGACTCGATAATGGGTTTGCCAATAAAACAAATTATCAACTATATTAAGGAATTGAATAAATGAAAAAAAAATTTGCAATTATAGGTAAACCAATTTCGCATTCTTTATCACCCGTTCTTCATAATTATTGGTTTAAAAAATATAAAATTGACGCTGAATACTCTTTATTAGAAGTTGAAGAGTCAGATTTGATAAAAACAATTAAAAAGATTAAAAATGAAGAATTATTTGGTATAAATATAACTTTACCTTACAAACAAAAAATTATTCCATTTTTAGATAAGTTTATTAATGACGCGAAATCAACACACTCAGTAAATACTGTTTTTCTAGATGAAAAAAAATTTCTCGTAGGTGAAAATACAGACGTTTACGGTTTACAAGCAGGCTACCTTAAAAGCATTTTAAAAACAGAAAATAAAAGCGCGTTAGTTATCGGAGCAGGAGGGGTGTCACCGTCTGTGATTTTTTCATTACGAAAATCTAAGTTTAAGCAAATATCTATTATTAACCGCACACACGAAAAATCAATTTTTTTAAAAAAAAATTTCAATTTTTTAAACGTCCTTGAATGGAAATCTCTTGAATCCGAAGTTGCTAAGCATGATGTAATCATAAATGCAACAAGTTTAGGACTAAAAGGTAATGAAGACTTTGAAATAAATTTTAAAAATATAAAGACTGACTTGACCTATATTGATACTATTTATAATCCTATAGAAACTAAAACTCTCAAAACTCTAAAAGAAATAGGGATAAAAACGTTTAATGGATTAGATATGTTTATTTACCAAGGGCAAAAATCATTTTATTTATGGAACAAGATTAATCCTGAGATCGACGACCAGCTATATGAGTTACTATTATCCAAATTGAAATGATTAAAATAGGAATTACAGGATCAATTGCATCTGGGAAAACTACAGCTAGTAAAATTTTATCTTTAAAGAGAGGTCCTTTATATAGTGCAGATGAAGTTGTAAAAAAACTTTATAAAAGAAGAGATTTCCAAAGAATAATTTATAAAAAGTTGAATCTTAAGTCTAAAAAAAATTTTAAAAAAGAAATCATTCAGAAGATCCTAGATCAAAAAAAAACTTTAAAAAAATTAGAAAACATCATTCATCCTATAGTCCGAAGGGAGATGCTTAAATTTACTTTAAGAAATAAGACCAAAAGCCTACTTTTTTTTGAGATACCATTGTTAATTGAGAAAAGGCTTAATAAATATTTTGATATAGTGATTTTCGTTAAATCTAGAGAAGATTTAAGGCTTAAAAGGTATTTATCGAAAGGTGGCGATCAAAGATTATTCAAAGTTTTGAACAAACATCAATTTAAAGATGAAAAAAAAATAAAACTTTCTGATTATATAGTTGTTAATAATAGCTCATTAAAGGTTTTAAAAAAAAAACTTATAAATATAATTAGCCAATATGAATGAAATCTTTTTAGACACTGAGACAACAGGATTATCCTTTAAGGATGGTCATAAATTAGTTGAAATAGCGTGTATCGAGACTAAAGATTTAATACCAACAAAAAAAGTTTTTCATAAATTTATAAACCCAAAGAGAAATATTCCTGAAGAAGCTTTCAAAGTCCATGGGTTAACCCAGGAATTTTTAAGTGATAAAGATACTTTTGATCAAATAGCAGATGAGTTTTTACAATTTATCAAAGGAAAAAAAATAATAATTCATAATAAAGAGTTTGACTTAAGTTTTTTAAATGGTGAATTAGGAATAATAAAAAAAAAAATTGATAATTAAAGAAGACGTGATTGACTCTTTAGAAGTTGCAAGAAATAAGTTCCCAGGTTCTTCTAATTCTCTAGATGCTCTATGTAGAAGATTTAATATAGATTTATCAAAAAGAGTAAAACACAACGCTTTATTGGACTGCGAACTTTTAAGAGAAGCATATATAAATCTATTAGGAGATAAAGAACCCAAATTTAATTTAAATTCTTCAAATAAAAGAATCAAAGAATTTAGTTCTAGTAAAAATTACTATAACAAAAATATTCTTAAAGTTTCTGAAGAAGAATTAAAAAAACATTTTGAATTTTTGAAATCTGATCTTAAAAAAAATTTTTATTGAACTTTTTTAAGATTATAAAGTTTCTGAAAATCTATAGCCTCACTTATTTTGATATCTCTGAAGCCTGAGCTTTCAAAAATAAAAACAAATATTCTCCTTAATTCCGGATAAATTTTTGTCGGAACATCTACAAGAATTATCCTTTCAATATCTTTTTTATTATCAATCTTTTTATCTAATTCTATAATTGAAGAGTAAATAACTTTTGTTTCAATTTTTTCTATTTTGTTATCTTTTGGTAAAAGACTTAAGGTTGTCTGTACTTCCAGAAGCTTTTCTTTAATTTGCTCACTTTTTATATCAATATTTATTTTATAGTTAGCGATATCCTGTGCTAATAAAAAAAAGGTTTTATTATTAGGAATATTAAAGTCAATTTTTTTAATATACCTGCCGACTATTTTAAAGCTCATCTTTTTTATCTTCTATTATTTCACCATCTAAAATTTTTTCTTTATCTTTAGTTTGTTTTATATTTTTTTTTAAAAAGGAATTTATCAAAACTTTTCGTGTTAAAGGAATAAGCAAAAGAAAACCAATTGTATCTGTAAAAAAACCAGGAATTATTAAAAGTAAAGCTGCAATAGCAATTGAAGCACCAGAAACCATTTCAAAAATAGGTATTTTGTTTTTATATAAATTTGTAAAACCTGACCTAATAGTTTTTAAGCCTTCAATTTTTGCAAAATATATTCCGATTACAGCAGTTAGAAATACGAGAGAAACAGTACTTAAAGCCCCAATTTTTCCACCAATTTTAATCATAAGGAAAATTTCTAGTGCTGGTATAAGTAAAAAAAATAAAAAAAATGAGTTCATTTGTCTGATACAAAAATATATGATTAATGTATATTTATCAAATTATGAGTAACAATTTTGGTTATATAGACATTATATTACTAGGTATGATCGCTGGTTTTATCATTTTGCGATTAAGAAATATTCTAGGAAGAAGAACTGGTCACGAGACTAAAATATACCCTACCTTTTCTGAAAAGAAATTTAATGTGCCCAATAAGGATCTAGTAAATCCAAAACAAAATCATGAAACTCTAGAGGGTCAACAGAAAAAAGATTTTTTAAAAGGTGCTGAGATTGCTTATGAGACAATTCTAACATCTTTCGCAGCTGGCGATATTAAAAAGTTAAAAACATTACTTACAAATGATATGGCTGATAATTTTGAACAAGCAATTAAAACAAGGTTAAGAGAGAATATTAAATCGGAGTTCACTTTTATTGGTATAAAAAATTCAAGTGTTGAAAAATATGAAAAGATTAAGAATGAGCTTTTTGCATCAGTTAAATTTGTTTCTGAAGTTATCTCAGTGAAAAAAGATAAAGATGGAAAAATAATAGAAGGTAATCCTAATAAAATAAAGCAGGTAACAGATTATTGGAAGTTTTCAAAAAATATTTTAAAAAAAGGACCAAATTGGTATTTATCTGAAATTATTAGTAAGTGACAAAGAAAAAAAATATTTCTCAAAATGATCTTGATGTTTGGCAGAATTATTTAAAAAATCCCAAAGATATAGTAGACAAAGATTTAAACACAGACACACTAGACAATAAACCAAATCGATTTATATTTGATCTTCATGGCTTTACTTTAAACAAAGCCAACGATAAAGTTAAAGAGCTGATTTTTTTTTGTTCGGAAAAAAATTTTAAAGAAATTCTATTAATAACTGGAAAAGGAATACATTCCAACTCTTCAGCAGATGTTTATTCATCAAAAGATTTAAGTAAATTAAGATACTCTGTTCCAGATTACATCAGATCTAATTCAGAAATTTCTATTTTAGTTTCTTCAATCTCGGTGGCAAATAAATTAGATGGTGGGGACGGAGCATTAATTATAAAGCTAAAGCAATTACAAAATAAACTTTGATAGATCGGTATCTTTTATTAAATTGCCCAGGTTTTCATTTACATATTTTTTATCAATTGAAATAGTTTCACCAGCGCGATCTGTAGCGTTAAAACTAATATCATCTAATACCTTCTCAATTATAGTATGAAGTCTTCTTGCACCAATATTTTCTACTGATGAATTTACTTCTGCCGATATTTTAGCAAGTGTATCGATGCCTTCATCAGTAAATTCTAAGTTTACATTTTCAGTTTTAAGTAATTCTTTATATTGTTTAATTAAACTGTTATCTGGTTCTTTCAAAATTCTTTTAAAGTCTTCTTCATTAAGAGCATTTAGTTCAACTCTTATTGGCAATCTTCCTTGAAGTTCAGGTAAAAGATCAGATGGTTTAGCGAGTTGGAAGGCTCCGGATGCTATAAAAAGTATATGGTCTGTCTTGATTGGCCCATGTTTTGTGCTCACAGTTGTTCCTTCTATCAGAGGTAGCAAGTCTCTCTGCACACCTTCCCTAGAAACGTCTCCCCCGACTCTATCACTTCTTGCAGAAACTTTGTCAATCTCATCTAGAAAAACTATACCGTTTTCCTCTGTTGATTTTTTAGCTTCCTTGATAATTTTATCTTCTTCAATCATCTTGTCAGACTCTTGAGCAACTAAAATGTCGTGTGACTCCTTTACAGTCATTTTTTTCTTTTTCCCTTTTTTATTGCCCATAGATTTACCAAGAATATCTCCAAGATTAACCATACCTACATTTCCACCAGGCATGCCTGGAATTTCAAAACTTTGCATACCAGTTGTTTTATCCTGTACTTCGATTTCTATTTCTTTGTCATCTAAGTCGCCATTTCTTAATCTTTTTCTAAAACTTTCTCTTGTTGCCATGCTTGCTTTATTCCCAACTAGAGCGTCTAAAACTTTGTCCTCTGCTTTTAATTCTGCTTTTGCTTTTACTTCTTTTCTTTTTTTTTCCCTTTCCATGGCAATAGCTATCTCAATTAAATCTCTTACAATTTGTTCAACATCTCTTCCTACATACCCTACTTCAGTAAAGCGTGTAGCCTCGACTTTTATAAATGGTGCTTGAGCAAGTTTCGACAATCTTCTAGAAATTTCTGTTTTACCAACTCCTGTTGGACCAATCATCAAGATATTTTTTGGTAAAACTTCATCTCTCATGTCTTCAGATAATGCTTGTCTCCTCCATCTATTTCTTAATGCTACTGCAACAGCTTTTTTTGCCTCTTTTTGACCAATCACATATCTGTCTAATTCAGAAACTATTTCTCTTGGCGATAGTGCGCTTACTCTAGATTCTTTTCTTTTTGAATTTTTTATTAAATTTAAGTTTGTAACGTTTTTTGAATTTGCCATAATTAAATTTTTTCTACTGTAATATTATTATTGGTAAATACACAAATATCAGATGCTACTTTAATTGATTTTCTGGCAATTTCTTCTGCTTTTAAATTAGTTTCTGCTAAAACTTTTGCTGCAGCTAAAGCATAATTTCCACCTGATCCAATTCCTATAATTCCATCTTCGGGTTCAAGCACGTCCCCGGTCCCAGATATAATAAAACTATGATTTTTATCAGCAACAGCCATTAATGCTTCTAATCTTCGCAGAAATTTATCACTTCTCCAATCTTTTGCCAATTCAACAGCAGCTCTCTGAAGATTCCCAGCATGCTTTTCCAATTTTGCTTCTAGCCTCTCAAACAATGTTAACGCATCAGCTGTAGATCCAGCAAATCCTGCGATCACACCCCTGCCTTCAATTTTCCTAACTTTTTTAGCTTTGCTTTTCAGAACAGTGTTCCCAAGACTTACTTGCCCGTCACCTGCAACCACAGTTTCACCGTTTTTTCTAAGCAAGACAATCGTTGTTCCATGCCATTTTTCAGCTGTATTCATGATGTTATATGTGGAGATTAATTTCAGATGTTCAATAGTGATTTATTGATAAAATGGTTATTTAAATATATATCAAAGGTAAATCAGCTTAGTTTATGAAAAGAAAAGCAAAAATTACTAGGAAAACGAAAGAAACCAACATTTCTGTCGCGGTCAATTTAGACGGCAAAGGAAAGTATAAGATAAAAACTGGAGTTGGTTTTCTCGATCACATGCTAGAGCAGTTATCCAAGCATTCTTTGATAGATTTGGAGGTTAAAGCAAAAGGTGATACACATATTGATCTACACCACACTACTGAGGATACCGGAATTGCTATTGGTGAAGCCATAAAAAAAGCTGCAGGAAATCGAAAAGGAATTACAAGGTACGCTTCAACAATGATACCAATGGATGAAACCTTAAGTCGAGTCTCAATTGATATATCAAATCGACCTTATTTAATTTGGAAAGTTGACTTAGCCATTGAAAAATTAGGAGAAATGGATACTGAACTTTTTAAAGAATGGTTCCAAGCATTTTCGCAATCTGCCGGAATAACTTTGCATGTTGAGAATATTTATGGTGAAAATAGTCACCACAAGGTTGAGTCATGTTACAAGGGATTAGCTAGATCATTGAAGGATGCTTTAGCAATAGATAAAAGAATTAAAAACTCAATACCTTCGACAAAAGGTTCTATTTAAATTTGATGAACGTCACAATTGT
>MDSW01054908.1_pt1 | contig 14925 bp, 10 predicted proteins | sample 811171 | NCBI WGS metagenome assembly MDSW01 (sample SAMN05326641, study PRJNA326480) | marine metagenome | isolation source: seawater | place: Atlantic Ocean: North West | collected 2012 | reverse complement strand
CAAAAACGATAGCCGATCTCACCCAAGTGATTAAATCTTGGCATAATGATGAACGCACTGTCTTGATGGTCTCCCACGATATAGAGTACGTTCGACAAAGTTGTCCTAAAACATTACTTCTTGCACGTGAGAATATTGGTTTTGGACGCACTGAAGACATTCTCACAAGTCAAAATCTAAATCGCGCTCAAAAAATGTGCGAAGCATTCGATGAATCTGCACCTTGGTGTAATAGAGAGGTGGCATAATGTTAATCGACCCCTTCAGCGAGTATACATTTATGCAACGTGCATTAGCTGGAAGTCTTGCAGTCTGTTTAGGAGCAATACCCGTCGGTGTTTTCATGACACTGCGAAGAATGAGCCTGACAGGCGATGCTATGGCACACGCTATTCTTCCGGGCGCGGCAATTGCCTACCTACTATACGGGATATCAGTTATCGGAATGACAATTGGTGGTTTAGGAGCAGGACTATTAGTCGTAGCATTATCAGGATGGGTCGCTCGTAGTACGCATTTAAAGGAAGATACTAGTTTAGCAGCGTTTTATTTGATTTCCTTAGCTATCGGCGTCCTGATTCTTTCTGTGAAGCACAGCAATCTCGACATGTTTCACGTGCTTTTTGGAAATATTTTAGCATTGGATAATGAAACCATCCTGTTGTTGGCTAGTATTTGTAGCGTAAGCCTGATCGCCTTTTCCTTAATCTACAGACCCTTAGTTATTGAATGTGTCGACCCATTATTTCTGCGCCGATCAGGCTTTGCCAGTGCACTGTCTCATTATGGCTTCCTTGGCTTAATGGTGATCAACTTAGTCGCTGGTTTTCATGCGTTAGGTACACTGATGGCGATTGGTATAATGGTCTTACCGGCTGCTGCTGCACGGTTTTGGGTAAAAACACTGGATATGACATTAATCGTATCGATTACGTTTGGTTTTATCGGTTGTTACGTTGGGCTTTTGACGTCCTACCATTTCGATCTTCCTACAGGACCATCGATAGTTTTATCGATTGGTGTTTTATATCTCGTTTCTTTACTGGTTGGTCGCGAGGGGAGCTACAGAAAAAGAATCTCTTCCCGGCGTCATCTTGAAGGATAATATATGCACAAAATTAACCTTTATGCTTTTGTAATTCTGTTTAGTATATCGTCGATAGGAGCAAACGCAAACGAGCTACAAAAAATAAAGGTAGTTACCTGTTTTTCAATTTTAGAGGATTTAGTTACCGAACTTGGGGGAAAACGTGTCAGTATCATCAATCTAGTCGGTCGCAATAGCGATGCCCATATTTACCAACCGAAACCCTCTGATGCCGTGGCGATTGCCAAGGCAGACCTGGTAATCATGAATGGCTTAGGTTTTGAAGGTTGGGTTGCGCGACTATTAGAAAACCAAGGCAAGTCCCCCAAACGGCTTGTCGCCAGTCAGGGCGTGGACACCCTAATGTCAGAAGACGATATAGACCCCCATGCCTGGCAAAGTTTTAAGAATATCAGAGTCTATGTCGACAACATAACGCGGGTCTTAGTTGATATCAATCCAAAGTATAAAAATGAATTTGAACGTTACAATAAAATATACAAACAAAAGTTACACTCATTGGAACAAGATCTTTCCAAACAAGTGGATAAGATCCCGAAACATCAGAGAATCGTTGTAACGAGCCATGATGCCTTTGCTTATTTAGGGAGAGAATTTGGCATACAATTTATGGCGCCTATGGGATTCAGTACTGATTCAGAGCCAACTGCAAGTGATGTAGCTAAATTAATTGATCAGATCAAAGCACAAGGAGTTAAGGCCTTATTTGTGGAAAACATTAGTAATCCGCGACTACTTGAGCAAATTGCTTCAGAGACAGGGATCAAAATCGGTGGAAATCTTTATTCTGATGCGCTTGGAAACGTTGGAGGTCCTTCGGAAACATATCTCAAGATGATGCGTCACAATATTGAGTCCATAATTCGAGCTTTAACGTTTAAAAAAAGCAAATAACACTGCGATACGCCGGACAATAAAATTATTTCAATTATAATGCTACTCAGGAATAAATAAAATTCATGAAAGACCCTAAAAAGAGCTTTAAAAACATCGAACGGGCTATAAGACAATTTAGTTGGTTTACTGAGGGATGGGATATATACAACCGAGGTGCTTATATCCAGTTATATAAAGAAAATTGGTATAATCAGAATCAGGGCGGAGTTCATTTTGAAACCTATCTTGAAGCTCCACAAATAAAAAAAAAAGAATTCCCCATTGCTATGCACGCAGAAGAGGACTGTCCACAACAAGAAAAATTTATTCAGGAATTTTTAGCTTTAGAAAAAGATCAAATAAGTAACTGGAAGGGATATAGTATCAACAGTGAAGGATATACTATTTGCTCTCGAACGCTACCCATGAATTTTAAAAGCTTAGAGCAACGTGTACTCGAAGAATTTAATAGACTTCGCCTTCTTGAAGATAGTATCGAGAAAGCTTTGCTCTCAATTAAGGGACAAAATAATGAAATCGCATAAAAGTCCTTGTGTAGATTTATGTGAATTTAGCGGCCCCCGCGGGTGGTGTACTGGATGCGGCCGGACTCGTGATGAATGCAAACAATGGAAAAAAATGAAACCGTATAAAAGAAATACTATGGAGAAAGAGCTCAAGGTTAGGATGTCCAAAATGAATATCAAAGACAAAAGTAGACCTTGAGCAAAGTTTCCCAACTAAAACATAAAAAAGAATTATTCGTTAATTCGATAAATTAACCCTATTCAACTAAAGGCTCTAAAAAAATGACAACAACAGATTCTGAAGATATGACAACAACTATTCCTGTTACCGTTTTAACTGGATTCCTTGGTAGTGGAAAAACCACTTTACTCAATCGCATTCTTTCAGAAGAGCATGGTATGCGTATAGCCGTCATAGAGAACGAATTTGGTGAAATAGGTATCGACCAGGATTTAGTAATAAACGCAGACGAAGAAGTGTTTGAAATGAATAACGGTTGCATCTGTTGCACCGTGCGTGGTGATTTGATTCGCGTTTTAGGCGATTTAGTTAAGCGAAAAGACAAATTTGATCGCGTTATACTAGAAACCACGGGTATGGCCGACCCGGGTCCGGTGGCTCAAACATTTTTTGTAGATGAAAATGTTCAGGATCATTTCGATTTAGACGGCATAATAACTCTCGTTGATGCCAAACACGTTAGCAAACATCTGGATGACAACACGGATGAGGTATTAGCTCAAGTTGCTTTCGCGGATCGAATCATTCTCAATAAAATAGACCTGGTTTCAGAAAAAGAACAACATGAGCTTAAAAATCGCTTACAATCAATCAACCAAATGGCAGGTATGTATCCTGCGAAGATGGCCGATGCTCCCATTGCTGAACTATTAGATATTGGCGGTTTTAATATAGCCCGGGCGGTAGATATAAAACCTAATTTTTTGGAACCGGAATACCCATTTGAATGGGGAGGCATTTGGGACTTGCCTGCCGGAAACTATACATTCCAATTAGCGGCGGGCCCAGACCCAGAAATGTCTATCCTCTTGTCTACAGTCAGTGAGGACACAGATAGAGACCTTTTAATTCTTGCTGAAAAGGTCTTTGCTGAATTTTCGAAATCACCCGTCGTTGTCAGTCATAAACAACCCTTACCCAATAGAGGCCAACATTATTCGATTATGTTAGAGGGAAGAGAATCTTACGAATTTAGCTTTTCATTAACTGACAAAGAATCGATAGGGGTATTCACTCAACATACACCTGATGAATTTGACTTAAAATTGATCTCACAGGATGCTACCGAACATTCACCTACTGCGGAACACTTTTTCAATGCTGAACACTCGCACGACAGTGAAGTATCTTCGGTTGCAATAGAAATACCTGGCCTATTTGATTTCGAAAAAATCAACTCATGGCTGGATGACTTTCTTGGCTCTCAAGGGATGGATATTTATAGAATGAAAGGAGTATTGGGAATTAAGGGGAATCCTGACCGAATTGTCTTTCAAGGAGTACATATGATGTTTGGATGTCAGACCGGAAAATCCTGGGGTAAGGAAACGCCGGTAAATCGCATGGTGTTTATTGGAAGGAATTTAGATGAATCCTATATCAAAACATCCTTCGAAAGTTGTTTAGCCGAAAAAGAACAATTAGTTCAACAAACCTGAACATACAGTGAGAGAATTGTTATTGGTATAATGACCATGTTTAATATTTAAAATGACATTGATAAAGAATCATCCATGCGGAAGAAAACCGAAGCTATGATAAATTAAATTTCTGCTAAACCTTCAATGTAAGGTATTTCCTCACATTGAAGGTTTAGAATCTTTGTAATGGCTTTGGGGGGGTCGATATTAAGTTGAAAATTTTAAAATTCGGCCCATTTCTTGTTGTTTTCTGCTTTGTAGAGTTCCCAGATGACACGTAAACTCTGCAGTGCGGTAGTTCCATCAGTTAGAGGAGCCTGGTCTTTTTTTATACAGTCAAGAAAATGAGCCATTTCATGTTCTGTATGCTTGCTTGATTCACTTAGCTCAGTTATAACTTCTTGGTGCTTTCCTTTATGAAGGATAAGTTTCTTTCCAGAGAAGTCGGCTTCAAGAAGACCGCCGTCGCAATGGGCATGAAAAGAATATCCAAGTTTTGAACCTCGAGCTCCCCATGTGCCAAAATGATAACCTAGTCGACCATCTTCAAATTCCAAACAAACATTACTTGTTCCCTCTCGCTCCATCCAAGGCGTTCCACGATTGGTGCCCATATGAACCCCTCGTTTTGGCCACCCCAAAAACCACAGAAGAAGGTCAACATAATGACATCCATGACTAAATAGCTGACCACCACCAAGCGTCTCCTCACGACACATCCACGATTCGGGAGGAGCTTGTGTGTGCTGTTCGGTCCATATAGAAAGCTGAAAAAGATCACCGGCTAATTTTTGATCTACAGCCTGCTTTAGCGCTACCACTAGCGGATGATAGCGCATACAATAAGCAATCATTAAAACACGCCGTCTGCTAAAAGCTGTTTCTATTAATTCCTCACATTGTTTTTCAGTATTAGCCATTGGCTTTTCCAGTAGAACGTGTTTATCACACTGCAAACACTCTAAAGCTACTGAGTAGTGAAGATGGTGTGGAAGTGCTATTAGTACAGCATCGACTTGACTCAAGACCGAACGATAGTCCGTTGCTGGTTGGGCGCCGGGCACTAATGAAGCTACACTTTGGGCAGTTTCAATGTCTACATCAACAACACTTTTAACTTCTAAGCGATCCGCGAGGGAAAAAAAACGGCTCAAATGGCTTTGTCCCATGCCACCACAACCGATCAACGCCAGACTTGTACGCGACATAAGTAGCTCCTGATTTATTGGCAAACGAAAAGTTCAATAGTTCTTTAAACCCAACCAAAACAAGGTTGAAATTAGCCAAATCTCTTTACAGTGTAGTTTAATAAGTAACGCCGATCGTGCGTAAAACTCTGCCTGCAGAGTCCTTTGTGCCTAGGTCAATATCACAGATATAAATTCCTGGATTTACTAAAATTCCGTCAGAATCGCGTCCGTCCCAAAAAAACATCTCGTCAATTCCCCGACGTTCAGCCGTTAGTACAACTCTTCCCTGGCCATCAAGATCTCGAATGGTTACTCTGGGAACAAGCTCTTCAGCTTTAAAAACAACGAAACTGATTTGAGCCCGTTCATTAATACCGTCACCGTTGGGACTCAATACAGGTGGACTGACCATCAAATCACCTACCAACTCCTCTTGGCCAGGCAAATCCGGTAGGGTCACTATATTGGCGCGGCGAGCTATAGGTTCCACCGGCTGCCAGATGCCAGGTCGGTCAGTCGTCCCAACGTCCACATTAAAAATCGTAGTATATTCCAGCAGTCGCCCGCTAAATTGCATCTTTACCGAATCGGCCGTCACTCGCTCGGAGAAAAAAATGTAGAGTGAGTCGCCAGTATCAATCACTTCACCAATCGGGACTTCTTTCTCTCCCGAATGAACTCTAATTTTATCGCCTATTTCACCTGGCACAGCAAGACGCAAGGCATCAAAACCAGTATCAAATAAGTAACCTTCCATCCATAAGGTGTAAGTAAAGGCAGTCATTTCATTAGGATTAGCTTTACGTGGCCATATTTCCCCATGTAGTTTCTGAAATATGGCGTCCTCAAATTCAACAGAGAGCGAATGAAGTTCCACTGTTTGCTCTGGATCATCACTAGATAAAATCAGTTCTAACTGCAAATAACGACATGGACTTTTAGATTTAAAAGCTTCGCCGGAAAACTGATATACATTGCTCCAATTATCCCAGTCATCTCCAGTTACCAAGTTTGTATCAACTTTACCTCGCAAGACTTTAGGTGCACTGTTCCACTTTGACTCAGTAATAGCGTCACCTTTTCGATCGTAAAACGTGTAAATTTCGCGAAGCGAATTACCAGAACGAGATCGTAGTTGAACCTTAGTTCCCGGAGGTGTATTAGCAGACCATTCCAAATATTTTACTACGCGCGACCGACTATCACCACTTGTCTCAGCCAAATCGATAAAATCTGAACGCATCTGCACCTGTGCAGGATATCCCTCAGCAAACAACATAGTCTCAAGTCCCCAGCCCCAACCATCCCCAAGTCCATCAATTTCATGCCACAGCAGATAACGAACTTTTCGTGGAGTAAAAATATACCTTTGCCGAAAGATCTTCCCAACACATTGAGGACGACAACGATCCTCTATCAGTGTATCATAATCCACACGCTCCGGTACAGGCAGATTAGAATTTGAGGTCGGGCGACCATCAGAAATCAGAAAATTACCACCCGCGGCCGACGGGTTTCCTCCCTGTGCCTGACCACGAAGACCTTCACCCAGTTGGCTCTGGTAGATGAAAATTTCATCAAGAAAAAATACTGCTCCAAGATCAATACGCCACCAAACACCTGACTCTAACCAACCTCCTTCAGCGCTAGTCAACAGCGCGAAAGTGTCCATATTACCGTCAAACATAAATGCCGCACCAGTAGTTCGTCCCCCTTCTAAAAAGTCTCCACCACGAGCTACAGTACCCAAACTAACATTATCGCCTACAGCCAGCACTTCGACCTCAGCCAAAGCCGCATCAGCAGTCTTCTCATCAATCTCAATTATCAGATGTTGAATTACTCGATATTTTTTTTCTCGTTCGATATCAATATCAAGTTGAGAATCAATTATGTAAGTACTGTCTATACTGATATACTCCAACGGTATAACTACTTCATTACGGGTATTAGGTTTAGAAGTACGGTAAACTGTGTCAAATTTAAAAACGTCTTTTAGGGCATTAGTTCTCGAGCCAGACGATACAAAAACACTAAACTGTTTGGGTGGTCGGGCTCCATTGCGATCTGGAAAACGAAGACATATATGACGTGCAAGCACTGGTCTACCCAAATCAATCTGCACCGTCCACTGATCTATTTTATCATTTTGATCCGGCTTCCAAAACGTTTCAGGATCGCCATCAATGATGTTCGACGCAGTTTCTGGGTTAGTCTTTGCTAACCAAATCCCCCCTCTTACCTGACCACGTTCCTGTGAATTGTATTGAAAATTATTAGCATTTGCGACAGCATTTATCTCTTTATTAATTCGGCGAAGATTTAGATTACCTTCTTCATCAAAGAGAATTAGATCTGAAGGCATCTCCCAATTATTCCATGAAAATTCATTGTCAAACCTAATCTGCTCAGCCACTATTATTTCACACAAGAATAGGAGGGCTGTCTTCCATTTCCACATATTAATAAACGACTCCAATCGGTCTTAAAATCTGTCCGACGGGAGTTCCTGCCATCAAATTTATACCGACTATATAAATTCCGGGTGCAAGCAAGTCCCCTTTTTCGTCTCGCCCATCCCAAGTAATACTGTGCGAACCAAAACGCAGAGCCCCCAATTCACGACGAGCGATAATCCGGCCATCTAACGCATAGATCGCAAGAAATGCCGGTATTGGATCTATAATTTTGAAGAGTGTGTAGTTTATCGTGACGGCATCATTAATTCCGTCATCGTCAGGTGTGATCACATTAGTAGAGAAATTTAACCGACGTAGGGGACGATTATCAAACACAGTCCTCCCTAATACTAACAATTTATCCGTACCAATAAAATCTCCGGTATCGCCGGACATCACAGGCTGCGACAAACTGGCAGTCTGTAGGTCCATCACCTCACTAGCGAAATTCCAAGCTAAAGAAAAAATCTTGACGTCAAAAAAGATGCGGACTAGCAAATTATTTTCCGCCTCTATACGCTGAGGCAAATGAACAATTAACTCGTCTTCACCTTCTTTTACTATCGTGGGTTCGACAACGATTGGTGGTTCACCTATTTCTAAACCACGAAATTCTGCTGGCGATCCAGTACTTATTTTCACCGCATCAAAACCCGTTTCGTCACTCCGTACAAAATTAGCCTTTAAGCTATACACAAATTCCGTCTTCTCACCTAATTCAACTTGGCTGAAACCGCGTATTGGATTTGGTTGGTCACGACGTGCCACTTCAGCTACGACACGATCGGCGAGAATTGGAGCGGTGTCAATCCAAAGTGAATCAAGGCGAATCAAGGTATCAAACTCTTCGCTATGTAATGTTATTCGAAGTTGTAAATATGAACCACCCCTTATCCCTAAATGTTCTCCACTATCTTCAAAGGGTGAAGTCCAGAAAGACCAGTTTTCTGTATCGTGTCTGATAGAAGCACGCATACCCGGACGCGGTTCTCGAACGACTCCAGATCGCAAAAGAGGTTGCAGAACTTGTTCATAGCGTTCCTTAGAGACCTCCTCTTCACTACCACGATCGGTATATTCGTAATAAATATTTGGATCTTCATCACGGCCTGATCGCACCTCAACACCAACCTTCACATTTCCATTATTAACTTCCACCAACTCCCCATTTATCATCCGCATCGGCGTAGCCGCCCAATGTAATCGACCAAAATTGACGCTTTCATCTAAGTTAAAAATACGCGAATGGTATATCGCTCGACGTGGAACTCCTTCTGCAAAAATTTCAAAATCAGCGATAGTGCCCGCAAAAGCTACACCCGCACCAGTAATGTTTGACGTTCCTATCCCAGAGTCAAGAAGAGACGTAAGGCGCTTATACCGCACAAAACGAACATATTGTTTTGGAAACTCAATCTGTACATTTGTTGAAAAATTTTCAGATTCGACAGCTATTAAATTTCCTAACCGATGATAGTCGGTTTTTTCTAACCACTCCGCTTCGCCCTCAGCAGAAATCGACACTTCAAAAGCCGGAACTGCATCTTGGGAAAAAGGCCTTCCATCACTACGATACCCTCGTGGTGGCGTAAAAAACCCGAATCGTATAGCTGGAATAGGCACACCTGTATCTAAGGTATACCAAACGGATTCCGGCTGAGAGGAGATAGGCGGATTGAAGGTAGTACTGTCACCATCAACTAAATACGTACCGTTGTGGGCAGTCGTCTCATTACCATGCGCCCCCTTCCAAGCACGTGGTAATTCACCTGCGACAAAACTAATCTCACGCGGAATGCGCAACGGTTCCCAGCCAGAAAAATACTCGTAAGCGTTTCTATCCCGTGTAAAATAAACAGGACGTAAATGATCACCCGCTTTTATCAGGACTGCGATCGAATCGTTTTGAGTCCAGGATAGGCCACTTCCTCCGATTTTCCAAACTCCAAACTGCGCACCCGAATTCGTTGTGCACAATACTAAAACCAATAAGTATTTTTTCATAAACCCTACACTCATGGTGATTTTAAAAGATTTTCGGATATTAGCCTTATCCAATTACCGTTAGTACAATATGTTTATAATGGTCTACATTGGACACAAAACAACTACCATCAGAATGAATTATGAAAATTACTTTATTAGGAATGAAAAATCTATGAAATTTGGAATCGTCGGCGAGGGAGCCCAAGGTCAAACACATTTAGGTGTGCTTAAAGAGATAGAGGATATTGAAGTAATCTCGATCTGTGGCGGCGTCAGCCTTGACACAGAAGAACTCGCGAAAAATTGGAATATCAATGATTGGTCTCTCGATTATGATTCATTTATTGAAAACAGAAATTTAGATGCGATTATACTGTGCTCACCAAACCAAGTTCATTGTGAGCAAGCTATTAAAGCTATGGATGCAGGACTCCACGTTTTAATCGAAATACCTATGGGAATCTCTCTGGAAGAATCACGAAAAATAGTTGAAACAGAAAAACGCTCAGGTAAAGTATGCATGGTAGGTCACACTCTGAGGTATAGTCCAGAATTTAAAACGATATCTGAATACATCACTGAGGGAAAATTCACCCCTCATCATATTATACAACAAACATATTTTTTTCGTAGAAAAAATGAAAATAGATTTGGAAAAGAGAGATCATGGGTAGACGATCTTTTGTGGCACCAGGCCTGTCACATGGTTGATATGGTCCACTGGCTTCTTGGTAACGAAATAGATCAAGTTTGGGGACAAGCAGGCCCATTACATCCAAGCCTCAACATTCCTATGGATTTGTCCATAGGAATGCGTGCAAATAATGGCGTCATTGTGACGTCTGCGCAGTCCTTCAACCACCACGGGCCGATACAAAGTGATTACCGCATCATCGGCACTGAAAAAACTCTTTTCGTAAAAAATGGAAAAATCATGGCAATAGACGGTAAGGAGGTGCCTGTCCAGCACACGACTAATGGATTTACGGCTCAAAACATTGAATTCATCACGGCAATACGAGAAGATCGTATAGCTTTAACGAGTTGCAGCGAATGTCTGCCCGTAATGGAAACAATTGACAGAATTCAGAAGTCTATAGACAATACCTTTTAATCTCAAATTAAAATAAGATTCTATAGCGACTTATTCATTATTTCTCTTTGTCCTATCAATCCTAAATACCAGCCCAAATTCATTCACCAAAATATAAATTTTTTCTTTGTGTTGTTCACTGTCCACGTTCCAAGATCGATTTCGTAATGGTCTTGCTATATTTGGTGAGGCGGGTTTGAGATAGTAATCTTAAACACCACAGATTTTGAATTTATTATCAGCGTAATAAAACCATTTTCCTAACTTCTTGAATAAGACCCTGCTCCCTATTTTCCGAGGTGATAACATACAAATATGTACCTGTTGCCACGACCTCACCATTTTTAGATCGCCCGTCCCATTCAACTTTATATTCACCAGGTAGCTGGGAGCCATTAAAAAGAGTAATAATTTCCTGACCAAGCACATCGTAAACTTTTAAATCAATAAAAGTTTTTACCGGTATCTTATAAGTGATTTGAGTATTCGCGTTGAATGGGTTTGGAAAATTCTGCTCAAGTGATAATTGAGAAGGTAGCTGATTTAAAAAACGTTCCTCAACGGCAGTCTCAACGTCAGGTCTAGACCCAATTGCAAACCAAGTTGCAGATTGAGCATCCTCGAGAAACGGCTTAGGAGCCTCAACTGCGGCTAATCTATTTTCGGCCATAGGAAGTTGATAAACTCTATACCGTTTATCTTTAAAAGTCTCGAAAACAATATGGTTGTCGTCTACAGAAAAACGAGGAAACGAAAAACTAGCATCTGTATCCAATAAAATTCCGACCTCATTCTCGAAAAGGTCTGCCACACCAAGAGCATATTGCTCCGAAGATGCGTCATGAAAATCGAACGTAAGATACCGTGGATTAGTTTGAGCAAAAGACGGATTGCCCATATGAACACCTTCTGGTAAAGCCGCAAACAAGGAAAATATTAGTCTATTTTCTACATCCAACATAGCAATATCCCAATATCCTGAATTTTCATCGCTCGCACGAACGGCATTGTATGCATCGTATACGAGATAACGCCCGCTGATATCCCAATCCAGTGCATCTGCAAAAAGCACCGTCTTTGATTGAATCCCGTCCTGAGTAGTTGGATTATACAATTTCATTTCGATCGATTTTTCAGGATTTACCAAATCGAAAATAAAAATCGTTGAATCTTCAAAAACAGAGGTAGCCGCCAGCTTGGTTCCGTCCGGTGAGAGGGAAATTGAAGACCAATCTCCTTCATTACTCAAAATTTCTTCATTACTTCCATCAATATTGATTCCGCGAATAAAATTTGATTTATCAACAAAAAACAAATACGAGCCGTCACCAGAGATAGTAATTGCATTTCCAGTTTCGTCAAAAACCTGGGTCTTAGTCAATTGCACGATGTCATCACTTCCTTGAAGATTAGGGCGAACTAAGTATAAACTTGTGTCGGAATTTTCAGCGTTTACGACAGCCACCCATTCTTCGCCTTTTATTGCAGGTAATACTTCTGGCTCCACCCCAACCAATTCATCATCGCCAGTGATTCCCACCTTATCAAAAGCCATTTCTGCAGAAACGAACTCTTCAGTGTCCTCTCCGTAAAGGTCGACAATAGCTTGAAGCACTGCCAATCTCATATCAGTAAAACCGGAAGTAGCATTTAAATATCTGGAGTCTAAAACGCGATAATAAATCTGACCTAACTTCTCCCGCCCCAGCGATTCTGCAAGTAAATAGGCAGCTTTATTGGGGATACCGCTATTTACATGTACGCCCCCGTTATCTTGATCTATATCCAAATCCACATATTCACTCATGTGCGACGGCTGCCAAAAAAAATCATCTGAGTTACCACCGTTATGTGGATCAGCCATACTCCTCAGAGCACCTGAAGGGAAATAATCCAGCGAAACGACATCTTCACCGACCAGCCAATCTTCGTCATCAATTAACACTCCAAAAACATCAGCAATTGACTCGTTTAGTGCACCAGATTGAAATTGGTATTCCAAATTAACAGTTCGTTCTATCAGGCCGTGACTGAATTCGTGTGCTGCAACATCCAGAGAACCAGCTAATGGTTTCAAGGCGTCACCTCCATCACCGTATGCAATGAATCGGCCGTTCCAATATGCATTAGCCATTGACTCTCCTTGGTCCGTTACGTGAATTAAAGAAATTATTGTATCACCATCTCCATCAATTCCCTTTCTACCGAAACGATTATAAAAGAACTCAAATACACGGCCCATATTTGCATGAGCTGAAACCGCGATAGCATCCTCCCAGGCGTTGTCTTCGGACGAAGCAATAAAAAAATCTACTCCTCTTGCCAAATCACGCCCTTGCAAATCCATAGTCAATAACGAACCTTTCGGCAAACCTCCAAACCCCGCACGGTCAGCATCATAAATAGGGCGTGTAAAATCTGCCATGAAGAATATATCATCCTGTTTGTAAACCTCTAATATCTTCTCTTTTCCATTCAGATCCGTTGCTTTAGCCTGTAGAGATCCTTCACTCGGACTATCTAAATAATGATGGATTATCTCGCCATTATGTGCATCCACATAAAAAACTCTCCGTTCATGTACCTGCGGACGCAACAAAACCCTCCATGCCAATCTAGCTGGCTTATTGTCGCGATTCCATAAAAACAAAGTTGTTTCGGGGCCCGTGTAATCAAGTAATTTTTTAATAGATTTTGGCAAATTGGCAACTCCACCGATACCGCGCATGACGATTTCGATGGCTTCATTTGATGATAACGTAGGCGACGTAGCAACATTGATTTCAGAGAGTGAGTGATAACTTGCGTTGAGTGCATAAACTCCCATCCCATCGACATGTGAATTGAGCTCTCCACCTAATACGGGTATCTCACGATAATACTGTTGCATCAAGACATGAAGTTGCCCTCGACTATCATAAACTGTCTCACGGACTACAAATTCGGTGGAAGGGTCCTCTATTTCAAACACATCACGGTAGTCTTCGAGTAGCCTATAGGTTATTTCGACAGCAGCAGATTGCCCGGGACGAACCATAGCTTTACCGGCAGGGCGCAGCCCCTTCCAACGCAAACGTTTCGGCAACCCCGACTTCTTCGCTCGAAAAACATGCCAATCACGATCTAGCATATCTTTCCTTACAACGTTTGCCCAAGGTATGGACGCTCCATACCTCTGATATTTTCCTGAAATAAATTTTGCCCGTGGAACTGCAGAAAGAAAATTTTGTGTCACAATGGTATTTTTCAGCCGTTGACTTGGAAGTGTCATTTTTGTGACTGAGTTTCCAGATTGTCCGAACTTACGAGCGCTCTTGAATTTCCAGTTTTTTTTTGTCGCGCCTGCAACGGAAAAATCTATTCCAAACATCAAAACCAGGGAACACATTGCGACCATCAATTTTCTCATCTTCAATCTTTTCGAATCGGGTTCACGTATCACTCTTTTCCACTGGTGCAAAGATTACGGGCGGTATTATACCATTCTCTCAGTTTAGAGTCTGTAAAATCGTCTAGTGACCAAGTCAAAGTTAATGTATCATTAATATCTTTATACGCTACCCTGTAGGTAATATTACCTCGAGATGATTTCACACCGTCGAATAAATTCATTGCTAAGAGACGGTCTGCTAGTTCACGAACTTCTTTTTGAGAAACACTAGTTTTTGCTATGACCTTACGATTATTAACGCCGTATTGTTGCCATTCAATAAGATCCCCAGCGCTAGTGAATTCACATCCGTTATAAAGAGAAGTAAAACCACCTCCCTTGCTAATTGAAATGACAAATTTAGCATTTTGCTCTCTACAACCGACAGTCGAACTAAGACACACCATTATTATAAAAAACCATTTTAACAATATTTTCTCCATCATGGGTTTTATGGTAGTTTTGTCTTCCATATAAAAATACAAAGGTGAATCGTGACTCATATCGAAAAAAAATTATGGCAGGCCTATGAATCGACGGATTATTGGGTTTATACACCCACAGTTTCTTTTTGCATAAAAACAGGTCAACGAT
>MDSW01178135.1_pt1 | contig 14928 bp, 15 predicted proteins | sample 811171 | NCBI WGS metagenome assembly MDSW01 (sample SAMN05326641, study PRJNA326480) | marine metagenome | isolation source: seawater | place: Atlantic Ocean: North West | collected 2012 | reverse complement strand
GTGTAATGGTCTAAATTTCATAAATTCTCCTTTATAAATATGAACTTCATATAGAGATTGGCTAAACTATTTCAAGATATAGATAAAAAATAAGTTGGTCAAAAAATAAAGGAATTTGAGGTTTTTTTGGTTTATAGATTATTTTAATGACTAAAAATTTAGATAAAGAGGGATTAAGCTCTATTGCAGATGAATACCAGCTTTTCTATATAGATTTATGGGGAGTTGTACATAATGGTATAAAACTGCATGATGGAGCTATTAATGTTTTAAAACAAATATCTAAAAGAAATAAAGATTATGTTCTTCTTACAAATGCACCTAGGCCAAATAGTGCTGTTCAAAATTTTTTAGAAAAGATGGGAATGGAAAAAGAAATTAGAGAACATGTTTTTACATCTGGTGAGGCAGCATTAAATTATTTAAAAAAAAATTTATTAAACAAATCTTTTTTTCATATTGGGCCCCCGAGGGATTTTGATTTGTTCAAAGATTTTAAAAAAGATAAATCAGAAAATATTAAAAATAGTGAATATATTTTATGTTCTGGCTTATTTGATGATCATGAAAATGATTTAACCTATTACAAAGATTTATTTGAAAAACATTTAGAAAAAAAAATGATTTGTACTAATCCAGACCTGATAGTTGATAGAGGTGATAAAAGAGAACTATGTGCTGGATCTGTTGCAATGGTATTTGAAAAAATGGGTGGAGACGTTGTATATTTTGGTAAACCACATCCTGAAGTTTATAATCAATCAATCAATAATAAAAATAAAAAAATACTCTCTATTGGTGATAACCTTAACACTGATATCAAAGGAGCTAATTTGTTAAATTATGATTCTATGATTATATCAAATGGAATTCATAAAAATGAAATTAGAAAAAATGGAATTGAAAAAACATCTATGTCTTATGAAGCAATTTGTAACTACATACAATCTGATCTCAAATGGTAAAATTAATTAAGACATATAAAAATTTTAATTTAAAACCAATTCACGAGGGTTCTATAATTTTAATTGGTAATTTTGATGGACTTCATGAAGGACATCAAAAATTATTCAGATCTGCAAAAAATTTTAAAAAAAAATATTCTTTAAAGATTGGTGTTTTAACTTTTGAACCAATGCCCAAGATGTTTTTTAATAAAAATTTAAAAAACTTCAGAATTTCAAATGAAAGTCAAAAAATAAATCTATTAAAAAAATTTGGTGTTGATTTTGTTATAGTAAAAAAATTTGATAAAAATTTTTCTAAGGTAAAATCAATTGATTTTATAAAAAAGATTCTTAATTCAAAATTAAAAGCAAAGTTTATTTTTGTAAGTAATAATTTTAGATTTGGTAATAAAAGAGAGGGAGATGTAAAACAATTAATTCAATTTGAAAATTTGTATAATTACAAAATAGCCAAACCAAAACCTTTATATAAAAATAAAAAACTAATATCATCTTCATTAATTCGTAAGCTATTAGAATCTGGTAAATTAAAAGATGCAAATAAACTTTTAGGTAGGGAATGGTCTGTTGAAGGGAGGGTTTTAAAAGGAAGACAATTAGGAAAAAAGATTGGTTTCCCAACAGCTAATATCGATATTAAAGATTATGTATTGGCCAAACCAGGAGTTTATGCCGTTAAAGTAAAAAAAGAAAAAACTTCAAAATACATTAAAGGAATAGCAAACTTAGGATATAGACCCACATTTAATCAAAAGAAAATATTACTTGAAGTTCATCTATTTAATTTTTCTGAAAATTTATATAATAAGTACTTAAAAGTGAATTTTTTAAAATTTATAAGAAAAGAAAAAAAATTCAAAAATGTAATTCAACTAAAAAAACAAATTAAAAAAGATTTACTTGAAGCAAAAAAAACAAAATGAGCAAGTCTGAAATAAATTTACCCAAAACAGCTTTTTCAATGAAAGCGAATTTACCTTCAAGAGAGCCTGAATTTCTGAAATTTTGGGAGAAAATTAATCTTTACAAAGAGTTAAGGAATTCTAGAAGAGGTGAAGAAAAGTTCATTCTTCACGATGGCCCTCCATATGCCAATGGTAACATTCATATGGGAACAGCGTTAAATAAAATTTTAAAAGATATAATTGTAAAGTTCCACCAAATGGATGGTAAAGATTCAGTTTACGTACCTGGTTGGGATTGTCATGGTTTACCAATTGAGTGGAAAATTGAAGAACAATATAAAAAAAATAAAAGAAATAAAAATGAGGTTCCCATAGTAGAGTTTAGAAAAGAATGCAGAGTTTTTGCTGAAAAATGGATTGAAGTTCACAAAAGTCAATTTAAGCGGTTGGGTGTTTTTGGGGATTGGGAAAATTATTATTCAACGATGAGTTTCGATGCAGAAGCTCAAATTGTTCGCGAACTAGGAAAATTTCTTAAAGAGGGTAGTTTATACAGAGGGTTTAAACCAGTTTTATGGTCAACTGTAGAAAAAACAGCATTGGCTGATGCAGAGGTAGAATACAAGGATCATAAATCTGATACTATCTATGCATCTTTCAAAGTTAAATCATCCAATATTAAAGAACTAAGTGATAGTGAAATAATTATTTGGACAACTACTCCATGGACAATACCCGCCAATAGAGCTTTAGCTTATAATGAAAAGTTAAATTATTTATTAGTTAAAATTATAGATGATGGTGATTTTAAGAATAAAAAGATTGTAATAGCAGAAGCTTTATTAGATTCTGTAATAAAAGATTGTAATTTAGAAAAATATGAAATCTTAAAAAAATTTAGTGGAAAAGAATTAAAAGATACTATTTGTAATCACCCTTTTTTTAATTTGGGCTATAACTATGATATTCCTTTGCTGGAGGCCTCCTTTGTTACAATAGAGCAAGGAACTGGAATAGTTCATTGTGCACCCAGTCATGGGCCTGATGATTTTAATCTTTGTTTAAATAATGGAATAAAAACTATAGAAACTGTAGATGGTGATGGCAAATATACAAAAAATGTACTTTTATTTGAAGGTATTCATATTTTTAAAGCTAATCCATTAGTCATAGAAAAATTAAAGGAACAAAAAAAACTTTTATCTAATGGTGAGCTTGTTCATTCTTACCCACATTCTTGGCGATCTAAAGCTCCTTTAGTTCATAGAGCCACACCACAATGGTTTATTTCAATGGAAAGTCATAAACTCAGAGAAAAAGCTTTGAAAGCAATCGATGAGACAACTTTTTATCCTAATAAAGGAAAAGAGAGATTGAAATCTATGATAGAAACAAGACCTGACTGGTGTGTTTCTAGACAAAGAGTTTGGGGTGTTCCACTGCCCATTTTTTTAAATAAAAAAAATAATGAAATTTTAGTTGATGATGAAGTATTTGAAAATATTGCCAAAATATATGAAAAAGAGGGATCTGACTGTTGGTTTTCTGATGATACTCAAAAATTTTTGGGAAATAAGTACAAAGCAGAAGATTACAAAAAACTCACTGATATTGTTGAGGTTTGGTTTGATAGTGGATCAACACATTCTTTCGTTTTGGAAAAAAGAAAAGATTTAAAATGGCCTGCATCTATGTATTTAGAAGGATCCGATCAACATAGGGGCTGGTTTCATTCTTCATTACTAGAGTCTTGTGGAACAAGGGGTAGAGCACCTTTTGAATCAATATTATCACATGGTTTTGTAGTTGATGGCAAAGGTCTAAAAATGTCAAAATCTCTTGGTAATGTAATCGCTCCAGAAGATATTTTGAAAAAATATGGAGCTGATATTTTAAGAATTTGGGTTGCTTCATCTAATTATGCCGAGGATTTGAGAATTGATTATTCTATACTAGATCAGCACTCTGAATCTTATAGAAAAATTAGAAATACTTTTAGATATTTGCTTGGTAATTTAAATGATGTTTTTGAGGATTATAATTTTGAAAATATCAATATAAGAGAACTACCTGAGTTAGAGCAATTTATGCTTCATAAAATTTTTACCCTAAATTTGAATTTTGAAAAAAATTTTAGAAATTATGATTTTCATAACCTTTATAAAGAATTATTAAATTTTTGTACTGTAGACTTATCAGCTTTTTATTTTGATATTCGAAAAGATGCTTTATATTGTGATCCTGTTGATTCAAAAAAAAGAAAATCAACATTAGTACTTTTAAATATTATCTTAAATTCGTTACTAAAATGGTTTGCACCTATATTATCTTTTACAACAGAAGAAATTTATCAACTAGTTTCAAAATCTAAAAAAAGTGTACATTTAGAAAAATTTTTGAATTATCCTAAAAATTTTGAGAATTCTAAATTAAATGAAAAATGGGCAAATTTACTTAGAATAAGAGATATCTGCAATGTAAGCATTGAGGAAAAAAGAGCTAGCAAAGAAATTGGCTCTAGCCTAGAAGCAAATTTAGAGATTGAGCTTAGTAAAAAAATATTTGATCAGTGTCGTGATATTGATTTTGCTGAATTATGTATTACATCGACCGCGAAACTTAAGGTAGGATTAAAAGAGGATATAAAAGTAATTACAACAAAAGCAAAAGGTAATAAGTGTCCAGTATGTTGGAAAATAAGCGAAGAAAAGTGCACAAGACATAGTGCATAGATTTAGATGAAAGATATAAAAAAAAGTTTTTTTTTGAAATTTTTAATAATTTTATCAGTTTTTTTTGCTGATCAGTTATCAAAGTATTATGTTGTTAGTAATTTTCAGAATCAGGAAATTGAAACCCATCTTACAAGTTTTTTGAATATTTATCTTATCTGGAACAATGGTATTGCTTTTGGCTTACTAGGATTTGAAGATGAAATTTTTTACAATCTTATAACTTTTATAATTGTTGCAGTTTTAATAGTTATATTTTTTATTTTGATTAAAACTGATAATAAGGAAAGTTATTTTTTTGCCATGATATTTGGTGGTGCATGTGGAAATTTAATTGATAGGATTAGATATTCATCGGTTCCAGATTTTATAGATTTTCATATATATGATTTTCATTGGTTTATTTTTAATGTTGCTGATATATTTATTACTTTAGGTGTTTTTTGCCTTATAATTGTTGAAATCTTATTTAAAAAAAAGAGATTATAATGAAGAAAATTTTTTTAATAATTACTACATTTTTTATTCTTACTTCATGTCAATCAATCAAAGACGGTTTGAGTGGTAAAAAAAATGAAAATAGTGATGAGTTTTTGGTACAAAAAAAAAATCCCTTAGTTTTACCTCCAAGTTTTTCAGAGCTACCCAAGCCTAATGATGAAACTGTTGATGATGAAATCTCCAAGATTGAAGAAGAGACTGATATTCAGAAAATTTTAGATTTAGACAACTCTTCATCTGAAAGCAACTCTAAAGATAACAGTGGATCTGCAGAAGATTTTGTACTTAAAAAAATTAAACAAAATTAATGTTAACAAGATTTATTCGATTTCAAGGTTTTAATCTTAAAAAAAAAGATTTAAGAGTTAAAAAATCTTGTGATGAACTTAAAAATAAATTTAAACATAAATCAGATCATATTTTACTTAGTTTATCAAAGAGATATAAATATTCATTTAATAAGAAAAAACTAGAAAATTATAAAAAATTTAAAAACTTCAGAGTCATAGGCATTGGTGGGTCAGTATTGGGAGCTGAAGCTATTTATTCATTCTTAAAAAAAAAAATAAATAAAAACTTTTTTTTTGTAAATAACTTAGATCAAAAAAATAATTTAATAAAAAATAAGAACTTTTTTAATATAATTATCTCGAAATCAGGAAACACATTGGAAACAATTTCAAATATTAATTTAAATAGAATTAAAAAAGATTGTATTTTTATAACAGAAAATAAAAATAATTATTTAAGAAATTATGCTTTCAAGCTTAAAAGTGAAATAATAAATCATAACAATTTTATTGGTGGAAGATATTCAGTTTTGTCTGAAACTGGGATGTTGCCAGCATTATTGATGGGCTTAAAGCCTCATAAATTTAAGCGTTTAGATAATTTGATAAATAATAAAAATTTTTGGAATACTTTGATCTTAAATGTGAGCACCATTTTATCATTTTATAATTCGAATAAGACAAATTCAGTTATTTTAAACTACGATGAAAGTTCAAAAGAATTATTTCAATGGTATCAACAATTAGTTGCAGAGAGTTTAGGAAAAAAATCTAGAGGCATTCTTCCAATTATTTCGTCTATGCCTAAAGATAATCATAGTGTTATGCAACTTTACTTAGATGGGGTAAAAAATAATTTTTTTACATTTTTTTTTACAAAGGAAGATAAATCCACAAAAATTTTTAATAGTGAAATTTTACAAAACTTTGCTTTTTTAAAAAATAAAAATTTGAATGATATTGTCCATTCACAATTTATAGCCACACAAAATGTTTTTAGAAAAAAAAATATTCCTTTTAGAAGTTTTATCATAGAAAAAAAAAATGAAGAAACTTTAGGTGAATTATTTACTTTTTTTATTCTTGAAACAATTTTAATTGGAAAAGCGCTGAAGATTAATCCTTTTAATCAGCCTGCTGTAGAATTAATAAAGAAAGAGACGAATAAAATTCTTAAAAAAAAATATTAAGAGCCAAAAATTATCTTTGAAATTCCATAAACTCTCGTATCAAAGGTTTTTAATTTCGTTGTAAGTATGATGTTATCTTTTTTATGTCTGTGTATAATTAAAAAACCATCTTTTTTCAGAAGCTTTTTATTAATTATTTCCTCTATTAAGACATTAATCTTTTTCTCTTTGTAAGGTGGATCTAAAAATATTATATCAAAATTTTTTTCTAGTTTTTTTTTTAATGTTAAAAAATTGAAACAGTCAATTTGAAATAATTCACATTGATTTTTACATTCAAGACTATTTATATTTTTTTTAAGTATTGGGATTATATTTGCGTAATTTTCTACAAAAAAAATTTTTTTTGCTCCTCTAGAAATTGCCTCTAAACCGAAAGAACCAGATCCTGAAAATAAATCTAAAATAACTGAATTTTTTATATCTACTTTAATTTTATTTGAATGATCAATCACATTAAAAATTGACTCTTTTACAATATCTTTTAGCGGGCGCGTTTTATCATCTTTTGGAAGATAAATTTTTTTTCCTTTAAATTTTCCAGATATAATTCTCATTCATCAATTACTTTGTATCCAATATCTTTTCTAAAAAAACCATTTTCCCAGTTCAGCCTATTAATTATTTCTATTATTTTTTTTCTACTTTCTTTGAAATTATTTGACCTTACAACAAAATTTAAAACTCTACCTCCATTAGAAAAAATTTTATCTTCTTTTTTTTTTGTACCAGCATGAAAAATAAATTCATTATTTTCTAAAATAATTTTATTTAAGTTGTTAATCTCAATATTATTTTTATATGAGTCAGGATAGCCTTTGGAACAAAGAACAACACAAATACTTTTATCATTGTACCAATCTAATTCTATATTTTCCAAATTTGTCTTAACGCAAGCTTCTATAATTTCAGCAAAGTCAGTTTTAAGTTTTGGAAGTATTGTTTGACATTCAGGGTCTCCCATTCTTACATTGTATTCTATTAAAAATGGTTCATTGTTTACAATCATCAAGCCGGCATATAAAAATCCTTTAAAATTAGTTTTAAGATCTTTTAAACCTTTTATGGTTGGATAGATTATCTTATCTAAGATTTTTCTATTTAATTTTTCATTCTCGAGTCTGGACGGAGAATATGCTCCCATACCACCTGTATTTTTACCCTTGTCACCTTCAAATACTCTTTTATGATCTTGAGCTGTTCCAAATTTTTTAAATGTTTTTCCATCGGATATGATAAAGAAACTCATTTCCTCACCCTTTAAAAATTCCTCTATTAATACATTTTGGGTATTACCAAATTTCCCATCAAATATTTCTTTAATTGCAATCACTGAAGAATCTTTATTTTCGCAAATATAAACTCCTTTTCCGGCAGCTAAACCGTCAGCTTTCACAACTATTGGATGCTTACAGTCTTTTATAAAAGAAAAAGCCTCTTCATAACTTGAATAAATTCCAAATTTTGCTGTAGGAATTTTATATTTCTCACATATTTTTTTAGTAAAAATTTTAGAACCCTCAAGTTGTGAAGCAATTTTATTTGGACCAAAAACTTTGATCTTATATTTTTCAAGATAGTCAACCAATCCATCTACTAATGGCTTTTCAGGTCCTACAATAATAATATCAATATTTCTTTCTAATATAATATTCTTTAAATTTTCAAAATCATTTAGATTAACATTAATATTTTCGGCAATTGAGTCAGTTCCTGCATTTCCAGGGAAACAATAAATTTTATTGATTTTATTTGATCTTTTTAAACTTTCACATAATGCATGTTCTCTTCCACCGCTTCCTATTATTCCAACAATCATATATGAATATATAAACTAAAAATGTTTAAAAAATTAGCAAAAATAAAATATCTACCAAATAATTTTCAAATTATAGAGGAGGGAGACCATGTAATTTGTGCAATCACAGGTAAAAAAATTCCTTTAGAAAAGTTAACTTATTGGAGTGTTGATGACCAAGAGCCTTATTTTTCATATATTGAAGCTGGATTAAAAAGAGAAGGTAAAAAATGAGTTATTTCCACCTATCGTGAGTCCAAATCCATTGATCTGGATTTTTTAAAATCATTTTTTCTAAAATTTTATTCAATTCAGAAGTTATTATTTCTGTTTTTTCAGATGGTGAAAATTTTAAAGGTTTAAATATTTCGATGCTAAAATAATATTTTTTCTTTCTTTCAATATATACTGGAACAATTTCACAATTAAATTTTTTAACAAACTGGGCAGGTATTGTTGTAGTTAACGCTTTATGATTAAAAAAATTGCATTCAATTCCCTCAGAAACTCTCTGATCAATCATTAATGCAATTGAGGTACCACTTTTAAAAAAATTTAATATTTCTTTTGTACCAGAGATCCCTTTTTTAACTTGTTTTTTACAAATATAATTTCTTCTTATACTTTCCATAATCGGATTTAAAAATTTATTATTTAAAGGTCTATAAATGGCAGCTAAATCTATGCCAGATTTTTCTAATTGCATTGCCATTAATTCAAAATTGTTAAAATGACCCGAAATAAATACAACTGGTTTATTTTCTTTTTTTATTTTATCTAAAATTTCCTGACCGATTATATTGATATTATTTGAAAGATAAGTTTGTCTGAATTTTTTAATGTAAATATATTCTGCTAATATTCTTCCATAATTACCCCACATACTATTTATAATAGCTTTTCTATCTATTTTAGAATTACCAAAACTTAATTTTGCTAAATTTTTTTCTATTTTTTCATTAGATCTAAAAAAATGTCCGAATTTTTTACCTATAAATTTTCCAAAATTTGATGCATTTTTATAACCGATAATTTTGAAAATAAAAAAAAGCAAGACTATAAATATAAATTCAAAAAAATGTTTAATTATTTTCATATACAAGATTTAATCATTTTCTTAAAATTTTCGACATTTTCAATTTCTAATTCAACTTCTACATAATCACAACTTTGTTTTTGTGCTTCATTTAATCTGTAAAAATCTTTTTCAGTTGTAATAATTTGTGTAGATTTATCATTTATAATTTTTTTGAAATCTTCCTCTTTATAATGATGATGATCAGGAAAAGAGTAAGTTTTTTTTATATCAAGTTTATTTTCTTTTAATAGATCAAAAAAATTAGATGGATTTCCAATACCAGCAAAAGCAGTAATTTCTTTATTTCTAAATTTTTCAATATTCTTTATTTTGTACTTTGAGTAAAAAATAAATATGTTTCTATTTCCAATTATTTTATGAAGTTTTTTTTCGAATTCTAAATTTTTGATACCATTTATCATTATACAATTACTTCTGAGAATTGACTGAATTTTTTCTCTCAGTGGACCAGATGGTATTAATAAACCATTACCAATCATTTGTTTGGAATTAAAACATAGAACTGAAAAATTAGGCCTGATGGTGTGATCTTGAAAACCATCATCCATTATAGCAACATCATAATTTTCAGAAAAAGATAAGAATATACTTTCAAGCCTATTATGACCTGTAAAAATTTTACCAGTGTCATCAAGCATCTTAATTTCATCGATTAAATAATCGTGATATTTTTTTATAAATGCGGGATTTTTTCCTAGGGATTTTGTAATTTTAAAGATTTCTCTCGCTAAAGGTGTTTTTCCAGTACCTCCTAAATAAATATTACCAATACAAATTACGGGGATTGGGGGCTTTTTAAAAGCTTTTAAAAGGGAAATCTGTCTAATTATCCAGACACTTAATAAATACATGATCGAAAATGGGAAGAGTATTATAGACCAAAAAGATAATTTTTGATTATCCCAAAAAATAGGTTTTTTTAATTTCATGTTAAAAATTTACTGCAATTTCGTTATAAGTATTTTCTAAAATTTTTTTTCCAATTAAATTTAATTTGGATTGTTTTTTATTAAAATTTGATTTTTTTGAAAATAATTTTTTTAAATAAAAAATCATTATTTTCTGATTTCTAATTTTGTAAGATATATTATTTTTTTTTAAAAAATCATAAATTTCCTTAAAATTTTCCACATTAGGACCGTGCATAACGTTACACCCAAATCTTACTGCCTCTAAAGGATTTTGTCCTCCATGATTTATCAATGAGCCCCCTAAAAAAACATTTTTACTTACAGAGTAAAAAGATTTAGTTGTTCCGTAAGAATTTACTAAATATATATCTGTTTCTCTATCAATTTTTTTTTCTGGTTCATGAATATGAACATTTAAGTTAAGTTGTTCTAACTCAACTTTTATATCATTAACTCTATTAATGTGTCTTGGTATAATTATTGTAATTAAATCTTTAAATTTTATTTTAAGTTTTTTGTGTATTAATCCACAAAATTTTTCTTCTGTTTTATGAGTACTTGATGCACACCAAATTTTCTTTTTTGAAATAAATTCTCTAAAATTTTTATTAACGAAAATTTTCTCATTTTCAGATTGTGAAAATTTTAAATTTCCAATTAATTTAACATTTTTTGCACCTAATCTTTTTAAATAATTTTTTGAAATTTTAGAGGAAGATAAACACAAATTAAATTTACTAAAAATTCTTTTTGAAAAATTTTTAAATAAGAACCATCTATGAAAAGATTTTTTTGTAATTCTACCATTAATAAGAATTATCTTAATATTCTTTTCTTTTAAATTTTCGAGCATATTAGGCCAAATCTCAGAATCAATAAATAGAGCGATCGATGGTTTCCAATAATTAATAAATTTTTTACTTATTAAATATTGATCTATTGGAAAAAATTGATGTATTACTTTTTTGAATTTATATTTCGAAATAATTTTCGATGAACTTAATGTATTTGAGGTGATTAAAATTTGAGAAATTTTTTTGTTTTTTTCCAATTTTTCCAACAGCGGTATTATACTTTGTAATTCTCCTACACTAGCACCATGAAACCAAACTAATTTACCTTTTTTTCTCTCATTTGAAAAAAAACAAAATTTTTCTTTAAATCTGAGTATATCTTCTTTCCTCTTAAGAAGTCTAAAAATTAAAATAAATGGGGATATTAAAAAAATTATATTAATTAAAAGTCTATAGATAATTAACATTATGCCTTTTTAATTTGTTTTTCATAAAAGTTTTTGTAAATTTGAGAGATTTTTAGTAATTCTTCATGTTTACCTTCACCAACTACTTTTCCTTTGTCTATTACAAAAATCTTATTTGAATTTAAAATTGTAGAAAGTCTATGTGCTATAACTATAGTTGTCCTTCCTTTAGTCAAAAATCCTATTGCTTTTTGAATTTTATTTTCGGTGTCTGCGTCTAGAGATGAAGTGGCCTCATCTAATAATATAATTGGACTTTTTTTTAAAATTGCCCTCGCTATTGAAAGTCTTTGTTTTTCACCTCCAGACAATCTTACCCCATTTTCACCAATAATTGTGTCATATTTATTTGGTAACTTTTGAATAAAATCGTCTGCAAATGAAAATTTTGCAGCTTCCTCAACTTCTTGATTACTAGCACTAAAATTCGCATATTTAATATTATTTATAATTGTGTCGTCAAATAAAGTCGTATCTTGACTTACTAAAGATATATTTTTTCTGACTGAGAAAATTTTTGACTTATAAATAGATTGATTATCAATTTTAATATCACCATTTTTTATATTATAAAATCTTGGAATTAAATTAAGAATAGTTGATTTTCCGGCACCGCTATGACCAACTAATGCAGTCATTTTTTGTCCTGGAATTTTTAGATTTATTGATCGTAAAACTCCATTTTCGTTATTATTGTAATTAAAAGAGACATCATTAAATTCTATTGACCCTTCTGAAATCGTAAGATCTTTTGTATTTTCATGGTCTCTAATTTCACTTACATCATCTAGTATAGGAATAATTCTTTTAGCTCCTGCAATTCCTTGTTGAATTCCAATATTTAAAGTTGCCAAAGATCTAACTGGTTGATAAGCCAACATCATAGCTGCTAGAAATGAGAAAAAATTACTCACCTCAAGTTCATTGTTTATAACTAATTTTGCTGAAATAAATATTAGTAATGCAATCATTATCCCAGTCATTGCTTCCATAATTGGTGAAGCTCTTACAAGAACAACATTTATTTTTCTGGATGTTTCTTTAAGTTCTTCAATAAATTTCTCTCCTCTTTGTTTTTCAAAATTCTCTTTTTGAAATATTTTCATTAATTTGTGGTTTTTAAAAATTTCAATTAAATAGGTTGTAAAAATCCCAGCTTTTTGCATTTGTTGAGTTGTCACTTTTCCCATTCTTTTCCCCAATGTTCGGGCAACTGTGCTTGCTAAAGGAATCATAAATATGGCCACTAAAGAAAGCTTCCAGTTTTGATAAAACATTACAGCCAAAAGTCCAATTAGAGTTAAACTATCTTTGAATAAATTTAAAATAACTGTGCTTACAAGATTTGTAATCATATTTACATCATTATTTAAATTTGTAATAAATTTTCCAGAATGTTTATTGTCTATAAGTTGGGTGTCAGCTTTTATAATGGAAGAAAACATATCAACTTGAATATCTTTTCTCACTTCTTCAGAAACTCTAATCATTATAATTTTTGCAAGATATAAAGAAACTCCTTTAATAGAAAATGCTATGATGATTAATGAAGGGATGAGGTACATTAAAGATTGATCTTGCTCAATAAATAATTTTTTAATGGCTGGGTCTAAAAGATAGGCTACCGAAGAAGTACTTCCCGCGAGAAGCACTGTAAAAAAAACTGATATAAAAATATTCTTCAAGTATTTTTTTGTATAATCTCTAAAGAGTCTTTTTAAAATTTCAGTATTACTCATCATAAAATTTTACCTATTAATATTGAGAGAAAAACTATAAGTCCAAGTATGTTATTTGATTTGAAAACTTTTAAACAAATGGAAGAGTCTTTAATATTAAGTTTATTTAATTGTAAAAAAAATAATTGAAAAATAATCAAAATTAAAAACATATAGTATAATTTACTTAATTCCATTAGGTAGCCAGTAGCAATTAAAGACATAAAAAAAATTGAGTAACATGTAAATAAAAAAATAAAAGGGTTTGATTTGAATTTTATCGAGGTTGATTTTAATCCTATAATTTCATCGTCTTTAATATCTTGGTACCCGTATATAGTGTCGTATCCTAGTGTCCAAAATATGGCTCCAAAATAAAACATTATTGGTATTTGACTTACTTCCCCAGAAACTGAAGTCCATCCTAGAATTAAACCATAATTAAAAGTTATCCCTAAAAATAATTGTGGCCAATAAGTATATCTTTTCATCAAAGGGTAAGTAAATGCTAACGGCATCGAACCTAATGCGAGTATAATTGTAAATAAATTAAAATTAAGTAAAACGAGTAATGCGCAAAAACATAGAATAAGAGCATAAATCGAAGCAAGTTGCCAAGAAATTTTATCTGATGCTAAAGGTCTATCTTTTGTTCTGGAAACTTTTTTATCAAACTCTTTGTCTAATATATCATTAACAATACATCCAGCTGATCTCATTAAAACAGACCCAAGAAAAAAAAGGACTAAATAAAAAAAATAAGTCTTAAGATCTTTGCTGAGGTCGTAATTTAATGTGAGACCCCATGCACAAGGCCAGAATAATAACATATACCCAATTGGTTTTTTTAGCCGTGTAAGTTCGATAAAAAGATTAATTTGGCTCATAATTTTTACTTGTAAATAACAAAGGCAACATTGATAATCAAACTGATTCGCATGAATGTAGATTATACAGTAACAGCATTAATGTTTCCTGCTATTCCTCTTATAATGGGAGTATATAGCAACAGATTTCATTCCTTAAGTGCATTAATAAGAGAACTTCATGATGAGCATGTTTATGAAAAACATGTCCCTCCTGAATGGAAAAAACAGTTCATAAATTTAAGTGGAAGAATTACTTTGTTAAGATGGTCAATTATGTTTGGAGCATTTGGTTTTTTATTTAATATGCTTACAGTTTTAGGTCTTTACTTAAATGAGGTTTTTATAGCAAGATTAATTTTTGGATCCTGCTGTTTATCAATGATGATTTCAATAATTTTTTTTATAAGAGAAATTCATGTTTCAACAAATGCTTTAAGACTACACATGTCAGATATGGATGTTAGGGTTGATTAAGGAATAATTATGGCAGGTCCTAAAATTTTTCTATTTTCTAAATCTTGATGAGCTTTAACGATTTCATTTAAAGAATATTTTTTAAAAATATTTAATCTAAATTTTTTAGTTATAAACATTTCAAAAACTTTTTTTGCGGCCTCATCTAAATCTTCTCTAGTCGAAGTGTAGTGAGCAATACTTGGTCTAGTTAAATATAGTCCTTTTGGTGC
>MDSW01012014.1_pt1 | contig 14928 bp, 13 predicted proteins | sample 811171 | NCBI WGS metagenome assembly MDSW01 (sample SAMN05326641, study PRJNA326480) | marine metagenome | isolation source: seawater | place: Atlantic Ocean: North West | collected 2012 | reverse complement strand
GGTCACTGCAAAAAAAAATTAAGAGGCAGGCAGATGAAAAACGTAGTTTTTTCATAATTCCGTTTAAATTTCCTCTCTTGAGTAAGCTTCTTCATTCAAAATAGAATCATCCATAGTCACAAAAAAAGCATTCTTATCTTTCTCGAAGATAACTGATTTAACAGGATTCTCATTAATAAAATGAAGTGCACAACCTCCATCAATAGAGAAGCAAGAATCAAGATTCCTTTCCTCTAAGGATTTATTTACAAAAGGTTTTCTTTCCGGCTCCTCGTCATAATGAGGACAACATGCTCCTTCAACAAAACCAAGACAATCCATTATTTTCAACTCACCTGACCAAGAATCTGTCACACCTCTCTGAAACCAACATATTGCCCCTGCACTGACCCCACACATAATGATTCCAGCTTCATACGCATCTTTTAAGATTACATCTAACCCCCAATCTCTCCATACAGCTAGCATGCTCTTTGTGTTGCCACCGCCTACAAAAATAATATCCTGCTTTTCAATAAGCTGCTTTAGATTAGGTGTTCTCTTAAAAAAATCCAGATGAGTTGGAGTGCATTTTAATTTCGTAAATGTTGAATAATAACTCTCCTTATATATTAAATCATCGCCTGTTGCTGTGGGAATAAAACATATATGGGGATTACTTTTTAATGCTTGATCAAGAATGTATTTTTCTATAATGCCTTGCCCTGGATTTCTACCAAAACCACCGCCGCCAATAGCTATTATCTGTCTTGACATATTTTTAACATTCAATAAATTATAAAAAATCTATGATATCATGCCGGACTTATTACTAGCCTAAAAATTTAAGGAAGCAGAATGATTAAAAAGAGCATTTTTTTACTATTAACAATAATTATCTTTGGCAATATCAGCGGATGCTCAAAAACAGAGAGAAATTCAGATCTCACACAGAATTCTGAAGTTCGGGCAATTCTAGTTGAGGGAACAGGAACATATAGTAGGAAAATTTCTACCAGCTCAGAATTAGCTCAAAAGTTTTTTGATCAAGGGCTTAGATACGCATGGGCATTTCACTTTCCAGAATCAATTGCCTCATATCAACAAGCAGCAATTCATGACCCGAATCATCCGATGATCTACTGGGGAATGGCACATGCAATGGGTCCAAATCCAAACAGCCGATACTCTGGAATGCCAGATGATCCAATGGGCGAAGGTTTAAAAGCGATCAATAAAGCGATGAGCTTGATTAATAATGCTTCTCCTGAAGAGCGAGAAATTATCTCTGTAATGAATGTCTTATATAACAAAGAAAGTATTCCAGATGATAGTGAGAGAGACATAGCGTACATGGAGGCATCTGAAGAATTGTATGAGAAATACCCAAATGATCCAGATATTGTTTCAATTTATGCTGAATCATATATGAATATCGGGAGATGGGATTATTGGGAAAAAGATGGAACGCCAAAATCAATCACAACCAAGATCGCAGATGCACTGGAGAGTGTTCTTGAAACAAGTCCTGATCATACAGGTGCCAATCATCTTCACATACATCTATTGGAAGCATCCCAAGAACCAGAGAGAGCGTTGGCATCAGCAGACAGATTGGAGGCAACTATGCCCATCGTGGGTCATGTGGTTCATATGCCAGCTCATATATATGTTCGAGTTGGACAATACAATAAAGCCATAGACAGCAATATGCGATCGGTCGAAGTTGATTCTAAATTTTTAAATTTATGGGGTGATCTCCCATTACCAAATATCGGCACATATCCGCTTTCAGCAAAAATTCATCCTCCGCATGCAATAGATTTTATAAAATATGCAGCTACTGTTCAGGGAAATTACAAGATCGCGATTGATGCTGCCATGAAAATGGAATCATTAATGGATCCAGAGAATCTTGGTGCTGTGAGAGCTCAAACAGGTTTTGCAGGCCCCTGGCTAATCAACAAAATCTTCGGGAAATGGGAAGAACTGCTTAATACCAAACCAATGGTCAGAGGAACTCCTTATCTTGATGGTATATGGAGTTATGTAATTGGCAGTACTTATGTTGCAACTGGAGATTTACCTAAAGCAAAAATTGAACTTCAAAATATCAAGCGTATTCTGACGCTTGATAATGTTGATCAATATCGAGTTGGTGCAAATCCTGTCTCAACAGTTCTTAGTATGGCTGTTCTAGCTTTGACTGGCGAGCTGTATGAAGCTGAAGGAAATATTGATGCGGCTATCAATGCATATAGATCAGCTGTTGAAATAGAAGACCAAAATAACTACACAGAACCTCCTAGCTGGCTTCAACCAATGCGACATTATCTTGGGTCAGCTCTTCTTGTGTCAGGGCAGTCAGCTGAAGCAGAAGCAGTTTATAGACGAGATTTAAAATGGCATAGAAATAATGGATGGTCATTATTTGGTCTATGGAAAAGTCTAGAACAACAAGGGAAAGATGAAGAAGCAAAAAAAGTATATCAGGATTATCAAGAATCATGGGTTGATTCTGATGTCACATTGACTAGATCAAGAATTTAAATTAATTTTGCTTTAAATTCTCCTCTAACGGAGTTTATAAGAGTTATCTCTGATAAATCTGCTATTTCAGATTTATGAATTTTTCTTTCTTTTACCAGTCCATTTTCAAGCATACTCTCTCTATAAACTCCCCTCAAGAGGCCGCAATTAGATGATGGGGTTACCCAACTTCCCTCTATATTCAGAATAATATTCGCAATGGTTGACTCAGTGAGATTACCTTCTTCATTCCATAAAATAACATCGTCACTATGTAAATTTTCACCTTCCGCATTGTCATAAACTTCTCTTTGAGTGGTTTTATGATAAAGATAAATATTTTCAGATTGGACTGGATTTTTTGCTAATGAAACAGTGTATTTTTGATTTATAGTAAATGCTGGTAATTCTGAAGTTTCAATCCTTATAGCTCCTTTTGCATTCACAAATAATCTAATAACACAAAAATTATTAGAAATGTTTCTAATAGTTTTATCGATCATTTCTTTTCCATGAGCATCACAAAACTTGAAATCAAAATAACTGGCTGAATCTTTCAATCTATTGAAGTGATATTCCTCAAGAAATACACCCGAATCAGCATCCCATTTCATTGTCTCAAATAACTCAAAATCAGAGCTATCTTTTACAGATAAAACTTTTGATTTTGTCAAACATTCATCCCATTCACTCTCCCAAACAGAATCCCAGACAATTCCTCCTCCCGTTCCATACACCGCATAATTTTTATTTTTATCTGACACCACAGTTCTTATGGGAACACTAAACTCAGCCTCTCTGTTAGGTGCAATGTAACCTATTGCGCCAGTATAAATCTCTCTTGGAAGCTCCTCTATTCTTGAAATTATATCCATACTGGCAATCTTAGGTGCGCCTGTTACCGATGCACATGGATATAGTGCTTGAAAAATTTCAGTAATACATGCGGTGGTTTCTGATTCAACTGATGATGTCATTTGCCATACAGTTGAATATTTTTCTATATCATACTTTGATGAAACCTTAACCGAACCTGGTTCAGAAATGCGTCCCATATCATTCCTTAACATATCGGTGATCATAATATTTTCTGCTTTATTTTTTTTCGAAGCTCGTAAAGCATCCATCAAGATCATATCCTCTTCAAATGTTTTACCTCTTCTTGAGGTGCCTTTCATGGGTTTACAAAACAGTCTTTTATTATCAAGACTAAAAAATAATTCAGGAGATGCTGATATTATTATATTTTCATCGGTCTCGATATAAGCGGCAAAGGGGGAGTTCTTTGCTTTCTCTAAAAAAAATTCATAAGGATTTTCAATACCTTCAGAGTAGCTTCTAAGTGTATAGTTAATTTGATATGTATACCCTAGCTCGATTTGATTCTTTATATAATCAAAGTTTTTTTTGTATTCAGATGGACTCGTCTCAATTTTCCAGTTGTATATTTTGTTCGTTATAATTCCACTATTATCTAGAATTTTCGTCTCCTCAAAGCCCTCAAATAAACCAAAACAAATAAGAGGTAATTTACTCGCTTTATTAACACGATAAGCTGGATCAAATGCTGGAGCTGACTCGTAAGTTAGAAAACCCACTGCAATATCATTATTTTCATTTATCTTTGATTCTACTTTATCTAGGATTGTCTTAACTTCATGGAGATTTTTTGTATATAGAACTTCTTTTGGAGATAAATATATTCTCCATGAATCATTTTTTTTATTTCTAAGAATAATTTTTTCGAGCATAATTCGGGTAAGTTATTTAAAATTAGATGAACAATTGTAATATATCTATAGGCAGGCAGAACATAAATTGAATTATAATTCATACAGAACAAACTCAAGTAACATGCCTGATGTTATTTTTTTGCTCTTAATTGCAAATTCTTTAGCATTTGGTCTGCAAATATTGCTTCCCGGAGTATTTGAAAGATATTTTGCTTTGTGGCCAATTGATTCATATCGTAACTATTTCTCTGTATGGCAGCTATTCACCTATGGTTTTTTACATGGTGATTTTTATCATATTTTATTTAATATGTTTATGTTATGGATGTTTGGTAGAGAATTGGCCGTCATTATGGGAGCTCAAAGATTCTTCTTTTATTACATTACTTGCGTTATGGGTGCTGGAATCATTCAATTAGCAATTGCAGGTATTGAAGGACTCTACTATCCGACACTTGGAGCGTCTGGGGGTGTATTTGGTTTGCTTTTGGCATTCGGTCTTGCTTTCCCTAATCGAATGGTTATGTTGATGTTTCCTCCAATACCAATGAAAGCAAAATATTTGGTAATTCTGGCCGGTGTAATGGAATTGTATTTCGGAGTATCAGGGTCTGCCCCTGATATCGCAAATTTTGCTCACCTAGGTGGCATGTTATTTGGATTCTTTTTATTAAAATATTGGGGTGTAATTCGTTTTTAAATTCAGTCCAGAATTTTCACTTCGGAACCAAGGTTTACATCTCCACCTTCTATTACATTGCAACAAACACCTCCTCTCCAATCTGACAAAAGTGCATTTGTAAGTCCCTGCAATTGCTCATCCATCCTAGGGCATGGATCAGTCTCTCTGGTAACTTGTAATATCACTTCACCAACTTGAATTCTATATCCAGATTTTTTAATAAAATCGAAATTATCAATTAATATGTTAGATCTTCTATAAGTCCATGGTATTTCTTCCTTCAATTCTCGACAAACATCACCCCATGATCTATTAGATAGAAGCGTAACTTGACGATTTTTTACTGTACCTCTTATATCGCCAGATAAACCTGTTTTTCTATCTATATACACTGATTCAACTAATTCAATTTCACCGCGAAGTTTTTTTCTTCGAGCCAGACCTATAACTGTTCCCATAATGATAAATAATTACTATTAATTTAAATTAATACTTGATAATAATGCTAATCTTTTATGAATGGAATACATAAGAACACCTAAAAAATATTTTGAAAACCTCAAAGATTATCCTTTTAAACCAAATTATGTTTCTGTAGATGGTTTTCAAATGCACTATGTTCATGAAGGAGATAGATCAGCGCCCATCATTTTGCTTTTGCATGGAGAGCCAACATGGTCTTATTTATATCGAAAAATTATACCTAGACTTAAGGATGCAGGTTTTCAGGTAATAGCACCTGATCTCATTGGATTTGGTAAATCTGATAAACCTGTTTCATCAAGTGTCTTTACATTTTCAAATCATATTAAATGGCTTGAATCTTTTATTAATAAACTTGATCTCAACGAGATTACAGTTTTTTTTCAAGACTGGGGTTCTCTTATAGGATTACGTGTATTAACTAAAAACACAAATCGCTTTGCAAGAGTTATCCTTTCAAATGGAGGTTTACCTATTGGTAATGAGAAAATCCCGAAAGCTTTTAGATACTGGAGGAATTTTGCAAAATATAGTCCATGGTTTCCTATCGGTAGAATTGTAAATTTTGGATGTGTGTCAGCTTTAGATCAAGAAACTGTGGACGCATATAATGCACCTTTTCCTAAATCAAAATACAAGGTTGGGGCGAGAGTATTTCCCAGACTTGTTCCTATTGATATGAGTAATGTTGAAGCAAAAAATAATCTTGATGCGTGGGAAATTTTAAAAAAATGGAATAAACCATTTATGACGGCATTTAGCAATCGTGATCCTATTACAAGGGGCGCGGCAAAGAAATTTCAAGCACTTATTCCTGGATGCCAAGATTGTGAGCATAAAATTATTAAAAATGCAGGACACTTCTTGCAAGAAGATAAGAGTGAAGAACTAAGTCAACTAATTATCAGCTTTTCCAGAAATAACTAACGTATTTAACGTTCAAGAAGGTGAAGTTTTTCTTTAACATCTACCCAATCATCCGCATCATCAGGTGCCTTCTTCATCTCAACAATTACAGGCCATTCTGCAGATAATTCCGTATTAAGCTTAAGATACTTTTCTTGATCTTCGGTTAAATCATCCTCAGATAAAATTGCATCAACGGGGCATTCTGGTTCACACAAAGTACAATCAATACACTCATCAGGATCAATCACGAGCATATTTGGCCCCTCATGAAAACAATCCACAGGACAGACTTCGACGCAATCTGTGTATTTACATTTAATGCATGCTTCTGTAACTACAAATGTCATTTAATCTAACCTATAATCTAAAATCTGATTTGAAAAAAATTCAGATGATTTTGCTCATCTTACCTAGGTGAATTTTATCACTTATATTGGAAATTGAGCAGTATTCTTATCGATTAATTGAGGCCCCATAAATCATCTTCATTATTCACAATGCCCTCTTTTTCTAATTTAACTAAGTGAGCTAATAATGATCTCTCTGCAATAAAGTGAATGGATTGATCAACATCATCATAAGCATATTTAACCAAATTAGATAAATTGGATTTTGGATTGTTTTTCAATGACTTTATGATTCTTGCTTCTCGAGACAAACGATGAAGGAGAGTGTGCTTAATAGTCTCATATGGATTATCAAAAATTGCTCCGTGTGCGGGTGCAATATATTTCATCTCTAATGAATCAATTTTCTTGAAAGAATTAATGTAATTTTGCATATCACCATCAGGTGGATTAATTAAAACAGAAGACCCATTCATTAGATGATCGCCTGAGAATAAGGCTTTATGATTTTTACTGAAGAAACAAACATGATTCGAGGCATGCCCTGGTGTCTCTATTGCCATTATTTCAATATCTTCAATATTAATGATATCGCCATCATTTATCTCTCTATTTGGCTTAAATGTTTGATCATGGTCTTGATCATTAGGAGGATATTTTCCTATAACTTTTGCTCCTGTTAATTTGGCTAGTGGTTTGACTGCCTCAGAATGGTCTGGATGTGTATGTGTAGCAACTAAATAGGAAATATTGCCTTCTGTCGCACTTAACAGCATATCAATATGCTTAGGAATATTCGGGCCTGGATCAATTACCAAAAAATCATTATTACCTATAATGTATGTATTTGTTCCAGCGCCTGTCATGAAACTAGGATTAGCAGCAGTTAAACGCAAAACTGAATTATCAATTTGTATAAATTTTTCAGCTATTGGGGGAGTTTTATTCATATTTTTCTAACACTACTCTAATGGAGAATCTCCCCTCAGTTCTGATGCAGTAAGTTGAGGAAAATAACAAGGTACTCCTTCTTCACTTATTTTTGATGCCCACTCCAAAATCTCATCTATCGTTTCAAACTCTCGTATTTGCATAAGCGTTATAGCTGTGGGATGGGGAATATTGATCTTTTTTCTTCTTCTTGCTATCAATGCGGATTTCGGGTTCATCCATTTACTATCGATTACTTCATCACCGCAATGCGAAGGAATTTGATTTAAAGGAAGCCGCGAGATAAAAAATCTAGTGGTAAATCTTTTTGATAACATTAATGGGGTGATCCAATATGAAAAATAAATTAGATTACCAAGATCCATATATAAACGATGATCACTTAAAAACCGATTCCAATTTAAAACTCCAGAATTTAAATCTCCTCTATATTTTTCAAGATTGATTATATCTGGGTAGTTTCCATTTTTATCTTTACAAAGAAGAATCCCTGCCTCTTCAAATAATTCTCTTATGGCTGCACTATAATAAGCAAGCCCCCCTTCATCTACATCCATTCTTTTATTGAATAATTCTTTCTCTTGAGGATTCAGTTCTTCTTCCTTTAAATCTGACTTCTCAACTAATCCTCCAGGAAAAACATAACTGGCTCCAAAAGAAGTATTCTTTTTTCTCAATACCATAAGAACCTCAGGGAAGCCTTTTTCCTCTCTCAGCACTAAAACAGTTGATGAGGGAAGCGGCTGAATAAATTCTTCTGTAATTTGCATAATTAAATTTTAAATAAAGTAAATTTATTTAAAATATCTTTTTATCGCAATAATAACCACAACAAATCAACGAAATTTAATATAATGTCTTAATCATTCCTAAGGTCAATAAAACATATGGCTATAACCCTATCTTATATATTGGTTGTAATTATCTGGGGCTCCTCATGGATTGCTATTACTTATCAATATGGAGTTGTTTCAGATGAATTATCAGTAAGCTATAGATTCTTTATTGCCTCTTTATGCCTTTTCCTCTTAAATCTTATAAAAAAAGAAAGAATTGGTATTGATCCAGCAAATTACCCTATGATTATCCTCTCTGGTAGCTCAATGTTTTGTTTTAATTATTTGTTTACTTACTATGGAATGCACAGTGTAGTAAGCGGTTTGGCAGCGATACTTTTTAGTTTGATGGTTGTATGCAATGCATTTTTTGAGCGACTTTTCTTTGGAAGAATGATAGAAAAACGAATCATTATTGCAACTATAATTGGGATAATCGGTCTGTTTTTAATATTTTTTTTAGAGATCAAGAATCAGATAAACGCAGAAGATACTTTCATTGGAATTATATGGCTTCTAATTGCAGTAATCATCTCATCTCTAGGTAATATGACAGCTATAGTCAATATAAACAGAGGTATACCTATAATCACAGCAAATGCCCACGCCATGTTATGGGGATCGATAATTTCTTTTTTACTGGCTTTGATCCTAAATAAGCCAATTGTTTTTTCCAGCGATCCAAGTTATGTGATATCTCTTTTATTTCTGTCAGTGGCAGCTTCAGCAATTACATTTGGTTGCTACTTAATGTTAATTAAAGAAATAGGTTCAACAAGAACAGCGTATACAACGCTTCTTTTTCCTGTGGTCGCTCTCTCTATTTCAACTATTATTGGTGAGTATGCTTGGACAATTTATTCATTTACTGGAGTATTATTAATTTTATTTGGAACTTGGTTAGCTCTTCCAAAAAAAATCATATAGCTTAATTTTTATTACAATAAAGGTGAGATATACTTTAGTTATAATTAATTCAACAGCTCTTAATATGAATCATTATCTTTTTAATCCCCTTATTAACAAAAAATATATTCAATTGATCTTATTGATAATTTTGTGCTTACCCGAAAAGATTATCAGTGCCCAAGAAAGCGACCAATTATCCACCATGTATTTGGATGCAATTGCAGACAAAATGTATACGGAAGCCGATCAAATCGCCAAACAGTTAATAGAAGATGCGATTGATAAATATGGTCTGGATAGCCATCAATCTGCAAGTGCAATGGTAAATCTTGCTATCGCTCAACTTGGTCAGGATGATTTTGAATCTGCAATATTAAATTATGAAAATGCGATTGACATAATAGAGAGAATAGAAAATTATCTTGATGAAAGACTCATTAATCCTCTAAGGGGTTTAGCTGAAGCGCAATTGAAATCAAATAGGAGTGATCTCGCTGAATTATCCTTTAACCGTGCATTACATATTAGCCACGTTAACAATGGTCCGCACAATCTTGAGCAAATGGAGAGCTTAAAGTCACTTGCTGATCTTTATGTTGAATCAAAAGAAAATAAAAAAGCGGCTGATATTGAGAAACGTATTTATTATCTTCAATCAAGGAATGTTGATCCAAATAGCCTTGCTATGATTCCAGCATTAAAAACATTAGCTCAATCACAAAGAAAATCAAATCAGTTTGAAAGAGAGCGAAGATCATGGAGAAAGGTTATTAAGATTATTCAAGACAAAAAAGGAAAGGATAGTCTTGATTTACTGGACCCATTAACTGAACTAGGAAGATCCTACCTCTATGTTGATTTTTCTACTATGAGTTATGATGACCCACCTGTTGTCTCAAAAGGTGACGGATTTCTTAGAAAAGCGATCCAGATTGCTGAGAAAAATCCTGATGCAACTTGGCTACAAAGAGTCGAAGCAAAAATAAATTTGGCTGATTTTTATGTACTCAGTGATCGCGCAAATCGCTCATATACTGTCTATCGGGATGCATGGGATATGCTTTCTGAAGATGAAATAAAACTTCAATACCGAGCAGCTTCGCTTGAAACTCCTGTAATTTTGGAAAAAATTAATCCTCCGCTATATTTCGATGACACCACAAAATCCAATAGAGACGAACTGCCTGAAAATTACAAAGAAGCCGTCGTAAGCTTTAACTTTAGTGTATCCAAGAGAGGTTTGGCGAGAGATATCAATCGAGCCTCATTTAATCCTGATGGTTTGGATGAGATGCATAAAATAATTGGCAGTGAGATCAGATACCTTGTTTACAGGCCGAAATTTGTAGATCGTGAACCTGTTATTGCTCAAAATGTAAGCTATGAACATCGATTCTTTTTTAAACAACAAGCTTCAATATCGCCAACTAACGATGAGAGCTGACTTAACAAACTAAATATTAAATAAATTTACTGGGATTATAAATTGAATAAACATTTTGTAAATAATAATACAATTACTCCACCTTACCCCGATGGAACTGAACAAGCTATATTTGGTATGGGTTGCTTTTGGGGTCCCGAAAGATTGTTCTGGCAAACACCGGGTATTTTTTCAACTGCTGTAGGTTATGCAGGAGGGCATAAAGAGAATCCCTCATATGACGAAGTTTGCATGGATACCACTGGTCATGCTGAAGTAGTCTTAATTATATTTAATAAAGAAATAATAAATTTTGAAAAGTTACTCGAGATTTTTTGGGAATCACATAATCCTACACAAGGTATGCGACAAAGAAGTGATGTTGGGTCGCAATATCGTTCAGCGATTTATGCAAATTCATCAGAGCAACTCAAAATAGCCGAGGAAACTCTTGAGGCATACCAAATAAAGCTTGACTCGGCACGAAATGATGAAAAAATACAATTTGAATCAAAGATTTTAGGTAAAATAACGACGGAAATAAAAATGTTAGATAATTTCTATTTTGCTGAAGACTATCATCAACAATATCTTGCGAAGAATCCAAATGGGTACTGTTCAATGAAAGGGACCGGAGTATTATGTGCCATATGATATTAACCATCATATAATGCTATTAAATTAATGGAAGAAAATTAAAAAATATGTCTTATAACAAAATAAAAACCGACCCTCATCTAGGGCAAAAAGTACATGAATATTTAGTATCAGTAGGAGTGGAAACTCCAGTTACTAAAAATGGTTTATCTAGTAAAGAAAAAATCGATAAGATTGAAGACAACTTTAATCAAATTTTGGATACATTAGGACTTGATCGTAGAGATGACAGTCTTCTTGATACTCCTAAACGTATTGCAAAAATGTATGTTAATGAGATCTTTTGGGGGCTTGATTATGAAGCATTCCCTAAAGCAACTGTAGTTGAAAATAAAATGAAATATAATGAAATGGTTATCGTAAAAAATATTTCAGTGCAGTCTAACTGTGAACATCACTTTGTTGTCATTGACGGACTTGCATGTGTAGCATATGTTCCTAAAGAAAAAGTATTAGGCTTGTCAAAGATTAACCGTATTGTCGAATACTTTGCAAAAAGACCTCAGATACAAGAACGTTTAACTGAACAGGTTTATCACGCATTGTCTTTCATCCTAGAAACAGAAGATGTAGCAGTAATGATTGATGCGCAACATTACTGCGTTAAGTCAAGAGGTGTAGAAGACACAGGTAGCTCAACAATTACAAGTAGACTAGGTGGTGGATTCAAATCCGACCATAAAGCAAGAACAGAGTTTTTATCACTAGCAAGTTCTTAAGTTATAGGCTGAAGAAGACAAAAATACGAACAGATATTTTAGGATAGACTAAAGCTTGATCATCATAAATTAGATAACATTTAATTAGCCTACTTTTTTATTTCGATCAACCAGGAAGCATCATCTAAAGTATTTGCTTCATTTACAATTGGATTTTTTATTCCAACTTGCCATTCAGTAGCTAACGTTTCATTCATAATATAATCACGATAATCATCGATTACAGATTCAACAATTTCTGAACCACTAATTCCTAATATGATCCGATCAGACACATCGAAACCAGATTTTTTTCGGGTTTCTTGCACTGACCTTACTAGTTCTCTTGCTATACCTTCTTTTATTAACGCTTCAGTTAACTTGGTATCTATTGCTGTTAAAAAACCACCTTCTTCCCCACAAGAATATCCTTCAGCAGATTTGGTTTCTATCAGTACATCATCAGGCTCAAAATTTAATTTTTTCCCATTACACTCAACTTCAAAAGACTCTCCATTTGCGACTCTAGTTGCAATAATGTTTGTGTTTGTATTTTCAAGCGCTCTTTTGATATCAGGTATTAATTTGCCATAAATTTTTCCTATTTTCGGTAAATTTGGTTTAACAATATAGGAAACCAGTTCTGCATCTCGTGCAATAAATTCTATCTTTTTTATATTTAATTCTTCTAATATCTGCATTTGATGTTTTTTTATAGCGGCAGCAGAAATATCATCTGGTGTTCTTACTAACAGTCTTGATAGAGGTTGCCTAACTCTAACGCCAGATTGAGATCTGGCGGCACGAGCAAGACCAACAACTTTTTGAACAACATCAATTTCTTCGAGAAGTTCATTGTTACTCCAATCTTGATTTGATTTTGGCCATGAAGTCATATGAACGCTTATCGGTGCATTATCCTGATTAATTCTTACCAAGTTTTGATAAACATTCTCAGTTACAAATGGAACAAAGGGTGACATTAACCTATGAATTACATTTAGACATTCATAAAGAGTAAGGTAAGCAGATCTTTTATCTTCAATGTCAGATGACTTCCAAAATCGTCGGCGATTTCTTCTTATGTACCAGTTACTTAACTGATCTACAAAACTCTCAATTGCTTCTCCTGCAGTTTTTGCGTCAAAATTATCCATCGCCAGTGTGGTATCTTTGATCGTTTTGTCGAGAAGAGCAATTGCCCATCTATCAGTTTCAGGTCTATCCTGAATAGGTATAGGTGTCACTAAATCAAGATTATCAAGCCTTGCATAAAGCACAAAAAACCCGTAAGTGTTCCAAAAAGTATTCATGAATGAACTCGCAACATCGGAAATAATTTCAACAGACACTCTTTTTTGAATATCTGGGGAAATCCTCGAAAGAAAATGCCAACGCAATGAATCTGCTCCAACGCTATCAAAAACATCGTAAGGATTAATAATATTTCCCAGTGATTTAGACATTTTTTTTCCGTCTTTATCAACTATATGGCTAAGACATATGCAATTCTTATATGCTACTGTATCTGACACAAGCGTCGAAATCGCATGCAGAGTATAGAACCACCCTCGAGTTTGATCTATTGCTTCACATATGTAGTCGGCAGGGAATTGGTTTTCAAATTTTTCCTTATTCTCAAAAGGATAATGATACTGGGCATATGACATTGCTCCTGAATCAAACCAACAATCAATCACTTCTGGAACTCTAGACCATAATTTTCCATCTTTTTTAAAGGTAATCTCATCTATTGCGGGCCGATGAAGATCCAAATCTGTCAGTTTTCTCCCAGATAAGTTTTCCAGCTCTTCTAGAGAACCAATACACAAATAATTACCCTCATTATCCGTCCAAACAGGTAATGGTGTTCCCCAAAAGCGCTCCCTTGATAATGCCCAATCAATATTATTCTCTAACCACTTACCAAAACGACCGTCTCTGATATGATTTGGGACCCAGTTGATAGTTTTATTTAGCTCCGACATACGATCACTAAACTGAGATGTCTTTATGTACCATGCATTTTTTGCATAATAGATAACTGGGTCACCTGTTCTCCATCCAAATGGATAATTATGCAAATATTTTTCTGATCGAAAAAGTTTGTCATTGTTATCCAAAATTTCAATAAGTTTATTGTCGGCATCTTTAAAAAACATGCCTGCAACAGGTTTTACAGCCTCAATAAAATTGCCATCCATTCCAACACCATGAACAACGGGCAAACCATTAGATTGACCCAATTCTAAATCATCGACCCCATATGCTGGAGCACAATGTACAATACCAGTTCCATCTTCAGTGCTGACAAAATCCGCACCATAAACCTCAAAGGTCCCTCCAGTTTCTGGAATTTCAAGATAATCAAATAACCTAATATATTTCTTACCTAATAGATCTTCTCCTTTCAATGATTTGATAATTTTGTATTCACAATCCCTAAGAGCAGAATCCAACAGATCCCTGGCGAGAATCAAAATCTCGTTATTCATTTTCACATAAACATATTCAATATCTTTCCCTACTGCCAACATAATATTTGAAGGTAGTGTCCATGGAGTAGTAGTCCATACCAAGAAAGAGGTATCTTTTTCACCAGCAAGCTTGAATCTGACAAAAATTGATGGATCTTCAACTTCTTTATATCCTTGAGCCAGTTCATGAGAGGATAATGTTGCTCCAATTCGGGGGTCATAAGGTACAACTTTATATCCTCTATATATGAGATCTTTATTCCAAATTTCTTTCAATAAATACCATACGCTCTCAATAAAATTGTTATCGAGGGT
>MDSW01066659.1_pt1 | contig 14935 bp, 10 predicted proteins | sample 811171 | NCBI WGS metagenome assembly MDSW01 (sample SAMN05326641, study PRJNA326480) | marine metagenome | isolation source: seawater | place: Atlantic Ocean: North West | collected 2012 | reverse complement strand
TCAATCCTAATCCTTCTAAACTTTTTAAATTCACCGACCTCGACAACGGCGAGAGCCCGAATACCAGATATTAATTGCCCATGAGCCTTTACCGCAAACCACAGTGGCAAGCCAGTATCGTCATCAACCCTGGCAACAACTATCTCATTATTAGCATGACCAATGTCGATGTCCTCATTGAGCATATATTGGTTACCCGCTGTAGAAGAAAATATACTTCCTCTTTTTAAAATCGGCATATAATCCGTATCGGGAGTTCCAAGATTGTTTGCAGGAACCATTACATAAAATGTTCCCATGCCTGTTGAAGTCGGATTGCCTCTATACTTATATCCTAGGCGGCGGGCATGATTAACAACATTATCATATTCTATCGATGTGTCAACAAAAGATTCGTTTGCCTGATAGTCCATATAAAACGACAACATGTCGCCAACATAAGAAACGGTATCAAGCATTAGGGCACCAAAAGAGGCTTCATTAAAATCCCTAAATGTGTCAGAATAATATCTGCGAGCATATTCAACAAGCTCATTTTTAATTGAATCAAAGTCTCTAGCAGTATAATCTACAGGGACAATCTTTTTATAATTTTTTGCCATGTTTGCCTTCCCCTAATATAAGTAGCACCTTGATATTAAACTGCAAAATCTAAGTTTAAAGAAGCACCTTGATCAAGCGGTGTGATATAAAAGAATATTCTAATCTGCAATCTGTTTTCATCTGCTTGAGGAATCTCAACATCGCTGTCAAAGCCCCCCTGAACTGTCCACTTTCCAAGTGGACCATAAAACTCAGCGTCTTGAATAGTGATAAACGGCATATAAATTTTAGCCTGCTGATCTATTCTCGAATAAATATTTGCATATGTTATAGTATTGTGTTGTTCAAACAAAAATCTTTTGATACCTGCGCCAAACTCAGGATCCATCATCCTCTCGCCAGGAACCGTTAAGATAAGGTTTTTTAAGTTTTGAGATACCATCTCTAAATAGCTCTTTGTAAGAGCGTATCCATCTTCTTTATCTCTACTGATTGGTAATTTAGGTGATAATCCAGCCATTGTTTGCCCTCCTAATCATCACAAGGTTCTTCGTTGTTGGGATCTTTAGCTTTAACATTTGTCTCGTTCCCCTCATCTCTTCTCTTATCTCCCTCCAACATTGGCATGCTATAAGCCATGGCACCAAACATCGTGAGCGGCGCTCCCCAGCCAAACGGGAAATTAACAGGCCATAGAGGCAATATAGAAGACCAGTCTTTTCTTATGAATGGGACTCCAAGATCTGAAAGAGCGCTGACTTGTTGATAATGTGGGTCAAAATAATTAGCTAGACCCCTAACTAATATTGGCACTGTCATTGCTGCTAAACTAGCAACATCAACTGAAGGTCCATCAACAGACTGATTCATTTGATCTTTCTGTAATAAGCCAGCATTGCCGCCTAGCTCAGCAACTGTTGCGTCTTGTTTCTGCCACCACTTCTGGGATTCGTCAGCCGACAATGTATAATAAAGCGATCTACATGTTTCTTTTGATGAGTGAAAAGAACTGTTCATGCGAGGATTCATCAAAGACACCGCGTTGCTGTTGTAGATTGTTATCAATGATGTAATTCTGTTAATTGGAAAAACATAATTAAACAAGAAGTCATACTCTTCAGAATCAATCATTTCCTCGCGAAGCTTCGCAAGCGGACTCTCTGAATTAATATCAATATCAGAATTAAAATCAAAGAAGTCATCTTTAGTAAAGTCGTCTAAGCTCGGATCCCCTTCTATGTCAGATTCGACCGTGATTAAAGGCAAAGTGAAAACAGGTCTAACAATTTTTTCAAATTTTGGATTTTGGTTTTCCTGATCTGTGCTGATAAAGACTTCTTCTTGTGTAATGTAAGCTTTTTCTTTTCTAAAGATCTTAGCGTTGTTTGTATCAGTGAAAGCAAAGGATTTAAATAAATCCTCCTCGATCATCGAAAAGTCATCCGAGTCTTTAAAAAGTAAATTCTTTCTCTGTTGCTTGTTGATCTGAGCCATCGCGTTGTTTAAATCTTCTACGGCAGAAATTGAAGCGAGGTTTTGATTTTTTGTAAGCAGACTAGTAACGCCATTAGGGTTCATCGGAGGTAACCATATCAGCCTCATACCATATCTCAATGGTTTAAAAAATTGAGAAGACTGAGCTGAGGACCAGATTGCAGCAGTTTCTTGATTGGCGGTATATACATCTTTCAATTCCTTCATGTAGGAAACCCATGTAGACATATTAACTACGCCTGATGTATGGGCAATATTGACACCCTCCTGTTCTGAAGGCTCTAGAGGACCTCCGTTTCTTGTCCTTATATCATTAGCCAACTCTTCATTGGCGCCGTCAGATATTTGAGTTTTATCTTCAACTCTAATGTATTTTTCAATAAAAAAAGTGCCACATTCTTTTCTAAGCTCTGGATATCTAAGATCTAATACTCGATTTAACAAGGCGCTTGGACCAGACCTAGATGCTTTCAAAAAGCGATTACCTTCTTGCGAAAACGAAACACCAGTAACGCCATTCTTAACAGAGGTCACTTGACCGCCGTATATATGATTCGATGGGGCGTCGATTGTCCTAATCCATCCGCCATTTTTAGACGGTGATAAATTTGTTCCCGGCGCTGTTGTCTCTGTTCCTGCTTCGCGCCGATCAGTGGCAGGAGGGTCTGTGAATCTCTTATTGAGGGGTTTAGTCGGAGACCCTAGCTTGCTTTCCAATCTATTTAATAAATCTGGTAGCTGCTGCATAGCGACAAATTTTAGTGCCTCTTCTCCATATTCGTGCTCAGGGTTTTCTTCATTTAATAAAATATCAAGATCAATAATATCATATGTATTCTCGATATCATTGCCTTTCTTTAGCATATCCTCTACAATTTGTTTTGATGTAAGGCACATATCTCTATAGAATGCTGGATTAAATTCCTCTAACCCAGTTTTCATTTTGTGCATTATAAAGTCTAAAAATAATCTCTCGCCAAGCAAGGATTGAGGTGACCATTCTGTAAAACAAAAAATAGACTTGATAAGACTTTCAGCCATGAATAATCTTGCAGTGGTTTTGACAATGCCAACTCTGGATTCTTTTTCAAATACAGACATTTCCCCTTCTTTTTTATCAATCGGCTCACATTGATCATTATATGATTCCTTAACCTGATCTGTCACCTGCGCAAGCCCAAGAAGATCTTGATTATCTAAACTGTCCTCTGCGCACAAAGAGGTAGGAGTAAAATTTGGAAGAATCTTAACTTTATCAAAATTGTTAACTTCAAAAAGAGGAGAAGCTGCGACCTGCTTTGCAGCCTTCTTAGTTAAGTCTAAAAATAACTTTGCATATATACCAGTTGTCGAGCTATCCACGAACATGCTTTGTATTTCTTTATCGTCGATTGACAAGCCAGAACCTTCAATCTTAGCCCTAACAAATGAAGCGAAGGCTTCTGCCTGAAAAAGATTACTTTCATCTGTCTCCTCAGACGGAGACAATTCTAGTTGATTTTGAATAGAGTTTTCAGACGAGAAGGATAAAAACGGCTCTGTCTCATTCTCCAAGAAAGGAGTATTAACCAAACTAACTTGATAATTGTCTTTGAATGCTTTCGGGTCCTCTGTGACAGGAGCAATGCCATAAACAATACTTTTAACATTATCAACAGTCAAAGTCTGATTTGTCTTTGCAATCTCAATCGAAGTTTTCATAACCTCTTCTAAGACTTTTTCAGAAGACTTAATTGACCCAACAATGTTCTCATCGCCTGAAAGCTTGTCTCTTCGAGAAGTCATATCCACAGGGGCTTCAAAATCTTCACCGAACTCCTGTTTAAGTTCTTCAATATCTTCATTTATAGATTGTAATTCTTTTTTAGAGGCATCAATCTTCTGCCTTAAATTTAAAATGGCTGGATCTTCAGTTGCACTTTTCTTTTGAACCCTGGTCGCAGAGCTTAAAAAGTCTAAAGACCAAAGCTGATCAGCCTCTTTTCTTAATACAAAGCTGTCTTTTGATCTTAAAGATGCTCTAAGATTCGGTGACACTTCTCGCTTAACAGTGTTAACTGAATCTTTGGGACCAAGTATTTCTGGCGCGTCGTCGTCTAGCAAGGCATGTTCTGGCTCCCCTGGTTGTGGGATGCGCGACTTTTTATCCACAAGGGCGTCTTTGGTATTCATCAGGTCGCGATTAAAAGACATCTTAATCGGTGAGAAAAGCGCATCGATAGCCATATTATTCGCGTGACTTAACGCTGGAATGTTTTTTGGCATCAAGCCATCAGGGCATGAAAAATCTGTCGGTATCGTATCTACTTGTCCACCATTGTCAATAAGGTCTGACAATTGTTTTGCTAAGTCTTTTAATCTTTTCTTTTCAGCCTTGTCCTGTTGTTTTGCTCTTTCACCAGACAGTCGGTCACCATAGACTATTCCCCCCAAGTCTTCTTCAATATCACTATCATCACACAGCAGCCCTGTTGTGCTAATATCGTCATTTTGTGTTGAAGATGGCTCTCGTGCTTCTTCAACCAATTCGTCGCCAAGTATGTCACCTGCATAAGTGAAAACATTCTCAATATCTGTTGTATCTTTTATGTGATCTTTAAACTCTGGGTGCTTGTGCTTCACAACTGAGTTTATGTGAGACTTTACCTCTTCAGAAGCCTTGCCCTCAAGCAGATCTGCGACTTCGGCACCAGTCAGAGAACCGAACACTTCATCTAAAAATGGATCAAGCATCTCTTCTAGTTGGTCATCCATCATGTCAACAAGGTCAGTAACATCCTTAAATGCGTCCTTAAAAGCATCCATCAACTCAGGTTTTTTGTCGAGGAGTTTACCAAAGTCTGGATTCTTGCCCTTTAGGAGATCGTCAACAACTTTTTTAAGTTCCTTCAGCATCGGTGTAACCATACCAATCAGAGCTTCACATAAGCCCTCTTCGATAGAACTTTCTATCTCCGATACAATACTCTCCATTGGATCTTCTGTCGGGAGATTATCTGGCAAAGATAATGTTGGAATTGAAGGTATTTTTCTGCCTTGAAGATATTTTGATGAATACTCATCAGCCAGATCATCGATACTCTTATCGCCGCTTATTAGAGACTCTACATTGTCTAGAACCTCTTTTGGGACATACTCGGTGATTTTATCCCTGACCAGTTGCTCTGCTTCAGCGATACCCTGATCCATCATCTCTTTAAGCATTTCCTTTTTTTGCTCAATAAGATCATCCAACTGAGATTCTAGCTGCTCAATTTGAGCCTTTAATTGTTTCCTTATTTTAGGAGACAACTTAGAAAAGAGATCCTCGCCTGAACCTTCTAGTTTTAAACCAGATCCAAAATCAATACCTTGAGACTTGTTTTGAACTTTGCCAATCTTTGTCGGGGATACAGTTTTCTTTTGAGGATTTTTTCCAGATGGGCTTGTAAAGAGATCAGATGCAGACGACTCAACATCTGTAGCCACACTAATGATATCAAAATCTGGCGAATCAGTGGGTAATCCAATATTGGCAAATTGTTCTTTTAGCTCGTCAGGTAGTTGTTCTTGTAGAGCAGCCGCCTGCTCCGCAACCTGCTCTTGAAGATCCTCAACTTGTTGCATGCCCGCTTCTTTAAGCTCTTCGACTTTATCTTGAGCCATGCGAAGTGCATCTTCATAAAGTTTTGGATCTATATTTTTTATTTCATCTAAAATTCCATCGATCTTATCAGTCGATATCATATCCAGAGCGCTTTCTAATTTAAGCTTTTCTAAATCTGGAAATGGAATCTGAGAAGATACAAAGGATAAAACAATCTCAGCTATTGATGTGATACTATAATTGTTGAGAAGCTGTGTATAAAGATCTTCAGCGCAGGAGATAGATTTTAGTAAATGCTCTAGCTCATCAAAAAGATTATCGCCAACAAGCACTTTCGCTTTGGCTCGTCCGCGAGCTAAAGCATTTTTTAAATCAGGAAGAGATATCTCTATACTTTCTCTCTCAAGCTCGCTAGTTGTTTTTGCTATACCCGGTGGCTTCTTGTGCCTCTTCTCTTTATCTTTCGCTATCTTTTCTGCCTTTTTAGCAGATGGGTTAGTCTCACCTCTGTCTTTCTCTTTTTGACCTGAGGGGAAAATATTAGGCATTGGATACACAAAGCTTTCTAAAAACTTGCTCCAGTTAAGGTCATCTAAGGTTTCCTTGCCGTTTATAACAGAAGGAACTTTACCCTTATTGATGGCATCAACCATCTTATCCAAAAAGTATATAAATGCTAGAGTTCTTCCGTTCTTGATTGGCTCTACAAATTTAAAACCAAAGCCGTCTGGATATAGCCTTTTATAGAGAGAGCCCTCTTCGGCAGTAGAATCTTCAGGTCTGACAATTGCTATCTTAAGTGGGAATGTCTTTTTGTCATCTTCGCTTAAAAAGACCCACTCTAATTTAAAGTCTTTTCCGAGACCAAACTCAAGATTAAGCTCTTTTTTCAATCCAATGGTCGGATGACCATTGACACCTAAGAATTTATTTAATGAAGTGGGAAATTCTCTAAGCCTCTCTGCTTCTTTTTTAAGATTCACATATTCAACGCGACCATCAAAGTTATCTACCTCTACAGCATACTTCTCCATCCTTTTGGCGACCATTTCAATTTTGCCAACCAGAGAACTATAAGCAAACGAATAAGATCTCAGATCAGGATCTGTGTTTTCTTCTGTGGCGTTAGAAAGGTCAACTTCTGCTTCCTGTAAAGCATTGAAATATTTCGCAGGAAAACATACCAAAAATCTCATGAACGATCCCGGTCTCTTGTCGAGATAAAACCCTTCAGCTCCTGTAGGTATGTAAGCACCTTTAAATGCATTAAGGATTCTTTTTACTTCTTCCTCGTCTGCAAATTTATTATAATAGCGTAACAGCTTTCTAACACCGACTTCTATGACATCACTTCGACTCTGCTCAAAAGAATCATAGTCAGCTTCCATATCTGTTTCGTTCTGATATGGCATCTCAACAACAGCCTGGTATTCTCCCTTTCTTAGATTATAGAAGCAGCTCATACCCATGGGATCAATCTTTTTCCAATCGATCTCAGGCGCGTCTGGCTTAATTTCAAAGTCACATGTAACAGTTAAAGACTTTGGAACTCCTTCGACCGCATCGAGTAGATCACTAAAACAATATAGAGAGCCCACCCTATCTTTAAATTTATTTTTTAAAGACTTGCCGGTCCAGGCATCTTTAACATTTTCATCAACTATTTCAACCTTATCCCAGCTGCAATCTTCTCCCAAATATTCGTTTATAACCCTAAGACGAGAACCCTTAGGTAGTCTTCCAATGACCTTATTTTTAAGAGATGGTCCGGTGCGGATCCTCAACGGATCTTTCCTTGTTATAACAAAATGAGTCTCGCCAACAATTTCCATTTCAGATTTGGTTTTTGATGGGTTCTCTGAAGGTATTTTTTTAGGGGGTGTTTTTGCCTCGGGCTCTTCCTCCTCGGGTTCGGGCTCTTGAGCCTTCTCATCCTCTTCTTCCTCCTCTTTTTCTTTCTCTTCTTTTTCTTTATCCTGCTCGTCTTTCTTCTCTGGTGGTGGCTCGGCAGGGGGAGGATCTTTTTTATCTTCTTCCTTGGGTGGCAGCTGCTCTGGTGGCGTAGCTGGTGGTTCTTCCTTGGGTGTGGGAGGTAAGCTGAGAATGGCTTCCTCAACAAGAATATTCTGAAGTGCGGAAGCATTGATCGTCATGCGATACTTACTATAAGTCATGCTACCGGGTTCAAAGCCGTTCTCTATTTTTTTTAAACCTGATATATATTCTTGTGTTCTAGCTAATATGCCGGAAGGATTATCTTTATCAACCTTGCCAATCTTTTGCGACAGAACTGTCTCATCAAGTTCACCACCCGCAATAATTGTATCGCTGGTGATAGCCTTCATAACACCTTGCTCGATAGCCCCTTCAAGTTCTTTCTTGAAGCGAACCGAAAGATCATCTGATGCAGGGGCTGTTCCCTTGCCTACTACTTTAAAGTTTTGTGGCGCTGCCATTAACCTACCTCAGTTGACATTATTGTAGCGACTATTAATATATTTGTCGCCACTTGGCTTTATATATGTCTGCTTAAAAGTTGCCAAATTTGCTTTATGAGTAATTAGTGATCTTTTAACTTTGGTAAGCAGATCAGCAACACATTTTCCACCCTCTGGAATTAATATTGTCGACGGTGCTGTCGGAGCACCAAAAAATGGAGAATGGTGCCAGTGAGTTGATAAAGCTTGGTTGAATTGAACCTGTGTCATAAGAAGCGAATCAACGATGCCGTTTAGTTTTTCCACATGAGTCGTTAATCTTTCCAGGGCTTCGGCTAGGTTTGTTCCCTTTGGCATCGGCTGTAGATCTGACTTGCTCTTTTTGTCATCAACATTGCCAGCAATTATATCTACGCCAACAAACTTCTGAACATCTCCACCTTGAGAGTTCTTAACCGATTCTGAGGTTATCAGCTTAATGCCCTCTCTCGCCACTAACCTGATGCCATCCGCCTTCATGGCAATACCAGATTTAGTTTTTGCATTGCCAACCTTGCCAGCTACAAGACCAAAATTCTCGTCGATGTCTGTCTTTTGACTTATATAAATTCTAGCAGAATCGATCCTAAAGTCTGGATCTACATGGAGAGCCTCGCCTGTTGTTTTGTCAACAGATCTTGCCTTGTTAGCCATTCTACCAACACATAAGTCGATACTTCCAGCACCAGTGTCGCCCTTGCCGCCATAACCACTAGATCTTGGTCCAGGGCGGTCGCGACCCAGAACAATCCAAGCGTTGTTAGAATTATTGATGACCTTCTCGCATGGTGCAGAAATAAATTTTGGCACCGGCTCTACGAGCGCATCATTATCAATTCCCTTGACAGAAGCTGCGGAGCGATCATCTGAGTTTCTCAGATTAGCTCTCCTTATTTTATCTGCACCATCAAAATCAACAGCCTTGGTTGTTGTCTTAATCATCTTTTTAGGGTCTAGCATTTATTTATATTTTCCTGTCTTAGCCATCTCTTGATGTCTTGGGTTGGCAAACCATTGTGGATTTGCAGCTGCAAGTTCTTTCCACTTTTTCTTGCCCACCATCTTTTGTGTCTTTTGACCAAACCAAGCTGATTTAAATTTTTTCTTACCCAAGGAGATCATCTGCTGGTTTGGCAAGGGAGTCCAGCAACCAACGCCTCTTACTCGCTCACCATACGAAAGAGCGCCAACCATGGCGTAATAAGCGTTCTTGGGGCTCATACCCTTGGCGGCTCGGGCATAACAATAATATTCTAGCGGCAGACCATCATGATGACACCAAATTCGAGCGTGAGAAACAATGCCGGCTGGTTGGTGTTTTTTAAACCAGGCGCCGGCTGGTTTTTTATCTTTGACTGGGCGTCCTGCCCACTTTGTCCACCAAAATTTGTCCCCTTCGATACCACAGGGAAAGGCTATTGGAATATTAATTTTAGGAGTTCCAGACTGCCCACCCGCTTTCCATTTAAATTTAGGATCAACTTTTGGTGGATTTTTAGATAACCATAAAATTAATTGCCATGCGGACTCGCACTGTTCAGGGGTTGATAATTGCTGAGAGTTCTTTCCCGTTGGAGAGCTTGCAACAAACTTACCTGGCTCGGTGGCAATATCCCCTTTACCCTCATGAGATACTTGATGCATCCCAAAGGCTAATCTTTTCTCCCAGTGACAAGCATAATCTGGTTTTGCGTTGGCAAATCCACAAACCTCAGTGCCGGTGCTCCATGGATTTGTGCAGTTTGCGTGCCAAACGATCTGCTCTGGTCTAGCAGTTTGAATAACATCTCCCTCAACGGTTCCCCAGAATGTAACACACCTTTCGTAAGCTGGCATCCAGCCGCCTTTCTTAGTTGTCTTACCTTTTTTTCTTGCTAAGCCGTTATAGGTTCTCTGATAAGCATTAGGCCATCCAGCAGTCTCATGCAGAACAAAGAGTTTTAATTCCTTCATATTCCTGTCTGGATCTCCCCAAAACTCTGCATCAGAAGGTGGGGGTCCCGGCTTGAGTTTCTTGCCTAAACTTCCACCACCTGTAACCGGGAAAGGTTTACCTGGGGTATAGGGACCAGGGGGTCCTCCACCTCCTCCTCCGCCGCCGCGACCAGTTCGGACACAGCGCGCTCCGCCGCCGCCGCCAGAAGAGTTGCCACTGGCACTTCCGCCAGTGCTAGGTCCGGTAGGTAGTTGCGCGTTCTTGCCACCAATATAAGTTACTCTCACTGCATAGTCTTTGGTAAAGTCTTTACCAGTTGCATAAGCATCATATGGCAATCGACATTCCCAGTGCCACGGTTCTTTTTTATAAGGTGTAAAGCCAAACTTATGAGCGTTTTCTTTTAACCACGCAAACAACGGCGTCTTCTTCTGTGTTCCAGCGGTTTTTGATCCACCCTTTGAGGCATAAACACCATGAGCTTTCACATCCATTGCCATTCCGGTTTCGTGTGGCGATTCATATGCCATCCAAGCGCGACCCTTAGCAACAGATCCGTATTTTTTGATCATCGTCTGATTATAATGCTCTCGACTCTTCCATCGATGCCTTCTCCAGCCAGATGATATTTTAAACTTATCAAAACCTGCTGCAATTGCAGCTTTTTTGATTGCTCTATACCTAGCAGCCACAAGCTTGTGTAGTTTAACTCCCGGCTCTACCTCTTCTAACAATTTAGAAGCAGCGGCTCCAACTAAGGATCCGCCATATTCTTTTGTCTTAACTCTGTTCTCTTGATAAGCAACAGCTGGAGCAGTTTTAAAATCTGGGCTTTTGGCGGTATTTGATTTCTTGTCGACCTTCGATGCAGAGGTTGCTGGCTTTTGAGATGGGGGGTTTTCGCCGGTCGCATCTTTCTTTGGCACTTCTTCGGCAGCTGTTTTCTTTTCTTTGTCTTCCTCTTTGCCCCCAGGTGCAGCTTCTTTTGCCTCTTGTGCCACCTCCTCTTGCACCTTATTTTCCTGACCCTCATCGTCATTAGGCTTTGCTTTGTCTGCCTCTTCTTTGTCTTTTTTGTCTTTTTGTTTTTGACGCTCAATAAATTCATCAGAAACTGTAATAAGAGAATTATTCTGAATCCATTGATATCCTTTCTTGTGCTTACTACCCCTTCTCCAATAAAGATTTAGTTTTTTCTGTGCGTCGGTTAACTTACCAAAAATCGCTTCAGTTTCCGTATCAGATCTTGTTCCGCTGCCACCTTGGGAATTCATAACAGTTAACCAAACATTAGGCTGCTTACTAACATACCGATTCCATACTTCCTTAAGTGCCTTAGAATCGCCCTGACGCTCAACATTACCTAAAAATATTCTATTGACCTTCATTTCATCAAGGGCACCACTCATAGAAATTTGTTTTAAGGCTAAGCCACCTGCACCATGGGCATGCATAGAAATATAACTAGGTGTAGTATCTTTAGGTGATCTGCCCGCCAACTTTGCGATACAACTTAGCACCATTATATGATAAGCGACAAAATCCTCTTTGTCTTTCTTTTTGTTGAAAACCTGACCATATGTGCTACCACTACTCCAGAATTGTGTAGCCCAAGGTAATTGAGGCAGAACAACAACAAAGTTTCTTCCTTGAGCTACAGCAGAGGATATTTGTTTAGCTTGTTCTCTAAGAAACGATGAGTGCCATGCCCCTGCATTATGAAAAAAATAAATTAATTCCCAAGGTTGTTTAAAATCAGTCGCGTTACTAAACCATATAAAGTTTCCTCGTGAAATTATTTCCTTAAATTGCTTGTGTTCTATGTTGGCACCGTTTCCATAAATTGGACCAAAAAAGGCTTTGCCCGGTGGTAAGATATTCTCAACTGCTTTTTTAACTTGCGGAAGGACCGGATAGTTTTCACTCACAGCGACTGGAGCAATTTTATCTTCAGACCCTGCCCTTGTAAAGTTCTTGTCTGTTATTAAAGTTGGCTTACCAGTGGGCTTCTGCACCCTCTTCAGCCGAGGAAGACCCGTGTGAGGAGGGACTTTAGCATTCGCTCCAGCCTTAGAATCTCCAGAAGGCGGGGCTGTGCGATAAGCGCCACCTGAACAATCGATATGCGCTCCTCTGCCTCGATTTCCGCCTTGACCGCCACCTGCTGGCTCTTCTTTGACTGGTCTAATATAATGAGGGTCGGTCCAGTTTTGCCTATTTCCCCAATCAACCCAAACAAGATCTCCTGGCTTTGGCTCCTGCACAGCTGTGCTCTGAGCGACATATGTGGGATACATGTCAATGATAGCTTGTTGTTCGGGAGGAACTTCTTGACCAATCTGATCGGGAATAGGTAACATAGAATGGACCTCTGGAACTCGAACTTTAATCTCGATCAATGATCCATATTCTGCAATCTCAGACTCGTTTTCATAAAAACTGGAAAACCAACCACCCTTCTCCTGAGTGGTATCGTTAGCCATTGGTCCGGTTACTATCTGAAGAACGACCCCTTTAAACGCACCCACATTTGCAAGACCATCGGGAATATAAGAATCCCTCGTCGCGGAGGCGATGGCTCCCATCGTTTGACCATGATTTAGATTAAATCTTTTTCTAATCGTCGGCTTACTAACATCATTAAGATCGCCAAAGTTTGGATTTTTTGCTGCGTTCGGATTTGGATTAGTAGACATACACTAATCACCCCCTGTGCCGATAATATCAAAAATTTCTTGCTTATCGGAGTCTGAAAGACCATCTCTCAGGGAGGTTTGTTTTTTCTGTATTATGCCTGCAACTTTTACTAGCTGTTCGTTAGATCTCTGTAAGGTCTCAACATATTTGGCTGCGATGTTTCCAGCCTCTTTGTGATTTTGCTCATTCTTTTTAAGAAAAACCATAATATCCGCAAGAAGAGCAGAAGTCACTGCCCTGTCATCACGGATATTCTTTATTGTTTCTTCTAGATATGAGTCTAAATCTTCTATATTTCGCCTTCGTTCCATTTTGCTTTAAACTGCCTATACTTATGCCTAAGTTTGTTCAAGTTGTTGACAACCTGTTTTGTGTTCAAACCAGTCAACTCCCTAAGATATAAGTAAATAGCTTTTTTATTGAAAATTTCTATTTCATCTGAGTTAGATAATAATTCTCTTACTGCGAAGAGAACTTTTTCTTCATTCGGCTTTAAGTCTGCTTCGCCCCACTGATCAATCTCCTTCCACAAAAAATACCAAAATTCTGCGTTTTCTCGCGTCTTTGTGTATGAATCATCTGTGGAGAAATACTCTTGCTCTATATCGCTGATAATATTATCATATGATACTTCTCGACGGAGGCTGGTTGTGTGCTTTTTAACTTTATGGATGAACCAGTTTTTTGTAATAACACTAAAATATGAAAAAGCTTTTGACCCTTTGTTTGGATCGTATTTATCTAAGATGGTTACAAGCCATGTCTTACATTCTTCCTTGAGAAGATCTATATTCGGTAGGTTCGTGAACTTATATGTGTATACAATTTTATCCACCATCTCGTTAAAAACGGGTCCAATGTAAACATTGTATAAGCGCTCGCGCTCTTCGCGAGGGGGATTAGATGCATAATCCACAATTGCTTGTTCATGCACCTGTGTGAAATAATAATATTTACTCTTCCTGCGAGTCTTCTTGGTCGTTGTCGCCAATGAACGCCCCCCTCGTTTCAAAAATAAAACCGTTTCTATAATTTTCTATTTCCTCTGCCACTTCATTAGTGTGGTCGACTAGTTCGTTCAACTGAGGATCTCCATAATATTGTCTTAGCTCATGCACCGTTTCTAAGTGTGAATGAAATTGATTTAGAGCTTCAAGCATTGTAGTCGTATTCGATTCAAGTAGCGAAGATCGACTAAACAGACGCTTGATAAACCAATAAAAAATGATATTAACAGATACGCTAGTTATCAGTAATAAATTAACAAGAAGTTCCAATTATTCTTCCTCTGGGCGTAGTGTCAAGAGACCCTTATGGGTATCTTGTGACAGCGAAGACAATTCAGTCGTTATGTCCGACACCAGCTTCATCTTTTTCTTTATAACACTCATTCTGTAAATCAAGTAACAGTTAACAAGAAAGCTCAATCCTATACCGCAAGCTAAATATATCATCCTTTGTATTCCCTTTGAGAAAGCTCTTTCTTTTCAGACTTTATCTCTGCCGATGCCTCTTCTATAAATCTTTTAACAAGGGATCCGGCTTTTTCGCTACCAGTTTGCTTTGAATTGTTTATCACCGTTGGTAGAGACGGAATTCTTTGCAAAGTATCTTCGCCTTGACAGGCATCACAGTCAGTCAGCACTTCCCTTATAGAATGTCGAACTTCAAACTGTTCCTTGCAAGAAGAGCATTCATATACATACTTCGGCACCTACTCGGTTTCCTCATTAGCGGGCATAGTAAAACTAGGAGGGTTAGTAACAACCAATTCTCCGTTTCCCCCCCACCGCTTCGCATCCTTGTCAAACTCAAACGATTTTAAGATTGGCACAATGTCTGTTTGTTCTAGAATACATTTCTGAAGTGCGCCCATGATAGCGCCCATAGCTTGATCAGATAGTTTCATTATCAACTCCTTTTATATGATTTTACAAGGTTTTTTTATTTTTTTTAAACCTTTTTTATCCATTGTTCAAGATGTATTTTTGGCTCCCAGTTTAGTAGCTTCTTTATCTTAGTAGTATCAGCCAATGTCTCCCTGACTTCGCCTGGACGGGCGTCAATAAAAGTGTGCTGCCCATCAAGCATATTGACTAGATCATGAATATTATAATTTGTTCCCGTGCCCACATTGTATAACTGACCAAGGGCTTCACTGTCTTCTATCTGAGCAGCCAAAATATTAGCACGGACAACATC
>MDSW01164172.1_pt1 | contig 14947 bp, 18 predicted proteins | sample 811171 | NCBI WGS metagenome assembly MDSW01 (sample SAMN05326641, study PRJNA326480) | marine metagenome | isolation source: seawater | place: Atlantic Ocean: North West | collected 2012 | reverse complement strand
TGTATGGATAGACATACAAAATTGTTAAAAGAATTCAGCCGAAGTAAAACACAGGCTGAACTCTTAAATAAGCTAAGCAAATCCAGAAAAGCTATTAACACTGGTAACTCAGGCACTTTTGGTTACAGGTTGAAGCGAGGACTAAATGCTGGCAAAGTTATAAAACACTTAAAAAAGACTTCAGATAATATTTAACTCTTGTAGGGGTAGCGACAGCTACCCCTGTCAACAAGTCAAAGGTTTTTAATTTTTTCATTTTTTATAAACAAAACCAAATTAAGACTTGAAAAATATTTAAAAATATATATAACTAGATTTATATTAGTTTGTTGAAACCCAACAAGGAGGCTATATGAACAAATCACCAGACTTTTATTTACTAACTAAAACTTTTTTAACTAAACATTTTCTTTTTACGACTGAAGAAGGAAAAAAAGTTCTTAAATAAAAATGTCAAATTTTATCTTTTACGATTTTGAAACTAGCTCTTCTAACAAATATTGGGGCCAAATAATTCAAATTGGAGCTATTTTAACAAATGAAAATTTAGAAGAGTTAGATCGATTTGATGCTAGGTGCAGGTTAAGCCCAGGGATTATTCCTGAAGCCATGGCACTTATTGTTAACAAGACTTCTCCCACAATGCTAAAAAAATCAAACCTTTCACATTATGAGATGATTAGACTATTCATTGGTACTTTAAAAAGGTGGGGAAAGGCAACGTATATAGGTTTTAATAGCCTTGAATTTGACGAAGAGTTTTTAAGATGCACTCTTTTCCAAACTCTTGAATATCCTTACATCACAGTTACTAATGGAAATACTAGGGGCGATATTTTAGGCTTAGCAAGAGCAGCCAATCTCTACTACCCGAAAACTTTAAAAAATTCAGTTAATGAAAAAGGAAATGATGTGTACAAATTAGATCAAATGGCACCTCTTAATGGTATAGCTCATGGAGATGCGCACAGTGCTATCGGTGATGTAGTAGCCACTTTAGGAATTGCAAAGCTAATTGCAAAAAAAGCACCTAATGTTTGGAAGGCAAGTTTGATGACGTTGGATAAAAATGAAGCTTTAAAAAAAATAAAAAATGAGCTCCTTTTTTGTACTAACGAATATTTTTACGGAAAAAGTAGACTTTTTATCGAGACTTTTGTTTGTCAACACCCTACTTATCAATGGCCCTTATGTTTTGATTTGAAACATGATCCAAATATTTACATAAACATGCCCATACAAGAATTAACTGCTGCAATGAAAAAGCAGCCAAAATTTATTAGAACAATTAGACATAATAAACATGCTGTAATTATGAACCCAAGTTATGGAAATAATTTCGATGAATATAAAGAAATTGGAATAGAAAAATTGAAACAAAGAGCAAATTTAATTTATGGGAATAAAGATTTTGCTGAAAAAATTGCAATTATAAAACAATCTGAAATTGAAGAGAAAGAGCAAACTAAATCTCAAGAGGATATAGCACCTGAGGAAAGTATTTATGAGTTTTCTCAATCAAAAGAAGGAGATAATAAAATTATGTCTGAATTTCATAGTGAGACCTGGGAAAAAAAATTGTCAGTAATAACTAAGTTTAAAGATGAAAGATTGAAATACTTTGGAAAAAAACTCTTATATATGGAAAAACCAGAATTATTGCCAAAAGAAGAATATAATTTAATTCACAAAGATTTTGCAAAAAAACTATTAAGCACAAATAATGAAAAATGGAATACTATTCCTAGAACATATGCAGAAATTGATACGCTTAGGGCAAAATTTGAAAAAGAAAAGAATTTTGAAAAAATAAAAATTTTAAATGAAATTAATAACTTTGTGGAAAATATAGAAAAAAAATATGAAGCTGCCTAAAAAAGATTTGAATAGATATCATAGTGCATTACAAGAATGTATAAGACATAGGAAAGAATGGATCACTTATTATAAAATAAAAATACGATGGCAAAATCTTAGAAGACAAGTAAATTTTAATTTATTTTGGAATAACCCTATAATTGGTTTTACAACTTTTATTATAAATTTTCCGTCAATCATACATAAAATATTTCAGTTTTTGAAAATTAAATATGAATTGAAAGAAACCGAAATGGAAATAAAAGTCCTTAGAGATGAGATGATATACATTGACCATATTAGGTGGAATAAAAAAGAGGAGAAAATTTTAAAAAGCCAAAATTAGTTATTAACAAAAAATAATTGTTAATAAATATCAATTAAATATAATTAATTTGACTTTGAAAAAAAAAATAATTATTTAAGAAATATGCCTACAAAACCAGTAACAGATACAAATTTCGAGACAGAGGTCATTAAAGCCGATAAGCCGGTTATAGTTGATTTTTGGGCTGAGTGGTGTGGATGATCCCACTCGCGATTGTGTGAGTGGGATCATCCACGCAAAAAATTCGGACCCTGTAAGCAAATTGGACCTAGTCTGGAAGAAATTTCAGATGAAATGAAGGACAAGGTAATTATTGCTAAACACAACATAGATCAAGAGCCGAATACACCTACCAAGTATGGTATTAGAGGTATTCCAACTATGCTTTTATTTAGAGAAGGTGAGCTAAAAGCTACAAAGGTTGGAGCAACCACTAAGAGCAACATCATCGCCTGGATTAAAGAAAATATTTAATTATCATTTAAAATATTTCCACATTGATACAAAGATCCAAATACACAAATTAATTTTTTTTGATGTGATGAGACTTTTTTTAAAGCTTGCTTAAAATTTTTAAGTGGAATAGCATCAATTGAGTGTTTCTTCGCAATGTTTGCTAAGACTTCTGGCGACATGGAATTTTTTTCACCTTCAATTGGAATTGTGTATATAGTTTTAAAGACACCTTTAAATCTTTGAATAAAGCTTTCAGGATCCTTATTTTTCATCATGCTCCAAATACCAAATTTTTCTTTATTTATTTGTTTCAAATAATCAGATAAATTTTTACCGCTTACTTCAGAATGACACCCGTCTATCAAAATTTGTTCATTCTTTTTTAATGTTTTCTTTATTTTTCCAGATGTAAGGTATTGAATTCTGCCCTTAAAATTAAGCTTTGGTATGCTTTTTAAAATATTTTTTTTTTTTATACCAAGATCTAGAGCAATTTTGATTGCCATTGCGATATTTTCATATAAACCTCTGGAAAAAATGTTACTGTTAGCAATTGGTATTAAATTATTTTTGTCTTTATAATAAAAAATATTATTTTTCTTTTTTAATTTCCATTTGTTGGAAAAAACCTTCTCACTTAAATTTTTTTTTAAAACTTGTTTTATTTTTTTTTCATTTTTAGGATTTTGTCTTCCAATGTATATTTTTGAGAAATTACTTAAAAACCCAACTTTTTGAAAAATTATCTCATTTATCGTTTTCTTTTTCACGAAATTTAAGTGTTGTTTATTAATATGAACCACTGCCTGAATTAAAGGAAAGTCAAAAACATTAGTAGAATCCTTCGCAAATAATGCACCGGCCTCAACTAAATTATAGTCATTTCCTTTATTTGCAGCATTTATAATATAAATTAATGTGATCGCTTCAAAAATGGTAAGACTTATTTCTAACTTTTCTATTATTTTGATTGTTTTTTTAATTTCGGCATATGAAAGATATCTGTCACCCATCCAAAAACGCTCTCTTATGCTCTGTAAACTTGGAGATACGAATGCTGATGCCTTTTGATTATTTTCTTCTATAAAATATTTTAATGAATTTAAAACCGAGAACTTTCCGTCGGAACCTAAAATATTAATTACATTTTTTAAGTTTCGCTCTGGATTTCCTAACTTTTTAAGAGCTAGCCTCATCCTTTTTAAATCAAAATTGACAATTTTTTTAAAACGTTTTTTAGCTAGCAGATTGTTGTAGAGACTGATCGATTGTGAGGACATTTTCAGTTTCTTTTTTAGCCTGATCTTCTGATTTTTTCAACAAACAACTTAGTAATGTCCCAATTGTTGAATTTAAAAATTTTCTTTCAACTACTAAATCAATTCCACCGTGATCCTTTATGTATTCAGCTGTTTGAAATTCTTCAGGCAATGTCTCCCTTACTGTATCCTGAATTACTCTGCGCCCGGCAAATCCAATAGTAGCTTTCGGCTCTGCTATCAAAATATCACCTAACATTCCCCATGAAGCTGTCACACCACCAGTTGTAGGATCTGTTAATACAACAATGTAAGGAAGATTATTTTTTTTTAGTTCATTTATTGCAAGTGTAGTCCTTGTCATTTGAGCCAAGGCGATTGCACTCTCCATCATTCTTTGACCACCACTACAGCTAAAAAATATGTATGGTGTTTTATTATCAATTGCATGTTGAACACCCGCAATGAATGCTTCGCCAGATGCTGCTCCGAATGATCCACCAATAAATCTAAAATCCTGTGCTCCAACGGTAACTTCAATACTCTTAACCTTACCTTTTGCAATTAAAATAGCATCATCTTGACCAGTTTTTTTTCTAGCAGATTTTAATCTATCGACATATTTTTTATTATCAACAAAATTCAAAGGATCGTCTTTAGGTATTGGTGTTTTGATTAATTCATAGACTCCATTGTCAAAAAAGAGTTTGAATCTTTCTACGCAAGATAATTTATGATGGGCACCACACTTAGTGCAACAGTTATAATTTAAATTAAAATCTTCCTTGTAAATTAAATTTTTACACTGGCATGAAATCCAAAGAGTTTCTTCAGCAGATGAGGCCTTTTTTTTAAAAAGAGCCTTAATTTTAGGTTTTATAAATTTACTAATCCAATTAGTCACGTTATTTTCCTCTTCAATGTTTTTACCATCTTATTTAACTTTGTGACAGGATTTTGTCTTTTTTTTAATGATTTACTTATACTTTTACATAATTCTGAACCTACAACTAAACCGTCAGCAGCTTTTAAGGATGATATTGTTTTAGTTGTAATTCCAAAACCTATTACTAAATTTTTAGAGGGTTTTATACTTTTTATCTTTTTATAATTATTTATGATATTTTTAGGACTAACTTTAAGCCTACCTCCAGTTGTTGATAACATGCTTATATAATAAATCATTTCATGTGAGTCCTTAATTATACCCACCATCCTTTTTTTTGTAGTTGTTGGAGAAATTAATTGCACATAACATACGGAATATTTTTTACACTTTCTCGAGAAATTTTTATTTTCTGGCCAAGGAAGGTCAACTACTATCAATCCATTTACACCGGAGTCCCGACATTTATTTAAAAATTTGTTCTCTCCGTATTGTAATATTAAATTATAATATCCCATTAAAATTAATGGCTTATTTTTTTTTATATTTTTAAATTTCCGAACTATCTTAAAAACATCATTAATTTTAATACCAGACTTTAAAGCCCTATGAGAACTTTCTTGTATTTGGCCTCCGTCTGCAATTGGAGTGTTATGTGGAAAGCCTAACTCAATTATATCGGAATATTCAGAAATATTTTTGATTATATTTAAAGAATTTTTTTGTGTATTATCGCCTGCAACTGTATAAGTTAATAAAGCGGGTCTTTTCTCTTCTTTGCATTTATCAAATGTTTTTAATAGTAAACTACTCATCTTAAATAATAACCAAGTCTTTTTTTTATAATATCCTTATCCTTTATAGAATCTCCGCAACTGTTAACTATAATGACACTATTTTTATTAATTTTTGGAGCAATTTTAATTGCCTCTGCAAACGCATGTGAAGGTTCTAAAGATGGAGAAATTTTCTCCAAGCTGCTTACTAATTTATAAGCCTCCAAAGCTTCTTCATCACTTGCAGTAGTATATCTTGCTCTTTTGATATCTTTTAAGTAACAATGAATTGGCGAGATTCCTGGATAGTCTAAACCCGCACTTATGGATTCAGTTTTACCAATTTGACCTTCTTTGTTTTGAATAACATATTGCTTTGCACCATGTAAGACTCCGATTTTTGAATTGTTTGTCAGAGGAGCAGCATGAAGCTTGCTATTATTTGGACCACCAGCTTCTACTCCAATTAATTCAATTTGTTTTTTTTTAAAATTTATAAATTCGTTCCAAAAACCTAAAGCTGAGCTTCCTCCGCCTACACAATTAATAAGCTTTAAATTTCTTGGGATTCTTCCAAACTCCTCTTTAATTTGTAGTATCAATTCTCTAGATATCTGAGATGTGCTCCAGGCGCAGATCTTAATAAATATATTCGGACCCACCGTGCTTCCAACACACATGGCTGTTGTGTCACAATTGGATACCCAGTAACGCATACATTCGCTGACAGCATCCACTAATGTTTGACTTCCTGTTTTAACAGGCACTATTTCAGCACCATTGCTTTTAATAGCTTGAACATTGGGCCTTTGTCTTTTGATATCTTTAGCACCCATAAAAATTTTACATTTTAAACCAAATTTTTTTGCTGCCATGGATAACATTTTACCTGCATATCCGGCTCCGGTATCACCAACAATAAATTTTTTGCCAGCTCTTTTTGCAATCAAACAGTGAACTGTTGCATTATAAATTTTATGAGCTCCACCATTAGCCTCTGACACTACTTTGGCATAAATTTTTGCTCCACCAATAAATTTTGAGAGATTTCTTAGGTAAATAAAGGGGGTAGGACATCCAACATAGTTTTTAAAATAAAAATCTCTTTCTTTTAAAAAACTTTTATTGTTTCTTAATTTTTCAAATAAAAATGTAAGATCGTCTATGGGTTTTTTAAGTGTTTCAGGGATGAAATTTCCACCAAATTTACCACCATAAAAGAAATTCTTATCATGAGAGTCAATTATTAATTTTGTATTTTTCATTAATCTTATTAATTCTATCTAAAAATTTTTTTATTTTAATTTTATCTTTTACTTTATTTGTTTCTAAAGAGCCAGATACATCCACAATATCTGTAAGATTTGCTAGTTTTGCAACATTTTTAATATTTATGTTTCCAGCAACCATTTTTGTAATGGTTTTTGGTATCGTTTTAATCCAATTAAAGTTCCAGCCTATACTTTTTTCATAACCAGAGCTATCCCACAGAATGATATCAGCCGAATTTTTAAAATTTTTATATAAAAGCACATCTTTTTTGGTTTTAACTTGTATTACTTTGATAATTTTAATCCTATATTTCTTTTTAATTGAAAGTATTTTTTTATCCTCAAAATTCCCGTATAATTGTAGAAAATCTAAATTTAATTTTGAAAACTTTGAAAGTTCGTTATTACTGGGATTTACTAAAACTCCCACAAATTTAGTTTTCTTTTTTTTTAGTATTTAAAAGTTTTTTTGCTTTTTGAAAACTTAAGTTTCTATGGCTTTTAGGATAGTTCAATATAAAGCCACAAAATGAAACATTGTTATTAATGCAAAAATTTAATTCCTTAATTCTTGTTATGCCACAAATTTTAACTTTCATTTTAAATTAATGAATTAATTAATTTCTGTAGATTTTTTTTAACATTCCCCTTTGTGATACTTCTTCCCACAATTATTGAAGTTGCTCCATTTGCAAAAGCTTCTGAGGGTGTTGTAATTCTTTTTTGGTCATGAGATCTATCTCCAAGTAAACGGATGCCAGGCGTAATTATTTCCATACTATTGCATATCGATTTCAAAAATTTTGCCTCATTTGCTGAACAAATCACCCCATCTAATTTTGCTTTCTTTGCGAGCAAAGCTTGTTTTCTAACAATATCTTTAATACTTTTTTTATATCCTAACTCTTTTAAACTTTTATTAGTCAAACTTGTTAGGACGCTCACTCCTAAAATTTTAATTTTTTTGTTAATTTTTTTAGTCTCTTTTTTGACAGCTTTAATCATTTCATAACCACCGTTTAAATGTATTGTAATATATTTTACTCGTTTAAGATCTTTCAAAGATCTTATCGCCTCGACTGCAGTATTTGGTATATCGTTTATTTTTAGATCTAAAAAAATAAAATCACTTTTAAATTTAGAAATAAAAGATCTTCCTTTTTGGCTATAAAAAAATTCTAATCCAAATTTGTAGCCTATTTTAAATGTGTTAGACTTAATTTTTGTATGTTTTAAAATTTTTTCTATTTTTTTCAGATCTTTAGTATCACAAGCTATAAATATTTTTTTCATTTAAATTAATTATTTATAGTTTCTTTTAGTTTCTTACTAGGTCTAAATCTAGCTTTATTTTTTTTTGGCACATAAATAATTTCTCCTGTTTTTGGATTGCGAGCATTCTTTTTCTCTTTAATTTCTTTTATAAAAAAAACCCCTAGTGATCTTATTTCAACGTTTCTTTTATTTTTGAGAGAATCTGAGATATTATCAAAGAAAGTATCTAGAATTTTTTGAAGTATATCTTTACTTAAATTTTTGTTTTTTTCTTTTATTATTTTTAATATTTTTGCTCGTGACAATTACTTATCTTTTTTTTTATTACTTTTTCTGCCCAATGCTTTTTCAAATATCCCTTTTAATGTTGCACCAGATTTAGTTGCACCGGCTCCAAATTTAGCAACCAAGCTTTTTTCTTCATCAATTTGTGCAGCTTTTACACTAAGCTTAATTTTTCTTTTTTCAATATCGAGCTCAACAAGTTTAGCGTCCAGAGCGTTACCAGGACTGAATATTTCTGGACGTGAATCAGCCGAAGTTTTTGCTAAATCACCTTTCTTAATTGAAACTATGAGTTTTTTATCATTATCTATACTCACTTTCACACCAGTTTTCATCACTTCGTGAACTCTTGTGGTAATGACATCCCCCACCTTTTTTTTATTATCTTTAAACCAATCCATTGGATCTTTGTCTAATGCTCGTTTTGAAAATCGAATTTTTTCATCTTTCACCTCAATTACTCTTACGTCAATCATGTCGTTCTTTTTATATCTACTTAAGTTTTCTATTTTTTCATTAAAATCCAGCTCCTTGTAGTGTAGCATCCCCACTAAACCAGATTCTAATTCTCCAAAAATAGCTTTGTCAGTAATATTTTTAATTTTAATTTTGACTTTTTTGCCTATCGAATCATTTATTTTATTCCATGGGTTATCTAAAGTTTCTCTGTAGGAAAGGGAAATTCTTTTTGCGTCTTTGTCAATGTTAATAATTTTTACTCGAACGTTTTGACTTGGAGATAAAACTTTACTTGGTTGAACATTTCGATTTTGCCACGAGAGCTCACTATTATGAATTAACCCTTCTACGCCTTCTTCAAGCTTTACAAATACCCCGTAATCTTTGAGCGAAGTGCATGTTCCTTCATAAATTTCTCCGATCCGATATTTTTTTGAAAGGTTTTCATAAGGGTCTAACGTAAGTGCTTTGATACTCGCTGATACGCGCGAAGTTTGTTTGTCTATTTTAGTTATTTTTACTTTCAAGTTTTGGCCGATTGTAACTAAGTCTGATGGTTTTTTTACTCTGCCGTATGATAGGTCACTTACATGTAACAAAGCATCTATACCATTAATGTCCAAAAAGATTCCCCACTCTGTAGTTGCTTTCACTTTCGCATTTTCAACTATGTCTCCCTCTTTTAAATTTTTTAGCGCTTCTTTTAATTCAGCATTTTTACTTTTTTCTAAAACTGCTCTTCTGCTTGTGCAAACATTTCCTCTTTTTTTATCAATCCTTGTTGCAATTACTTTGATTGGAACATTAAAAAGATGATCAACTTTTTTGAGAGGGCGCTCCGCGATTTGCGATGAAGGCATGAACGTAGGTAAATTATCTACATTGCATTGGTAACCGCCTTTCACCCGCCCAACTATGATGCCAGTAACTTCTTCTTGAGTTTCAAAAACTTTTTCCATTTTTTTCCAAGCAACCATTCGTTTCGCCTTTTCTCTTGATACAACTATTTCTCCCTTAAAGCTCTCTATTCTCTCGAGATAAACGTCGACTTTTGAATTAACTTTTAATTTTTCAAATTCGCTGTCATTTTTGAATTCCTCGATGGGTATCATACCTTCCATTTTAGCCTTACAATCTACAACAACAAAATTTTTCGTTATTTCCGTAACAGTAGCTTTTATTATTTCATTTTCACGAAGTTTTCGTTCTTTGAAATCTTCATCAAGTAAAGACTTGAATTCTTTATATTTAGGATTTGTTTCTATTGAGTTTTTTTGATCTACTTCAGTTGCCATATTTATTTTTAATCACTTTTTCAATATGTTCCGACATTTTTTTTATCATTTGTTTTTTGTTTAGTTTTCCGGTGTGGATTTCTAGCGCATCTCTATGTTTGAGTAAAGGACTATGTTTTCTTTTTTTATCCCTTATATTACGTAATTTTAATGACTTTTTTACCTCATCAAGTTTTATTGAGGGGTTATTTTTTTTTAATTCTTTATAACGTCTTTTTGCTGCAACATCTAAATCACAAGTAAAATAAAACTTAACATCAGAGTCAGGCAATATTTGAGTTGAAATATCTCTTCCTTCAATAATGCAATTTTTATTCTTCTTTGAAAAATTAATTTGATAAGTTTTAAGTATATCTCTAATTTTTTTTATTTTTGCGATTTTTGAAGTATGATCAGAAATAATTTGTGCATTTAAATTTAACTTTTTTACCTTTTTTAAATTAAGCTTTTTAAATTTTTTTTTTTAAAAAAAGAATATTATTTTTTGGTTTATTTTTTAAAATAATATAGCTTGCATATCTATAAAGCATACCGGATGACAAAAATTTTAACTTATATTTTTTGGAAATCATTTTAGCACCAGTAGTTTTTCCACTTGCCGCTCCACCGTCACAACTTATAATCATATTTAAATTATTTTTTCTCAAATTTACCGCCAAGAAATTTAATCTTATTTAAAAAATTAGGTGAGGAAGTGTTTACTGTTTCAAAGTTTTTAATAACAGTTTTTACACCAGTTATAAGTGCTAATACAGTTGCTGACATACATATCCTGTGATCACCTAAATTTGGTACATAAATTTTTCTTTTATCAATTTTTATTTTTTTATTTCCATAAATCTTTAAAGAATTGTTTTTGTAAATTGATCTAATACCAATCTGTTTAAGAATTTTTTGCATTTCTTTAATCCTATCGCTTTCTTTGTTGGACAAACCATGTATACCATTAAACTTTGAAATTCCATTTGTTAAAGCAGATATGACAAATAAAATAGGGTACTCATCAGTGGTGTTTAAATAATAATCGCTAGAGGCCTTAATGGGTTTTAGTTTACTGCTTTTTACTAATATATCACCTACTTTTTCGTTGTTTACTTTTTTCACATTTAAAAAATTTATTTTTGCACCACTTTTTTTTAAAAGATTGTAATAACCAATTCTTGTAGGATTAAGGCCTACATTTTTTATTTTTAGATATGAATTTTTTCTCAATATTGCTAACGCAGTAAAAAAGGCTGCAGAGGAAGGGTCACCTGGTATCTTAATTTTAAATTTATTTAAATAACTTTTTCCATTGACAGATATAGTTTTAAATTTTGATGAATTAATATTTAAAGCTTGTTTGTTCTTAGAAAGCATAATTTCGGTGTGATCTCTGCTGTACTGCTTTTCGGTAATAATAGTTTTACCAAAGGAGTTTAACCCTGCAAGAATTACTGCACTTTTTAATTGTGCTGAGGTACCAGCCTCATAATTTATGCTTATCGGATAGCTGGAGGAAATTAATCTTAAAGGAAAAGTAAATTTATTATTTGGTAAAAATTCTGCTCCGAATTGATTCATAAGAAGTATCAATTTTTTCATACTTCTTTTATTTAAAGAATTATCACCATGTAACAAAACTTTAATTTTCGGAGTTGTTGCAAGTATCCCTATAATTAATCTCGCTAGCGTCCCCGAGTTACCCAGATTTAATTTATTTTGATTTTTTATTTTGAGAGAACCTAGGCCTTTTCCAAAAATTTTATAAATTTTTCCCGTTTTTTCAATTTTGATACCTAATTTTCTTAAACAATATATTGTTGAAAATACATCTTCTGATTCCAAAACATTTTCTGCAATAGATACTCCTTGACTAATTGAGCCTATTAAAAAAGATCTTATAGATAAAGACTTGTCACTATCAACTATTATTTTTTTCCTAAATCTTTTAATTGGTTTTGAAATTACAAGAGAAAATTTTTTTGACTTCATTAATTAGAAGAATATTGATTTCCAAAGTATAGCTGAATAGCTTTTGATGATTTCAATATTTCATTCGGAGTACCCTCAGCAATAATAGATTGCTCTCCCAAGACATATGCTCTATCAACGATGTCGAACAGGTTTTTAACTTGGTGATCAGTAATCAAAATTGAGCATCCGTATGATTGCATTTTTAAAATATATTTTTGTATGTCTTGAACTACGATCGGATCAAGACCTGCAGTCGGCTCATCCAACAAAATTACTTTAGGTTTATTAATCATTATCCTAGCCATCATTAATCTTCTTACTTCTCCCCCAGAAAGAACATTGCTATTAAGTGTCCGGAGATGTTGTAAATTGAATTCGTCGAGCAATTTTTCAGTTACTCTTCTCTGTTCCTCAGTGTTTTTGATTGCGTTTTGGGTAATGCCAAGTAAATTATCGTAAACCGACATATTAAATACACTTCTTTGTTGACTCAAATATCCTAGGCCTAATTTCGTTCTTTCATGAATTGGTATCTCTGAAATATCTTTGTTTCCAATTATTATTTTACCTTTATCAGCCATGTGTTGACCAATTATAATACTATAGAGAGTTGATTTACCAGATCCATTAGGACCTAACAAGCCAACAATTTCTCCAGGATGCATTTCAATAGATATTTTTTTTAAAATTGGTCTGCCATCAAAAGATTTACTTATATCTTTCAATTCAAAGATTGGTTTATTTTTTTTTAAACTTTATAATTCTAAATCCCTTTTTCATTTATTTAAATTTATCCTCACCTGATCACTATTTTTCATTGAAAAATCTATTGATTGATTTTCAATATTTAATTCTAGAATATCAGCTGTAAAATTGCCATCTAAACTTTCACCTTTTACGCTGCCATAGATATTAATCAATTTTTTCAAATTATAATAGTCAAGATTATTTGCAAATATTTTATTCTTGTCCTCTACAACTCTAACATTATTTCTGAATTCCATATCATTAGTTTTGTTATTATATTTGCCTTTATCGCCATAAATGTTTATTTCTTGGCCGTTCTTAAAATAAAAAGTTGCCATCATATTTACCATATTAATTAATTCTGGATTTTCTTCATCAAATGATGCTAACTCAGACTGTAATAAATACCTATTTCCGTTTGCGTCGAGGCCTTGATATTGCACGTTTTCAAAGAAGTTAGATTTAGACTCACCTTCCGTGGAAAAAATTTTTGAAGTTTCAGTATTTTCTGAAATTTTCTCATTAATATTTTTATAATAATAAACAAAATAAAATATAACAGTCGCAATTAAAAATAATAAACTTTGAATTATAATTAGTTTTTTTTTACGATAACTCATTTTACGCCAAACTGTAGAATAGAATGAATATGTACCAATCCTTTTAAATCTACATATTTTCTAGTTGTATTTACATTTTTCTCAGATGTTACAAGTAAGCTCGTTATTTTTTTTTCATTCATAATAGATAGAGCTTTAGAGGCAGAGGAAGTTTCAGATATGAACAATGGGCTTGAGTTCATAAATTTTTTTAAGTTTTCTTTTTTTAAATTAAATCTTAGACTTCTTCTAGCATCACCATCTGTTAAAATTCCTTTTACTCTTTTTTTATCCATTACTACCGCAACTCCAAGTTTATATTTGGTTATTTTATTAGATGCTTCCTGAATAGTTTTGTTTATATTGATTTTTGGTACTTTAGAGCCAGAAACCATTATGTCTTTTACCAGAAGTAGTGCTTGACCAATATTTCCTCCTGGGTGATAAACTTTAAATCTTTCTTTAGAAAATTTTATTTTATTCATCAATGCAACGGCTAAACAATCACCCAATAGCAGAGTAATGCTTGTACTTGAAGTAGGAACCATTCCTGTAGGATCTGACTCTTTTACTTTAGGTATCAAAATTTTAATATCACTCGCCTTAATAAGGTTGCTATCTGGTCTAGAGGCAACACCTATTATCTTTATATTAAACCTATTAGCATATTTTAACATGTTTGATAGTTCTGCTGTATTTCCAGAATAAGAAAAAACTAACAAAATATCTCTTTTATCTATTTGACCTAAATCTCCATGATTTGCTTCACTAGGACTTAAAAAAAATGATGAAATTCCAACTGAGGATAAGGTGGCTGAAATTTTTCTTCCAATTAACCCTGACTTCCCAACACCCGCACATATTACTTTTCCTTTACAATTATAAATTGATTCTACAGCTTTAACAAAAGAGGAGTTAAAAACCTTGCTTATTTTTTTCATTTCTAAAATCTGTTTTGAAGCAGATTTTTTTGCCAATTTTATATAATTATTTTTATTCATCAGTGTTCAAAAATATCGAATTTAAAACCATTTTGATCTAACTCAATTCTTGTATCTAAAAAACTTATACATCTTTTAAATAGATCCATTCTTTTCTCTCTCACAAGCATCTTTTCTAATTGTTCTTTAATTTTATGCAAATAAATAACGTCACCTGCTGCATACTCTAGTTGTTTGTCGGTAAGTTCGTCTATATCTTTATTCCAATCTGAGCTCCCTTGTCTTTTATCTAAGTTTTTATTGCAGAATTCAAAAACTAAATTTTTTAAGCCATGTTGATCCGTGTAGGTTCTTACAACTTTAGATGCAATTTTGGTATCAAATATATTTTTTATTTTACATTTTAAAAAATATTCTAACGCATTTTTATCAAATCTTAAGAAATGACCAATTTTTAAAATTTTTTCATTTTCTAACAAAGAAACCAAGTTTGGAGCTTTATAATTATTTCGATCAGGCTGAATAATATATACTTCTCCATCCTCACCACAAATTTG